>Ga0207428_10005613_pt1 | contig 11664 bp, 13 predicted proteins | sample RhiMethybrSRZTD1_FD_187600 | JGI IMG/M metagenome (GOLD analysis project Ga0207428, IMG submission 187600) | Populus rhizosphere microbial communities from Tennessee, USA - Rhizosphere MetaG P. TD hybrid SRZTD1 (SPAdes) (version 3) | ecosystem: Host-associated > Plants > Roots > Rhizosphere >... | reverse complement strand
GGCTTCTTCGGTCGAGCGATGGACGAGCAGGAGCGAGGCGTAGGCGCCGCGCACCGTGTACGGCAGTCGGCGGATGCAGAGCACCAGCGGGATCACGAGCCAGACGCTGGTGAGGTTGATGTCGAAACCGGGGAACGGGACGTGGAAGGCGCGGACGTAGGCGATGCCGATGGCGGTGCCGGGGATGGCCAGGATGAGCGTGTTGAGACCGTCGAGCAAGTCGCGGCCCGGCGCGCGGGTTCGAGCCAGGACCCACGCGATCGGCACGCCGAACATGACGCAGCCGAGCACGGCCAGTCCCGAATAGAGGAACGAGTTCAGGATGTACTTGGGCGTCTCGACGATGACGCGCTCGTAGTACTGCAGCGTGTAGCTGAGCGGGATCGCGGTGAGGGACCAGCCCTTGCCCACCGAGGCCAGCGCCACGCCAAGGTACGGGATGAACGACGCCAGCATCACCAGCGACAGAAAGCCGATCGTGGCGGTCTGCGCCACCCCCGACAGGCGCCGGCGGGCAATCCGTGAATAGGACAGCGACGAGTAGTCCTTGATGGCCACATAGCGACGGGCGGCGACCAGGAAGAGCACGGCCAGGCCCACCATCAGCGCCGAGATGACGATCCCCATGCGGAACAGCCGGCGATCGACGAACTGCACGATGTTGAGATAGGCCTGCGCGGCCAGCAGGTCGTGGACGCCCAGCACCAGCGGCGTGGCGAAGTCCGAGAAGGTCCAGATGAAGACCAGCAGCGCGCCGGCCACGTACCCCGGCGTCGTCAGCGGCAGCGTGATCGTGCGCAGCTTGGTCCAGCCGCGGGCCCCCACGCTCTCGGCCGCCTCCTCCAGCGAGGGATCGATCTTGGCCAGCGCGTCGAGCACGTTGAGGGTGATCATCGGGAACAGGTGCAGCGTCTCCACCAGCCACACGCCGTGCAGGCCATAGACGAAGTTGATCGGCCGGGCCACGTCGAACCAGTCGTGGAGCAGCACGTTCACCGTGCCGGCCCGCCCCATGATGAAGGTGAAGCCGAGCACGCCCACCAGCGGCGGCGAGATGATGGGAATCAGCGTCAGGTAGCCGAACAGGTCACGCCCGCGGAAGTCGAAGCGCACCAGCAACAGGGCGATGGCGAAGCCCAGCACGGTCGTGCCGGCCACGGTGGCCAGGCCCAGCAGCATCGAGTTCGCCAGCGAGCGCAGGTAGTACGCGTCCCGGCCGAACTCGAGGAAGTTCGTCAGCGTGAAGCGGCCCGCCTCGTCGGTGAACGCATCGTAGAAGATCCGCAGTAGGGGGTAGACGAGGAAGAGGATCAGGAACAGCCAGATGGCCGCATAGCCCAGCGCCGGCCCCGGCCGCCACCGGGCGTTCACTCGTCGGGAAGCGTCAGGACCGCGGAGGCCGGAAAGCCGAGCTGCAGCGGCTCCCCCACCGGCAGCAGTCGGTGGTGCCACGAGTCGCGCACATCGACCTTGATGACGAGCCCGGACTCCGTCTCGACGTCGTAGCGCAGGGTGTCGCCGAGGTACGAGGCGAACGCGATGCGCCCGCTGAAGGCGTTCTCGCCCCCGCTGCCGAGCACCACGTTCTCCGGCCGCACCGCCAGCACGCAGCGCTCGCCGGCGCCGACCGCGTCCACCGGCCCCGCCTGGACCGGGCCCAGCGGCGTGTCCACGATGACGCCCCCGCGCCCCTGCTCGGTGCAGACCCCGGGGATGAGATTGTTGGTGCCGACGAAATCGGCGACGAAGCGATTCACCGGCCGCTCGTACAGCTCCCGCGGCGTGGCCACCTGCTGGATGCGCCCGTCGCGCATGACCGCCACGCGGTCGGAAAGCGACAGCGCCTCCTCCTGATCGTGGGTGACGTAGACGGTCGTGATGCGCAGCTCCTGCTGCAGCCGGCGGATCTCTGCGCGCACCTGCACCCGGATCTTTGCGTCGAGATTCGACAGCGGCTCGTCGAGCAGCAGGATGTCAGGATTCAGCACGAGCGCGCGGGCCAGCGCCACCCGCTGCTGCTGACCGCCGGACAGCTGGCCCGGAAAGCGCTCGGCCAGCCCGACGAGGTTCACCTGCCGCAGGCCGCGCTCGAGCCGCCCGGCGATCTCGTCGGCCGAAAGCTTGCGCAGCCGCAGGCCGTAGGTGATGTTCGCGCCCACCGTCATGTGCGGCCACAGCGCGTAGTTCTGGAACACCATGCCGATGTTCCGCTCGTAGGGCGGCAGGCGCTCCACCCGGCGCTCGCCGAAGTGGATCGTCCCCTCGTCGGGCGGGCTGTAGAAGCCGGCGATCAGCCGGAGCAGCGTGGTCTTGCCGCACCCCGACGGGCCCAGCAGCGTGAACAGCTCGCCGTCGGCGATCTCCAGATGCGTTCGATCGACCGCAATGGTGGCGCCGAATCGCTTGACCACGCCCTGCAGCGAGATCTTCATCCGGACGGGCCCCTAGTTGGGCGACTTCCAGACCGCCTCGATGTCGGACCTGAAGCGCGTCTTGAGCGCCTCCGAGCGCTTGGAGGCCACCGCCTCGTCGTAGACGTTGCTGACCTCACCACCGAAGTAGGACCGCACGCCGCCGGTGAACTGCACGGCCAGCTCCGCCGTCGAGCCGGGCGCGCCCTGCACCTTGTACTTGGGCGTGATGGGAAACAGACCCCGCTCCATGAAGACCCGCTGCCCGCGCTCGGTCAGGAGGAACTCGATGAATGCGCGGGCGGCCTTGCTGTTGCGGGCGCCGGTCAGAATGGCCATCGGCTCCGGCGTCACGAACGCATTCTTCGGCGCCACGAAGCGGATGTCGAAGCCGGCCAGCTTTTCCTCGAACGCCATGTACGACGGCACGGCGAAGCCCGCCGCGTACTCGCCCTTGGCCACCACCGTCGGCACGTCTCGGCTGCGCGCGGTGAAGTGGCCGGTGTTAGCGGCCAGCTTCTTGAGCCACTCCCAGCCCTTGTCCTCGCCGTACATCGAGAGGATGACCTCGTAGGTCGCGTTCGAGGACGACGAGCGGGTCGGCGCGCACTGGGCGACCTCGCCCTTGAGCTTGGGATCGAGCAGATCGTTCCAGTCCTTCGGCTCGGCGATGCCGAGCCGCTTGAACTTCACCGGGTGGTAGACGAGGCCGTACGGCTCCAGCGCGGTGCCGATCCAGTAGCCGTCCTTGTCCTTGAGGGGAATGGGCTTGGGCTTGCCGATCGAGGCCGGGATCGAGTCCCACGCCTCCTTGGAGATCTCCACCTTCTGCAGGAGCTTCTGCTCGGCCAGCTTCTCGAACAGCGCGGACTCACCGCCCCAGAAGATGTCGGCGTCCGGCCGGCCCTTCCACTCCACGATGCGCCCATAGGCGACCGGCGTTCCCGCCGGGATCGCGTTGGTCTTGACGGTGACGTTCCACTTCTCCTTGGCGTACTCGGCAAAGGCCTTGAGCGCGGCGTCGTGGATGAACTTCGACACCGGCGTGATCAGCGTGAGCTCGCTCTCAATCGGCGCCTGCGCCGCCGCACCCCCCACCAGGCCGGCCGCCAGCGCGATTCCAACTGCCAGACCCATCAGCAATCTCATACGGTCTCCTTTTCCCAGTGGCGTGACCGCTCGACGGCGCGGCGCCAGCCTTCGTAACGGCTGGCCCGCGTCGCCGGATCCATGCGGGGGGTGAAGGTGCGCTCGATCGCCTGGCGGGTGGCCAGCGCGTCGAGGGAGCGCCAGAAGCCGCTGCCCAGCCCGGCCAGAAACGCCGCGCCCATCGCGGTCGTCTCGATCACCTGCGGGCGCATCACAGGGGTGTCGAGCACGTCGGCCTGGAACTGGCAGAGGAAGTTGTTGGCGACGGCGCCGCCGTCCACCTTGAGGGCGGGCAGCGCGAGCTTGGCGTCGGCCGCCATGGCATCCAGCACGTCGCGGCTCTGGTAGGCGATGGCCTCCAGCGTGGCCCGCACCAGGTGAGCGCGCGTGGTGCCGCGCGTGAGCCCGACGATGGTGCCGCGCGCGTAGGCGTCCCAGTACGGCGCCCCCAGGCCGACGAAGGCCGGCACGAAGTACACGCCGCCGGTGTCATTCACGGACTCGGCGAGCCGCTCCGTCTCGGCGGCGTGCGCGACCACGCCCAGACCATCGCGCAGCCACTGCACCGCAGCGCCGGCGATGAACACGCTGCCCTCCAGCGCATAGGTCGTGCGCCCGCCGATGCGCCAGGCCACGGTGGTGAGCAGGCCGTGCCCGGAGGCCACGGGCGTGGTGCCCGTGTTCAGCAGCACGAAACACCCGGTGCCGTAGGTGTTCTTGGCGCTGCCGATCTCGTAGCACGCCTGACCGAAGAGCGCCGCCTGCTGATCGCCCGCGACGCCAGTGATCGGCACGCCGGCCGGGAGCCAGCCCACGTCGCTCGTCTCGGCGATCGGGCCGGAAGAATCGACCACGGTCGGCAACACCTCGGAGGGGATCGTCAGCCGCGCCAGCATCTCCGGATCCCACGCCACCGTGCGCAGGTCGAGACAGAGCGTGCGCGAGGCATTGGTGGCGTCGGTGGCGTGGACGCGGCCGCCGGTGAGCTTCCACACGAGCCAGCTATCCACGGTGCCGAAGGCGAGCTCACCCCGCTCGGCCCGGCGCCGGGCCCACGGCACGTGGTCCAGCAGCCAGGCGATCTTGGTGCCGGAGAAGTACGCGTCGAGGACCAGCCCGGTGCGCTCGCGCACCAGCGCCTCCACGCCGGAGGCCTTCAGCGCGTCGCACATCGCGGCCGTGCGGCGGCACTGCCAGACGATGGCGCGATGGATCGGGCTGCCGGTCGCGCGCTCCCAGACGATCGTGGTCTCGCGCTGGTTGGTGATACCGACCGCGGCGATGTCGGCGCCGGTCACCCGCGCCTCGGCCATCGCGCGGCACGCCGCCTCGCCCATGGTCGTCCAGATCTCTTCCGGGTCGTGCTCGACCCAGCCGGGCTGCGGATAGTACTGGGTCAGCTCGGCGTAGCCGCGCGCGCGGACGACGCCCTCGGCGTCCACGACGAGCGCCGTCGATCCCGAAGTGCCCTGATCCAGCGCGAGGATGTGGCGGCCCGGCGGCATGCCGGGATGAGAGTACTCTAAAACCCGTGATACAACGTTGGCCAACCGTGACTTCGCGAGGGGTACGCCGCTCATGACTCGAGGCTCGAGCATCATCGCCGTGTCCGTCGTGACGCTCGTGCTCGTTGTCGGCGCGTGGGTGAGCGAATCGGCGGCGCAGGGCACCGATCTGACGTTCTTGCTGGGGAACTGGGTACGGCCCGACGGAGGCTACACCATCACGATCCGGAGCGTCGACAACAGCGGGAAGATCCAGGCCTCCTACGCCAATCCCCGGCCCCTGCCCTTCAGCAAGGCCGAGGTCTCCCGCGAGGGCAAGGCCGTGAAGCTGTTCTTCGAGCTGCGCGCCGAGGGCTACAACGGCTCGACCTACCGGTTGACCTACGATCCGGCGAGCGACCACCTGGTGGGCATCTACTACCAGGCCGTGCAGCGCAAGGAGTTCGAGGTGGTCTTCCAGCGGGCCAAGTGAGTACACTACGCGAACCTCACCCAAGGAGCGCGCTCATGCCTCGACGGATCGTGCCTTCCCGCGCCGTGCTGCTCACCGTCAGCGTCCTCGCCGCGCTCGCACTGGTCAGCGCCTCCGCCCGCGCGCAGAGCGACGTGCGCAGCCCGCTGCCCGCGCCGGTGAAGGTCAAGCTGGGGATGACCAACGTCCCCGCGCTGTCGCCGCTGTGGCTGCTGCCCGACTTCGCCGCCAAGTACAACGTGCAGATCGAGATGGTCATGTTCCAGCGCTTCGCCGACGCCCGCACCGCGCTGGCCTCCGGTGATCTCGACATCACCGCGTTCGGGCCGCAAGACATCTCGCTCGCCCTCGGGCAGGGCGCCAAGTCGATGGTCGGCATCGCCGGCATCGGCTCCGGCAACGATTGCCTGATCGTGCGCAAGGGTGACGACATCAAGGACTGGAAAGCGCTGAAGGGCAAGGCCATCGGCGTCGGTGCCGGCTCGATCTCCTGGCTGAAGTTCGCGGCGTCCACCCAGGAGAACGGGGTGGAGTACTCGAGCCTGAAGGTCGTCAACATCATGGGCGGCGGTGGGAACTACCTCAAGGCGCTGCAGGCCAAAGAGATCGACATGGCCGTCGTGTGGCAGCCGTTCTGCGCCCAGGGCATCGTGGACGGCATCGCCCAGTACCCGACGATCGATCACAACAAGTCCAAGACCGTCGGCGGCCTGATCTCCGTCCTGGCCGTCAACCGCACCTTCATGGAGAAAAACCGCGACGCCACGCAGCGCCTGGTCGTGGCCTACCTCGACGTCCTGAACGTGGCCCAGGCCGACCGAGCGAAGTGGTCGAAGATCTACGCCGAGAAGGCGGGGCTACCGGAGCCGGTGGCCGCCGAGTCGATCCGCATCACGCAGCTCGACGCCACGCTGCCGCTGGAGTCGATCAAGCGGATCTCGAAGTTCCTCTCGGACAACGGCGTCATCGCCCGCGACGTGTCGGGCGAGGTCGCGCAGTACTACACCTACGACTTCCTGAGCAAGGCGACCGGCAAGTCGCCGGCGGATCTCGGCCAGAACCAGTAGGCGCCGTGGCCGACGCTGTCGCGACGTCCAGCGGCCGCCCCACGGCACTTCGGCGCTTCTTGTGGCCCGTGCTGCTGCCACTGGCGTTCCTGACGCTGTGGACGCTGGCTGTCCATCGCCACTGGGTCGTCGAGGGAATCATTCCCTCGCCATTGCAGGTGCTGCAGTCCTGGTACTGGTGGATCTTCGGCCTGCCCACGCGCTCGCTCTCGCCGTATTCCGGCACCTGGGTGGGGGCCGTCCTCTACTCCTCGCGGCGTGTGTTCCAGGGCTTCCTCCTCGCCGCGGCCGTCGGCATCCCGCTCGGTCTGTTCGTGGGCTGGAACCGCCTGGTGGCCCGCCTGGTCGATCCGTCGATCCAGCTCCTGCGCCCGGTGCCCATCACCGCGTGGCTGCCATTCGCCATCGCCGTGTTCGGCATCTACGACGCCAGCGCGCTGTTCCTCATCGGCCTCGGCGCGTTCTATCCGATCGTGGTGAACACGACGCACGGCGTGCGCGACACGAATCTGCTCCTGCTCCGCGCCGCCCGGATGATGGGCGCCGGGGAAACCACGATTCTCACCAAGGTGGTCTTCCGCTCGGCGCTGCCGTCGATCTTCACCGGGCTGCGCCTGGGCATCGGCATCGCGTGGACGGCGGTGATCGTGGCCGAGATGATCGCGGTGAAGTCGGGGCTGGGCTACGTGCTGTGGGACGCGTACTACGTCGGCCGCATGGACATCTGCGTGGCGACGATGTTGTCGGTCGGCCTGCTCGGCTTCGTCTCCGATCGCCTGCTGCAGCTGCTCGCGCACGTCTTCTTGAGATGGCGGACGCTCGAGGCCCACGCATGAGCGATCGGCCGGTCATCGAGCTGGCCGACGTCTGGAAGACCTTCGACAAGGCGGGCCGTTCCGTCGAGGCTCTGCAGGGCGTCAGCGTCGGCATCGCGCGCAACGAGTTCGCGGCCATCCTGGGGCCGTCCGGCTGCGGCAAGTCCACGCTGCTCAACATGGTGGCGGGCTTCGACGCGCCGACACGCGGCGCGGTGCGCTTCGACGGCGAGCCCGTCCGCACGCCGAGCCCGCGACGGGCCGTCGTTTTCCAGGAGCCGGCGCTCTTCCCCTGGTATACGGTGCTCGACAACATCACCTTCGGCCTGCACACGCGCGGGATCACGCCATCGGCCTACCGGGCGCGGGTAGAGACGATCATCGAGCAGGTGGGCTTGCAAGGCTTCGAGTCGCACTATCCGGCCGAGCTCTCGGGCGGGATGAAGCAGCGCGTGGGCATCGCACGCGTGCTGGTCATGGAGCCCGACGTGCTGCTGATGGACGAGCCGTTCGGCAGCCTGGACGCCCAGACCCGCTCGGTCATGCAGGAGCTGCTGCTCTCGGTGTGGGAGCGCCACCAGCAGACGGTGCTGTTCGTCACGCACGATATCGAGGAGGCGCTGCTCCTGGCCGACAGCGTGTCCGTGATGACCGCGCGGCCGGGACGGATCAAGAAGCGCCTGGCCGTCGAGCTGCCGCGGCCCCGAGCGCTGGAGGTGACGACCTCGCCGTTCTTCAACGAGCTCAAGCGCGAGGTCCTGGCGCTCATCCGCGAGGAGAGCGTGAAGGCAGCGGTGGAGCGAGAGCGCTAGGCTCGCGTCCCGCTCAGCCCCGCGCCCGGGCCGCGCCCCGGGCTTTCGCCTTGGCCGCCTCGACCTCACGGTCGCGCGCCGGCGCCGTGGTGACGAGCGAGTCGATGAGCTGCCGGGCTGCGTGCGCCACCTGGTCGACCGCCCGCGCGAATGCCTCTTCGTTGGCATGCGAGGGCCGCGTGAAGCCACTCAGCTTGCGGACGAATTGCAGCGACGAGGCGCGGATCTCGTCTTCGGTGGCCGGCGGCTTGAAGTTGTAGAGCGTCTTGATGGCGCGACACATGACGCAGTCTCCCCTAGCCGGCCTTGCGCATCCGGGCCAGCTCCGCCTCGAGTCGGTCCAGGTTCTGCTCGTTGGCGTCGACGGCGAAGACTCGGACCTTGGCACACTCGTCCGCCGTCTCGAAGAGCATGCGCCAGATGATCGTGGTCTTCGTCCCCCCGTTGGCGTCAAGCGTGAGCGTCATCTGGAACCGCGGACGCGACACGTGATCGAACACGATCCGCTCGGGCTTCACGACCTCGACGAAAACGCTTTCGTTCTGGTAGTCGGCGCCGTTCGGGCCATGCAGCACGAAGCGCCAGACCCCGCCCGGCCGCAGGTCGAACTCGTGGAACGTGCTGGTGAAGCCCTTGGGTCCCCACCAGCGCGTGAGGCGATTCGGGTCGGCAAACGCGTCGAACACCCGCTCGCGTGGTGCATCGAGGATTCGGCGCGTGGCGATCTCGCGATCCGACGATACAACATGGTTGTTCATGCCTCCCATTTTACGCGCGCGATCTGCAGCGTCGAGCGATCGCCCGCTCGCCCTCGCCGTTATTTCGCGGGCGCCTGGCCATTGGAGAGACGCACCAGGAACTTGGCGAGATCACGCGCCATGTCGTCGAAAGACTCCTTCCAGTGATCCTTGGCATCGCCCCCGAAGAACCCCATCGTCGCCCGGCGCCGGTCGGCGACGACGAGCACGGTCTGCCGCGACTGGACGTCGACGAACTGCATCTCGGCCTGAGCCCGCGCGGCGCCGCCTCCATAGAGGCCTACGAATGCACGGGCTGCCTGGGAACCCTCTCCGAGGCGTGTGATTGCGCCCGCCAGCCGCAGCGTCTTGTCCGGGCCGGGACTGAACTCCGTTTCACTCAGGTTCACGACGCGAGGGAACATGCCGGTGTCGCGCAGTCGCCGAACGATCTCGTTCTGCAGAATCGTCGACATCTCGGCCGCCTTGCGGCGGTCCTCGCCGTCCTTGATGGCGGGGTCCGTCACGGGAAACTTGTCGACGGCGATCACCTTGTAGGCTTTGATATCGAGGCCCGGCGCCAGCGCCACCAGACCCGCGTCCTTGTCCTCGACGCTGGGCTTGAGGCCGCCCATCGTCTGCACGTCGTCGGGTGTCGTTTGGTAGGCGCCGTAGCATCCCCCGAGGAGGAGGAGCAAGAGCAGCGGGCCCACGACTCGCGAAGCCCTCAGTTTCATATCGTCAATCCTCCTGTGCCCGTCGGCTATTCAGTAGACAATTGAGGGCAAGAACGCCCCCAGCGGCTCGTGGTAGAGGCCGATGCTCATGAGCGTCATGGGCTGCACGATACGGAGTCCATGCTCCAGGCACCACCTAAAAACGGCTCCATTGCGTGTCGGCAGAAGGAAGCCTGGGCCAGCGAACTCGGAAGCGGCGCCGATCAGGGCCCTCAGATCGGCATTGCCCCCACCCACGACATGACCCGAGAACCCGAGCCCGGTCGCGTAGCCGGTGAGACGATCGGCGTGTTCCATCACGGTCGCCCTTCCCCGTTCGAGTAGCAGCGCGGACACATAGGCAGCGAACGCGAGGCTCGGGCGTCGGCTGGAAGCTATGGTTGGGCACTTGGCTCAATGGAGCGCCCCTTACCCAACGACTGTCACGGAGTCGCCCGGCTGCGCCAGCTCATGGAACACATCATCAAGATACGTGGCGAGCTCGCCCGCGCGAATCTCGGACGGGATGACGAGATCCGCTGCCCTGACCCGCTTTCCAGGAACTAGCCGAAACACCACCCAGGCCTCATTGTCGCGCATGATCTCGAGCTCGAACCGACCATAGACGTTGAATCTCATTGCTTCTGCGACATCCAACGCACCATTCAGCGGCGGCGGAGCCGTCCGCTGCAATGCGCAGTTGTCCGACGCCGCAGACAGATGCACGCCCCCTCGTCAGTGATCACTCGATCACCCGATCAGCGCGCAGAAGCACCGTCCGCGGAAACGTGACGCCTTGAGCTTTCGCCGTCTTGAGATTGAGTACCAGCTCGAAGTGCGTCGGCTGCTCGACGGGGAGCTCGGCTGGGTTTGCGCCTTTCAGGATCTTGTCGATGAAGGTGGCGCCGGAGCGGTACTGCTCGATCACGCTGAAGGAGTACGCCATCAGGCCGCCTGCGCCCGCAAAGTCATTCTGCCCGTACACCGCGACCTGACGCTGGGCGTTCACCAATGCCACGATACGTTCGCGTTGGGAGACGAAGAACGCGGCGGAGAGGACATAGAGCACGTCGGGGCGCTCGGACTTCAGCAGCTTGAAAGCGGGGACCAGATCCTCCGGTGATCTCGCCTCAATCATCCTCAGGTTCAGTGCGAGGGTCGCCGCCGCCTGCTTCAGAGTGGGAAGCATTTGTACCAAGGGCAGATTCGTCGGGTCGTGCAGCAGCGCTACACGCGAGGCCGAGGGGAACACTTCCTTGAGGAGCTGCAATATCTTGATCTGAAACTCCTCGGCCTGATTGCTGAGCCCGGTCGCATTGGTTCCCGGCCGTCGCAGCGCCTTGACGATCCGCATCCCGACCGGATCTGAGACTGCGACGAACACGATCGGGACCGTCGTCGTCGCCTTGGACGCCGCGAGGGTCGCTTGTGAGCCGGCCGCGAACAAGACATCGGGCTTGAGCGCGACCAGCTCCGCGGCCAGCGCGTACAACCGGTCCAACCGCCCATCGGCGAACCGCCGCTCGACCACAAGGTTGTGTCCCTCGCGGTAGCCGAGCTCGGCGAGCGCCCCGAACAGAGCGCGTTGATTCAGCTCATTGGCCGCCGGTGAAGCCGGGACCAGGTACGCCAGACGGTGGGGGCGCTGCTCTGCGCTCGCCCATCCTGTCATTGCGACCGAGGCTGCGCCCGTCAGAATCTGCCTGCGCGTGGTCATACGAGGACGAAACAAATCTTCGGACAGGCCGCTGCCGCCACAATCTCGCGTTTTGTCCACGCCGACGATAGTTCCGCGCCCGTTGGCGTCGTCCATGGTGCCGGGATAGGCTGCGACCGCTCGCGGTGTAGCACGACGACCCTCAGCGCCTGGCAGCTGGCGTGTGGCCCGTCGGCCACGGTCTCGAACGAGCTGGCCATGTCGTTCGCCGGCGCCCAGGCCGTCGCCGCCGAGTACCCGCAGTACGCGGCCCAGATCACGGC
>Ga0207428_10005612_pt1 | contig 11666 bp, 6 predicted proteins | sample RhiMethybrSRZTD1_FD_187600 | JGI IMG/M metagenome (GOLD analysis project Ga0207428, IMG submission 187600) | Populus rhizosphere microbial communities from Tennessee, USA - Rhizosphere MetaG P. TD hybrid SRZTD1 (SPAdes) (version 3) | ecosystem: Host-associated > Plants > Roots > Rhizosphere >... | reverse complement strand
ATCGCGAGGCGGCTCGCGAAGTCGTCGACCTGGACCGAGTGGTCGATGACGAGCTCTGCGGGGATCAGCGGGTCGATCAGGCTCGGGTCGCCGCCGAAGCCGGCCATCGCGTCGCGCATCGCGGCGAGGTCGACGACCGCCGGCACGCCCGTGAAGTCCTGGAGGAGGACGCGCGCGGGCATGAAGGGGATCTCGTTGGGCGACGGCTTCGCGGGATCCCACGCGAGCACCGCCTCGACGTGGTCCCGCGTGACGGAGAGGCCGTCCTCGCGCCGCAGCAGGTTCTCGAGCAGCACCTTCAGCGAGAACGGCAGGCGCGCCGCGCGAGCGCCGAGGACGTCGAGGCGTTGCATGAGGTAGCGTCGGCCACCGACCTCGAGCGTGCCTCGCGTCAGGAAGCTGTCTCGCGTCGCCATGGCGCCCGTATAACGAGAAATATGATTGACCGAAAACCCCACCCACCGATAGGCTGGTCGCGGAGGATCTCCATGTCGCGCGCCCAGTGCCGTCTCCGACTCCTGCTCTTCGTCGCCGTCGCGGTGCTCGGCTCGGATGCGGTGGCGCGCGCCGCCGACGCGCCGCTGCCCGGGAAGCTCCTGCTCATCAAGGATACGAAGGTGGCGAAGGTGATCTCGAAGACGACGGGGGCGCCGTTCACGGTGCCGACGTTCGGCGGGCCGACCGATCCCACTGCGAACCCCTCGTCCCTTCTGATCGACGATCTCGGCGGCGCCGGCGCGCTCACGGAGGCCGACCTCGCGACTGGATCGTGGCGCGCGCTCGGGAACCCGCCGGGCAGCCGGGGCTACATCTACACGAACTCCGGCGCCGGGGCGGGGCCCGATCCGGTGAAGAAGATCTTGGTGAAGTCGCGGATCATCAAGGTGCTCGCCAGGGACGACGGCACGCTCGACGGTCCCGTCGCGGGCGCCGTGGAGATGTTCCTGACCCTCGGCAGCGACACGTACTGCGCGCGCTTCGGCGGCCAGAACGTCAAGAACGCGGCCGGCTTCGTCCGGCGGAAGGACGCCCCGGCGCCCCCGGACTGCAGCGTCCCGCCGCCCCCGGTGTGCGGAAACGGCATGGCGGAGGCGCCGGACGAGGAGTGCGACGACGGCGGCACGTCGGCCGGCGACGGGTGCGGCGCCACCTGCCAGCTCGAGAGCACGAACCCTGCCGTGTGCGCCGGCGTTCCCAGCGCGTCGGGCACCACGCTCGCGATGACCCTCGTCGCCGACGACCTGGAGTCGCCCGTGCACGTCGCGGCACCGCGCCTGGACACGAATCGCGTCTTCATCGTCGAGCAGCCGGGCCGCATCCGCGTCGTGCGAAACGGCGTCCTCGCGGCCACGCCCTACCTGAACATCGAGCCGCTCGTCGCCTACACCAGCTCGGGGACCGAGCAGGGGCTCCTCAGCGTCGCCTTCGATCCCGACTTCGAGACGAACGGGTTCTTCTTCGTCTACTACGTGGACAACTCGGGCAACGTCGTCGTCGCGCGCTACGAGGCCACCGGCGATCCCAGCAGCTCCGACGACGCCGACGAGACGAGCGCGGTGATCGTCACCACCGTGCCGCATCCGGGCGCGGGGAACCACAACGGCGGGCAGCTCCAGATCGGGCCGGACGGCTTCCTCTACGCCGCCATCGGCGACGGCGGCGGCGGGTGCGACAGCACCGGGCCGAACGCGCAGGACGACGCCGACGCGCGCGGCAAGCTCCTCCGCCTCGATAGGAGCGCGTCGTTCCCCATCAATCCCGTCAGCGCGATCTGGCAGAAGGGTCTGCGCAATCCCTTCCGCTTCAGCTTCGACCGCGGCACCGGCGACCTCTACATCGGCGACGTCGGGCAGAACGCGTACGAGGAGATCGACGTAGACGCGGCCCCGGTGTCGAGCGGCGTCAACTGGGGGTGGCTCCCCTACGAGGGCAACCACTGCTCGAACGAGGACCCGATGGTCGGCGGCTCCGGCTGCGGCGGGGTGTGCCCGCCGCCCGCGGGCTTCACGTTCCCCGTCCTCGAGTACGACCATGGAAACGGCTGCTCGGTCTCGGGCGGCTACGTCTATCGCGGCTGCGCCGTTCCCGACCTCCTCGGGACGTACTTCTACTCGGACTTCTGCAGCAGCTTCGTCCGCACCTTCCAGGGGGTGTCGGGCGGCGTGGCGCAGAACCAGACGGATCGCACCGCCGACGTCGATCCGGGCGGAGACCTGAACGGCGTCAGCTCGTTCGGGGAGGACGCGCGGGGCGAGCTCTACATCGTCAGCCACGGCAACTTCGCCGCCGGCGCGGGCGCCGTGTACAGGATCGATCACGAATGAAAACCTTCCTCCTTTTCCTCGCACTGTCGCTGGCCGCTCTCGCCAGTTCCGCCACCGCGGGTACTCCCGCGGCCGGGTTCACGGACACGCTCTTCGCGGGCGGGTTCAGCACCCCGGTCGGAATCGCCTTCCTCCCCGACGGCCGCCTGCTCGTCGTCGAGAAGGGCGGCTTCAGCGGCGCCGCGAACGCGGCCGTGAAGCTCTTCGATCCGATGGGACCCTCGACGACGACGCTCGGCACGATCCCCGTGTGCGCCGGCGGCGAGATGGGCCTCCTCGGCGTCGCCGTCGATGCGAACTTCGGGACGAACGGCTTCATCTACCTCTACCGGACGGAGTCCGGCCCGACGAACACCGCGGCGGAGTGCTCGAGCGCGACCGGGCGCTCGAACGAGGTGATTCGAGTGACCATGAGCGGCGGCACCATCGGCTCGCTCGTCACGCTCCTCACCGGCATCCGCACCGACGGCTCGAACCACAACGGCGGCGCGGTCCGCTTCAACCCCGCCGACGGCAAGCTGTACGTCGCCGTCGGCGACAGCGGCACCGGCGACAACTTCGGCTGCCCCGGCGATCCGACGAACCCCTACGCCCGCAACGACAACGAGCTCAACGGCAAGGTCCTCCGCCTGAACCTCGACGGCACGATCCCGGCCGACAACCCGTTCTTCGGCCAGGCCGGCAAGCGCGGCGAGATATTCGCGCTGGGATTCCGGAACCCGTTCCGCATCAACTTCGATCCGCTGACCGACAACCTCTGGGTGGGCGACGTCGGCGACCTGGCGTACGAGGAGATCGACATCGTGAACGCCGGTGACCTGAGCGGGCCCGACTACGGCTGGCCGGACTGCGAGGGCACCGAGCCCGCCGGCTGTCCGATCGCCGGAACCATCGGCCCGATCCTCACCTATTCTCACCCCAGCGGTGACCCGATGTGTCCGCCGCTGCCGGGAGGATCGCTCGGGAACTCCATCACCGGCGGCGCGTTCGCCGGCGCCGCATTCGGCGCGCTCAGCGGCAACTACGTCTTCGGCGACTTCGCGTCGAGCACGGTCTATCTGTCGACGGTGAACGGCACGCGCGACGACGTCGTCGGCGCGCCGTCGACCATCTCGACCTCGGCGCAGGGGCCGGTCGACTTCGCGACGGGCCCCGACGGCGCCGTCTACTACGTGGCCATCAACGGCAACAGCGTGCGGCGGATGGCGATCGTCCCGCCGCCGCCCGAGCAGCCGCTGTTCGGGAAGTCGCTGCGCCTGAAGGACGATGCCGACGCCACGAGGAAGCGCGTCGTGGCCGTCGCCAAGGATGCGTCGCTGAGCCTCGGGAACGGCAACGGCTCCGCCGACGATCCGGTCCTGAACGGCGGCAGCCTCCGCGTCCTCACCGCCGACGGCTGCGGTGGCCCATGCGACGACACCTACACGCTCCCGGCGGGCGGATGGAGCTACATCGGGCAGGCCGGGGACAACAAAGGCTATCGCTTCAGGGACACCGCCGGCGCGATCCGGGCCGTCGTCCTGCGCGCCGGCCGGCGCATACGCGTCGTGGGACGCGCCACCTCGGCGCCCCTCGGCCACGAGCTGGCGGCCGACCCGCAGCCCGTCGACGTCGTGCTGTCGGTGGGCACGGTGCCGCGCCGCTGGTGCATGGAGTACGGCGGCGGCACGAGCTTCGTCGCGGACACGAGCTTCATCGCCCGGAACGCGCCGGCGCCCGCGAGCTGCCCCCCGTAACGGGGCGCGGCCGCCCCGGGTACACTCGCATCGCAGCTGCGATGCGCCGGCGCACCGGCTTGCGCCGGGCGCACCGATAAATCTAGCATGCCGCCCCGGGACGACCGATGGCGCTCGCTAAGACGACGCGACCCGTTGTCTCGCGGGCCATCCGGCGGGCGAGACTGTTCCGGCGTCTGGACGCCGCTCGCGCGCGGCCGGTCACGTGGATCAGCGGGCCCGCGGGCATCGGGAAGACGACGCTCGCGGCAACCTATCTGTCCGCGCGGCGGCTCCGCGCGCTCTGGTACCAGGTGGACGCCGGCGACGTCGACGTCGCGGGTCTCTTCTACTATCTCGGCCTGGCCGCGCCGCGGCGGCGGCGGCCGCTGCCGCTCCTGACGGCCGAGTACCAGGCGGGACTGAGCGCGTTCACGCGGCGCTTCTTCCGCGAGCTCTACGCGCGCCTCCGGCCGCCCTTCGTCATCGTCTTCGACAACTACCAGGACGCGCCGGCGAAGGCGCCGCTGCACGAGGTCATGCGCGAGGCCCTGGCCGAGATCCCGCCGGGCGGCCGCGTCATCGTGCTGAGCCGGGCGGACCCGCCTCGTGCCCTCGCCCGGCTGCGCGCGACGCGCATGATGGAGGTGATCGACGCCGGGGAGCTGAAGTTCACCGCTCCCGAGTCCCGCGCGATCTGGCACCGGCTGGTGCCGCGCGCCGCGGGACACCAACGCGGGCTGCACGACATGGCGCGCGGATGGGCAGCCGGCCTCGTCCTCCTCGCCGAGCACGCGAAGGCGCAGTCGCGCGTGCGGCATGCCCCGTCCGGCCGCACGTCCGAGGTCCTCTTCGACTACTTCGCGCGCGAGCTCTTCACGCACATGGACGCGGATGCCCAGTCGGTGCTCCTGCACGCGGCCTTCCTGCCGGGACTGACGGCGACAATGGCGGTGGCGATCACCGGCGTGCCGACCGCGGGCGACGTGCTCGCCAACCTGAGCCGGCAGAGCTACTTCACGACGCGGCACGCCGGCGCAGAGGGCGCGCACTCCGAGCCGGTGTACGAGCTGCATCCCCTGTTCCGCCGCTTTCTCCTGGCCGAGGGAGAGCGGAGACTCACGCCGGCGCGACGCGGCGCGATCCAACGCGCGGGGGCCCGTGCACTCGAAGCCGCGGATCGGGCCGAGGATGCCGCGTCGCTTCTGCGGGACGCGAAGGACTGGCGCGCCCTCGCGAAGCTCGTCCGCGATCACGCGCGTTCGCTACTCGCGCAGGGCCGGAATCGGACGCTGGATGGGTGGCTCCGAAGCCTTCCCGAGCCGCTGATCGCGCAGGATCCTTGGCTGTCGTACTGGCGCGCGGCCTGCCGGCTCGGACCGGCGCCGCGAGAGGCGCGCCAGGATTGCGACCAGGCGCTGGCCGGCTTCCGCGCGAGCGGCGACGCCGCCGGCGCGTACCTCGCCTGGTCCTCGGCGGTCGTGTCGATCCTCTACGAGGCGGAGTCCGCCCGGCACTTCGATCGGTGGATCGCGCTGCTCGACGACCTGCAGCGCGAGTTCCCGAAGTTCCCGTCCGAGGAGATCGAGACGCGAGTCGCGAGCGGCATGCTGAGCGCGCTCACGTGGCGCCAGCCCCAACATCCGGACGCGCCGCGGTGGGCGGATCGCGTCTTCGAGCTGTCGCGCCGGCAGCAGGACCCGCTCGCACGCTCGCACGGGTTCGCCTGGGTCATGTACCACGTGCAGACGGGAGACTTCGCGCGCGCCGCGCTGATGATGCCCCAGCTCTGGGAGCTGGCGCGCCTCGGCGAATCCCATCCGCTCGCGGCCGTGAATGCGCTCGCCCCCATCGTCTGGATGTGGGTGACGGGCGAAGAGGGAAGCCGTCGCGCCGCCCTGGACGGCATCGAGCTGATACGAACCACCGGCATCCTGCCCGAGGCGCTGCACACGTTCACGCTCGAGAGCGCCGCGATGGCCCTGAGCGACGGCGATCTCGTCGCTGCACGCAGGTGGCTCCAGGAGTTCGCCAAGGATCGCGCGCGCGCGGGTCGGGCCTACCTGACGTGGTACCATCCGTACGTCACCTGGGAAGCGCTGCTCAGCGGGGACGTCGGACGTGCCGCATCGTCGGCGCGCGCCGCTCTCCAGTGTGACACCGGGAGACCGCTCGACGAAGCCCTGGGCCGGCTGATCGCGGTTCAGGCGTTGCACGAAGCGGGGGAGCGCCGGGAGGCGCGGCGCAACCTCGCGCAGACACTGGCGCTCGCGGAGACGATGCGGAGCCCGTTCATCGAATTCATGGCGCGGCTCCTGGAGGCGCACATCGAGCTCGAGGAAGGGCGGGACGAGGCGCCATGATGCTCGGACGCCAGGGCGGCTATTCCATAACATACGGCTGGCGGCCGACGGTGATGGCACGGCTCTGCGCGCGCGCCCTCGAGGCGGGCATCGAGGTCGACTACGTCGACGGCCTCGTGCGGAAGCGCCGGCTGCTGCTCCATCCGCCTTCGGTCGAAATCGAGGCGTGGCCGTGGCCGGTACGCGTCTACACGCTCGGCAACTTCGCCGTCGTGCGGGACGACCGGCCGCTGACGTTCACGCACAAGGTGCAGCGCCGGCCGCTGGAGCTCCTGAAGGCGCTCATCGCGTTCGGCGGCCGTGACGTGCGGGAGGATGTCCTCGTCGACGCGCTGTGGCCCGAGGCCGAGGGCGATGCGGCGCATCGGGCGCTCACCGCGGCGCTGCATCGCCTGCGCCGCCTGCTCGGGCACAACGACGCGCTCGTCCGTCGCGAGGGTCGAGTCGGCATCAATCCATCGATGGTGTGGGTCGATGCCTGGGCCGTGGAACGCCTGCTCCAGCGTGCCCACACGGAGCGCGCCATCGCGCTGTACCGCGGCGCGTTCCTCCCCCAGGAGCCCGACTACGCGTGGGCAATTCCGCTGCGAGACCGCCTCGCCCGTCGCCTCCTGCATCAGCTGACGGCCGAGGCGCAGGCGTACGTCGCGCAGCGCCAGTGGGAAGCGGCCGCGCGTCGCCTCGAGCAGGCGCTGTCAATCGACCCCTGTGCGGAGGACGTCGCGCGCGCCCTGATCGGCGCCTACAAGGAGCTCGGCCGAACGAGCGACGCCGATCGCGTGTACACGGCGCTCCGCGGGTCCTTGCAGGCCATGCGCGGCGCCGGTCCGGCTCGCGAGACCCAGGATCTCTGGCAGTCCCTCCGCGCCGGGTAGCGCAAGCGCGATAGAGACGGATCCGTATGCGATCCGTCACCGCCGCCTGCGAGCATACACCGCACGCTCCGAAGGAGGACGGTATGACATCGCGAGGTCTTCTCTGGCTGGCTCTCGGCGCGGCGGCGCTGCCGCTGATCGTGGAGGGCACGAGCGGATGCAGCTTCACGCCCGGGACCTACGACGACAACGCCTACTACTGCGGGTGCGAATGCAAGTCGCCGGGGCGGGAAAAAACTTTCGGGATCACGGCGGCCTCGGACGATGCCGAGCAGAACGGCACGACCGTCGGCCTCGGAGGCACCGACCTCGACCTCGGCGCCCAGGTCGTCGGGCTTCGCTTCCCGAACGTAGGGATCCCGCCCAACGCCGTCATCGATCACGCGTTCGTGCAGTTCGCGTCGCGCAACAACGAGAATGCTCCCACCAACCTCACGATCGTCGGCCAGCTCTCTACCGATGCCCCGACGTTCGCCGCGGTCGACAACGATCTGACCAGCCGGCCTGCGACCGTGGCATCGGTGGCCTGGCCCGTGGGCGACTGGACCGCGAACCAGCAGGACAACAACGCGCGAACGCCCGACCTGAAATCGATCGTGCAGGAGCTGGTCAACCAGAACCACTGGAACAATCTGAGCGCCATCGTGCTCCGCTTCACCGGCTCCGGGCAGCGCTCCGCGTTCGAATTCGAGGCCGGCGCTTCGACCAGGCCCTTCCTCGTGGTCGGCTACAACGCGAACATCAAAGCCACGCTGCCGATCTGCACGACGACGGCAATCGACAACGCACAGAACGGCCCCATCCCGCACGCCAACGCGGCCGACGACTGCCAGGGCCGCGTGGCGACGACGATGTCGGGCCTCGCGGGGGCGTGCGGCTATCCGAGCGACTGCTCGTGTGACCTCGTCCTGGACGAGCGGACCGACAGCACCTACGACCGCGACGTTTGCGACGATGGTTGCGCCGAGAACGTGGTCGATCCCACGTGCGGGGACTTCAATCCCAACGGGTACGCGGAGTGCATCCAGGTGAGCTCGGAGCTCGCCTGCGCGAGCCACGTCGCCGCGACCAACGCCGTGGGCGGCGTACCTGTCTGCCTCGCGGCGGCGCCGCCCGGTGCGATGGCCGCGCGCATCTTCGGCCGGCAGACCACGTGCGACGTAACCGGCCACAGCCACATCGAGGTCGACGGGAACGAGCCGACCAAGGATCCGTTCACTGCGGGTACCGTCACCATCACCGGCGACCCGTGCTCCAGTGGAGGATGCCGAGTGGCGGCATCGTTCGGGCTGGCGATGAATCCGATCACGTTCGAGGTGCGCTTCACACGCGATCCCATGTTCAGCGACCTGAGCGCGCTCGGCGACAGCATCTCGCCCACCGCGGTGTCCAGCGGCGAGGTCGTGTTTGGCCCCGGCAAGGTGAAGGGGACCGGCAACGGACGCCGCTCGTCGACCGGCGGCCGGATAAACGCGAGCAACGACGAGGACCTGACGCTCGGCGTGGACTGGAGCGCCGCGCTCTGCGACCTTAACGGCAGCCTCACCGGGGCGCTGGATGGCGAGAGCGGGCTCTGCGCCGGCGACGGCGAGACGCCCTGCGAGGTCGACTCGCCCGACTGCGACAGCGCGGGAGGCCCCTGCCAATTGGACGCCAACATGACCGTGGGCGTCGCCCTGGCCGGCTCGATCGTGAACCAGCCACCCACGGCCAACGCCGGCAACGACCAGACGGTGCAGTGCACCGGCACCTCCGGCGCCTCGTTCACGCTCAACGGCACCGCCAGCGACGCCGACGAGAACATCGCCGTCACGAGCTGGCGGTCCGGGGCCCGCAACGGCACGCTCCTCGGCGAGGGGCCGAGCCTCACGCAGTCGCTCGCCGTCGGCGGGTCGCAGACGTACTGGTGGCGCGCGGTCGACGCGGCGGCGGCCGCGGACGATGACAGCGCGTCGGTCTCGGTCGTCGACACGGTCGCGCCCACGCTGACGCTGAGCGTGTCGCCCGTCGCCATGAGCCCCCCGAACCACAAGCTCATCCTCGTCACCGCGACGCTCTCCTCGAGCGACACCTGCGACGCGACGCCGACGATCAGGCTCGTCTCGATCGCGAGCAACGAGCCCGACAACGGCCTCGGCGACGGCGACCAGCCGAACGACATCCAGGGTGCCGCGTTCGGCACCGACGACCGCCAGTTCCTCCTCCGCAGCGAGCGCGGCGGCAAGAAGAGGGACCGCGTCTACACGATCACGTACAGCGCCACGGACGACAGCAACAACACAACGCAGAAGCAGGCGACGGTGAGGGTCCCGGCTCTGTAGAGTCAGGAGCGGAGCAGGCCCGCCTGCACGGCCTGGGCCTGCTCCGCGTCCGGCACGTGGTCGCTGTGGCAAGCGTGGCGGCCGTCGACGACCGGAATGGCCTGCGCGCGCTGCGCCAGGAGCGCGCGCCCCTCCTCGCCGACCCCGGGGCTCCGCTGTGACCGCCGCTCCGGCTGGGCCCCTGGGTCCTTCCCGCTCGCGAACGCGACGATCTCCTTCGAGATGCGCATGCTGCACCAGTCGTGGCCGCACATGGCGCAGAAGTCGGTATCGACCTCGAGGTCCTCGTCGTGGAGGGCACGCGCGGTCTCGCCGTCGAAGGCGAGCTCGAACTGCCGCGGCCAGTTGAGCGCCGCGCGGGCGCGCGAGAGGTCGTCGTCCCAGGTGCGCGCACCCGGAATGCCGCGCGCGACGTCGCCGGCGTGCGCGGCGATGCGGTAGGCGATGCAGCCGGCCTTCACGTCCTCGGCGCGCGGGAGGCCGACGTGCTCCTTCGGCGTCACGTAGCAGAGCATGGCGGCGCCAGCGCGGGCGGCCTCGGTGGCGCCGATGGCGCTCGTGATGTGGTCGTAGCCGGGGAACGCGTCGGTCACGAGCGGTCCGAGGACGTAGAACGGCGCGTCGTCGCAGACCTCCTGCTCGCGCTGCATGTTCCAGGCGATCTGGTCGAGGGGCACGTGGCCGGGGCCCTCCACCATCGCCTGCACACCCGCCTCGCGTGCACGCTGCACGAGCTCGCCGAGCGTCGCCAGCTCCGCGAGCTGCGCGGCGTCGCTGGCGTCCGCGAGGCAGCCGGGACGGAGCCCGTCGCCGAGCGAGTACGTGACGTCGTACTCGCGCATGATGGCGCTGATCTCGTCGAAGAGCTCGTACATCGGGTTCTGACGGCCGTGGTGGATCATCCACTTGGCCAGGATGGAGCCGCCGCGCGAGACGATCCCGGTGACCCGCGGCGCGACCAGCGCCAGGTGCTCGCGGAGCACGCCGGCGTGAATGGTGAAGTAGTCGACGCCCTGCTTCGCCTGGCGCTCGATCTCGCGCAGGATCACGTCGTGCGTGAGCTCCTCGATCCGGCGGCCGACGATCATGCTGTAGATCGGCACCGTGCCGACGGGGATCGTCGCGTGGTCGACGATCGCCTGGCGGCAGGCCGCGAGGTCGCCTCCCGTCGAGAGGTCCATCACCGTGTCGGCGCCGTAGCGCTGCGCCCACTCGAGCTTCTCGACCTCGGCCGCGGTCCCGCTGGCGACCGGCGAGGCGCCGATGTTGGCGTTCACCTTGGTGGTGATCATGCGACCGATGCCGATCGGGTCCAGCCGGCGCGGCGCGCGCTCGCCGCGGAGCCCGCCGGCGTCGCGGAGCGCCGCCGCGCGCTGCGCGACGGTCTGGTTCACCCAGTAGCGCGCGGCGCCGGCCGCTCCCGGATGGCCGACCGGCGCGGGATAGTCGCGCGCCGTCGCCGCCGCCGGCGGCTCGCCGCCCGATCCCGCGAGGTGCCGCACGTTGGCCGGGATGACGAGGCGGCCGCACGCGACCTCGTCGCGGATCAGCTCGGGCGCGACGCACTCGCGCGCCGCCACCCGGCGCATCTCGGGCGTGAGGACGCCTCTCCGCGCCGCCTCGAGCTGCGTCATACGGCCTCCGTCACGGCGCGACCATAGCGCGGAGTCTGTGCGGGTCAAGCCGGCAGATCCGTTCTTCCCAATGCCTGCCACGGCGCCTAGGGTCCGGCCATGCGCGCCGGGGTCCTCGTCGGGGCGGTGCTCGTGCTCGTGCTCGCGCGCGTCGCCGGGGCGGCGACCGGGGGTCCGGACGCCTTCGGCTACGAGTCCGTCGACTCGCGCGAGCCGGGCGGGCCGGCCGCGCAGCTGATCGACATCTCCGTGACCGGCACGCCGGTCCTGGCCGGCACCGTCGAGGACGGCGGCGACGACATCGCGAGCGCGCCGATCGACCTGACGGCCGGCGGGACGCGGCCCGGCTTCCGGCTCTACGGCGTCACGTATCCGGCCGTGGTGATGACGTCGAACGGCTATCTCAGCACGGACGTCGACGATCCAGGGAACGA
>Ga0207428_10005608_pt1 | contig 11668 bp, 10 predicted proteins | sample RhiMethybrSRZTD1_FD_187600 | JGI IMG/M metagenome (GOLD analysis project Ga0207428, IMG submission 187600) | Populus rhizosphere microbial communities from Tennessee, USA - Rhizosphere MetaG P. TD hybrid SRZTD1 (SPAdes) (version 3) | ecosystem: Host-associated > Plants > Roots > Rhizosphere >... | reverse complement strand
CGGATTGCTCGCCTGAGCGTCCTTCACGAATTGCTGAAACCGTTCTTCCTGCCCGGGCTCTTTGAAAAACGCTTCAATCTCAGCGTCCGTCACCTGCGGAGCACCCGGCTGGCCGCCTTGAGACTCAGCAAAACTCTGCGCGATCACGATCGCCCGAACCAATTCCATCTGGCGTCTGATCTCAGGACGATAGGCGATGCCCTTCGCTCTGGCTTCCTCGGCGACTGAGAGCAGCTCGCGCACGTTCTTGGCAAAGTCGCGGCGCGCTGCATCATCCGTGGCCAGGCGGGCCCGCGCCTGCGGCGCCTGGTCCGAAGCGATTTGCGTCATATCGTCGGCGGTCAGATTAATCGGCGCGCCGTGGCTGGCCCTGACCTGCCAGACAATCAGGCCGACGGCAAAAATGATGCCGACACCAGCGGCAATCCAAGCTTTAGTTTTTGAGTTCAAAATTAGATCCTTTCAAATCAAAAATGCACGAGATATTTATCGCTCCTGGTGCTCAACCAATTCAACTAAAACCCCGCCCGTTGATGATGGATGAACAAAGGCGACAAGGCAACCGCCCGCGCCGGTTCGCGGCTCTTCGTCGATCAGTCTTGCCCCTTCTTCCTTCATTTTCCTGAGAGATTCGCGAATGTTTTCAACCTGAATAGCGACATGATGAATGCCCGGCCCCCGCTTCGCGAGAAACTTTGAAATTGGCGAGTCGTCGGTAGTCGGTTCGAGCAATTCAATCCGCGATTCGCCAATCGGCAGCATCGCTACCCTGACTTTTTGCTCCGCCACCTCTTCAATCTCTTCGATGTTGAGACCCAGCGCCTCGCGATAGAAGTTAGCTACCTCCGCGATGCCGCCGGTCGCAATGCCGATATGATCTATTTTCATTAGTCACCAGTCATTAGTCAGTTGCAGTTGTCAGGTGTTTGTTGGCAATTAGAGCTTAGAATTCAGAGCTTAGTCGTTGCATGGAGGCTAAGCTCCAAGCTCTAAATTCTAAATTCTAAATTCTAAACAACTGAACAACTGACTACTGACTACTGACAGTCTTCAGCAACTCTTCCACTGCTGAATACGGATCGCGCTGTTTGCTGGCGACATCGTCTGCCAACCGATCGAGCATCTCAGATGCAGAATCGCCGCTCAGAGTATCCGCCACTAAACGCTCTCGCAGTAATTCCAGAATGCGCCAACGCGCAATTGCTCGCTTCCGCTCAGCGCCGGCGTCACCGGTTTTCTGGGCCTCGCGTGTGCGAGCTATCGCCGTCGCCAGCTCATCGATGCCTTTGTTGTCGATGGCCACCGTCTTCACAATCAGTGGCTGCCATTCGTCCAGGCGTCCCGACAAGCTGAGCAAGGCCTCTAACTCTTTTTCAGTACGCAAGACCCCATCGCGGTCAGCTTTGTTGATGACCAGGACGTCGCCGATTTCCATGATTCCGGCTTTCATCGTCTGCACGTCGTCGCCCATTCCGGGCACCAGCACGACCACGCAAACGTCGGCTGTCTTGGCAATTTCGATCTCGTCCTGGCCGACGCCGACAGTTTCGACAATGATCTTGTCATAACCCGCAGCATCAAGAATCGCGACCGCCTCAACGGTCGCTCGCGCCAGGCCGCCCAGGTTTCCCCGCGTGGCCATCGAACGGATGAAGACGCCTTTGTCGAGCGCCAGCGTCTGCATCCGAATGCGGTCACCCAGAATCGCGCCACCCGAAAAGGGACTGGAAGGGTCGACCGCGACGATGCCCACCTTTTCACCGCCCTTGCGATAATGGCCGGCCAGCTTGTCAACGAGCGTCGATTTTCCGGCTCCGGGGGCGCCGGTGATACCGATAATTAAGCCCCGCCCGGTGCGCGGGAAAATCTGCTTCATCAACTCTGAGACGCCCTCGGCCCCATCTTCAACTCTCGAGATCGCCCGCGCCACGGCACCTGACTCTCCGGCGATGATGCGATCGAAAAGCGAGTCTTTCATGCCTACTTCAGGATTTCCCGCGCGATGATCATTCGCTGAATTTCAGAAGTGCCTTCGCCAATAGTGCAGAGTTTGGAATCGCGCCAGTATTTCTCGGCCGGGTAATCTTTTGTGTAGCCGTAGCCACCGTGAATCTGAATGGCCTCTTCGCACACGCGCACGCTCATTTCGCTGGCGAATAACTTCGCCATCGAAGACTCCCTGGTTGTCTTTTTGCCCTGGTCCTTCATCGCGGCGGCGCGATACATCAGCAAACGGGCGGCTTCGATTTGCAGGGCCATGTCAGCCAGTTTGAACTGGATCGCTTGAAACTCGCGGATCGGTTTGCCGAATTGCTGGCGCTCGGCTGAGTATCTCAGTGCCGATTCGTAAGCGCCCTGGGCGATGCCGACCGCCAACGCGGCGATCGAGATCCTGCCGCCATCAAGAATCTGCATCGCGTTTACAAATCCCTGGCCCTCTTCACCCAGGCGATTTTCGTCGGGCACGAAACAATCTTCGAAGACCACACTCGCCGTTTCGGAAGCACGCAACCCGAGTTTGTTCTCTTTCTTTGTCGGCGCAAAGCCCTGCATTCCCTTTTCAAAAATGAATGCCGTGATGCCCTTGCTCTTCTTGGCGCGATCGCTCGAAGCAAAGGCTACGCAGATGTCGCCATGAATGGCGTGCGTGATGAAGTTTTTCGATCCGTTCACCAGCCAGCCGCCGTCGTTCTTTACGGCGGTGGTGCGCGTGCCGGACGCGTCCGACCCCGCGCCGGGCTCAGTCAGGCCCCAGGCCCCGAGTTTCTCGCCGCTGGCGAGCGGCGCCAGATATTTTTCCTTCTGCGCCTCGGTCCCGTACTGGAAGATGTGATTCGAGCAGAGCGAATTATGCGCTGCGACCGAGATGCCGACCGAACCGTCAACGCGCGAGAGTTCTTCGATGGCGGTCGCATACTCAACATAACCGAGACCGGCGCCGCCATACTCTTCAGGGAACAGAATTCCCAATAATCCCAGTTCGCCAAGTTTGGGCATCAGCTCGATCGGGAAGTGCTGTGCCTCGTCCCACTCCATGACATGCGGCGCAATCTCGGCTTCAGCGAACTCGCGCACGCTCATCTTCATTTGAAGTTGTTCTTCGGTAAGTTCGAATTCCATTATTTTGGAAGTACCCGGTACGTCTGACAATCAAACGACAGGCCGGAGGTGCCTGTCGCGAAGTTATTAGAACTTGGCATTGTAACCCAATGATTAAGCGCGCGCATCCGCAGGTGACTTGTCAGCGCTGCCGGTTTGAGGTGGCACCGCATCCTGGCGTGATTCCACGGGCGGGACGCCCTGCCACTTCTCTAAACTCGCTTACCACCCTCGCGTCTTCGGCGGGTGGTCGTTCTCGTTTGTGGTTGTCTTGTTTTCCTTTGTGTGTTTGTTTTTGTTGATGTTCTCGTTTGATGCGGTCCTTTCAGAGTCTTCACTTCTCTTTCATTCAACTTGCGCCAGCGTCCCGGCTTCAGGTTCTTCTCTTCCAGGTTACCAATGCGTGTGCGAACCAGTTTGATGACCGAATGGCCAATCGCATCGAACATGCGACGCACCTGTTGATTGCGGCCTTCGTGAAGGATTACTTCGAACCACGCATTGGTCTTACTCTCGCGCAACATGCGCACCTCGGCGCGCACCTTACGCTCGTCATCGATAGCGATGCCACGCCGCAACCGTTCGACTGCTTTGTCAGGCGGCATGCCCTTGACCTTGGCCAGGTAAACTTTTGGGATGCGACTTTTTGCGGCCGTAATGTGACGAGTGAAATCACCGTCGTTAGTCAGCAGCAACAAACCTTCGGTGTTGAAATCGAGCCTGCCGACAGGATGCAAACGCCCGAGCGACGAGGGAATCAAATCAATCACCAGCGGCCGCCCTTCGGGATCAGACATGCTGGTCAAATAGCCTTTGGGCTTGTTAAGCAGGACATAGACGGGCTTCTGTTGGCTCAACAGCGGATTGATCAGACGACCTTTAACCTTGATGTGATCTGTTTCAGGATCAGCCTTCGCCCCGAGTTCGACAATCACTTCGCCGTTAACGGTGACTTGTCGCGCGACGATCAAATCTTCGGCGTGACGACGCGAAGCGATGCCGGCTGAGGCGATTAGTTTTTGCAGACGCTGGTTCATTGGGTTATTGATTCATTGTCTCATTTTCATTGAGTGGGTTCGATGGGCGAGTGGGGGTACTCAAGGCCTACAACCAATGAATCAATCAGTCGCCCCGCCGGCGAGGTCCTGAAAATCTTCGATGCTCGGCAATTCAGACAAATCCTTCAACCCAAATTGAATCAGGAATTCCTTCGAAGTGCCGTACATCATCGGACGGCCGACAGTTTCCTTCCGGCCCTTCGCAATGATCAAACGCTTGTCGAGCAGGGTCTTGATCGCTGAAGGAGATTGGACTCCGCGAATTTCCAGGATTTCGGGCACAGTTACCGGTTGGCGGTAAGCAATGACGGCGAGTGTTTCCAGTGATGCCAGAGAGAGTTTTGCGCTGGGTTTTGATTTCAGGTACGCGCGAATGTGCTCGTGATGTTCGGCCCTGGTGGCGATTTGCCAGCCACCGGCAATCTCACGCAATTGCAGGCTGCCCGGGCGCGACTCGTATTCTTTCACCAAATCCTGAATTGCGGCTTCGATCGTCCCACGATCCAAATCAACGACGTCGGCGATTACCTTCGCGCTAATTGGCTCGTCAGCAACAAAAACCAACGCCTCAATGATCGCTTTCAGTTCTGTATCACCGATTTCCCGGTGGCCTTCGATTGGGCTCTCTTCTTCGGAAGCGACGGCTTCGACCGGTTCCTCGACATTCGCTGCTTTGGCTGTACTCATAATTTTTCGTGGCTGCTGCTAAGCCGGACTCACAGACTTCGCCGTAATTTCGCCGAACGTTTCGCTCTGGCGTAGTGAAATCTCGCTCATCCGGACCAGCTCAAGCACGGACAGAAACGCGACTACCAGTTCGCGGCGGGATTGCGCCCGTCCAAAAAACTCCAGCAGATTCACTTCCCCGGCCGACCTCACCATGTTTCGCAACCGCTCAATCATCTGGGCCATCGTCACTTCTTCCCGCTCGATCTCCATCAGGACTTCTTCCTTGTGGCGAGCGAGAATTTCCTGAAACACCTTGAGCAAATCGAAGAGGCCCACGACAACTTCCGGATTATTCTTGTCGGTTTCGATCTCCGCGCGGGTGAAGACTGCCTGCTCGACGGTCGCGCGAGACCAGAGCATTTGCGCCGCCGCCTTGAATTTCTCGTGCTCCAGCAGCCGGTTAACGAGTTCCGCGCGCGGATCGAGTACTTCTTCCTCCGGCGCGGTGGGATCGCGCGGCAAAAGCATGCGCGACTTCAGGTCGATGAGTTGGGCCGCCATGACCAGAAAGTCGCCCGCCACGGTCAGATCCAATTCCTGCATCAGGTAGAGATAACGCAAGTATTCGTCGGTAATTCGCGCAACCGGAATGTCGTAAATGTTGACCTGATCCTGACGAATCAAATACAGCAACAGGTCGAGTGGTCCCTCAAACTCTCCGAGGGTAATCTTCAGCTGCTCGCCTTCTCGATCAGGCGTAATTTCCGGCTGAGCGCCGGCGACGCTAATGGTCTGCGGCCCGTCGGGAGACGTGCTCGTCGTGCTTTCGACTTCGACGGCTTGCGTTGTTTCTTCCATTGATTTACTTGCGCGCGCCAACCAATCCCATGTTCGCCTTGGCGTGTCCCAAAGTCATTCTAGCGATCGCTTCAGCTCGCTCAGCGCCCTGCTCCAAAATCTGATCCAGTTTATCATCATCGATGCCGAGCACGCGTTCCTGAAACGGCCTCAGAAACTCGATTGTGACGTCTGCCAACTCATCCTTCAATTTTGCATAGCCGCCGCCGCTGAAATGATCTTCGATCTCAGGCGCGGGCTTGTTCGTCAGCAGATGGTAGATGGTGAGCAGGTTAGTGATCGCCGGCCGCGAGGCGTCAAACTTGATGTCCGTGCCGGAGTCTGTGACCGCGCGCTTGAACTTGCGGCGCACGGCATCATCTTTGTCCAATAACATGATGCACCCCGCCTCACTCTCTGCATCTGACTTGGACATTTTCTTCGTCGGATCGGCAAGCGACATGATGCGTGCGCCGACCTTCGGGATGAATGGATCGGGTACCGTGAAGGTCTGGCCATAGTCGCGATTGAAACGAATGGCGATGTCGCGCGTCAGTTCGAGGTGCTGCTTTTGATCCTCGCCCACCGGAACCAGGTCCGTCTGATAAAGCAGGATGTCCGCGGCCATTAACACAGGATAGTCGAACAAGCCAACCCCCACGTTTTCTTCCTGCTTGCGGGCTTTATCCTTGAACTGCGTCATCCGTTCAAGTTCCGACACGCGGGCCACACAATTAAGCAACCAGGTTAGTTCGGCATGAGCCGGCACGTCTGACTGGACAAAAACAGTCGAGACGCCCGGGTCGATTCCCACCGCGAGATAAATCCGCGCCAGTTCGCGGGTCTTGGCCGCCAGCACCTTAGGATCCTGGGGAACCGTAATCCCGTGCAGATTGACTATGCAGAAGAAGCTTTCGTAATCACTCTGCAGGGCAACCCAGTTACGCAGCGCGCCGAGATAATTTCCCAGGTGAACATTACCGGTTGGCTGGGCGCCGCTGAAAATTCGTTTAGGCATCACGATTATCCAAAAATCTTGAATAGTGCCGGATACACCGACTCGGGAAGCAGCGAGTACATTATCCGCTGAACCGGGCTGAAAATAATTCCGAAGATTCCTGTTTGCATGGCCAGCAGCAGAATTATGAAACCGAATCGTTCCAAAGCTTCGATCGCCGGTTTCATACTGTCGGGAAGAATGGTGTAAAGGATCTTGCTTCCGTCGAGTGGCGGAAAAGGCAAAAGATTAAAAAAAGCCAGCGCAACATTGAGACTATATGCAGTAAAAAGGAAGAGCACGAGTGGTTCTTCAATCGAAGCCAACGCCGCTCCCGGCCCAAACAAATGAAGAACGTGGGCCACGTACATCAGCCCCAAAGCCACGATGGCGATTATCAGATTCGCCAGGATGCCGGCAATCGAAACCATAACGTTCGCCATATCCTTGTTTCGCCAACGTAATGGATTAACGGGCGTCGGCTTACCCCATCCGATGAGAGCAATCGAAGCGCCGATATGAGCGAAAATGAAACTGGCGATCGGAATTAGAAGGGTCCCGATCGGATCTGTATGGGCCAGCGGGTTAAGCGTAATCCGTCCCAGCAGGCGCGCCGTATCGTCACCGAACTTGTTGGACATCCACGCATGGCCCGCCTCGTGGGCTGAGATCGAAAACAGCAGCACCACCATAAAAATGACAAGTTGCGCTATTAATCCTGAGGTAATCAAGACGGCATCAAAAAGAAGTTCAAATTAGCACCCGCATCCACCAGAGTCAAAAGAGTTATTAAAGAGAACGAAGGCTTAATCCAGGAATGTTCCATGAATCCCGAGCGGTATCGTGTAGACGGCTTCATTCGTGGCTACCACCATTTCGCCCACAGGTCCAAACGCCAGACCAACAACATTCATGCCGGACACGACAAGTTGTGCATTTGATCCATCCGGTGAAATCCTGACGATGCCCCGGCGACCTCGCAACGACGCAGCCACGTAAAGATTGCCCTTTCGGTCGAACGCCAACCCCTGCGGCCGCCCCAGCCCCTGATAAAACGTGCTCGCATTCCCATCTTCATCAAAGCGAACAATCGAATCGAAACTGGAAACTGTAGGTCCACTCACATACAGGGACCCATCAGGCCCAAACGCCAGATGGTAAGCCGATACCGACGGCTCGTGCTGGGCCCAGGGCTTTGCTTCACCGATCTCGTTAATTCTAAAAATGGTTCCGCTGCGATCGCCGACGAACATCTCACCGCTGCGATTGAAGGCCAAACCCGTCGCCACGCCCAGGTCGGCGGCAAAGGCAACGAACTGGCGCTCGGCGGTTACGCGGTAGACGGTTCCGTCGAATCGGCTCGTTACGAACATTCGCTCCGTTCTCCCGAAAGCGATACTCGTCGGATTCATCACGTCGTTGGAAAAATCTTCGATCGCCCCATCGCTGGCAATGCGAAAAATCGAGACGGGCACTTTTTCGCCGCGAGTCCCGGATCGCGTTACATACAGCGACCCGTCGCGAGGATCGAAAGTAGGATTCGCGACTGGATGAACCCCGCCCGCCAGCCTTCGCCCGATCCTGAAATTTGCGCCTGAACTTTGCCGCGGCTCGGCGGTGAGCAGGACCACTTCGATCCCACCTTCGGCGCTGAGCTCCGGAATCGACACCAGCGCCCGGCCACGTCCGACAGCGGTGATGTGCGCCGGCTTGGCGTCAAATAAAACGCCCAACCCTCGGGAGCCTTCCGCCGTGACACCGGCATACACGACGGTCACCTCGCCTCCGGAAATTCCGGCATCGGGTTCTACTCGGATTATGCGCATGGGATCACTCATTCATTCTCGAAAAACGATACATGTTATCGAGCATGTCGCAGGTTGTCTAACATTGATGTGGCACGGGCGGGCCAGCGCGTGAATCACGCGCAGATGCGGGGGCACCGCGTGTTATAATTCCGGCCGTTCCAGCGGATGAAAAGTCTTCACGGCAATACGCACGGTCTCAAGCCGAACCAATTAAGGCGAATTGAAAAGCTGTATCAGCGCCGCATTCCGCCTCATCAGATTGTCACGCCTGAATTCGCGCGCCAGCTGAGTGAACTTTCTCACGAAACAAACCGGCAAATCGGCGCGCTCGTCGATCGAAAAGGCTACGTTGAATACGTCATCGTCGGCGATGCAAAACGCATTGAGTTACCCGATTTCAAGCGCGTGCGGGTGGCCGGCGATCGGTTTCGCGGCCTGCGCTGCATTCACACCCACCTGCGCGGTGAGGAACTGACCCGCGACGATCTGACAGATTTGGCCCTGCTCAGACTCGATCTAATGGCGGCCATCAACGTCGAAGCAGGCACGGGACTTCCCGGGATCGTTCGTTCGGCGCATTTGCTTCCCTCGACGGCTCATGACCTTAAGACGAACGATGATGCCAAGAGTTTCGCTTTTCTCGATCCGGCTGTTGCTTCACAACTGGATGTTGATTTCCTGGCTCTGATTGAAGCGCTGGAGAGTGAAATGGCCCGCCAGCGCCGGCCGGCGCACCGCGCGACAAACGCCGATCGGGTCATTCTGGTCAACGTTTCCACCGGCCTGGTCGCCGACGCCGAAGATTCGATTGCCGAATTGCGACAACTGGCGCAGTCCGCCGGCGTGATCGTTCTGGATGAAATGGTTCAGCGCCGCGGCTCGATCGATCCACGCACGATCCTGGGCAAGGGCAAGCTGGACGAACTCCTGATTCGGGCGATGCAGGTGGGCGCTGACGCCATCATTTTCGATCGCGAACTCCAGGCCGCCCAGGTGCGTTTGATCTCAGACGCCACCGATCTGAAGGTAATTGATCGCTCGCAGCTCATTCTGGACATCTTCGCGCAAAGAGCGCAGTCTCATGAAGGCAAAATCCAGGTCGAGCTGGCCCAACTTAAATACATGTTGCCGCGACTGGTGATGGGACAGAACTCCGCGTTTTCGCGATTGGCCGGCGGCATCGGCGGACGCGGGCCGGGTGAAACCAAACTCGAGACTGATCGGCGGCGCGTCCGCGATCGCATTCATCGGCTGGAGAAGGAACTGGCCTCGCAGGCAAAGCGCCGCGAGCAGCGGCGGAAAGAACGTTTGCGCCGCGAGGTACCGGCCATTTCCATAGTCGGCTACACAAATGCCGGCAAATCGACCTTGCTGAATGCGCTGACCGCGAGTAATGTGCTGGCCGAATCGCGCATGTTTGCCACACTGGATCCAACGACGCGGCGTTTGCGACTGCCGCGAGAGCGGGAAGTCATCATCAACGATACAGTCGGATTCATTCGCGATCTGCCGCCTGACTTACTCGAGGCGTTTCGCTCTACCTTGGAGGAGATCGCCGGCAGCCGGCTGCTGGTTCACGTTATCGATGCGTCGAATTCCAGGTGGCCACAACAGATCGCTTCAGTTGATCGCATTCTGGCCGAGCTTGAAGTGGAGCAAATTCCCCGATTACTGGTTTTTAACAAGGCGGACCTGGTGGACGCCCGGGAACTGGAAGCGATGATCAGACAGGTATCAATTGAGTCCGGGAACGAGCCTATTGCCATTTCCGCGACGAATGCAAATTCGTTCGCGTCCCTGCTGAATCGAATCGATGAAACATTGTCCGTTCATAGTTTGAAACGCGAATCCTTCAGCTAATCGAACAGGAGTGGCAGTTAGACAGAGTCTAAAGAATGAGCCCTCGTCCCCGCTTCACTTCAACGATCGACAGCGTGCGGAATGCTGTTTTGGGTGTCTTGCTGGTTCCCTTCCGATGGTTTTCGCCGACGAGCCAATTTGTGATCGGGTTTGCCTTCCTGACAATTTTCACAACTCTGCTGCTGATTCAATGGCCGTTTAGTCTGGTTCGCACGATCGTTGTTTCCAACCTTACCGGAGCGACGTATTTTGTCGTCTGGCGCTTCGTCAAATATCGCGCCACGAATGTCGATTTGCTGGTTTCGCCCGCGCGGGCTTTCGCGCTGGTGGGCTCGGCGATTCTGTTCGAAGCCATTCTGATGCGCCTCGGCTTCATAGTGGCCAATGCGATTGCCTCTCAGAGCACCCGGGCGCCACTTAACGATCCGGCCGTCTGGAGTTTCACCATTCCGTTTGCGGCGGCTTCTCTGCTCCTGACAATGCTTCTCGATCGTCAGCTTAGTCTGATCGCCGGTATCGTGGCCGCGACCATAGCCGGTTTGCTGGCCAGCGAGCCAATCCCCGTTGGTCTGTACGCATTCATCTCGTGCGCAGCCGCCGTTTACGGCATCAAGCGATACCGGGAGCGACAGTTGGTGACGCTCGCGGGGCTGTTCGTAGCCACGGCTAACTTCTTCGTGGCGATTGCATTAATCGCTTTTTCCCACCGGCCTTTGTCCATTTCAGCCGCGTTGGTAGCGGGTCTGTTTGGAATTGGCGGCGGATTATTAACGATCATCTTTGCGGCCGGCGGCGTTCCAATTAACGAATCGCTCTTCGGGATCTTAACGGACATCAGGTTGCTCGAATTGACGAACGCGGATTTGCCGGTGCTGAGTCAGCTGGCTCTCAGGGCTCCTGGCACCAACCAGCATTCTCATGCGGTCGGCCAACTGGCTGAAGACGCTTGCCGCGCCATCCGGGCGAATGCGCTATTGGCGAAGGTCGGCGCCCTCTACCACGACATCGGCAAGGTAGCTGCGCCTGATCATTTCGTGGAAAATCAGAGCGGCGAGAATCCGCACGATCGCCTCAAACCAATTCAAAGTGCGAAGATAATTACCAGTCACGTGACCTACGGCTTGCGTATGGCGAAGGAGATCGGATTACCAAAGCGAATCGCTGATTTCATTCCCCAGCATCACGGGACCCGCACGTTGTACTTCTTTCTGCGCAAGGCAGAAGCGCAGTCAAACGGAGCTGCGATAAACGAAGCTGACTTTCGCTATCCCGGGCCTAAGCCACAATTCAAGGAAGCCGCCATCCTCATGCTGGTTGATTCCGCGGAAGCCGCTGCTCGC
>Ga0207428_10005607_pt1 | contig 11668 bp, 13 predicted proteins | sample RhiMethybrSRZTD1_FD_187600 | JGI IMG/M metagenome (GOLD analysis project Ga0207428, IMG submission 187600) | Populus rhizosphere microbial communities from Tennessee, USA - Rhizosphere MetaG P. TD hybrid SRZTD1 (SPAdes) (version 3) | ecosystem: Host-associated > Plants > Roots > Rhizosphere >... | reverse complement strand
AGCGCGCGCCCGTCGACCAAATGCGCGGGCCGCGGATTTTGTCGAGATTGGTTCCATCGCGCTGGGCCAGAGTCCATTCGTCGTCGTTCTGCGTGATGTCGGGGCAGGCCGTGATACCGAGGTGAAGGTAAATCTCGCCCATGAAATCGAGCAGGTGACAATGGCCGTCGATCAAACCCGGGAGAATCGTTTTGCCTTTCGCGTCGATGACACGGGCATTGCGGGGCAAAGCGACTTCGCCGTGTTTGCCGACGGCTTTGATGCGCTCGCCTTCGATGACGATGACGGCGTTTTCGATCGGCGCCCGGCCGGTGGCGTCGATGAGGGTACCGCCCTGGATGACTAGCGGCGTCGCTTTCTGCGCGTGACTGGCAAATGGCAAGGCGAACGCCATGAAGCAGAGGACACAAGCTATAAGAAACTTCCTATTGTTAATTTTCATTCTTGTTTTCCATTGATGATGGGAAGTCACTTGTTGATCGAGTCGATAAAGCCGCTTTTCTCCAATTGTTCGACCAACGACGTGTCGACGAACTGCTCCGGTTTGGGCAGCGGCTTTTTACCGGGGAACTGATTCTCGATCATGAATTGAATCGCTTTCAAAGAAGGGCGCGGGCTTCTTTGCAACGTCGGCGCGTAGTCCTGCCAAGTTCCCTCCAAAATCTCTTCGTCATTGAGCTTGCCGTATTTGCCGAGAACTTTCTTGCTGAATTCTTTGTCGGTGCGATAACGGTGAATGCCGCGGGTGAACGCGCGTAGGAAGCGTAACGCGGTGTCGCGCTGTTGAGCGATGAAGGTTCGCGTTGTGATCACCGTGCCGTTGATGTCTTCGATGCCGAGATCACCAAAATTAACCAGCTCCCGCATGCCCAACTTTACCGCTTTCGGGTAAAGCGGGTAGCTCAAGGCAGCCACTTGCACGATACCGCTCTGCAGAGCGGCGAACGCTTCGGGCTGGGCACCGAAGGTAAGAATGGCGACGTCTTTGGTCGGCTCCAAGTTGAATTTTTTTAACGCGATGCGGAGCACTTGATCGGAAGTCGACCCGAAGGTAGTGATACCCGCCTTTTTCCCCTTCAAGTCGGCCGGCTGCACGATCTCGGGCCGTGCCATCAAACGAAACGGTGAAACCGTACCGGTGGCGCCGATAATCACAACATCGGCGCCAGCGGCAGTGGCGGTCAATGCCGCCACAGCGCCCGCCTGAATAATCGGCGCGCTGCCGCCAAGCATGGCGGCGACCATCCGGGTGCTTCCACCGACGCGGATCAATTCCACATCCAATCCTTCGTCGAGAAAGTAGCCGGCTTCCTTGGCAATCCATGCCGTCGCCCAGGAGCCGGCGAAACTGGGATAGAGAAGCCGCATCGAAGTCTTCGCCGAGGCGGCGAAAGCGGCTGCCGGAAACAGGAGAAAGAGAGCTAAAAATAGCAGCGCCGTTTGTAAGCTGTTTCGCGCCATGCGCACCTCCAAGTGGTTCGAGAAAAATTGTCATCCAGCACTTGCCACGACTTCGCGGAACACGCGTATGAAGTTGCCGCCGACGATTTTCGCAACGTCGGTTTCGGGATTTCCGCGGCTCAGCAATCGGTCGCTTCTATGATCCCCGCGCAACGAGGCGCCATTATCTTCGATCGTGATCATGTTCACGTGAATTTGCAGTTGGTTTCCGCGCTCGAGCGTTGTAAAGACTTAACCTTCGCGCGCAGAGAATACATCAAACCTGGTCCATAAGAAAAGCAGCTCAAACATGGCTCGGACAACCGATGAAGCATCTTTTAGGTCACAATTGGGTCCGGTTTTTTTCCTCGCCGTTATCTTTCTGATCAACTTTACATCGCGAATCATCCTATCGCCGCTATTACCGACGATCGAAAGAGAATTGGCGATCAGCCATAGCCAAGCAGGATTCTTTTTCTTTTTGACCTCCGGCGGCTATTTGGTCGGGCTCTTATCGTCCGGCTTATTCGCGTCGCGCTCAACGCACCGATTGGCAATTATTGTGTCGGTCGCGGGCGTGGGAATAGGGATGTTGACCGTCGCCTTTGCGACGCGCTTGTGGCTGATGCGCTGCGGTCTGTTCGGCGTCGGTTTCGCCGCGGGTTTGTATCTGCCCTCGGCCATCGCGACGATTACGTCGCTGGTTGACAAAAGGCACTGGGGAAAAGCCATCTCGGTTCATGAGCTCGCGCCCAACGTGGCGTTTTTCGTCAGCCCATTTATTGCCGAGTTATTTCTTCGCTGGGCGAGCTGGCGCGGCGCGCTCGGCTTCCTCGGCGCCCTGTCGATCGCTGCCAGCATAACGTTTAGCAAGTTTGGCCGCGGCGGCGGCTTTCCCGGCGAGTCGCCTTTCTCCGTCGCGTTCGTCGCGCTGGTGCGTGCGCCAGCATTTTGGTTGATGGTCGTGCTGTTCGGTTTGGGTGTGAGCTCCACCATTGGCGTCTACGCGATGCTGCCGCTGTATCTGGTGACCGAACGCCACGTCGAGCCGAGTTGGTCCAACACGATCGTGGCGCTCTCCCGTTCGTATGGCCCGATTCTTGGGCTGCTCGGCGGCTGGGCTTCGGATAAACTCGGAGCGAAGCAGACGATCGTCATCAGTTTGGTGTTCACCGGCGCCGCGACGTTGCTGCTCGGGCTGCTGGCGGATCCTTGGCTAAGTGTCGCGGTGTTGTTTCAACCGTTGGTGGCGGTATGGTTTTTTCCGGCAGCCTTCGCGGCGATCGCCATGATCACGCCTCCTAACGCGCGCAATCTAGCGGTGGCGTTTTCAGTTCCCTTCGGGTTTGTCATCGGCGGCGGTGCGATTCCTACGCTTATCGGAGCCATGGGCGACGCCGGTTCATTCGCCACGGGATTCATGTTGACCGGCGCTTTGATCGCCAGCGGGGGAATTTTAGGGCTGTTTCTCAAACTGCCCGCGGCGAGCGACGGAGAGAGATGACGGTTATTGTTTTCGCCGCGCGGAGTAGTCTATAAATTGAGCCATGATAACGTTGAGCGACTTTGCCGAAAAAATTCGCGAGAGCGAGGACATCGTGGTTTTTACCGGCGCCGGGATCAGTACGGAATCGGGCATTCCCGATTTTCGCAGTCCCGGTGGCATCTGGACGCGTTACCGGCCGGTCACGTTTCAAGAATATATGAGCAGCGAAGCATCGCGCATCGAAGCCTGGAAGCGACGCCTCGACGGCTGGGAACAGTATAAAAACGCCAAACCGAATATCGGCCATTACTTTGTTCATTCATTGGACGCCAAGGGTAAACTTGTTGGCCTGATCACTCAAAATGTCGACGGCTTGCATAGCAGGGCGGGACTGCCGGATGAAAAAATTGTCGAGCTGCATGGCAGCAACCGCAAAGTCATTTGTCTGCAGTGCGACCGGGAATTTGACCCGGATGAAATCATCAAAAAACTCGTCGGGGACTTCGCATCGCCGAAGTGTGATCTGTGCGGCGGCATTCTTAAGTCAGCCACGGTTTCTTTCGGCCAGGCAATGCCTGAAAATGCGATGCGCTTGGCGCAGGAATGGACAGAACAAGCCGAACTTTTCATTGTCATGGGCTCGTCGCTGCAGGTGCAACCGGCGGCGTCATTTCCCGTGGTTGCCAAGCGCAACGGCGCGCTGCTCGCTATCATCAACCGCGAGCCCGGACCGCTCGATGATAGCGCGGACTTCGTTCATCAAGGCGCTATCGGCGAGTTCTGCGCTCGGTTCGGCGAAATGATCGCGGACGGGTAAATCGGAATATCTCCCGCAAAGCATGCCCTGAGCGAGGTCGAAGGGACGCAAAGTTCGCAAAGAAAAGAATAAAATAAATTCCGAACTTGGCGTCCTTAGCGCCTTGGCGGGAGGAATATCCGAGTTCGATGCATGGCAACGGAGGTTCAAAATGACCGATTGGAAAATGATCGACGCGGATGGTCATATCCGCGAAGTTGAGAGCGACGTTTTCGAATACTTGCCGGAGCATTACAAAAACCGCCGCGAGGCGGTGCTGTATTTTCCGCTGCTGCCGCATCACGGCTGGCACCGACAGGCGGGGCACGGCGGCATGGGCGCGTCCTTTCTCATTCCTACCCTGCAGGATTGGCAGCTGGCGCTGGATCAAGGCAACATCGAGGCGGCGGTGGTTTATCCAACACGGTTTATGCACATCGGCCAAGTCGGCATGACGGAGTTCGCCGTCGATCTGAGTCGCGCCTACAACGATTATCTCTACGACCGCTTTCTGCGCGATGAGACGCGCTTGAAAGGGATTGCGGTGTTGCCGCTGCAAGATGTTCCCGCGGCGGTCGCCGAGTTGCGCCGCGCTGTGAAGGATTACGGCATGGTCGGCGGCGTGTTACCGGCTGACGGTCTGCCGAGACCGTTAGGCCATCCCGAATTTCATCCCCTGTACGAAGAAGCGGATCGCTTGGGTTGCATGCTCGCGGTGCATTCTCAGAACTCGCTCCGCAACAACGATCTTTTCATGTGGCGCGGTGAAGCGGCGACGCTGGCCCACGTCTGGCCACAGATGCGCCAGTTCACCAACTTCATGTTTTCCGGCGTGTTGGGAAAATTTCCTGATCTGAAGATCGCTTTCTTGGAGGCAGGCTGCGGCTGGGTGCCCTATCTCATGAGCAAAATGGAAGGGCGCATGGGCGAGCTGCCGCGCCCATCGAAGCTCATCGAGCGCGGGCAAATCTATTTTCAGTGCGGCGAAGAGATGACAACCAGCCGAGATTTAGAATTGCTCGGCGATGAATGCCTATTCTGGGCGTCGGACTTTCCCCATGAAGGAATCGTCAATATGAGCAAGGCCGTGAATGAATTCTTGAGCCGCGAAGATATTCCTGAAGCGGCGAAGCGGAAAATCAGTTACGACAATCCGAAGAAGCTCTACCGGCTTTAAGACTGGCTAGTTCAAAACGTTCAAGTCGTCAAAGAAATACGGATCGGATTGAACGACTGGAACGTTTTGAACGGTTTGAACCAGGACTTATCTATCAGCCGTCGCTGACTTCCGCCGGAGCTGGTTGGCGAATGTCTTTACGCGTGACGTAATCGATGATCTGGATCTTTTCCGCCGGGCCGGAGCGGTTGCCCATCATGATCATCGGACCGTCGCCGGTGTTTTCCAAGGTATAAAACGAACCGCCGGTGATCAGCGCGGCCTGACCGGGCGTAAGGCGCACTTTACCGCCGTCAGGAAAGCTCATCGTACACTCGCCGTCGAGAACGACGAATGTCTGATCCGCGTTGTGGCAGTGCATAGCGTCTTTCTGCCCCGGTTGATAGTAGTGCATCCAAGCATGGAAGCGCGGCGTATTAAAGATGTTTTTACGCCGTTTTTCCTTGTGTGCCATATCGACGAGATCGACGACTTCGATACCCATGGAAAATTCCTCCTTGCTGTTCTCTCGTTACAAAACTGCGATCACTTCGATCTGAAACAAGTTATCGCCGCGCAGTTCGACTTTTGTCGCGTGGCGCGCGGGGCGGTCGTGCTCGTCCGGGAACATCTTGAGCCAGGCTTTGTTGACCGAGTCACGGAGCTTTTCTTCTTTCAGATACACTTTCATGTAGGCGATATTATCGGGCGTGCCGCCCGCGCCTTCCATGAACAGCCTCAAGTTGCGGAACATCGCTTCGGCCTGCTCGTCGGGATTGGGCGATAACACGCCGGTTTTAGCGTCCTTGCCGGAGATCGCCGAAGAAAAAATCATGTTGCCGATCACCACGCCGTTGGGAATCGGCGCGCCGTGCTCCATGCCTTTGAGATGGATACTTTTTCTTTTTGCCATGAGATTTCTCCTCAGTTCTCTTAAGCGCTCAGGTTTTCATATCATGAGGCGCAAACCCCAGTCTACCCCGGCAAGCGGGTGAGTGTAGTTCCGCTATTTCAACTGTCCGGCGCAGTCAGGAAGCCGGTCACAGTTTGGTAAAACTCGTCGGCTGCGTCGATGTGGACCCAATGGCCGGCGCTCGCGATCGTTTCGATTTTGGCCTGCGGGAAAGCTTTGCGGATATGCGCGGCATCTTCATCGGCAACAAAGTTTGATCGGCCGGCGCGGATAAAACAAGCGGGCTTACTAAACGGCCGCTCGACGACGACTGCTTGGATCAGCGCGTTATAGTTTTGCATGATAGCGTCGAGCGCGATGCGCCAATGAAAGCCGCGATCGTCCCGAGTTAGATTTTTCATGAGGAATTGCCGGACCGCGGTGTCTGGAATTGGCCCATTCAGGGCCGAGTCGATGTCGGAAAATTTTTTCGCGGCGCGTAAATCAACCGCGCGCAGCGCCGCGAGCAGGGATTGGTGCGTCGGCGGATAGGCTTTGGGCGCGATGTCGACGACGACGAGCTTGTCGACCCTTTCCGGGTACTGGCCGGCAAACTGCATCGCGACTTTGCCGCCCATGGAGTGGCCGAGGAGAAACGCTTGTGCCAAGCTCTGCGTCTCGACAAACTCACGGAGATCCGCCGCCATGATTGGGTAATCCATCGCGTCACTATGCGGTGATTGACCATGATTGCGCAGATCTAAACAGTAAACGGTGAAGTGGCTCGACAAGCGCTTGCTCATGGAACGCCAATTATCCGACGAGCCGAGGAAACCGTGCAAAATGACTAGCGGCCTTCCGTAGCCCTGCACTTGATAGTTTAGGCGCATATTCGATCTGGCTCGCGACCTGTCCAGAATCCTCGCGCTCGAACCGAATGGTTCGTATGCGCAATTTTACTAAGTTGTACTGAGATTTTTCTGAAGGAAAGCGAAGGCTGGGTCAAGGGATCGGTGCAGGTGTGGCAATTCGCGCTGGCTGATCAGTTCCGGTCGGCGATACGCACGGCAACATCTCGGCGAATGAAACCCGGCGGCCGCCCGTGTATCGAGTGGATTTCTAACCAGCCGTCACGGCTGTTGACGACCGCTGACTTTCATCCCAACTTCGATATCGCCGATCAGCTGCGGCAAGAACTCGCTCGGCTCCGCATAAACTCGGCTGGTGCGGGTAATTTCGTAGATTCCCGCCACTCTCGCTGCTGGCTTGTCAATTTGTTTTTGCGTGCTGGTCGTGACGGTAGGAATCACCGGTGTCGTGGAATCCGACTCAAAGTACCAGGCGGCGAATGCTCCGGTGGCCGCTAACAAAAGCAGCGCCGGGAAAATGCCAAAGCGCCGCCCTTTCGGTTCTGCTTCCGCTCCCATCGGATTTGCTCGGGCTGTTCAAGCCGAGCCGAGCTTTCTGGCGCCGCCGACGGACTCGGAGAACGCATTGGACAAGCTCGCCGGCGCAGTGGCGGTGGCTGCCGCGCCCATCAACCGAGCGAGAGCCGATAAATCCTGCTGCAGCTCGCGCTGCATTTCGGCCAGCGATGCATGTTTGGAAAGTAACTCGTTGTAGGGTTTTTGCAGCGCGGTGAGCTGCTCGCGGTTGGCTTCGGCTTCCGTGATGCGTGCCTGCCAGCGCGCTGCTTCTTGTTCGTGTTGCTGGATTTCCTCGCGCAGGCTTTTTTGACTCTGTTCGGATTCGGCGATGTGAGCGCGCAGCGCTTCGAGTTCCTGAAGGTTTTCCCGACCGGCCGAAATTTCTCGCTCCAGCTCGGCGACGCGCGCGCCAAGACTTTGTCGCTCCTCCCGATGTCGCGCCTCGAGTGCGTCGATATCGACTTGGTTTTGCCGGGCGTTTTCCAGCTCGCGAATCTTTGCCTGGCTGTCGTTGAGCTTTTCTCTTAACGCGCCGACTTCGGCGTGTGCCCGAGCGATCTCTTGTTGACCGGAATCGTGCTGAATTTCTCCCGAGCCTTGCAATTGCGCTTCGCTGGCGTGCAGTTGGGCGCGCACCTCGTTCAATTCCATTTTCAATTGTTCGTTGGCCGCGCGCAATTCCGCCAATGCTGCGGAATTGTCCGGCAGCGGCGCGTTAAACGGTGCCGGCGCATTTCCCTGCTGCATCTTTTCGAGCTTGGTGAGCAACTCTTCGACTTCACGTCGCCTGGTTTTTAGCTCTCTTTCGGACGTGAACAAAACGGCGCCCAGTAAAGCGATAGCCACTCCAGCAGCCATTACGATCCAAACAAACAGACTTTCCATCGTGCTCTCCTAATCTTTAGTGAACAAGGTGAAGGTTCAAGCGTCGCCAAATATATGCCAAGTAACAAGATGTCGTCTCGATTGCCTAAATTGCTTATATAGCGATTGTTTTTGACTTGGAAGGAAATAATTTACCGCCCTGACAAAACTAAATTATGAACAAATTCGTGATTCTCGACTAATTTTGTAAGCCCCTAAACCGCAAAGGTTTTCTGGTCATTTTAAGGGTTTTATCCAGAGCGCCAGCGGGCTGGCACTGCTGCGCAACATGGGATATGCAAAAAGACTAACGTTGCTACATGCCCCGTACGATTCCATCCACGGTCCCCGCCTTCTCACGTTCTGAAGAGCGCGCCATACTGACGGTGACTTGTTCGGCCGCATTTCTTTTTTTCAATAGCTTCGGCAGCATCGGTGTAGCTTTGCCGACGATTCAAAAACAGTTCGGCAATAGTTTGTCGGAGATTCAGTGGGTCACCTTGATGGGCGTGGTGACGATATCGAGTTTATCGTTTTGCTTTGGCCGTGCCGGTGAGATACTTGGACAACGCCGGCTTTATAAGATCGGCGTGGTGCTTTACGCCGCGGGCGCGGGGTTGGGTGCCATCTCGACTTCATTCCCCGAGCTCTTACTGGCCCGCGCGGTTATGGCCGTCGGGCTTGCGATGGCCTTGCCGATGTCGACGGCGATTCTGGCGGCGAGCTTCGGCGCCAAGCGGCGTGGCCAAGTTCTTGGTCTGTTCGCTTCGGCGATCGCTGTCGGCCGAATGACGGGTCCCACCATCGGCGGTTTGCTTCTGCACGTGGGCGGTTGGCCGTGGATTTTCTGGATGAATTGCATCATCGGTCTGGCGGTAACGGCGGCGGTAATAAAAATCTTTCGCGGCCCAGGCGAGCGCCGCCGCGAACCCTTCGATTTCCGCGGCGCCTTAGCCTTGCTGATCGGTTATCCAGCGCTTTTGCTGGGTCTTACCTTCGCCGCCAATCACGGCTGGACATCGCGCTTCGTCGTCGGCTGGTTCGCCGTCGCCGGGATCGCGCTCGCCAGTTTTTTTTGGCTCGAGTTGCATACGACCAAGCCGCTCGTCGACGTGGCGATCTTCCGGCGCAAGATGCTCGCAGCGGCATTGCTCGCGGTCGCTCTGAGCAACATGATTCATTATCCGATCGCGCTCTGCGCGCCGCTGTATCTGCAAAACGTGCTCGGTTCGTCAGCCGTAGCGGCCGGACTGATGCTCGCGGCCTTGCCGCTCTCGACAGCGCTGGCTTCGCCGCTCGCAGGTCGACTGGCCGATCGCTTCAATGCGTCGACGATGGCGTGCATCGGTCTGCTTATCATCGTGGTCGGGATCGCTTGCTATTCTCGGCTCAAAACAGATTCCGACTATCGTCTGGTCCTCGCCGCACTGATCTGCGTCGGCGCCGGGATCGGTATCTTTACGCCGGCCAATCAAACCGTTGCCTTCGCCGCTGTCAGACAAGAGGATTATGGCGTGCTCGCGGCCATGCTCAGTTCTTTCGGCACCGCTGCTGGCACGATCGGCACGACGATTGCTGTGGCTTTGATGGAAATCGACGGCGGACAAAAGCTCTGGACTCAACCTGGCGCATTTGCCGGCGCGCAACAATTTGCGTTTGCTTGCCTGCTGCCGATTGGGATAGTAGCTTTGATCGTCGCCGACAAAAGCCGGCGCGAAAAACCATCGGCCGGGTGACGAGACTCGATCGGAATTGGCCAAAAAGCGCGGGCTCTACTCGGCGACGGGCAAAACTATGTTGCAAGAGGGCGGACTGCCGGCGACCACCATGCATCAGCGGCTCTATGCCTTGGATTTGCAATTGGACGACAGGGCGCAAGCCGGCATCGATCTATCCGTGCTTTCATGTCTGCTCGGCGATCGGCAAGGGCTACCGTTTCGGCACGCTCCAAAAACCATTTGCCGACTATTACGATGGCATCTATTTCGATATGGCAGGCTTCGAGGGCGGTGTTGTCGCGCTCAATTGCGCGCTTCAAGGGATTCGGCCGGAACGCTTGGTCTTTGCCAGTGATTATCCGCAGGATTTCACCGGGGTCAATACGGACTCCGGCAAAGGCATAAGTGAATTGAAAAATTATATCGATGCGGTGCGCCGGCTGCCGCTCGACGCAGCGAGCCATGAAAAGATCCTGGGCGGCACCGCGGCGGACTTATTGAAGCTCGTTTAGTTCTGCTTACTCTCGATGACAGTTGCCTCTACGAGATTTCGCCAGTCAGAAAAATTCCAGTCTTGTTACCGATCGACGGCGGGTTTGGCTAAATTGGCTTCCACATAGCCCGGCTTGTTGCCGCGCTTGGACTCCACCTTGAACCAACCTTTGTCTTCTTCGACCACGTTGAGCTTGGTTCCCTTACCGATGTTCGCGACAACGGGATAATGTAACCCCGGGCCGCTCCGCACCTGAGTATCCATGACGGCCTCGTATCGTCCTTCGGACGGAGGACTGGGACCGGCGGTTTCTTTTGTTTCACCGACCGCAGGCTTTACGGATGCCATTTCAATAAAGCCGGGGGCGTTGCCTTTCTTGGAAACGATCAGCACCCATTCGCCGTCTCTGCCGACGACATTGACCTTGGCGTCGCGACCGATGTCGGCGATGGCCCGAAAGCGCTGCCCTGGCCCGGCGCGGACCTTGGTATTCTCGGTCGTTACGTAGAGACGAGTTTGTTCGTTGAGATCGGGTAGGTCTTTGAGCTCCGGGGTTTTTTCTCTGTTTCCGCAGGCGTAAGCGCCGAGCGATATCGCAGCGATAAGCAGCCAGGCTGGCACCCTAAACATGTACCGGTACATTTGCGGCCTCCGAGGCATTGCTATTTTGCGGAGTATAGCATGTTTGCGGTCTCTCAATGAATTTCTTTCCAAACTTTGGCTAGGCTCTCACCGTGGACGCTTAAATCCCACTCGCAGAAGTAACCGAAGGGCGTGATCCAAACTTGATAGCCGGTCTCGCGCAGGCGGTCGGCGAGCGCTGTGATTAGCGTTTGAGCAAAATCAGATTCGGCGGTGTCACCGCCAAGATGGGTGAAAGAATGCAAAACGATATTTTTGCAGGCACGCTTATTGGCGAGCCATTTGACGTGTTTTAAGGACTGGCGCAAGACGGCGCTCGCGCGCTCTTGCGCGGCATCGGATGCTTCGGCGTGCACGAACACGACCACGGTCTCGGAAACTTCCTGGTCGATATCCTGGTCGAGGACGTCGGGCAAGGTTTTGGAATGGGTTTTCCAGCGGAAACGTTTTGCTTGAAAGCAAAGCAGTTTCATCGCATCCGTTTCAATAATGGTCCAAGAAGTTTTTGAGTATCTTTTTGCCTTCTTCGTTGAGGATCGATTCAGGATGAAACTGCACGCCTTCGACCGGGTAGTTCTTGTGCCGCACCGCCATGATGATATCGCCGCCGGCGCGCGCGCTGACCGTCAGCTCGGTGGGGAGGCTTTTCAGATCGATCACCAGAGAATGATAGCGCATGGCGGCAAAGGGATTTTTCACTTGGCGAAAGATCGTCTGTGAATCGTGGCTCACGTCTGACAATTTGCCGTGCATG
>Ga0207428_10005589_pt1 | contig 11692 bp, 12 predicted proteins | sample RhiMethybrSRZTD1_FD_187600 | JGI IMG/M metagenome (GOLD analysis project Ga0207428, IMG submission 187600) | Populus rhizosphere microbial communities from Tennessee, USA - Rhizosphere MetaG P. TD hybrid SRZTD1 (SPAdes) (version 3) | ecosystem: Host-associated > Plants > Roots > Rhizosphere >... | reverse complement strand
CGGCCACCGCGGCCCTAACGGCATTTCTGTCGTCCGGGTGCACCGCGTGAAAGAAAGTCTCATTGCTCACTTCGATCTGGCCTGGCTGATACCCAAAGATGCGGAACAGTTCATCTGACCAACGCAGAGGATTCTCCGTAAGATTGTCCAGATTCACCAGCGATAGCTCCCAACTCCCAATGTGGGCAACCCGTTGGGCCGCAGCCAAATTGGCCTGACTGGCGCGCAAACCTTCCTCTGCTCGCTTTCGTTCGAGAAGTTCTATCTGCAATTGTTCATTTGCCTTTCTCAATTCTGATGTTCTCTGCCTGACAGCCAGTTCCAGTGACTCCTTGGCTTTCAGAAGTGCCTCAGGGCCCGGCAATTGCAATGCCTGTGGAATCAGTCGCACCAGGAGAACAGCCGTCGCTGCGGAGGAAGCAGCGGTCAAAGCTTTGATCCAGCCGGCGAGCCAATAGGTGGGATTCCAGACTGTCCAGATCTCCATGTAGTGCGTAGCGCCACAACTGATGATAAATAGCCCGAACAAGGAAAACATCCAACTGAAGGGGACATCTTTTCTCCGCCGCACAATGTAGAGCAGCGTGATTGGAATCGACGTGTAAGCCAACGCGATCAGCCCGTCCGACATCAGATGAAGCAGGACGAGCCTGGAATTCCAAAGGTAACAATGCCCGTGAGGCATGAAGCCCTCGGAGGCGAAAACGCTCTCCAGCAGATCGATCATGTGGCACCTTTGCGTTTGGGAGTAACTCAGACAACAGGTGCAATATTAGCACAATCGTAACGTGCAACTTTGGTGGAACTCGCCACAGGCGAGGGACGTCGGAATGGCCATTCGTGAGGTATCGCCACGAAGCCCATCCGCGAACGACGACTCCGCGTCTCAGTTGTCTGAAGCTCGTTGCTGAGAGGTTCGGCAGGATATTGAGGATTGGTTCCGGGCAGAGGCATTGGCCAAGGGCCTCAATTGCCCCTGCGATCTACGAGGACTAGCTCGTCGGAATCAGGGCATTGGCTTTCTGGCTGGGTCAAATCGCCTCTAGTCCTTCAAGAGGATTGGCCCATTGCCCTTCCGGCTTCCTCCAGCATACGAGCGATCGTTGCGATCAGCTCGGAAGGCTCGACAGGTTTTGTCATATGCGATTGAAAGCCTGCGGAGAAAGCTTGGGCGCGTTCCTCGGCTCTTGCATAGGCGGTCAACGCCATTGCCGGCAATTGAGCCAAGTCCGGTTCAGACAATGCTCGCACCCTGCGAACGAGCTCATACCCATCCTCTCCCGGCATTCCGATGTCGGCGACAAGAATCGTGGGTCGCGAGATGTGGAGGAGCTCAAGCGCTTCCCCTGTGGAGGCTGCCAGCTCCACGGTGGCTCCGGCCTTTTGCAGGATAAAATCCAAGAGATCACGGGCATCCGCCTCATCATCAACCACCAGGACTTTGATTCCCTCCAGGATCCGCGGCAGCTTCATGGGCAACTCCGGACGGGATCGCAGCCGCGTTGTTTCCGGGTCTTTCAGCACAGTCTCTGCCTCGGCGACCTGATCAGCCAATGGGAGTCTGAGCTTGAGAGTCGCTCCTTTTCCTTCTCCTTCGCTAACCGCCTCAATGGTGCCCCCATGCAGCTCCACAAGCTGCTTGACTATGGAGAGTCCCAAACCCAACCCACTATGCCTGCGGGCCGTCGTAGCGTCTGCTTGGCGAAAAGGTTCAAACATGTGTGGAAGGAAAGCCGCGGGAATCCCGTGGCCGGCATCCACTACAGACACCTCTACGTGACGGGGATCCACCAACTCCAGTCCTACTTGCACCTGCCCTCCTTCGGGCGAGAATTTCACCGCATTCGAAAGCAGATTCCAGATCACCTGTTGCAACCGGCTCGGATCGCCTCGGACAGAGACCGCTGGAACATTCAGCCTTGTTTCAATGCGGATACGGCGCGCTTCGATAGCGGGTTTGATCGATTCCAACGCCGCGCGAACCACGGAAATGAAGTCAACGGTTTGAGGAAGCAGACGGAGCTTGCCGGAGATAATTCGCGAGACATCGAGGATGTCTTCGATGAGCTGGGCTTGGGCGGTTGCGTTGCGCTCGATCGCTTCTAACCCGCGGGCCGTCGTTTGAGGATCACTCGCCTGATTGCGTAGGATGCGTGCCCAGCCGAGAATCGCACCCAACGGCGTCCGCAATTCATGCGAAACCGTCGCCAGGAACTGGTCCTTGGCTCGATTGGCTGCTTCAGCATTGCTTCGCGCTTTCTGTTCGGCGGCCAGCAAACGTTCACGCTCTTCCTCTGAGCGCTTGCGGTCTGAAACGTTCTCGGCCATCACTAGTCCGTAGAGAATCTTGCCATCAGCATTTCTGACGGCACGGCCGATCAGGTTGATCCAAATCACTACCTGGTTCTTGTTCAGGCAACGTCGCTCCAGCTGATAGCCGTCGATCTCTCCCGAGAAGAGTTGCTTGAGCAGCGATGACGCCTCTTCCATTTCTTCTGGAAGCCTCAGTTCAGGGATGCAAAGATGGGAAAGTTCATCGGGTGAATAACCGAGCATTTCCGAAAGAGCCTTATTTGCCCGAAATATTTTGTGGTCGGAGTTCACCAAGGCCATCCCTATCGGGGCATCTTCAAAAGCGGCTCTGAAGCGTTCTTCACTCTCGCGCAGTGCTTCCTCGGTCGAGCGCAAGCGCAGATAGGCGTTAACCGTTGCTACCAAAACATCGGGGTCGACTGGCTCTGCCAGATACCCGTCGGCGCCGCCTTCCAGGCCGCGCTTCTGATCGGAACCCTTGACAAAGGTTGCCGAGACATGAAGCACAAGTATTCCAGAAGTCGCTGAAGCTGTCTTGATCTGTCGGCACACGTCGTACCCGGTCATGTCGGGCAGATTGATGTCGAGCAAGACCAGCGGAGGGCGCTGCGAGTTCACCAATTGAAGCGCCTCGGCTCCCGAGCTTGCTTCCAAGACCTCGAACCCGGCGTTTCGCAACGCCCGGCTGCGGGCGTAGCGGCCGGCTTCATGATCGTCAACGTTCAGTATCGTGGTCTTCGCAGATGCTGGCATGATCAACTCCGTGCAGTTTGCAGAAAAAAGTCCCATCCCGCTCGCTGGAGAGCCTCACGCAGCAGAGGCAGACCCTCCGGACGTGACAAAGCGGTTTTGGACAAAATCGCCACAGCTTTTTCATTGAGAGATTCGCTCTCCGATGGCTGCAGATGCTTCGATGTGACAATAACAACGGGAATGTTTTCAGTTGAGGGATCGGCCTTCAACTGAGCCAAAACATCCTCACCCTTCATCACCGGCATCACCAAATCAAGAAGAATAACCTCGGGCTGCAGCTCTCGAGCCATTCGGATTCCCTCCAGACCATGCGGGGTCTCCAGGATTGAGGCGCCCGTGGTTGCCAGCAAACCCTTCAGCCAGTAGCGCGTGACTTCCTCGTCATCAATGAGCAAAATCTTCTTCTCGCCTTCGCGTTGCGTGAGCTGATCCAAGTTATCGAGCAGCCAGCGGCGCTCGATGGGCTTCAAACGATACCTGTCCGCACCGAGTCCTATTGCCTTGGCTTGATCCTCTACGATGCTCACGACGATCACTGGCACGCTTCGTGTCGCCTCGTCTTGCTTCAGCCGAGCCAAAAGGCCCCAGGTATCCTCGCCCTTGAGTTGCAAATCCAACACAATCACTTGGGGCTGGTGGCGTTGCAGTACTTGCTGAGCTTGTTTCACGGTCGAGGCGGAAACAATCTGAAAACGGGTGTTCTTCAGATATTTTTCATACAACAGAAGCATTTCGGCGCTGTCCTCAACAACCAGAACCGGGGTTAGGTCCGGATCAAGTTCCGAGGCGGGCTCGATAGTCGGAGTGGGGGGGACGGGAAGGGCATAGGTGAGCGGGACGACGGCGTAGAAATTCGAGCCCTCGCCTGGTGCACTCTCCACACCAACCCTTCCACCCAGTAGCCCGGCCAACCTTTTCGTGAGTGGAAGTCCCAGTCCGGTCCCTTTCACCTTCTTCTGCAGTGGATGTGGAATCTGTGTAAATTCTTGAAAGATGAATTCCTGCTGGTCCGCCGGAATTCCGATGCCAGTATCGGTGACTGAAAAGTGTACGGCGTTAGCCGACGAGTCGAGCCTGGCCGAAACACGAATCTCGCCATGCTCGGTGAACTTCAGTGCGTTGGAGATGAAGTTGCGCAGAATCTGCGACACTTTCCCTTCGTCGGTGTTGAGGACCGGGATTCCTTCCGGCTCCTCGAAAACAAGAGAGACCCTCTCGCTCACCAACAGGGGCTTCAACATTCCGCGCAGGGCCCCAAACAGATCTTCAACATTAAACTCGGAGGCGTGGACCTCGATCTTGCCCGCCTCCACCTTCGCTAAATCAAGAAGATCGTTAACCAGAGTAGAAAGATCATCCGCAGCCGTAGAGATGAATCGAACCTGTTTTTCCTGCTCTGACGACAAGTCTCCATCAACGCGTGCCAGGAGGAGACGTGAAAGGGCAATGATGGAATTGACGGGTGTCCGAAACTCGTGCGTCATGTTGGAAAGAAATCGCGACTTGAGCTCGTCAGCCCTGCGCAAATGGTCCGCTTTCTCGTCAAGCTCGGCGTAGAGAGCCACAACGCCACGATTCGTATCTTCCAGCTCATCGTTCAGGCGCGACAAATCCTCCTGGCGCTTCCGCAGCTCATCCAAGGTGCGAAGCAATTCCTGGTTTTGCTGCTGAATCTCTCCGATCGGATCCTGAGGCCGCATCCGTGCGAGTTCCGTCGAAATCTCAGACATTCGTTGCTGAGAAACAAGGCCTGCCGTCGCCGGCAGCAGTTTTTTCAACAGCACCATGGTGCCGGTACCCGGCGCCGATTCAATTTGAAATTGATCCATCAGACGCCGGGCGCCCACGATGCCAAGTCCCATACCCGTGCGGGACTGGTATCGACCTTCCATGATTTCCAGGAGATTCGGGATGCCCGGACCACGATCGGAGATACGAATCACCATGAGCTGGGGCGCAGTTTTCCCATGGACCTCAAACTCGATCTTGCCACCGCCTCCGTAATTCAAGGCGTTGCGAGCGATCTCCGAAACGGCTGTGGCAATCCGGGTTTGGTCCTGCCCGTCAAACTCCAGCAGCTTCGCGACTTGACGGGCGCGCTGGCGAACCAGAACGACATCGTGTTCGAAGCTCAGTTGCGTGGTGAGAATGCTAAGGCTCATGGCTCGCGAGGAGTGAGTTAATCCTCTGGTCTTACTGAAGTTGCTTTCGCCGCGACGACCGTAACATCGTCGCTGCCTCGCTGATAGTCCCGGTACAGAATTCCGGCAATGAGCCCGGGGGCCTTGCGAAGCAACCCAGGGTAATTGCTCAGATTCCAGTGAGAGATCAATCCGTCCGAATGAAGCACGAGGACCCCACCCGTTGGGAACGGGTACGAGAATTCCTGAACTTTGCGAACGTCCTGTCCCACCGTTCCGTTTGTAGACACGAGGTGGCGGCTGCTGCTGTCGGAGACAATCACACCCGAGATATTGCCGACTCCCGCGTAGCGAACCAATTTCTGACCCAGGTCTATTTCGGCAACCCCAAGGACGGCGCCTCGTGTGGAACGCAAGGCCGCGTGGGCCGCCTCGACGATTCTGGCCGGACCGTGCTGAGGGTTCGACCGGAAGATTCTGATGGCTTCCTGGGCTGCGGTGGCAGCGCCGAGTCCGTGGCCCAGGCCATCCACAACCAGAAGCAGCACACGTCCCGGGGAACTGGCTGCTGCCCAACCGTCGCCACAGACCACTTCGTTGGGCTTCGCCCGGCAAACCACTCCCACTTCCATCGGATCTGGAGCCTTTGACTCAGACGCACGGCCCGACCAGACTTCCGCCAGCACTGCCGTTCCCTTCGTCGGGTCCGAATGTAAATCGAACGAGCGGGCCAAACGGCTCATCGCTCCCATTCCAGTGCCTGGACTTCCGGCCGTGGAATATCCATCGCGTAGAGACTGGGCCACATTCACCATACCCGGCCCCTTATCCAGAGCCAGGATTTCGATCCCACTCCTGTCCTGATCCCCCAGCAATCGAATGACGACTTCGCCCTGAACTGCGTGTTTTGCAAGGTTCGTGGCGGCTTCCGTTGCCACAATCGCCGCCTTTCCCACGTCAGTTTGGTTGAAGCCTAGCTTGCTGGCCAGCGAAACCACTTGTCGTCGCACCTCGGCTACCTGGCTTGCTTCCGTCACCGCAAAAATGAACTGTTCCGTCATAGAGAACCGATGGATACCCGCGGTGACATCCTTAGTTTGAAAAAGACCGCTCCTTTTGGGAGGCGAAGGAAAACCTGCCTCGTTGAATGCCCATAGGGACGCCCCTCTGCTACTTCCACTTCGTTATGGACACTTCAGTGCCCTCTCCTACTTTGCTCAAAATCTTAAACTCGTTAACGAGTCGTTTGGAGCCGCTCAAGCCAAGGCCTAAGCCACCACCGGTTGTATAACCGTCCTTCATGGCCAGTTCGAGATCAGGAATGCCAGGTCCCTGGTCCTTGAAGGTCAACCGCAAACCCCGGCGCGTTCCGTTCTCGACAATCTCGATCGCCACAGTTCCGCCTCCACCGTGTTGCAGGGTGTTACGGGCCAACTCGCTGGCTGCCGTGATGATGCGGGTCTGGTCAACCAGGCTAAACCGCAATTCTTCCGCCTTGGCTCGCACTGCCTGGCGAACGGCGACGAGTCGTTCGCCAGAATCGATCTGCAGAGATTCCTGGCGGGGCGTCATTGATTCTGGCTCCGGGGCTCAAAGGCCTGCCGTAGCAGTTCCATTCCCTTCTCAACGTTAAGGGCCGTCCGTACCTTCTTCAAGCTGATGCCCAATTCAACCAATGTAATCGCCACTGCCGGCCGCATCCCCACGACTACCGTGACTGCGTCCAACACGGCTGAAATGGCGGCGATGTTTCCAAGCATCCGGCCAATAAACGAATCGACGATTTCAAGGGCGGAGATGTCGATCAGGACGCCCCGCGCCCCGCTGCTGACAACTCGTGAGGAGAGATCGTCCTGGAGTGCAAGCGCGAGCCGATCATGCATGTCGACTTGAATCGTGACCAAAAGAAAATCACCCAGTTTAAGAATCGGGATTTTTTCCACGCACTCTCCTTAATCTGCAAGAATTCGTCGACGATAGGGACCGCGAGGCTTTACGTCTTGATTGACTGTACGGCAAATCCCCGGCGCGTCAGCGCCACGGCGAAGGCGTCGGCCAGCGTCGCTTTGGTGATCACGTCGCCCAGCTCCACTCCCAAATGAACGATGGTTTGGGCAATCTGCGGACGAATGCCGCTAATGATGCAGTCGGCTCCCATTAAGCGCGCCGCCGCGACGGTCTTCAACAGGTGTTGCGCCACCAGCGTATCGACGAGAGGAACACCGGTGATATCGATGATGGCAATGTCCGCACCGGTATCGACAATCTGTTGCAGGAGACTTTCCATGACAACCTGGGTCCGCTCGCTATCCAGCGTCCCGATCAAGGGAAGCGCCAGTATTCCATGCCACAATTTCACGACCGGAGTCGAAAGCTCCAGCATGTCTTGCTGCTGGCGTGCAATGACCGCTTCGCGCGTTTTCTGATAGGCCTCGGTCGTCCACAAACCCAGCTTGTCCATCAGAACAGTCGCCGTCCAAATCTCCTGAGCGAGGCCATGTGCGTCCTGTCCAAACTCCTTTCGCAAGCGCTCAAATAACGGCTGCTTGAGCGAGAAGATGAACGTGCCAGTCTGCGAGGGAGTGAATCCCTGCTGCATGCGATTTCGTGAGAGGTTTGTCAACAAGTCCCGCAGATCAGTCCATTCTGGCGCCATGATATCGCTTCGCCCCTGACGCAGGGAGTTCTTGAGCGAGGCGAGAAACTCCCGGGATTGTTGTTGGACGTCGGCTTCCAGACCTTTGGTCAAGGTGCCCTCAGCCCTCTGATTGTCCAGCCATTCCTTTAAGATATCGCTTTCATGCTTGTTGATAATCTCGGCGAGACGGCTGTGGACAGCATCATTCATAGGTGTTCTCCTGATCGTTCGAATTGTGGTGGGGGAGAGAATCGGGAGGTAGCCAGGCGAAGGCGCAGGCTTGGTGAACCATCCTCGCGACAAGACTTAATCCGGTGTTTTGAGGACTATGGCGACAAATAGAGAATCGATGCATAAGGACAATGTCTGTCTCGCGATCCGTACCTCGATGGCCTGAGTTAGAGTTGACGTGATTTAATCCTGTGAAGTGTATTGAGAGCGTAGGTAGGACATCGAAAACCCAATTCTAAGAGACGGTACTATATGGCATGAATTCAATAATTTAAAGTGCCTTGTCGCGCCGTCTGGCGCGCGACCTCTCCTCGCGCGCGAAGAGACTCTGTCGCTCCATCTCTTGGTTCTCATTAGCGGGCTTTCGTCACACCCACGGCTTGCTGCACCGGCCCGAGTCGTCTCGCTAATGATCAATAACAAAGCACGCTCGCTTAGGCGGTCACATTCTCAGAGGCATCAGTTTGTCCTATTGAGAACATGATCGCAAAGTAAAACGTGACATCATCCTGATGATTAGACGGAGAAACGAGAACTGAAAGGTGCGAATTGATGCGGACTCTTGTCGATTCATTCATCGCTTTGATCGTGATCTTTGCTGGCGGGATTGTCGGGGCGGCTCTGTTGGGGTTTATTTAGCCAGCATTGTCCCCAACTCAATCCAGCGTAAATCCAAACGGGTAATCCCACGTCATAACAGCTTCTCTTCGCTTGACTGTCTTTGGTCTGCGACGCAAGCTGAGGCGTCTTTAGCCCCTGACGCATAATCTGAGGCAGCGTCCCGCCAGCGTTTTGCTCACACGACAAATCGGGCAGTCGCCTAAACCAGGAAGCGAGCCGTTCGTGGCCGAACGTGATAGTGACAGCGGTCCGCCGTCAGAGATTCTCCATCGGTGTTGACCTTGATGGCATGGTCGAACCGAAGGTCGAGCTCGCTCGCTCGAAAATAGCTGACCCGCTCATCCTCCAGATGGTCGCCCGTCGACACACGATTCAAGAGCCCCACGAATTCCAGGGTAGGCATGGCTTCCACTAGACAAACGTCCAGCCATCCATCGTCGATGACGGCGTAAGGGGCAATGACGCGCCCCCCTCCAATCAGGCGAGCATTGCAAACGGCAAACATCTGCAGATTGAACTCCCGCTCGATGAGGTCTCCGTCCGCAATCGCTCGAAGTTCCGCCTTCACCGGTTCATAGTCGAGCAGGACCTGAGCGCCTCCGATGAGATAAGCCAGTTTGCCGGCAATTGTTTTCAGTGTTGGACTGACCGCATCCGAGACTTCAGCGATAAATCCGCCCGCCGACACATTGATGAAGTGTCGATCGTTCATGGTGCCGAGATCCACATCGACGGTACGTCCCTTGAGAAGGAACCCAATGGCCTCCTTCACACTCTCAGGCAGGCCCAGGGTTGCAGCGAAGTCATTGCCCGTCCCCAGGGGAATCAACCCGAAAGTGAGGCGGGAGAGCGCACCTTCAATGCTGGCGACTCCATTGAGAACCTCATTCAGGGTCCCGTCCCCGCCCGCGACGAAGAGCGTGTCATACTCCGCCTGAGCCGCTTCGACAGCCGCCCGGCCGGCGTCGCCCGGCGCAACCGTCATCACGATATCCATGGCTCCGACGTTTTCCCGCAACTGCTCGTTCAGGGTAGGAAGGTACTCTGCTCCCGCATCTGCGCCCGAGGTGGGATTGATGATGAGTCGAGACTTCATTGCCATAGTCAAAGGAGCGCTCCGCTCCATCGGGCAGACGGGTCAGGCCTGGAATGCGACACCGACGCTCCGGGTTTCTCGATCAGGGAAAAAGGAGAGTAGTATGGAATTGAACTGCAAAAAAACGAACAGGAAGCCGTAATCGATTTGAGATCGAGCGCTGTTAGGCGACAAAATCTCGGTTCGTAAATACGACTTCCTGCCCTTAGTGGTGATTTTTATCGGCTTTGACAACAAAACGATGTTCACTTTTGCACAGAAGTCAAAATTCAGAGGTTAAGTCAGGTACAAATCCTGATTATTGCTGTGAACGACCGCTCTTTAGGAAGCTGCCGGGCCGTTTGATCTCCGGGTGACCCACGCCAGAAGTATTCCTGCAGCAGCCGCCGCTGCCAGCGCAGTAAGGGGCTCGCGTCGGGCATAGTCAACGACTTTATCCTTCAGACCATCAAATCCCGCTCCCTTCATCTTATCCAATGAGTGGGTGACCTCGCTCTTCGCCTTATCTACGTAACCGACTGCGGCGTCTACTTTCCGACCGGCTGTTTCGGCTACGCTGCTGACTTTCTGTGCTACGCGCTGACCCAAGGAATCTTGTCCGAGGTCCAGCACTTTGTTTGGTTCCATGGTTCTTTCCTTTCCTGATTAGCTAATCGATCCAATTGCCCTACGTGCATCCGCGCATGAGGAAAAAAATGAGCAGCAGCGGGATAGGGACGCCCAAAGCCCATAGAAGGATCCACCCCACTTTTCCTGCTTCCAATTCGTTCATGCGTTTCAATGTCTTGTTCATTTCAATGCCTCCTCGCAGCCATCACTTAGCAGATCGAGCACCAAACGCGTCGATCCCCAATTATGACGTGTGGAGTTAGGGCGCCCCGTTTCAACGCGCAGACAATACTTCGCGGAAATGTAGTTTGTGCTCTCTCCTCCGCTGTGCTTGGAAGTGCGATGAACGGTCGATTTCTGCGCGTCCCTACGCAAAGGTCGGTGCGAAGGAGAGGCCATGGGTGGCTGCAGAACCAGCTTCGGCTGGATCGTCACCAAGCTGAATCCTATTTGCTGCCCCCGATCAACTCACCCGAGCCGTCCTCTAACAACGATGATTGAAGGAAGGAGAGATGAAGATTGAAACTAAATCGGCCTTCATCTTCAACTTCGTGCTCTTTTGACCAGCATGCGCAAGCAGTATCCCCCACGCTGTGCTTACTGTCTTGAACCACCGCCCAACCTTGAAGGCCAGGCGTATCGATTCGGCAGCAGCACCGATCTGTGCATGGCGTGGGGTCATTGCACATCAATATCTTTCACTCTTACAAGAAGGAGGTTTTGTGAAACTGGATTCTTTGGAAACTCTCTACGTTGAAGAACTGCGAGATCTTTATAACGCAGAGCACCAAATACTGAAGGCCCTCCCCAAGATGGCGAAGGCAGCTTCATCCTCGAATCTCCAGAAGGGATTTCAGGAACATCTACAGCAAACCAAAGGTCAGGTGGAGCGGCTCGATCAGATCTTTGCCGATTTGGGTAAGTCTCCCAAAGGCAAAAAGTGCGAAGCCATGGAGGGACTTCTCAAGGAAGGTGCAGAACTCCTCGATTCAGAAGCGGAGCCCTCTGTGTTGGATGCTGCGCTCATTGCCGCAGCGCAGCGGGTTGAGCACTACGAGATTGCAGGCTACGGCTGTGTCAGGACCTACGCCAAATTACTCGGCCATGGCGAAGCGACAACACTGCTGCAGCAAACCCTCGATGAGGAAAAGAGTACCGACGAAAAGCTGACGAAGTTGGCTGTCGGTTCAATCAACACAGAAGCGGTCGAACCGGAGGAAAAGAAATCATCCACGCAAAAGAGAGCACGAGCTTGATGGCAGCTAACACGCCAAGGATCGCTTGTGCTTA
>Ga0207428_10005588_pt1 | contig 11693 bp, 6 predicted proteins | sample RhiMethybrSRZTD1_FD_187600 | JGI IMG/M metagenome (GOLD analysis project Ga0207428, IMG submission 187600) | Populus rhizosphere microbial communities from Tennessee, USA - Rhizosphere MetaG P. TD hybrid SRZTD1 (SPAdes) (version 3) | ecosystem: Host-associated > Plants > Roots > Rhizosphere >... | reverse complement strand
CGTGGCGCTGATTTGCGCGGCGCCACCACAGACAAAACTGGCACAGGAAAGAGAATCCTGCCAGTTGTCGTTCTGGGCTATAAGGGCCTGCCCCGAAAAAAGGCGCAACGACGGATTCGCTAGGACGCCGGGAATAAAGAAAGGCGCTCCTGACATCGAGGGACCGCGGCCCCGAACCAGAACGGTCTTTGTCCCGTTTCCCTCAATGACAAATCCTCCAATCATCACATTGTCTCCTGTCTGCACAGGACCTCTGGTGGAAATATTCACGAGCTGAGATAGGTCGCTATCGTCGGCTTCGAACACCTCGATCAGTCCTACACCGGTGCTGCCGTTGACGCCTGCAAGGTGGACGGTATAGGCGCCGGGGTTCAGTGTGATCAAAATGGCGGACTCCAAGCCACAACTCGCCGGCGCTGATTGTTGCCCCGGATTGGGTTGACATGGGTCTAGAGCGGCCGTAGCGATCTGCGCAGACGTGCCGCAGGCAAAACTCCCGCACGAAGGAGGATCTTGCCAGTTGTCGTTTTGAGCTATCACGGTCTCTCCCGAAAAGACACGCAAAAAAGGATCGGCGAGTACTCCGGGCACAAAAAATGGCGCGGTTGACATCGATGGCCCGCGGCCGCGCACAAGAACGGTCTTCGGCGCATTCCCGTCTATGACGAATCCCCCAATCACCACGTTGTCTCCCGTCTGGACGGGGCCTCTAGTCGAAATATTCACGAGCGGAGCGTCGCTCGGCACAAAGGTATTGGCGCGAGAAACAGTAAAAATTTTGCCTTGAATAAATGAAACCACATAGAGCAAGCCGTCGGGCCCAACCTTGAGGTCCGTAATTCCCCTGAAACCTGTCCCAAAGATCACGTCTTGCAGTTCGCCCACATCGTCGCCCACCTGGTCCGCCAGTGCGGGGTCCTGAAATAGAAATCCGTTGCGCGTCAAATTGGGCTTGAAGTGGTAGAGGTTGCCGTTGTTGATATCCCCAACAAACAGATCATTTTGATATTGCGTACCTAGCTGAACCGAGTTCAAGAACACAATTCCAGTCGGCCCAACCGTGCCGAGCCACGAAAATTTGGGATCGGCATAGTGTGAACCAGGGAACTGAATAAGGTCACCCGTTCCCTCGGCATCCCGACTCGCAGGACCCATAATTCGGTTCCAGCCGCTGTTGAACCCGGGTTCTACCAGGTTGATCTCATCGTAATTCGCAGGCCCGTTCTCGGTGTCCCACAGCTCGCCCGTGAGCGGATCGAAGGTTAGACCGAAACTGTTTCGGACTCCGTATGCGAAGTATCTGGCAAGATCCGGTTGCGAAGCAAAAGGATTGTCACCCGGAACGCTGCCGTCATCATTAATACGAAAAATGACTCCCGTGTCGTCCGGGGCCGCGCCGCTGGAGATGTTTTGTAGCTGTCCATTGCGGTTCAGTTCCCCGATCACGACGTAAAGCTTCCCGTCGGGACCGAAGGTCATCGTGCCCCCGTTGTGGTTAGGCCCGGGTGTGACCGGCAAATTCAAAAGCAGCAGTGGGCTAACCAGAGCACTTCCGTTCCAGGTATAACGATAGACACGATTAGCGAGAGGGGAGCCCGATGTATCGGAAGCCGCGCTGCTCTCCGTGTAATATAAATAAACAAGCGGTGTTGCGGGAAAATCTGGATGCAGTGCGATGCCCAGGAGTCCCCGCTCCGATGCATTGTCAACGTGCACATCCAAGACCGCGCCCGGTTGGAGCACGCCATTGGTAACTCGCCGTACCCGCCCATCGCCTTTTTGCAATACCAGCAAATCATTGGAGCCAATAAATGCCATCGCCGTAGGCTGGCTTAAACCACTAACTACTTCGGTGACCCGTAGGTTCGGATCATTCAAAGTTTGAGCACAAACAACGGGTGATAGAAAACAAAGCCCAACGACGTTGCAAAGCAAAAAAGCTAATTGACACTGTCGCATAACGAAGCACATTACACTGGATTGCGGCTTTTATCAACCGCCAAAGGCAGCGGATTGACAGTGCACCTGGCAGAGTTTCCACGTAACGCAAACGCCCCCTTGTCGCACTGAGCTGCCTGACCTTCCGTCGACTATTTCCACGCCAAGCTCTCTTGATGTTTCAATGCGTTGGGGAGTTTTGATGTAGTGGTTTAGCACGTTCTTTAAGTGCTCAGTGTGATCTTGCGCGTTGTCTTCCACTTCTCGAGGGCGATCTGAACGCGTCCATTCCATCAGTCTGGACATGCGGCGCCGCCTCCAAACATTCAAGTCTTTAGGAAAAACATCCTATTCCCACTGCTATATGCTGAGCAGATTCGCATAGACAAGTTCTTTGACAAGGTTCCGTTTTGAAGGTGCAAGTCAGTTGCGACCGCGACCCAGTTGGGCAGTGCTCCCGAAGACATTTGAATTAGGTCCCTTGTGCCCGACGAGGTATCGAAACAATTCATCTGATGACTAGCCGTAGATAAGTTGCGTTATCTTCTGGCGAATGAACTCCTTGCTTAAAAGAGGCATCATCATGCGTTTCAGATAAACGTTTGATACTCGTCTTTTCCGTTGAATTGCCTTTCGCTTTTTCAACATTAATGGAAGCATGCGCACGGCGTCGCGCTTCGCGCGAAAGTACGCGTACCATTTATGGTGACGGAGACACAGATAACTGAATGCACCAATTTCTTGGATAAGCTTGTGATGCGCGAAACGTAACATCAGGCCTGTCGGTAAGTTTTTCATCCATGTAAATTCGAGATTGCGCGTATGGTAATACACCGACGTATCACTGAGTCTGCCAATGGTTGCGTTGACTTTATGGTAGACCATTGCGGTGGGGACGTAAACACACCTCCAACCGAAGAGCTGCCCGCGGAAGTTCAGGTCCGTGTCCTCGTCATTGAGGAAATAACTGTCGTCGAAGAAACCAATCTCCTCAAGCATTTTGCGGCGGTAAAGCGCAGCCGCTGCACAAGCGCCAAAAACACGCTCCTGCTGTACATAGTGAAACTTGTCTTTCCACAATCCCCGCTTAAAACCAACGGCCGCGGTAGTCAGACCGTCTCCGGCGCTATCTATTTTATCGGTTCCGTCGATAATTAGCTTGGAAGCGCAAATACCGACCTGGGGATCATCGATCATTGGGTAAACTAGATTGCCAAGCCACTTCTCGGCCGCGCGCGTGTCATTGTTTACGAGCGCAATAAATTGACCGCGCGCGGCCGAGAAGCCTGCCAAATTGCCTCCGGTGAAACCGCGATTGTTTTCAAGTTCAATAACTTGAATATCGGGGAATTTCTGTCTCACCAAGCTAACCGATGAATCCGATGAATTATTATCGACCAGGATTATTTCCCGTTCTCGATATGTTTGCGATGAAAGACAAGACAAGCAGTCTTCAAGATAGCTTACGCCGTTCCAATTGACCACAATAACAGAAACTGTTGGCGGAAATTCCGTAGCCATCCAGAACTCTTATCCTTGCATTATTCGGAATTGACAAAAGAACATTGTCCGGAAAATGCCAATCCTGCTAAGGACTATTGCTCTCCCCGTTTGATGTATTGCCGGCGCAAGCTGGCGATTTTTGTGAGGGCAGCGGAATACCATTCGAAAAGCAAGACAAGTGCAAATATTAACCGCTCTCTTTGTACACCGATACCTAAGTCCGTCTGTATCAGGCGCACCACTTCCGGCATATTCAGACCGGGAATCGCGCGGTCAGCCAAATAAGCAGCAACCCCGCCATGAAGAGCAAACCAGCATGTAAGCCAATTCTTCATCGGAAGAACAAATCCTTGCTTGCGCCGGTTCAAAATATTGGCCGGCAACCAACGGTGAGCAATTCGCCGCAAGCCGATTTTGCTAGTTCCTCTTGCCATTCGCTGATCTGGCGATAGATGTAGAGCAGCATCCACCAAGGTCGGCATCAGAAAAGGCGCTCTCCCTTCAAGGCCATGAGCCATCGACATACGATCGAGTTTTATCAACAAGTCATCGGGCAACCAGGTTTCCAAATCTGCTGCCGTCGCTCTTTGCAGAGGATTGGCCGCTGAATCAAGCCAATCCATCAAAGAATGCTCCCAATTGTCAGCTGCATTATCCGTGGGGTCTTCGATAAGAGCTGCTCGTCCCGCAGTGTCAGTCAACAATGGGAAACCTGATGGCGAAGTAGGTACGGAATCTATTAGGCGACAGATTACAGGCCAGCTCACGCATCGGTTTACTAAGTGCCGAAAATACGCACGTAAACCAGGGTGAGGTGCAAAAGCGCGATAATACTCATAGCCAGCGAAAATCTCGTCTGCGCCCTCGCCAGCCAAAGCAACTTTGATATGCCGGCTCGCCTCATGACAGAGCCAGTAGAGCGGGAGTGTTGCTTGGTCTCCGATCGGCTCATCAAGTGCAGATGCTACCTTTGGTAGTAGGTCAACGAAACGGTCGCAATCAAACAAAAAATGGTGATGGTTGCTGCCGATAAATTCTGTTACTTGCTTAGCGTATTTGCTCTCGTCGTGCTCGCGGGATCCAAACCCCATAGAGAAGGTCGAGATACCTGGCGAGTGTTTCGCAGCAATCGCAGCGACAAGCGAGCTGTCCAATCCACCGGATAAAAATATTCCTACTGGAACGTCTGCAACCAAACGAGATTGAACGGCATCCTCTAGTAACTGCGCTAGCAAATCCTCTGAAATACTGCGCGGCTTGCCTAAGGGTTGGCGAAAATAGCGGGATCGACGAATACTTCCTAACCGGTCAAACGGAACTGATATCCATTCTCCAGGTGTGACTCGCAATATCTTTTTGAAAATTGTCCTTTCTCCAGGGATGAAATGTAGAGCCAGGTAGCGCTCAAGTCCTTGAGAGTCCAGCTCGTCATCTATCCCCGGCAATGCTGCCAAAGTCAAAAGATCAGAACTATATGCAAACCAATCACCTTGTTGACAATAGAACAAGGGTTTCTCGCCGAACCGATCGCGGGCAAGAAAAAGTATGCGCTGGTCGAGATCCAGAATAGCCATTGCGTACATACCATCGACCCTTTGGAGCAATCCGATAATTCCCCAGGCATCGAAGCCATGTGCAAGCACCTCTGTGTCACTGCGAGTCACGAATATATAGCCCTTGCTTAGCAACTCACGCCGCAAGTTTTGGTAGTTGTAGATTTCACCATTCTGAAACACGACTATTCTTTTGTTACGGGAATAGACAGGTTGCCAGCCATGCGACAGATCAATGATCGACAACCGGCGCATGCCAAGTGCTATACCATCATTATTAAAGTAAAACCCATCTCCATCCGGGCCGCGATGCCGCATCGCTTGCCCCATGACTTCAGCAACATGAGGCAGGTTATTACTGCACGCACTAATCACTCCAAAAATTCCGCACATATTCAACGGTACTCGATGGCCAACACCCCGACACCTCGCATTATGACCAATCGAACAATTGCAACAACAATTCGTTCAGCAGCGGCCTTTAGAGACCCAATCACAAGGTCCTACGCGGTTATGGTAATCGGAGCTATTTAGAGCCATGCTGGAAAAAAATCGACCGACAAATCTTCAATTTGCATCGCTGCAGTTTTCCTGGCTGTACCAAGTGCATTGAGGATTTAAGCAGTTAAGCCGACACGCTTTCTCTAAAAAGTTCCGCGTAAGAATTAATCATCTCGTCAAAGCCGTTTAGGGAAGCCAGCACTAGCGGCGCATGCGCTCGGTAACTTGCCCGTTTGTTTTTATCCAAAACGAATTCATTAAGCTTACTTGCAAGCTCTGCCGTATCCCCGGGTCTATAAAATTCTCCGTTCACTCCGTCGCGAATCTGTTCGAGGATGCCGAACACAGGGGTCGATATAATTGGCAAGCCATAAGCCATCGCCTCGAGAATCACCCGGGGATAGCTTTCTATGCGTGACGAGCAGACAAATATATCTGCAGCTAAATAGTACGCGGCCGTTTCTTCGGTTTCAGCAACAATTGATAGCCGTTCCTTCCGTTCTCCGGGTAGAGCAGCTACCATTTTCCTCAGCTGCGAGCTGTACAGACTAGGCCTATCTCCGACGATGAATACCCGCACTTTCTCGACCACATTATCGTTCAATAATGCCATCGCCTGAACTAGATCTTTTTGCCCCTTTCTATCGCAAACAGTCCCAACCAATAGCACCATGACCTCATTCTTGCTGAGATGAAGTTTACTTCGTGCCTTCTTTCGTGGCCATACAGCACGACTTTCGTCTAGACGACGCGTATCAAGCGCATTGTTGATCACGCAGAAATTGTGCGTCGTGTTAAGCGGCTCGAAGCAACTGCGCGTTGCGTGTGCAACAAAGATAACGCGATAGGGAAAAGCAAAACAGGACAGTGCTTTGGGAATGAGCGGCAAGAGCAGATAATTAAAATAACTCTGCCACGGTTCGCTTTCCCTAATGTTCCATAATGATGGCAATCCGCCGCGCTTTGCTGCATCGATTGCATAAAAGGTTTGCAACGTGTTGCCATACACGACCTGAAAGCCTGCTCGCTTGATCCAAACCGCGAAGTCATCAATCGCACGGTTATAGTCAGGGAGTTCGAACACGCCGTCCAGCGGGTAACGTCCAACTATTACCTCAATGCCGGCGCGCTCATAACTGGAACGTAAAGGGCCATCCATCGGTGAGAATATGGTTGGCCTAATGACGTTTGCCCGAGCCAGCTCAAGTGCAATTTCATACTGACTGTAAGGTGCTCCTTCTAAGTTAAGATTGCAGGCGCACATTAGTGCTCGAATGGGTCGCCGACTTCTTCCATTCCGCACTAACCGCCGGGGCTGAATCTCGAACCGCTCGTTGTGTAAAGATAGGTTAGGGTTGTAGTAGGGGTCGATTCTGCCCGAATACTTACGCCGGAACGCTGCTATTTCCCGCGAATCATCTTTAAAACCGCGCGAGAAACCTTCGTGATGATAGAGTTCGGCCCCGGGAACGAAAACACACCGCCACCCTCTATCTACAAGCCTATAACAATAATCAACATCGTTATATGCAACCGCAAATCGCTGTTCGTCGAAGCCCCCTGTTTCGAGGAAAAGCGCTCGTGGTGTTAGCAGGCAGGCTGCTGTCACAGCGGAGTAATTACGTGCGACCATTCCATAGGACAGGTAGCCGTGGTGCCAGCTCGGCAGCAGCTTTAAAGCTGGACCCGCCATTCCCTCGTAATAGCCATGGACAATTCCCGCATGTTGGATGCGACCGTCTGGATAAAGCAAACGGGCGCCAACGGCGCCGACGTTTGGTAACCCAGCGTATCCCGCCATACGGCTGAGCCACTTTGGATCGCGAACCTCAGTATCGTCGTTGAGAAACAAAACGCATTCCGAATTTACTTGCTCTACAGCGCGATTATTGATGTAAGCAAAATTAAAATGCCTCATTGGATTGTGAATCTTCAAAACCCGATACTTTAACGAAGCGAGATAGCTGAGAGTATCCGGGTCATCGCTGCCATTGTCGATAATCACCACCTCAAAATTGCGATAGGTGGTCATTTCGAGGGACTTAAGACAGCGTTCGAGCATGGGTTTTTGATTTTTAGTGGGTATGATTATCGTTACGGATGGACCGTCGTCCGGAAATTCGTGCCAAAAGATGCCTATTGCTCCTTTGACGGCCCAGTCGGGCCGAAATACATGCGCCTCTACGCCGCGACGCGCTAGTGCTTCGGCCACCGCTCTACGACCCGCTTCAAAGCTAGCTGGTTTCGCATCGCCTCTCGCAGCAGTCGATCCTCGCAAGACACGCCAGTGATAAAGTATGTATGGCAAGTGCGCAACGCTGCGAGCACGCTCGGTTACTCGAAGCGCTAGATCATAATCCTGGGAGCCCTCGAACCCTGGCCGAAAACCATTTACTTGCTCGAATAGCGCTTTTCGCACGACAAACAGGTGACTAAAGTACATGTAGGAGAGCAATAACTCGGGCGACCAATCCGGTTTAAACTGTGGCGCAAAACGTTTCCCTTGTAAATCGATCTTATCATCATCGGAATAGAGCACATCGACAGTCTGGTCTTCGCTCAAATGGAGCGCGACCTCAGCAAGTGCGTCATGAGTAAGCAAATCGTCCTGATCTAAGAAGAGAAAAAAATCGCCAGTTGCAAGCTCCGCGGCTGAATTTGATGCCAGGCTGATATTGCCGTTGCGTTCCCTAAAACAAATGCGGATGCGCGGATCCTCATTGGAAAGTTCCTGCAAATGCGGCCTTACCCACTGCTCAGTGCTCGCATCGTCAACAATGCACAACTCCCAATTTTCATAAATTTGATTGCGGACGGAGTCCACAGCCATCTCAAAAAACTTTGGTGGAGGATTATAAACCGGGATGAGCACGGAAATTTTAGGCAAACTCGCTGAACTGTGTTTTAACCGGTCACGCAGTCGCGTGAGCATTTCTTCGGTGTGTTGGTTGGCAAGAACCCAACACTGGTAAGAATCGAGCGGCTCCGCCAACCTAAACCCGGCCGGACAGGATAGGTCGTTTAGACCCTGACGCCTGCGGATTTGGTATTCGAATGCTGCCCGCTTAAGTAACCGCGAAAGTTCAGCCATCCGTGGCAACCTACGATTTCTCAGAAACCAATCGCGGCCACGATTGAAACTAAACCGTGCGAAGCTCGTGATTTCGCCAAAGCGAGATTTATGGACAGCTAATATCAAAGGATTAAGCATTTCCGTCGCACTAGTGAGTAATAGAATAACGAAGGTCGGTCCAGCCTAAGCACCATCTCGCCTGCGTACCCGCAACGTATTCCTCATATCTGCGTGTAATCGGATGCCACGTTTGGTTTGTCACAGAACCGACGAAACAAAAAGTAATTCAAATCCCCTGAATTGCGATATGGATCAACGTGAGTTTAGAACACAAGCCACGGTTTTATACCTCTTGGCGGAATACCCAACGAGAAGGTTTCTTTATCAAGCGCGAGGTTTAGGTTATACGCTGGATCGTTCAACAGAAGTTCTCCCCAGCATCGCCTCATATATTCACGCTCCCTTTCGAAACGGAGTTTTTTCTCCGGAGTGTCTTCGTAGCCGCGACTGGCCGACTCGTGATGATACAATTCAGCATAAGGTGTCCATAGATTCCTGTAACCCTTCTGCCTAATCCGGAGGCAAAAATCGATATCGTTATAAGCGACGGGGAGATCACTTTCATTTAATCCTCCCACTTCCTCAAACAATTTTCGCCGTACAACTAAGCACGCACCCGTAACAGCAGATAAATTTTGGCAGAGCAGGGCACGGGAAGCTTGACCAGCGTAGCCGCGCGGCAGTGTCTTATAAGCGTGGCCGGCCTCACCGGGCGCACCAACACCAATGCCTAAAATTACACCTGCGTGTTGTATTCTGTCGTCGGGATAATAGAGCATCGCTCCAATGGCTCCATTCTCAGGTTGAACAGCATGGCTTACCATTTCATCAAGCCACTCCGGCGTTATAACCTCAAGGTCATTGTTAACGAGGCCGATAATTGCTCCGCGGGCGTGTTGGACGGCAAAATTGTTGATCGCTGAAAAATTGAACGGGGCGTCGTAGCGCAACACCTTAGCTTTGCGTTCTCTTCCAAGTGCAGCCAAATAGTTCAACGTAGTCGCGTCATCCGACCGATTATCGATAATCATCAACTCAAAATTGGGATAAGTGGTTTTACGATATATGCTCTCGACGCAGCGTTTGAGCAACTCAAATCGGTTGCGGGTGGGGATGATCAGCGTCACAAGGGGGTGAGTTTCAAGCTGATACTTAATTCTCCAATAGTTGCCGGTCGCGGGAACTATCGTGACCTTAAGGCCGAGATGATCAAAGTGAGACTCAAGTGTCTTTCGCTGCGCTTCTCGAACATATTTTTTTTCGTCCGGACTCCGAGCAGCAGACCCGGGAATCGCTCGCCAATGATAGAGAATATGGGGTATATGACGGATATGATTGGCGGGAACACGTTCGCTGATCCGCATCGCGAGGTCCCAATCTTGGCTTCCCTCATATCCGTCGCGGAAACCTCCGAGTTCTTCGACGATACGGCTACGGCAGACGAGTAAATGGCATAAATAGTTCTGCGCCAAAAAAAGATCGGGGTTCCAGTCGGGCTTGAAGTAGGGATCGTAGCGACGCCCTCGTTTGTTGATCTTGTCTTCATCGCTGTAGATCAGATCGGCGTCCCGATCCGAGTTAAGCTCTACCGCAACCATGTACAACGCGTGCTCGGAGAGCTGGTCGTCATGGTCGAGGAGCGCCACAAATTCTCCCGTTGCCATTTCAATCGCGCTGTTGGAAGCGGCGGCAATATGGCCGGTGTCTTTACGAAATACGAGTTTGATGCGTCGGTCGTTGGCCTGATATTTTTCTAAAATATCCCTCACGTAAGCTTTAGAAGAAGCATCATCCGCGATGCAGAGTTCCCAATTTGGATAAAGCTGTTTTCTCACGGAATCGATCGCGAAGCGCAACCATTTCTTCGGCGTGTTGTACGTAGGCATGATCAAAGAAATCAGCGGCTGGTATGGCAAGCGCTCAATATGCCGCTTGATCTCGGCACGATCACAATCCGTCAAAGTATCATATCTTCTTATCCATTCTCCGTATTCATGACCAACAAACCGACTAGCGGCCATGGTAGAGGAGCGTATAGCGCTGTCGAGTCTATTTATGACTCTTCGATTTAGCCCCGCTACACCTTCTGTACGAAAGATCCGAACTCCCTTGATCGCAAGCTGTCGTATTTGGCGAGCAGCCATAATGCATTCAGCGCGCTAATGAATTGAAACCACCGCTTCGGCTTTTATGCCGTTGGCCATTGTAGGGGCGCAGCAGCAGCCCGAAAATCTTCGCGGAGGAATAATGCCGTTTGCACGCTCATACATAACGGGGCAGAGACGCCAGAGAGATGCTTCGCATCAATCGAGTCGTTCTTAAAACTACAATTGGCAACCTTCGTTAAAAAAACCAATAAATTTGGCATCTCAGAGAAGGACATCTGGAATATTCCTCAAACGGCTAAGATCATTTTAAAAATATTATTCTAATAGATCTAAAAGTCCAGCGCGTAGCAAACGGTTCTGTTTGATAATGATCAAATAAAAAATTTTCAGGGCTTCGGCCGCAAATGCCCGGAGAGAAGTCTGAAGGGAAACGGAAAACGTGAACAGAGGCCTTGCGAACTCACACACCAAGCGCTAAATAAATTTCACACGTGGTTTTGAAAAAACCGAACTGAGCTGGAGTTTGCCCGAAATCGTCTGCCGTGACATGATCCGCCAATCTACGGTCGTGAGAGTGACGCAGATCACACAGGAGCAGCGAGATCTTTGTCCCTGGTCCGAATAAATGAAGCAAGAGATAATTCGACCGGCAGCAAAAACTGGACTCTGTCTTCGGACGAAACATCAGTTGTTCTGCCATCAGTGCGAGCGCAGGTTAGTCATCAATTCTACAAAAATAAGCGCACTAATTTTCAGCCCCGCGAAAACTGGGGGAGAAAGAACTAAAGCTATTACGCGAACGATCTGCCGTAACCGTATGTAACTTTTTCGAGGCGTCAGCGGAAACAAGTGACGAAAACATTAGTCGTCAGAAACTCTTCCCAGGATCGGGAATCAGCATCTCTTATGGATGTCTCTACCTTCAAATCTTCGATGGGACTTGAGGCAGGCAATCCA
>Ga0207428_10005587_pt1 | contig 11693 bp, 15 predicted proteins | sample RhiMethybrSRZTD1_FD_187600 | JGI IMG/M metagenome (GOLD analysis project Ga0207428, IMG submission 187600) | Populus rhizosphere microbial communities from Tennessee, USA - Rhizosphere MetaG P. TD hybrid SRZTD1 (SPAdes) (version 3) | ecosystem: Host-associated > Plants > Roots > Rhizosphere >... | reverse complement strand
TAGGGACGCAATTCTTAACCCAGTTTCAAGCAGGGGATTCCATCATCGCGGGCGGGCAAACCCGTGTGGTGAGTGCCGTGGCGAGTCAGACGACATTGACGACGACTAGTGCCTTTTCGAGTACGTTGAGTAATGCCTCTTACTATGCACCCGGTCGATATTTTGGCGCAGGAGAGGCTTTCGTTTACATCAATACGGGCGCAAGCGTGAATCCCTTTGGCAATGCAAATCCGACGTATAATTTGGCCGTCGACCTCACAGGTGAGACGCCCGCCTATCAACAACAATACTCCCTCGGCCTCTTGCAGACCATGCGCACGGACAATATGCGGGTTGCCGTGATGTTTACGAATTCTGGAAGCGGAGTCGCGGCGACTGTCTTTCGGGCCTTTGATGGCATTTTTAATGCCTCGGCCATTACGGGCATCCGAAATCAATCCATCGCGCCGTATGCCGGGCTTGCGGAAGCGACATACGAAGCCCTCTGTTATTACCGCAATGGCCAGGGTCCCTGCTTTAGCAATAGCCCGGCCGATTTTGCGGCCAGTTTAAATTCGCAAGGCGACCCCTATTTTTCCGTTGCACTGAATCAGACTGTGCGGTGCTGTAAGAGCTATATTCTGATGATCAGTAGCGGAGTCCCTACCAACGATCAAAACAATGCCCCCAGCCCATCGCCCTTTGGTAACCTCCTCACCGCAGGGAGCGATCTGTACGGACTACCGACGACGCGCTTAGATGATGTGGCCTACTATGGGCACATCCACGATCTGCGCACCGATTTGACAGGGACACAGTCAGTCGCCTTTTATGCAGTCAATGCGATGGGCGATGCCTCAGGGGCCACCATTTTAAGTTCCGCCGCGAAGTTTGGGGGCTTTGAGGATTCGAACGGCAATAACCTGGTCGAAAGCGGCACGACGACATGTACGTATCCGGCAAACTCGCTGTTGAGTACCGGCACGACGACAACAGTCAGCAGTCTGGAATGGGACGTGAACCACGATTGTGTGCCGGATACCTATTTTGAGGCGTCTGGTGGTGGTGCGTTGCGCTCCCAGGTCAATGCGGCGATTCAGGACATTCTCAAAAAATCCGCCTCGGGTAGTTCGGTTTCAGTCCTCGCGACCTCAGGCACTGGCGAAGGAAGCCTCTATCAAGCCTATTTTTTCCCCGAGCAAACGGACGCCAGTAATAACACCGTGGCCTGGTTAGGCTATACACAAGGACTGTTTTTAGATGCGTTTGGGAATCTCCGAGAAGACACCAATGGTGATGGGCGGTTGGTCTATCAAACAGATTTGATCATCAAGACGGCTTACAATACGAGCACGCAGGATGTGGACGTCCTGTATTATCACGATACCGACGGCAATGGCGTGGCCGATACGACCTCGCCGTTTCAAACCCTCAAGCTCAAAGACGTCAACACCATTTGGGAAGCAGGGCGGCAATTGGCCTTCATGGATCCCAATGCCCGTACGCTGCTGACGTGGGTCGACAGCAACAACGATGGGGGCGTCGGCAGCGGCGAAGTGATCCCGTTTACCACCGCCAATGCGACCACCCTTTCTCCCTATTTGGCGTTATCGTTGAGCGGAGGCGCGACGCCCTTTACGGCAACGAACATCATTAACTATGTCCGCGGGAATCAAGTCAGCGGATTACGAAACCGACAACTGTACGTGAACGATAGTACCGGCACGCCCACGTTAGTCACCTGGAAGTATGGCGATCCTGTGGATTCCACCCCGACCGTCGTCGGCGCCCCGGTCGAACGCTATGACGTGCTGTACGGTGATGCTACCTACCAAGCCTTTTATCAACAATACCGAAGTCGACGGCAAGTCGTCTATGTCGGAGCCAACGATGGCATGCTGCACGCCTTCAATGCCGGCTTCTATCATCGAGGCGATGATCCGACCACAGCCAGTGTGACGGAGCATGGTTGGTTTACACGCACGCCCGCGGACAATAGCGGAGGGCCCGTGCTCGGCCAGGAACTCTGGGGATTTATTCCCTATCAGTTGCTCCCCCATCTCCAGTGGCTAGCGAATGCCAGTTACACGCATGTCTACTATGTCGATCTGAAACCAAAAATCACCGACGCACGCATTTTCACTCCCGATGCCGATCACCCCGGTGGATGGGGCACGATCTTGATCGGTGGGTTCCGGTTGGGTGGAAGCTGTGGAGAATGCACCTCTACCACAGGGGGGACACCCATGACCGTGACCGCTGACTTTGGAAGTGGCATACAGACACGGACGTTCTACTCGGCCTACTTTATTTTGGACATCACGAATCCGGAGAGACCTCCCGTGCTGCTGTGGAGCTATAGCGCCCCAGACCAGGGATTCACCACCAGCTACCCGACTGTGGTACGCACGAACCCAAGTACGAGTCCGAAGACCGATGGGACGAATGAGAAGTGGTTCGTCCTGCTCGGCACCGGCGTCAGTGGCTACGATGGAAGTGTCATGGGTCCGCATGGCAGCGATCCCGGGCAAGTGGGAAAACTCGTGGCCTTGGAAATGCCCAAACCCTACGCCGCGGGATCGGCCCTTGTTGTGTCCAAGTTTTCGACCAGCGATCTCAGTGCATTTGGACCGATCATCAGCGTGGACACCAATCTGGACTTTCGCACCGACGTCACCTATCAAGGCACCTTGATGAGCAATCCCAATGCCCCTCCGCCCACCTGGATCGGTAAGTTCTCTCGACTGCTGCTGAATGGCGGCAACACGGGTCCCACCACCTGGGGGGTCACTTCCAGTTCAGGGCGGTCCCCAACCTTGTTGTTGACGACCTTTCCCGCCAGTGGGCCCACGCAGTTCTTGGGGCCCATCACGTCGGGGGCCACCGCCAGTATCGATGATTCCAATCATCTCTGGGTATTTTTTGGGACGGGCCGCTTTTATAATCAGGCGGACAAAGCCAACACCGATACCCAGTACTTTTTGGGCGTCAAAGATCCCGTGGTCACCGGAGGGTGTGCCGACTCATTAACTGGCTGTCAGCGACCGAATTTACTCAATGTCTCCAGTGCCCAAATCTGTACGGTGTGCACCGGAGGCCTGACTCAAGTCAGCGGCCTGAGCGGCATTACCACTTTCGATACCGGTAGTACCAGCCTCGTCGGGACGGTGCAAAGTATGGATGGCTGGTTCACGCGATTGCCGGCTGCCGGTGAACGGGTCTTAAGTGATCCCAGACTGCTCGGTGGGACCGCGTTTTTCACCACGTTTATCCCAGACAATGATATTTGCGATGCGGCAGGAACCGGCAATGTGTACGCCTTGTTTTATCTCACGGGGACGGCCTATAAGAATCCAATCATCGGCCAGACCACTACTGGCAGTAATACCTTCAGTTCTACCTCCGTCTCATTGGGAACCGGGCTTCCCTCTCAAATGGCGGTGCAAATAGGGCAGCAAGGTAGTGGCCTCTCAGGAACAGCGAGCGGTAGTGGCTGCCAAGGCAGCGTCACCGGCTTCATTCAAGGCAGCACGGGTGCCATCAATCAACTGTGTGCGAAACCGGCGCTTCCCCTCTGGAGTCGTTACATTTCTTGGAACAATCAACGATTATAAAGGGACCCGAGCCGGCCACGGCCCTTCACGTGGTGTGGGCTTGGAGCGGGGCGATGACTGAATTAAGCGCAGATAATCCTGACTTGAGAGACGTAACCTTGGCTATCTGCAGTCAGTAGTGTGTATGGACCGGGCTAAGTTGCCGTCCTGGCTAGCTTTGTGGGTTGGTGGTTCTGGCAAAGAAACTTCTTGCTGATTTCTGGTTTCTTTTAATTACGCGCGATAGCAGGCAGCCCTCATAGAGCATCTAACACGCCTCGATGTAGTCACGCAGGTGCTATGACCTCGTTAATCGTGGAGACGCGTGCTTATGGCCTAGCTCTTCAGGACACGTTCGATTGTTGATCGCAAAACTTCGAGCTGAAACGGCTTCTCAATGGTTGCTGCAGCCCCGAACCGGCTGGCCACAGCGAGGGTATCGAACCCGATCTTTCGGTTGCCTCCTGATAAGGCGATGATCTTCACCTCGGGGCATTGTCGACGCAATTCTCGAATCACCTCAAGTCCATCCTTCTCCGGCATAAGGATATCGGTCACAATCAGGTCAGCTGGCTGCTCTGACCATACGCGCATCGCAACCGCCCCATTGGAGGCGTCCACCACGCTATGCCCATCGAGCTCCAAGATCTGGCGAATCATATTGCGCACCAGCGGATCGTCATCGATGAGAAGAATCCTTGCCATCTGATGATACCTTGATGATCGTAGATCTTAGGGTCTCTAACCAAACCAGGATGATGGATACTGGACCATTTAGGGGTCCGAGAATAGGCCAATGAGAGGTATTGCGTTGATGGAGCACGCATATGTTGTCGAACGATTCTCAGGCATGGCGCTGTCGTCGGCCTTCACCACCAAGTTCATACGAGAACAAGAGAAGCGATGCCGTCGAGAATTCAGGGGCGCATGAATGAAATTTTAGCAAGGGCGGGATTTTCGGCCATCGCTGCTTGAAGCGCCTGAAGCATCGTCAACGGGGTCGCCTCATTGGACTCAATCAAGATCTCATACTTCTCCTGAACCAGCGCAAAGAATGCTGGCTGATCTTTTTGGGGAACTCCCAGCAGCGTCGCCAATGAAGCAAGATGTTCTCCCTGACCCTGCGCCATTTCTTGTATTAGGCTGTCAAAGGTGCTGCGTGCCATATTCATGTGTTTGTTCTTGATTATGACCCCATCATTAGTGCACCCCGATGTCCCCGACGAGATCCCGAACGTCTGACTGCCAAACGTGCCATTCGTCGTGGCCATCATAACTTGAGGCGCAATTTGTTTCTGCCCGCCATAATCCATCCAGGCGAGCTTTCCGAGGCCACATCCGGCACCAGAGTCTCCGCTTGGAGCAGCAGATACGGCGACAACATCGACCACCACGAGACAGCATACAAGCCAGATGGAGCAAAGTTGCCGAACCATATACCCTCCTGATCGTAAAGTAGTCTGTAGATCCCTCCCCTTAAAGCTAGCGCATAACCGGACCATGTCAACAAAGTATGAACAGGAAGTCGCTACCTGCGGGACGGATGCAGAATTCGGTGCTCTCTCGCGGGCACACCTGGACGAGGACGCGATTGTGCCGCCGCGTTGTTGAAGACTATGGGGTATGGGCCTTCATGGAACGAGGCTAAAACGTCGTATCCTCTTAGACTGGGCATCAGTCCCAGCGTTCATCTCCGCGCTTCAGACATTTGGCAAAACTATAAGCCTGCCTTGATTAAATTTCATTGCTTTCCGAGTCTCATTGGCTAGTTGACATACGGACATCATATTCTCGCCAGCGATATATGCATTTAGTTTCTCCGTTATTATTGGTGTTCACGCAGTTCCAAATCTGTACCTCCTCTTAGCCCAGACGGCGAACGCCGCCCGTAGTCACGAACGTTTGCCCCGAGCGCTCACCGAAGAACCAGAGTGATGAGTCTGCAGCCAAGCTGGCCGTGGATCGCGCCTGCCGGGCATTGGAGACCCAACCCTCTTTCTACCGCCCACCGGTCTGACTGTGTCTAACCTTGAGACATGTCGTGAGACAACCGCCGTCCAATATTAGTCCGCGCCTGTCGAAACGCCTGCATTTCCTTCAAAAGCCAGTTGGCATCCTTTGTGAGTATAGGTTCATGAAAATCGCAAACCCTCGAAGGCGATTGATAGGAGGCCTGTATGCTCAAGAGTGTCACAATGCTGTCGCTCATCCATGTCGATACTGACAAGCTACTGTTGAAAGTACTCCTTGGTGTGGTTCTCCTCGCGGCACTCTGGCCCCTCGGATTACTTGGATATCTTGTGACCGTCTATGGGGGCCGCATTCTGCTGGGGTAGGTTCGGGACTTGCGAACTTCGTATGAAGTCAGGCTTTAAAAGGAAATAGGAGAAACACCGATGCGACAAATCAATGTATTGGTCCTGCTCCTTTCAGCTGCGTTCCTCTCAATGGGCATGGTGCAGCCCGGATATGGGATGTCATTTGGGAACCATCATAACGACAGCGGTCCTGCGAATTCGAGCATCAATAGGGGCAATGGCGGAAATGGAAACACGATATCTGGTGCCACACTGGATGCTCAACCCTATCAAGTTCCAGTCCCAGTTCCTGAACCTGCGTCTGTTGTCCTATTGGCATCCGGTTTGTTAGGTGTCGGTTTATGGCGTTGGACAAAACGATCGTAACTGATTGGAGTAAGGAAAGCCTTGGAAGACTCGCAGCCGGCTTCCAGATATACGCTGAAGGAGACACCATGCCGATACGGGAAAAGTTGCCGCCAATGGTCCTCGTCGTTGAAGACGATCATTCCATGAGGGAACTGTGCACGCGGGCGCTCGAGCGGGTGGGAATCCAGGTGGTCTGCTGTGATAATAGTATCAAAGCCGCGAACCACATGCAGTTGCATGGCCACCGGACCGTGTGCATTTTGGCGGAAGTGGTCCTAGGATCGCCAACCCTCAGCGGGAGCGATCCCGCCCATGAAGGAAATGGCGCCCGGTTATTGCCACTACTCAAATATGTGTTTCCCTCGACTGTCGCCGTGCAAATGTCCGCCTACTCCGTGGCCGAGCTTTCCTCAATGGGATATAAGGTAGAAGTCCCGCACTTTCTTCACAAGCCGTTTACGCCTGAGAAGCTTCGCGCCACCGTGAATCAACTCCTCCCCCATCTCAACATACCTAGAGTGCTGACCTTGCCGGCAGATGAAATCGCATGGGGCCTGTAACCTCGATACCAGCTATCTAGGGAGGAAACGATGTGGTTAAATTTTATCGGTTCGGTGCTTTCACTTGCGGCGGGTGTGGTTGTGTTTTACCTTTTCCACCAATCCAAGCGGTTTAAACCATTGACGTTAGGACATCATCTTCTCGCGAGCGGCAGTGTCGTACATCAGGTCCGGTAAATCTGCACCGTAGCGTATGCGCCAATGGGTGTCATGCAGGTACATTGCACGCAGATAACATCGCATTAGGGTGGCGCACGCGTACATCTCCAAGGAATATAAATAGGCTATAGCAGGTCATCTGGGACCGACGGAATCAGCCGAACACTATTTATGATGCAGGTGTGATTTACGTCGAAGTGCGATGAAGGTGATTTGGGTTCATGGCCGGTCATATGGCATGGTTGGAAGGAATTGGATGGCTTAATGAATGAATAACTTCTTCCGAGGCTCTAAACACCAGCACGGCTTATATCGGTAAAGGACGGGTGTGATTATGGTCTTGCGTTCTAACCAAACCGAACGGTCTCTAGGAGCAACGCCTAAGAAGATGCGCCATCGTCTACGCCTGCCACTACGTTGTCCTGTCATCTTTTCCGGTGATGAGTTCATCGGCGAAGGGAAGAGTATTGATCTTGGCGTTCGAGGGTGTGCGGTTCGCAGTGACGTTGCACCAAGGCCAAATGATTATCTGCGTCTTCATATCTTTACGGCGGATGAAGAAGGCCCTTTTGAAGTCCGACTTGCAAAAGTCCGATGGGTCGAGCCCGATCGATTCGGCGTGGAATTCTTGGCCTTTTTCGCCGACCATGATGTCACGGTACGACGACTCTTTCAGGCATTCGAGAAAGGAATGTCCTGTAGGCCACTCCAGCAGTCAGTTAGGTAGATCTCCTTGGGATTATCCTGTGGGCAACCCATCACTTGCTGCGTTAAACCAGGCACCAGTTTAATTAATTAGCTATTTCAATTAGGCATTGTGGTACCCTTTTTTCAGACCCACAAAGATATGTTTCGCGCATCGCTCGTGTCAGTCTCTGGCACAAGAATCCTCGCTCATAGATGTCATTGTTTTGTTAGCGCCCCTTCTTGATGGTCGCATGAAGTGCTTTCGTCGCGTCCCTGCCAGACCACTGGCCTAAGGGAACTCCTTGATTACCCATGGCTCCTCCGTAACAGGGTAAAGAACTATATCACCGGGGGGGCAGCCTGCCAACCAATTTAACAGTGTGACTGCTCTTAGACGTCCATAACTTTTTCATCTCAGGGAGACGTCTAAAAGAATACGAGCATTAGATATTGAAACAAACCCACGCCAGTGTTCTCTTATTATGCCCCCTGAAATATTGCGATACGTATGATGAGAATTCGAGGCTTGGCACGTGGACTCGTCGGAACAGGTCGGTCCTTCAAGCAGATCGTGAGTCGGCAGAACTGGGGTACGGCTATTTGAGGGCGTCTGATAATGGCACCTTATCACTATTCGGGGCGTCGTCGAGCCGAGGCCGTATGTGATAAGGAGCCCGTGCCTTCATTTCCAGGTCCACAAGTTTCAAGGCGTTCAACTGCTTAGCAAGTTCTTCGATCGTTTTATCTCGATGTAGCAGGTCAACTAGCCAGTTAGTCGTCTCCCAGGAAACCTTATTTTCACTGGTTGGAGACGGCGTCCCGAGCACGGTGAGCCACGAACGACTGAGTTGCCCAAGCTGGCTCTTTGGAGCTAGACGGACGACTTCCCGAAAATGAAGGCAGCGGCTGTGGGATCCTCTGATAGTGTGAACAGCCCTTGTAGAAAATGCATGCGGTCGCAGGATCGGTCCCGCTCTAGGGCTGTCATTCTCTGCTAACAGCGGCAAAACAGCGTGACGAACGGCATTTGACGAGAATGCGGCCAAGTATCGCGATGCGTTGCCGGTAACGAGAGGTTGCGTGAGAACAGTGGCGAAACAGCAAGTCATTCGAGTGCTTCACTGAGAATACTGGCCGAACAGAGAAAATCGGCGCTCCTGGAGAGGGCGTTTATAGATCGGGGGATGGTTTACAGTGTTCTGAGATCGCGTGACCGGGAACGATCACTTGAAAAACAATTGTAATTAATCAAAGGAATCAAGCACCCGCTTTCTCAACGAGAATTTGGCCAAGAGGCTAGACTTCCTACGATATGGGTGACGCCGCTGGCAGGCTCTGTCGAATTGCGAGATAGCCTGACAGCTACACACTGCCCCGCATCGGCCTGTCGCTTAAATGCTGCCTCAGTGCGTACAAGCTGGACATCTCGATCGCAGGCGCCACAGTGTCGGGTATTCGGATCATCCGTAAGGGTCAGGCGCTCCCAGCTGTTAGGGCACTTGAAGGTAAACGCGCAGGAGATTCGAGACTCGTCGTTCCACTGACCTGGTAGATCCTCATGCTCTGTCATGGCGGTCCTTCTCCATTAGGCTGAATGGTATCATTTCCTTTTCTCAGAAAGGCATCAATCCAGGCTGGCAATTCGTCCCCCGTCGCAGGAAATTGGCGGCTGCCGAGCCCATCAAAAGGGATATAAATCCCCTTGCCGATAAATAAAAGCTCTTGTTGATTGGCGCATAGCAGAACGCGCTTTCCATCGCTTTGGAGTAGGGTTACCTGTCTGTGAAAGCTTCGATGGCTGTAATTGAGATGTGGGGTGTCGCATCCCATGCTGTCTAGCCCTTGGAGATCTAAGACGGCATCGCTTCTTGTAAACCGTCCGGCGCGCCGGCCATAGAGAAACCCTGGCCAGTACTCGAACCACCCAAAACTACCGGAGGATAAAAGATACAGCACGGAATAGCGCAGTTCCGGGGGATACTCAAACCCTTTAGACAGCAGGAACGGCATGACTTTGCCACTTATATAGGTCCCGCTGACCGAGCCGACGAAGGTTCCCTTTGTTGAAGCGGCACTTTCTGTCGCCATGGCTCTCCCACCATTCCTTATACGTGGACTCTAATAGTCAGAAGTATTCATAAAGATAAACTTTCGCCAAGTGGCAAGCAAACCAAGTCAATTACTCGGGGAAGAATAGTGCACAGGCTAGTTATAGCCACTGAGACCATGGTCGGGGTTTTCATCACGGTTCTGGGCATGCTACCGTCTGGCGGATGGCGAAGAAACTTGATAAGCAGGAACTCGTCACACTCGATGAGTTGACCCTTTCCAATGCCTGGGAGTTGGAAGCGCTCGTTGAAGTGTTGGCTGCGAGGGGCGTCATTACCAAACGCGAGGTGCTCGACATGCTGATGGAACTTCGCCGCAGAAACCCGCGTGCGGCTGCACCACGCAGTGACTTTGCCGTCGATCCGCACAAGGCGGACGTGCTCGTGAAACATATCCTCGATGTATTCAATTCATCTGGTCTGACGAGCCAGGAAGCGAAAGATGTGCTTACTCACCTGCAAGTCCTCGTCGAAATAGGGGAACGCGTGGCCCATGGGAAACAGGATCATTAAGCCATGACACTTCGTGAGTCATTCAAGCACTCATTAGAGGCCGCGGAAAGATTTGAGCTCAAGACACCCCAATACAAACGAATCGAGTCAGAAACGGCAGGCCCTTCGGGAGGCCATGACGCACGCTCAATTGGTCCTGTCGGTTCAGGAACCATCGAAAGAACGTGAGAAAACTTCGGAAAAACCTTTGCATGCCGTGCCAGGCGGACGAGCCAGGAAAAGAAGCTCATGAAGATGCGGCACCACCTACGCCTTCCTCTCCGCTGTCCCGTGATGTTTTCCACTGACGCAATCATCGGGGAAGGGCGAGTCTTAGATCTCGGCGTGCCAGGCTGTGCGGTGCAAAGCGAGGTGGTCCCCTTGCCGGGCGAGTATGTCCGACTTCACATCCTGACGCCGAATGTCGACGGCGCGTTTGCCGTGCAAGTGGCAAAAGTCCGATGGGTACAGCCTCATCAGTTCGGGGTGGAGTTTCTTCGATTTGACGACGGTCAGCAGGTGACGGTACGACGGTTGTTTGAAGCTCTCGAGAACTGAGAGACCCCTACTTCAGTTGGCTTCCTAAGAACCATCCCCAGAGACTTTGCCATCAGAGGCTGATATCCCACAACGAGTCCAGATCCAGCGTGATCGACTCGTCGTCATCTGCGAATTCTGCAAGGTGAATGTCGTGTTCATCAAGGACATCAAGGTCATCGCTTTCCATGCAGCCTCCTTTCTGAGTTACGGAAACATCTGGCTCACATCGTCGTCGCTCAGGCCTGACGGTAACCCTTGTGTCCACTCCTCGCCATCGAGTCGCAACGACCAGTAACGTTCTCCCCACTTCTCGATGATCCAATCACAACCATCGTGATAGATCAGTTTCAAATAGATTTGAGTACGACACAGCACCATGCGCGGCAGTGTAACCGGACTGGCATGCTGAACCTATTCCTCAAAGGTTGCACGACTTCTGTCTAATAGCAGAAGAGGAGGTGGCGGCCTATGATCGGATACGAGGTGCTGCGATGGGATCGCTTCTGTGGTCGTTCGTGCGGTGTGTCGGCTTAGGTCTCGCCCTGCTATTCCTTGCCCCGTTTATCCTCACCTTGCTCCTCTGTTCGTTCGTGCTCACGAAAGACGAAGCTCACTTCAGCCATTAGAAACGTGGAGCAACATCGAGCCTCGGAGATCCTTCTTCTGTGGAATGGATAGTCGGCGTGCGACTGCGGCAAGATGGCTTAGTCACAGGGAGGCTCGTATGCGCATCATGATATGGTCAGGGACGCTGCTACTGACGTTCGGGGCGCTGGTTCCGATGGTGGTCGCCGATTCTCTCTACCGCTGTTCCGATGGGACGTTTACGAATCGAGTGGACCGGCACTGTGCCCCGTATGACTCCAAACCGCTGGGACGCGTCCAGCCTGCCCCTACTCGGTTAATGAA
>Ga0207428_10005581_pt1 | contig 11697 bp, 8 predicted proteins | sample RhiMethybrSRZTD1_FD_187600 | JGI IMG/M metagenome (GOLD analysis project Ga0207428, IMG submission 187600) | Populus rhizosphere microbial communities from Tennessee, USA - Rhizosphere MetaG P. TD hybrid SRZTD1 (SPAdes) (version 3) | ecosystem: Host-associated > Plants > Roots > Rhizosphere >... | reverse complement strand
CTCGCTCTACGCTCCCGACAAGAAGGAACTCTACGCCTTTGCCGCCAAGCTAGAGAAGGAAGTTGCCCAGGTGCCGGGACTGATCGACGTGACGAGTGACCTCCAAATCTCGGCGCCTCAGGTCAACGTGCAGATCGATCGGGACCGTGCGGCAGCAGTCCACGTCAGCGCCCAGCAAATCGAGAACGCGCTTTACGATGCGTACGGCCCACGCTGGGTGTCCACGATCTACGCTGCTGTCAATGAATACAAAGTCCTGCTGGAACTGAAGCCGGAATACCAGAAAGACCCCAACGCCCTCTCACTCCTTTATTTCAAATCGACGGAAGGCCGTTTGGTTCCCCTAGACTCGGTGGCACACCTCAGCCAGGAGACAGGGCCGCAAACGATCAATCACTTCGGGCAGCTTCCCGCAGTCACCATCTCCTTCAACGTCGATACGGGCGTGGCATTGGGCAACGTTGTGGATCAAATTCAGGACATCATCAAGCGTGAGCTGCCTTCCACGTTCAGCACGGCTTTTCAGGGAGCGGCCAAAGCATTCCAGAGTTCATTGTCCAACCTGTGGGTTTTGCTCATTGTCGCGATCGCTGTTGTCTACATCGTGCTGGGTATTCTGTACGAAAGTTATGTGCACCCTCTGACCATTCTGTCAGGGTTGCCGTCGGCCGGCTTTGGCGCGCTGGCGACGCTGTTCCTATTCGGGATGGATCTGAACATCTACGCCTTTGTCGGCTTGATCATGCTGGTCGGAATCGTGGAAAAGAACGCCATCATGCAGATTGACTTTGCACTGGATGCCGAGCGGAACAGCGGCATGGGTCACATGGAAGCCATCTTTCAGGGTTGTCTGACGCGCTTTCGCCCGATCATGATGACCACTATGGCGGCGTTGCTAGGTGCCGTTCCGATTGCACTGGGCTACGGCGCCGGCGGTGAAGCCCGCCAACCGCTTGGCCTGGCTGTTGTCGGAGGATTGTTGTTCTCACAACTCGTCACGCTCTACCTGACTCCGGTGGTTTACACCTACCTCGCTGCCGCGGTTGAGCGTTTTCATGCGCGCAAAGAGCGACGGATGGAACCGTCGTCCACGCCCGCCTAGACTACGATTTCTCCCAGACCGCAAGACACAGTTGGCTCAGATCGGGGCAGAACACCCAGTCATTCCAACAGGCTGCCACCTAGCTTACGAGCGCAACTTGGTGGATGGTCAGACGACTGAACGTTATTCGAAATCCGGAGTGCTCCCACAGCGGTCCTGAGGATGCATTGGAAAAGGCCGGTGAAGCTACCCGGTTCTCTTCAGGATGGGAATTGTTGTGGGAAAGGCCTGAACTGAATCGCTCTACTTTGCCCGAGCTGCTGATCGACGTCGCTCAATTCGCGACGGAGAAGATCCGGGGTGTTGGCGACGGTCGAGGACAATCTGATGCTTAATCAAGGAGAGAACGACGTTTTCATACTTCTCATCCAGGAGCCGAATGATATCGGCTGCTGTCATGCGATGGTTCACAAACAGATTGCAGATTGTTAGCTCTCGCTTGAGCGTTGGGTTCAAGTGTAAAGTTTCTCCAGGCAGGTGGAAAATTTTCCCTGAAACTTGGAACTCGTCCGTTGGTGTGTTCTGAAACGTTCCCATTTGCAACGACCTCGCTCTAGAGTTGCTCACTCACATGCAAGTCTTCTTCCAGGTCACTTTCTTGAGAGACAAAAAAAACAGCCTGAAACTCGGTGTCTGGGTCCAGCATGCGAGCTATCTGGACGGACACGGCAGCGGCAGGAAAAGACGAAAACTGTTCCCTTTCTTGACTTATGGATTGCTCACAAAGGGAGACTCACAAGTCGAACAGCTGGAGCGGGAGGAGGTGATTAAAGGTCGCGAGGTCTTGGCATGGAAAGCAGTCTCCCCAAACAGAAGCCGAACTACCCATCAACAAGTCTTCCCAGGATGAGACAATCCTGATTGAGTTCTCAGCACAGCGAAGCCACCCAGCCTGTCTGATGAGCGCCTTGGAGCACGTCAAACCGTTCCCGACCATAGGTTCTCCAACCGTTTGTCGGTATCTCCAAAACGATCCAGGTGCACACCCATCTTGTCCATCAGCGACAGGTACAAACTGCACGCGCGGCGGTTATCGTCGCCTTTATCGAGGTAGTCCAATACACGTCCTGTCTTGAGCGCACCGTTGCCGCCGCCCGCCAGCAGCAGCGGCATCTGGTCTGCGCCATGCGCATCGCCGTCGAACAGGTTTGAGCCGAAGAGCAAGAGTGAGCTGTCGAAAAGCGATTGGCCTCCATCGTCAATCTCCTTGAACCGCTTCAGCAGGTAAGCGAACTGTTCTACATGGTATTGGTTGGTTCTCAGATACATAGCTTCAGCCGCAGGCGCCTTGCCGTTGTGCGTCAAATCCAGATGCAGCGCACCCTGCACTCCTTTGATGAATTTGAAATTCATCTGGGAAAGATCGTTGTTGAGCATCAAGGTGACGATCCGGGTCTTGTCCATCTGGAACGCCAGGACAATCAGATCCAGCATCAGCTTCATGTGCTCCGGCACGTCCTGAGGCGGCCCGTCGGCTGGACGCGCCATGTTCGGCTCTTTCAGCGAAGGTCTCCAACCTTCCAGGCGCTCCTCGCGGGCTGCATGGTCAATCCGTTTTTCAATATCGCGGATCGACTCCAGGTATTCATCAAGCTTGCGACGGTCGCCGCGGCTGATGCGAGGCTGGAGATCGTGCGTCTCTTTGAGCACTGCGTCGAGGATGCTGCGGTCGAGCCTTCGACCTGTGCCGTCACCCACCAGGAGATCGAAGGCGCGGGCTGGGTAGATTTCCTTGGTGGCAGGTTTGCCGGGGGCGGCCCACGAGAGGCTCGAACCATAGATCATCGACAGGCCGTCTTCCAGTCGCAGCTCGTTCGGTTCAATGCCCAGAACCATGCTGGGCACGGCTGTTTGATTCCCGATCTGCTGAGCCACCACCTGGTCCATCGTGGTCCCCACACGGATCACGCTCGGATCGAGGCTCACCGTAGCACCGGACAGCATGTTGGGCATCCGACCGAGGTGGGGGCTTGTCGAGGCAACAGCTTGCTGGTTGTAGAGGCCACGAAGAAAAACGATGTCTTCCCGGAACGGCGCCATCGGCTGCAAGCCGGGGCCGATCTCCATGGAAGCGCCACTGCCTTTGGCCCACCAATGAATGGGCTCGACCCCGTTGGAGAAATAGATGCAAGCGAATCGCAGAGGCGGCTTGTTCGCGGCGGTTACCTTGGCGACTTGCACACCCAACAACGGCAGGGACTCCATCCAAGGCAACGCTAAAGCGACGCCTGCACCTCGCAAAAAGTGACGGCGTGATCTTTGTCGGTCAGTCAAGGTTTGCTCTATTCTCTTCATTCTCCACCCATTGTATTGGATTTTCTTGCAACCAGGCTGGTTGTGTTCTTTCTTGTCTCCACTGGCGGACTGTCTTCCAGGCCGCGGCGATTGCGGAATTGCGGGCTGGCCACAATCTCCGCGGCCAGTTTAGAAAAGTTGGCATCACCGCCGGCGTCCGCCAGACGGTCGATGAGTGGCTGATCCGAAAGCAGGATCGTACGCCCAAGAGCATACCCGAGCAGCTTTTGCGCGAGCGTACGCACGACCTGTTTTTCCTCACCCTTCAGATAGTCGAGCAGTCCCTCAACTCCCGAAAGCCGCTGCTGACTGGCGAGCACACCGGAATCATCGATCGGCTTCCCATCCGGATACTGGTCCCTGGAACGGCCAATCGCATCGTATTTCTCAAGTGGAAAGCCCAGTGGATCGATCCGGGAGTGACACCCGGCGCAGGTGGCATTCCGTTGATGTGCCGCCAGTTTCTCCCGCAGTGTGAGTCCACCGAAAAGCTTTTCATCGGCTGGAATGGACCCAGCGTCCGCTGGTGGAGGCGGGATTGCAGTCCCCAGCACCCGGCGCAGAACCCAATCGCCCCGCTTCACCGGGCTTGTGCGCAACGGCGCCGAGGTTGTCGTAAGCACTGCACCCAAACGAAGCAGGCCACCGCGATGAAACGCGTTGGCACCGTCCACGAGTTCGACCTGGTCCTTGGAAGCAATCTCCTTGTTCACCCCGTAGTGCTTTGCGAGCGCCTGGTTCAGGAAGGTATAGTCTGCCTGCAACATTTCCCGAATCGGGCGGTCCTTCCGGATGATGTGCTCGAAGAACGAAACCGATTCGTCGTACATCGCCGCTTTCACTTCGTCGGTGAACTCCGGGTAACGGCCCGTATCAATGCCCCGGTACTGGTCGAATCGGTAGAAGCCAAGCCACTGGCCGAAGAACTCCGTGGACAGCCGCCGGGCCTTTGGATCGGCCAACATCCGTTTCACTTGACGCTGGAGCTGACGCGGGTTACTTAGGTCGCCTGCTCCGGCGGCGCGCCGAAGTTCTTCATCGGGAATGGAAGACCACAAGAAGTAGCTGAGACGCCCGGCCATTTCCCAGCCCGATAACGGCCGAACGCCGGATAGTTGCGCCGGTTCCACTCGGTACAGGAACGCAGGCGCAACCAGAATGCGCGCCAACAAGGCACGAATGGCCTTTCGATGGTCAAGTTCAGAACGCATCGTCGCGCTGTAGAAGGACCGCAGACTCAGTTTTTCGGCATCAGTGAGAGGGCGCCGCCATGCCTGGCTGGCAAACCGGATGCAATCCTCCACGTGACCGGTGCTGGCGGCCGCCTGCACCGCTATCACTCTCTGGTACTCGGTGCGCAGGGGCCTGATGTATTTCCGCATCTCACCGGGCATCTTCTCGATCCGAGCGTTGTCGAAGTCCGCGATACCCTTACCTTTCAAGTCCACCTTGAACTTCTCGGCCAGCAAACGCAGGTAAGCATCGTGGTATTCAAACGAAGCGTAAAGGTCATTCCAAGCTTGATCGAGCCTTACGCGAGTTGCATCGTCCAGGATGTGTTCAACCACAAACCGGTCGTCACGGATGTATTTCACTTTGACGACGAAGTCGTCGTGCTCGGGTACATTGTAGGTGTTGTCAAACGGCTCGGGAATCGGGTCCTTATCCGCTGGCGTTGGCTCACCATGCGAATTCGGTGGAAGAATGTGGGCGAACTCCAGCACGGCTGCTTTCCACGCCTTGTAGCCAGCGCTTTGCGGGTCGCCTGCAAGTCCCCAGACCGGAACCCGCCTTGTGGTGCCGTCTTCGCGATCAGACATCGTAATCCGGAAAACCTGGTCCCGGTCGCTGCCTATCTCGGCGTCGACTTGCAGCTCGAACAACGAGAAGCCATCCGGTACCTTCAATTCAAACGATGTGGATCCTTCGCTTGCGAAGTCTTCTGGAGCCATGATGCTGCCGTCAGGGCTGGTCCCGAAGGCAAGCTTCTTCGCAGATTCCTCAGTGACGAGAGACCTCAACGGCAGCCTCGACAACTTCTCCCTGCCGCTGGTCGACTGGCCGCTCCCCTCAGGATTGGTAGCAGCCTGTTCAGTGGCAGTCGTAGTAGGCACAGCAGACGCGGGGCGCCCAAAGCTCTTACGGAATTGGATCGTTGGGTTCCGCCATAGAATCACCGGCCTAAACTTCGGATTGGGATTCACCAAAGCGGCATTGACGTAAACTCGTGCCGTTCCCCCTGTCGGTAGCGCTGGCCCTCGAGGTCCCCCTCGACCGCCCCGGAAGAAAACAAAGCGATGCCTGGACTCAACCTTGAGAGAAGAGTCGCTGAACTCGAGCGGTCTTTCGTCGCCTGCCCCGCCCGCTGCCAGGTCGCCCCTCGCAAACAGCCAGCTCGGCCACGTCACCAGGAATTTTTGGATCTCTTCGCATGAAGCGCGCACAGTCGCTGCGCTTGCCTTGCTGTCGGTGCCGGGCGCCGGTAATTTGTGCCAGCGCGCAACCACCTCTGAGGACGGATAGCTCAGCGACGGTTGGTTGAGCACTGTCCAAATGTGCTGGGCGAAACGAGAAGTCACTCCTTCGCGTGCCGCGAGGTCCTTCAAAGCAACGCTACCTTCGCCCAAGGCCGTGCGATGCTGATAGCGCCAGGCTACATACAAAGCTTTGCCGTAGAGGTCCAGTCCATAAGGCCGTCCCCCTTCGCCAGAGACGGTCCGAAATCCGTACTTGTCATAGATGGCCCTGATGCGCGCGATCGCTGAAAGTTCGAAGCCAGTCTTGCCGGGATCGGCGAAGAATTGGATGGGCCCCGCCCCGATCACCGCGTGGTCGGCAACACGCTTGGCTGCCTCGAGGTAGCGCTCCATGCCAGCGTCCTGTATGAATTGCACGTCGCCAAAATTCGAAAATCCTTCTCCGCCGACCTCATCGCTCACCAGATCGTGCTCCACCTTCAAATCGAGCCCGGTCAAGTCCTGGATTGAGTACCCGTATTCGCCGCTGGTGAGCCGCCTGACGGTGACCCGCCCGGGATCGCCAGCGTGCTTTTTCACGAACCCATCCAGCTCTGAACGGATCCACGCAATAAGCCTCCCGCGTTCCTCTTCGGTCGGCTGCGGCATACCTTCGGGCGGCATTCTCTTCTGTTCGAGTGCCGCTACAACATTTTTCCACTGTTTGAAGCTGTCGCTGACCGAGCTTTGCGACGTCATGCGCTCCAGGTTCACACCCGCCATCGACGCGGCGTTGCCGTGGCACTGGAAGCAGTACTGCTGAAACGTCGGCAGCGGGTTCGAACGGGCTTCAACCAAATTAGCCAAGAGGATGAGGCCAACGAGGGTCAACTGCCGCAAACGGCTATGGCCTCGCAATCTCATATTCCACAGAGTTTTCATTAAGGAACGCCAGCTATTGAGGATTTCAGGATTTGGCTACTGCGTAAGTATAGACTGTCTATCGCAACACTTCAATTCTACCGGTAAGGAACCGCTGGGCTTTCTCGGAATCCTGATGCAACCGTCGGGCAACCCTGAGCGTTGGTTGTGACGGCTAGCCGAGTCTGTGCGGTGGTATGGGAGGCCAATTCGAGAACTGCTATAGCACAGGGACTGTGTGAGGTAGCAGCGGTGTCGACCCAAACGTGCGCTCCAGGCACTCTTCAAGGGTTTCCGGACAATGGAGGATCAACTGTTTCGCAATCTCCCGCACCTGGTTCTGGATTGATTCTTCGGGCAAGTATTCAACGGGAGACTTCCCGTCGATTCTTGCCAGCATCAGGCAGCCGAGGTGACGCAGTGTTGCTTTTTCAAAGAACGAGGCAGCCTGCGCCGGCAGAGTCGCCCTGACTGCATCGAAAAACGAACGTGCCACTTGCTCTCGCTCCTTGCGAAGCGCGGGTTGATAGAACCAACCTAACAGAAGCAGGCTCAGGCAGAAGGCTGCATCAAATGAAGGGTCTCCAAAGTGGACAACCTCGAAGTCGATCAGGGCGACTCGGTCGCCCGAAACCATAACGTTCTTCGGGCTGAAGTCACCGTGGACAAGACAGAATCTCCGCTGGCCCATTTCCTGAATCACAGACAACACCTGGGCTCGAACGTCTGGATGGCGTGCGACGATGGTTCGGTAATAAGGATCAATCCGTAACTGCTCGAACGCGGTCAGGTCTCCGTATTTTGCTTGTAAAACGCCCGATGCCCACGTTTCGCTGATCAGGCAGCCGAGGAGCTTTCCAGCTCCGGCTGCGATCGCCGAATCAATTTTTCCAGCCATCAGCTCGTTCTTCCAACAGAGACCACGGACTGCCGTCATGGCAAAGAGATAGTTAGCCTTGTCGGCCCAAAGCACTTCCGGCACACTGCCTCGCGGCAGAATCAAACCTGTATCGATCAAGCTCTCCATCTCACGGAAGATGCGGGAGCGGTCGGCCAGCCATTGGTCTTTGACCCGCAGCTGAGACAGCGATTGCTTTAGAATGAAGGATTGCTCGGCGGTTTCAACCAACAAAACCACGTTGGAGATTCCTCCACCCAATTCGGTGACCCGATGGGCAAGAATTCCTCGTGATTTTAAGTATTGGGAGGCGTTTTTTTCGCTGAGTTCCATAATGAAGAACTGATACCTCAACCCCGTAGAGGGCCAGAACCACTGAGAAGCAGGCATTGAGCACGATCAGCGATGATTCCGTCCTCAGCTGACTGAACCCTCGTTGGATCGGTGATTGCCGCCATACGGGACAAGGATCAGTCAAAGATCACTGTCTTGTTGCCGTAAGTGAGGATCCTGTGCATCAAGTGCAGGCGCACGGCCCGAGCAAGTACCACTTTTTCGAGGTCGCGCCCCTTTCGAATGAGGTCTTCGACTGAGTCTCGATGGCTCACCCGGATGATTTCCTGGTCGATAATGGGACCATTGTCCAGCTCTGATGTAACATAGTGGCCGGTAGCCCCGATCAGCTTGACGCCCCGCGCAAAGGCCTGATGATAAGGCTGGGCACCAATAAACGCTGGCAGGAATGAATGATGAATGTTGATGATGCGATTAGGAAACGTCGCCACAAAGTCTTCGCTGAGGATCTGCATGTAGCGCGCGAGCACCACCAGCTCAGCACCGGCCGATTTTATCTCCTGGATCTCGGCCGCCTCTTGCATTGCTTTGTTGCCAGCCGTAATGGGAAAGTGTCTGAACGGAATCTTGAACGACTGGGCAATCTGGCCAGTCTCCTCGTGATTGCTAATAATGAGTGCGATTTCCGCCTTGAGCTCCCCGGCTTTCTGTCGGAGCAATAGGTCCTGAAGGCAATGAGGTAACTTCGAAGCCAGAATGGCCACTTTGGGCACATGGTCGCTGAAGATCAGCTCGAACTGCATAGCGCATTCCAGGGCGATACCTTGAAAACAATCCGCAATCCTTTCACGAGGAATTTGAAAGCCCTCCAACTCCCATTCCGTGCGGGCCAGAAAAACGCCGGCCTGAAGGTCGGTGTGCTGGTCGAAGTGGAGAATGTTCCCGCCGTTGCGAAAGATGAAGTCGGAAATTCTGGCAACCAGTCCACGCTGATCTGGACAGGAGACAATCAATTTTGCTGTGTGTCTCAAATGAAGAACTCCTAACAAAGGGCGTTCGTCGCAGTGGCACTGGAGAGTGCTTTGGTACTCCTTGAGGGATTGAAGGATGCAACTCTTCTCGCCGATTTCCCTACTTACAAGTCAAACAAAGAGCATCACTCACCGGGCTTTGCATCGACCTGAGCTTGAAAGTCCCGGCTGCTCGAGAGAATGTGCTCCATCATAGCTTGCCGGGCCTCCGCAGGCTTCCGCTTTCGCAACGCCTGGAGAATCTTCTCGTGCTCCCGGACCGACGAATCGGCCCGCGTGCGCATTTTTCGTGATGTAGGTTTAGACAAGCTCTCGCTAATCCACGTCTGAAGATATCCCCGAGTCATCGTCAGGAGTCTGAAGAGGATGGTGTTCTGCGTGGCACGCGCGATGGCTAAATGAAAACGGAGGTCATGCTCCAGGTATTCGTCAGGGCTGTCCGAAGATCGTCGCATTCCGTCCAGTGCTTCTTCGATTTCCTGAAGATTCTCCTCTGTGGCTCTGGCAGCGGCAGCATAGGCGGTTTGCGATTCGAGCATCAGCCGGGTTTCAACCAGGTCATTCACGCTCTTGCGATCAATCAGGAGTCCCCACTGCAGGGTCTTTTCGAGATACTTTTGGCCGTCCACCGAAACGAATGTACCCTCACCCACCCTTCCATTGAGAATCCCCATCACGGCCATGGACCGCAAAGCCTCGCGAATGGTCGTGCGGCCGACTCCGAACTTCAGACACAGTTCCTTTTCCGACGGCAGCCGTTCGCCAGGTTTCAGAACACCCCGGGAAATCAGGCCTGTGAGCTGTTCCACAATCTCGTCGCTCAAAGAATTCCGATGGACCGGACGCATGGCACTGGCGGCCAAACCATCTGTTTTTCGAACGTGCATCATTGTTACCCTTCCGCTGGTGGTTCCAACAAAAACTGCTTTACAAGGGCCATCCCGGTTAAATAGGCTTTAGCTGAATGTCAGACAACCTGACGGCTAGTAAGGTAGTCGAAAATCGAAGGCCGGGGCAACAAGAAATCTGACGGTGGGACAGTCGTTGAATAGACCGTGGCCAAACCAGCCCGTCGGGTCTTCCCTTCCGCGGTTCCGCGAAAGGTTCCAAGGAGTTTCAGCATGGGCAAGACAATCGATCTGGGGCGTCGGATTGAGCTGGTTCCGATGGATCCGCACTTTCACAATATCTCGATTGCCTTGTATCGCCAGGAGGCTGGCGACGGACCAGTTTTCCAAGTGCATAGCTACAGCAACCAAGAAGGTGCGCGGCAGAGAGTGGAGTTCGTGGCCCGGGCTATGGCTGGTCTAGGTGGCCTGGAGCCCGTGATGGGAGAGACTCGCAAGCTGCGCTTCCCCTGCCGTGCTGAGCATCCCTTTGCCTGCCGCCGGGTGTTCTTGGAAGCCTGCAAGCTCGATCCGAGTCAACCTGTCGAAGCACGCCAACTGCAGATTCTGGATAAGAAGTCGAATCGCACCATAACGGTCAGCAGCCAGGGAAAGGGGGTTTACCTTCTGGCGGCCGACGGTGAGGAACCGGACAAAGCGAGCCGCATCGAGGCTGTGGCGAACGGTCTGTTAAAGTTGGGCCAGATGCAGATCGGGGTGTCTGGCGGTGATTCCGTTACCTTCAGTTGCGGCCAGGCACATGATGCTCTGGTCGGTTTGTTGCTCGTGCGTGCCTTGAACGTCCGGGCCGTGCTGCGCGAGCAGGAGATGACCGCCTCCCGAGGAGTCTTGTCGGCACCCAGTGCCCAGAAATAGGTTTCAGGCGTTGGGCACCAGGCCTCAGTCTTGTCAGCCGTTGGTCAGAGGGAAAATCCGTGAACATGCAACCACAGACTGTCGGTCCGATGAATAGTCGTCAGCGAGTGCTCGCTGCCTTGCGCCGCGAACCAGTTGACCGCACGCCGGTGTGCAACCCAACCTCAGTCGCGACCGTGGAACTGATGGATCTGGTGGATGCCCCCTTCCCTGACGCCAACCGGATACCTGAGTTGATGGCTCGCCTCGCGGCCACCAGCTACACGGAGTTAGGATTCGACAGCATCATGCCGGTGTTCTCGATCATCCAGGAGTCCTCGGCGCTGGGTTGCAAACTTCAGTGGGAACAGAAGGATAACTGGCCGACGGTCAGGATGCGTGAGCCGATCTTTCAGGATGTGGAAGACATCAAGATACCGGCAGACTTCCTTACCCACCAGGACACACGCTGCGTGATTGAAGCCATCAAGATCTTGCGCAAAGAGTTTGGCAACGAGGTGGCGATCATTGGGAAGACCATGGGCCCGTGGTCGCTGGGATACCACTGCTTCGGGGTTGAGCCTTTTCTGCTGCTCTCTCTCGACAACCCTGGAAAGACCAAAGCTTGTCTCGACAAGCTCAAAGAAGCGACGATTCAGTTCGGACTCGCTCAGATCGAAGCAGGTGCCGATGCCCTGACACTGCCGGACCATGCCACGGGCGATTTGGTGAGCGGCGAGTACTATGCGCGTTACCTGCGGGACCTGCACATCGAGTTTGCCGAAAAGCTGCCTGTGCCGCTCATCCTGCATATCTGCGGCAAGACCGAAGATCGCATGGAGTTCATTGCCCAGACGGGCATGGCAGCGTTTCACTACGACTCCAAGAACGATCCAGTGGAATCCATGCGGATCATGCGGAACCGCACTTCGCTGGTGGGCAATATCAACAACCCCGA
>Ga0207428_10005580_pt1 | contig 11701 bp, 12 predicted proteins | sample RhiMethybrSRZTD1_FD_187600 | JGI IMG/M metagenome (GOLD analysis project Ga0207428, IMG submission 187600) | Populus rhizosphere microbial communities from Tennessee, USA - Rhizosphere MetaG P. TD hybrid SRZTD1 (SPAdes) (version 3) | ecosystem: Host-associated > Plants > Roots > Rhizosphere >... | reverse complement strand
GGGGGGCGTGTTCGCGGTGCTGGTGCTGCTGCTGGCCGCGGCGGGCGTCGGCGTTCACCTCTGGGTGATCCCGCTCGACGTGCTCATCACCTGGGGCCAGCCGACCGGCCTCGCGATCGCGACCGATCCGGTGGGCGCAGCCCTGCGCCTCGACGGCGTCCCGCTGGCGACAAGCGCGCCGATGACGGTGTCGGTCTGGCGCGATCGCGGTGAGCACGTCGTCGAGGCGACGCATCCCGGTTATCAGACGGTGCGGCAGAAGATCCGCTACGACAAGGCGGCGTCGCTGTCGGTGAGGCTGAACCTGCCACGTGACAGCGCACCCGTTCTGCAGGCGGTGCCGGGCCGCGCCGAGCCCGACGGCGACGCGCCCAAGGCACCCGAGCGCCGCTAGGGCCAGCGCCGTTCGGTTACGGGGCCTCGGGCTTCGGGCCTCGGACCTCCGGTGAGTACCTAGATGTTCCCCCTGAAGTCTGAGGCTCGAGGCCCGAGGCCCTTAACCAAAGGCATTGCCGCTAAGGCGCGCGCGGGCAAACGCTGTGTGTCGGGCGGGCCGCACGTCGCGGGACCGGCCTCGCCACGCATCGCACAGGTGCGCCGGCGGGTCGGAGCGCCGGGGGCGGCGGGCGTGGGGGCGGCGGCACGGGCGGCGGCACCGCAGAGGCCGGCGGCGCGACGGCGCCGGTGGCGGTGGTCGGGCCCGAGACCGCGAGGTGGGCGCGCAGGCGGCGGACCATCTTGCGGCCGATCCCCCTGATGCGCACCAGCTCGTCGACGGTGCGGAACGGATGCCGCCTCCGGTAGACGACGATCTGCGCCGCCTTGGCCGGACCGATGCCGGGCAGCAGGCCGAGCACCCCGACCTCGGCCGTGTTGATGTTGACGATGCCGTCGACGGCCTTCGTCGCGCCAGCGGGCGGCGCGGCGATCAGGAGCAGGCAGGAGATGAGCAGGCCATGCCCACGGCGCATGCCCGGTTGTCGGCCGGCCCGCGCGCCGGTTGCCGCCTCCCCCTTACAGGGGGGCGCAGAAGTTCACGACCGCTTCAGGATTCGCGGTCAGGGCCAGGCTGCCGCGCGTGCCGGCCAGCCGGCACTCGTAGCCCTCCCGGCAGTCGCTGACGCTGGCACAGGTCTTCACGCAGTATCGAAGCTCGGTCGACAGCGGCGCGCACACCCCCGCGTCCAGACAGATCTCGTCGGCCTCGCAGCTGGGATCGTTGGGGTGGGCCGGGTCGCACGGCGTCGTCAGGAACTGCGCCGGGAAATAGCGCATGCACACGGCCTCCTCCGGACAGGAGGTCTCGTCGCAGCCCTGGATGGTGCAGTACCCGCCCGGCTGCGTGGCATCACACGAGCGCGAACCGTTCGGGTTGCAGTCGACGGCCGTCACACATTCGTCGCCGATTTCGCGCCGGCAGCCCGTCGCGGCGACGGCGAGCAGGAGCGCCACTAGAGCGAAGGTGGTGCCTGGCCGCGACATGACGGGGCCCGTTTGTACCTTGAACGCCGGCGCGACGCCAACCGATCCGCCGGCGGGCGGTCGAGCTGGTGACTGGATCGGCGACGGAGGCACGGTTCTTGTACAGCGGGCGGGTGGCTGACTTGCTTCGATGATGACCGACGAGAAGACTGTTCAGGTTGCCCGCTCCAACCTATCGAAACACATGGGTTCGGAGCCGGGCGAGCGCGTTCCCATCTGGAGCGGCATCCTGCACGAGTTTCGAAACCATTTGGCGCTGCTGGCGGCGGCGACAAGAGAAGTGAGAGCGATGACCCCCTCCGCGGTCGTTCCGGAAATTTCGCACGCGCTGATCGCCACCGAATGGAACGTGCAGCGGATGAACGCCCTGGTGGAGTTCGTCGACGCCGCCCTCCGCGGCGGCACGCCCGCGATGTCAGACCTCGACCAGGTGATCGAGCGGGCGCTGCGCCTCGCCGCCCCGGCCCTGGGACGCGTCGCCGTATCGTTCAACAAGCCGCACCGGATCGACGTGCGCAACCACGGCACCGCGCTCGAATGCCTGATCTCCGGGCTGATCATCGAGCTGGCTCGCTCCGGCGCCCGGACGCAGGACCCAACCCACCGGCAGCAAATTGACGTCTTTGCCGACGTCGGCCGGGGCACCACCGTGCTGGAGATCGAGAGCAGCGGGCTGCCCCCGAACGCCGACTCGTGGCGTATCGCGCTGGCAAGCGACCTTGCCGCCCGGATCGGCGCATCGCTCACGACGCCGCCGGCGTCGGCGGGCTTCGTCGTCCACCTGGATTCAAGTTCATAGCCGGGCCAACTCCCGCCCCTCCCCCTGGGGCTGGGTGAGTTGGCCCGGCACTTTCGTTTCTGGCCCCCGGGGTCGCGAAAACCGTCGAAAAACGCGTACTAACCCGGGTCGTGATATTCTCGCCGCCATGTTCCCGCGCGTGCGTCGTGGTCGTGGCGCGCCTTCTCGCATCCGCGTGTCATGAGGGTCCGCTTCTGGGGCGTTCGCGGGTCGCTTCCCGTTCCGGGAGCCAAGACCGAACGTTACGGCGGCAATACCTCGTGCGTCGAGGTCCGCTCGGCGGCGGGCACGCGCGTCGTGGTCGATGCCGGCACCGGGATCCGCAAGCTGGGCAAGGAGCTGGCCAGCGAGGGCGAGGCCGGGCACGCGCGCGTCCACCTGCTGATCAGCCACACGCACTGGGACCACATCCAGGGCCTGCCGTACTTCGCGCCGCTCTACCAGCGCGGCAACAAGATGTCGGTCTACGCGCGCAAGCGCGATGACCTGCACCTGCAGGCGGTGTTCGCGTCACAGACGCACGATCCGTACTTCCCGGTCCCGTTCGCGGAAGCCGATGCCGCCATCGAATTCAACGAGCTGACCGACGCGGCCAAGTTCTCGATCGCCGACGTCCAGGTCGCGTGCGCGCGGCTCAACCACCCGTACATCGCGACGGCGTACCGCCTGACCGTGGATGGCGCCTCGGTCGTCTACGTGTCCGACACCGCCCCGTTCTCCGACATTCTTTTCGAGGATGAGTTCGTCGCGCGGCCGCCGTCACCGGGCGCCGAGCTGCCCGCGAAGGACCGGCAGAAGCTCGCGCGCATGCGTGAGGGCGTGGTACGGCTGTGTGAGGGAGCGGACCTGGTCATCTACGACACGATGTTCACGAACGAGGACTATCAGCGCATCCCGCACTACGGCCACTCGCGCCCGACGGACGCGGTCGAGGTCTGCGGCGAGGCGGGCGCTTCGCGCCTGGCGCTGTTCCATCACGCGCCCGAACGGACCGACGCCGAGATCGACACGATCCTCGCCCACACGCGCGCGACCGCGGACAAGACGGCGAAGCAGCTGGAGATCGTCGCCGCGTACGAAGGACTGGACGTGGAGCTGGGGCAGCGCTGATGAATCTCGGCTTCTGGGGTGTGCGCGGGTCGATCCCCGCGCCGGGGCCGGCGACGGTGCGCTACGGCGGCAACACCGCCTGCGTGTCGGTGAAGCCGAGCAGCGGCGGCCTCATCATCCTCGACTGCGGAACGGGCGCGCGGAACCTCGGCATCACCCTGCTGGAGGGCCCGTTCGGACAGGGTCAGGGCGAGGCGAGCATCCTGCTCTCGCACGCCCACTGGGATCACATCCAGGGCTTCCCGTTCTTCGTCCCGCTTTATCGCCCGGGAAATCGTTTTCACATCTTCGGCAACGCGAAGAGCTCGGCGATGCTGGAAGGCATCCTCGAGGGGCAGATGGCGCCCCAGTATTTTCCCGTGCAGACGCTGAAGAACATGGGCGCGAGCATCGACATCGTCGCCATCTCGGAGGGCAAGGCGTTCGAGGTGGAGGGTTGCCAGGTGCGCGCGCGGATGAACCCGCACGGCCGCGCCGGCGCGCTCGCCTTCCGCATCGAGGACGGCGCGCGCACTGTCGTGTACGCGAGCGACGCCGGCTACGGCGCGGGCGGCCCGCCCGCCGAGTCGATCGCCCTCTATCGTGGCGCGGATGTGTTGATTCACGACAGCACCTACACGCCCGAGGACAAGAAGCGCTACGCCGACCGCGGCTATTCGTCGGTCGAGGACGCCGTGGGCGCCGCGATCGCCGCGCAGGTCAAACGCCTGGTGCTCTTCCACTACGACCAGGACTACGGCGACGCCGAGGTCGACGCCCTGTGCGCGCGCGCGCGCCGGCTGCTCGACGAACGGGGCGGCCGCGACATCGACGTGATCGGCGCTGTCGAAGGCTCCACGCTCACGGTCTGACTTCCGGTTTGGCGTCCGGGTCCGGCCGCGGTGGGCGACAGATGCCGCAGGATTGGAGCAGCTGTTCTTCATTGCTGGGCTCGTCCGGACAGTGGACCGCGCGAATCAGGGAGAACGACGCGTTGCCGAGACACCAGGACAACACCAGGAACGCGACCGGTGTCAGCAGCGCGGCCGTGAGCGCGGCGCCCCATCCCCGTATCCTCTTCGCCGCCACGCCGGCGACGACGCCCACGAGCACGGACAGCAAGACGGACAGGTGCGTCTCGTTGGCGCCCGCATCGCCGTTCGCGTAGCAGGCGTCCAGCATCGTGAATCGGGCCTGGAGGTACGAGGCCCAGACGAGGCTGACCACCGCAAATCCGGCCAGCGCCCATCTCCCCAGGCGGATACGGCTTTGCATCGTCCCACTCTAGACCGAGGCGGCACGGTCGCAACTTGGCGCTTCATCGCGGCGCAGCCGCGATCGCGCCTAGACGCCGTAATCGGCAACTCATGCATGGAGCGCCGCGACGGCAGGTCCAGTGGCCGGCGCCACCACGCGACAGGTGCCGTATGATATTCACCGTCGATGGCACGGTGTCTTCTGATCGCCGCCGCCGCCCTGTGTTTGGCAGCGGGGCGGGCGCCGCAAGCTGACCGCGTCGTGATTCCCGGTGGCCCGTTCACGCAGGGGAGCACGCGCGGCGACGAGGACGAACGGCCGGCGCGCAAGGTGACGCTCAAGGCGTTCGCGATCGACCGCACCGAGGTCACGCGCGCCGACTACGCGGCGTGTGTGGCCGCCAAGCGTTGCAAGGCGACGCCCCAGGAAGCGGCCACGCCCACACCCGATCCGAAGCTGCCCATGACCGGCGTCGACTGGAACGACGCGCAGGCCTTTTGCCGTTTCGCGGGCGCGCGGCTGCCGACCGAGGCGGAGTGGGAGAAGGCGGCGCGGGGCGAGGACGGGCGCGAGTACCCGTGGGGCAACGACGCCGACTGCACGCGCGGCAACTGGGGCAGCTTCGAGGGCGAAGGGCCGTGCGCGGACAAGAACCCCGGACGTCCCGTCCCCGTCGGCCAGTACCCGTCGGGTGCCAGCCCGTACGGCGTGCTCGATCTCGGCGGCAACGTGTGGGAGTGGGTGGCCGACAAGTACGACGAGGACCCCAAGCGGCGCGTCGTGCGCGGCGGATCGTGTTGCAGCTACTTCGTCGGGCCGCGGGCGCCGAACCGAAACGCCTGGGCGCCGCAGCATCGCGACACCGATCTCGGGTTCAGGTGCGCGCGGTGAGAGGGCTTGCCGTCATCGCCGGCGCCGCCGCCCTGCTGGCCGTGTCGCCGCTGACCGCCGCGTCGAGCTCCCGGTCCTCGTCCAAGGACGGCGCGGCGGAGCGCCACCACCACCGCCGCGCCGCCGCGGACAACGCGCCCGAGCCACCCGCCGGCGATCGCGATCGCGACCGCATCGTGCGCATGCAGGCGGCGCTGCGCGAGATCATCCAGAACGGCGTGCTCCGGCGGTTCCGGGTCGGCATGCGCGTGGTCGAGGCGCGGACCGGACGGCTGTTCTATTCGCAGCGCGACGGGACGCTCATGGATCCGGCGTCGAACCAGAAGGTGCTGGCGACGACCACGGCGCTGATGCGCCTGGGCGCCGACTGGCGCTTCCGCACCGAGCTCTCCGGGCTGACGCCGACGGCCGACGGCACCATCGTCGGCGACGTCTACCTGCGCGGCAACGGCGACCCGACGTTTCGCAGCGGCGATCTCGACGCGATGGCGGGCGCGCTCGCGCGCCGGGGCGTGCGGACGATCGCGGGCGCCGTCATCGCCGACCCACGCCGCATCGGCGCGGACGAACCGATCGCGGACGGCGAAGGCGCCGACGGTGGGCCGGTCGAGGCGACCGAGGACACGCCGCCCGGTGAGCTGTCGCCGCGGGTGCCGCTGGTCGTCAACCACGGGCTGATGCTGATCCGCGTCCGTCCCGGCGCCGAGCCGGGCGCGCCGGCGGAGGTGAGCACGACGCCCGCCGATCCGTCGTTCGCGATCCACAACGGCGCGGTCACCAAGGCAAAGCGGCGCTCGCGCGTGACCGTGCGGCTGTCGGTCAACGGCTCGCGCATCCAGATCGACGTCGCCGGACACGTGTCGGCCGAGCGCGGCGGCATCGTGTTCCGGCGGCGCGTGCCGCACCAGGCGCTGTACGCGTCGGCGCTGATGCGGGCGTCGCTCCAGGCGGCCGGCATCACCGTCCGCGACGACGCGCGCGTCGCGCCGACGCCGCCGCAAAAGTCGGGCCGCGCGCTGCCGCTGCTGGCGCTGCACACGTCGGCGCCGCTCGGCATCTTGCTGCGCAAGATCAACAAGGACTCGGACAACGACTACGCCGAGCGCGTGCTGGAGGCCGCGGGCGCCGAGGTCTATGGCGGCGCGCCGACCGGTGACAAGGGGGTACGCCTGCTGCGCGAGGTGATCGGCGAGCTCGGGCTGCCGCCCGGCAGCTACGTTCCGCGCAACGGCTCCGGTCTGGGTCACGCCAACCGGATCACCGCCGAGTCGATGTCGGCGCTGCTGCGGACGCTGTACCTGGATCCGCGCGTCGGCCCCGAGATCCTGCAGTCGCTCTCGGTGGGCGGGGTGGACGGCACCACCCGCAACCGCTTCAAGGGGACGATCGCCGCCGAGCGCGTGCGCGCCAAGACGGGCACGCTGCACGGCAAGTCGTGCCTGTCGGGCCTGGTCGGCGACGGCTCCGACGTGCTGGCGTTCTCGATCCTGGTGGAAGGGATCCGCGGGCGGAAGCTGGCGGAGGTGCGCGGCGCGCAGGTCGGGTGCGTGAACGCGATGATGCGCTACGTATACGAGGCTGCCGAGGGCGCGACGCGCCCGATTGATCTCGCGCGGCAGGTCGCGACCGATCTCGAGACCGGCGGCGCCAGCGAGGGCGAGGAGGAGGTGGCGGCCCCGCCGCCGCCCGGCACCGCCGCGCAGGCGCACGAAGATCCGATCGACGCGTTCCTGCGCAAGCAGCGCGACAACGCCGCGCCGGCGCCGGCCGCCGCGCCGGCCACGCCTCCGCCGCCCGCGCTCCGGATCCCGCGGCGCGGAATCTGGTAGCGCGGTCAACCGCGCGCCCAGGTTGACGGCACCCCGAGCGCCCGCTGACAGTAGACGGACTATGGTTTGCTTATCCTGGTTACGTTCGCGGATCCTGGTGGCGGTCGGAGGTGTTGCGCTGGTGCTGGCCGGCTGCGGCGGCGACGGCGCGCAGCGCGATGCATCGGCTGACCAGAACACCGCCGGAAACGGCGGCGGAGGGCGGGGCGGAAGCGCGGCGGGAACGGGAGGCGGTGGCGCGGCCGGGACCACCGGCGGTGCCGGGCGGGGCGGAGCGGGCGGAAGCGCGGGCGCGACCGGCGGAGGCGGCGCAACCGGCGGCGGCGCGGCTGGGGGCGGTCGCGGTGGCAACACCGGCGGCAGCGGCGGCGGCACGGGGGGCGCCGGCCCGCGGCTCGTGATCCAGAGCTTCAGCGTGTTCGGCAACTGCCAGCCGATCGTTCCGCCCGATCCGATCCGGGTCAATTGGACGAGCGCGGTGACCGGCGCGAGCTCGTCGAGCGCCACGCTGGTGAGCGCGGTCCTCTCGCTCAGCGGATTTCGCACCATCACGCAGACGCTCACGGTGACGCCGACCGCGGTGGCGCTCACGAACGGCGCGGGGAGCGCCGCGCAGCAAAAGACCGCTGGTGTTCCCGTGGATGGGGGTGTCTGCGGCGAGGTGTGCGGAAGCAACGCGCGCCTGGACGTCACCTTCGACGACGGCGGCACACAGTTCTCGGCGACGGCGACCGGAACCTACTCGTGCGCGCTTTGAGCTGAACCGGGGCCGGCGAGGAGCGGCGTGACCGGCGGGCCGCGGAAGCGGCGGCGCAGGCCCAGCCACCAGGCGGCCAGCAGCACGGCCGTCGTCGCCAGCAGGACGGTCAGCGCCTTCTCATTCGGGGGCTGGACGCCGATCCAGACCAGCAGCACCGCGCCCAGCACCGACACCACCGCCAGCGCCCGGTAGAGCGGCGCGCCGAGATCGAACGGGCCGAACCTCGTCCAGCTGCGGCCGTAGCCGCGCAGCCCGACCAGCGTCGGCATCACGTACGACAGGTACAGGAAGATCACGCACGCGGTCGTCAGCGTCGAGTAGGCCGGCGCGTACAGCGTCGACGCGAGCGCCAGCGCCGCGGTCGTCCAGATCGCAATCACCGGCGTTCCCCAGCGCGGCGACACGCGCTTGAGCGCACCCGAGCCGGGCAGCCCGCCGTCGCGCGCGAACGCGTACATCATCCGCGACGTCGACGTCATGCAGGCGAGCCCGCACAGGTAGTTCGCGATCACGATGCCGACCCACAGCACCCGTCCGCCCGCGCCGGGCAGCACGCGCTGCATGAGCCAGGGAAACAGCTCGGTCCCCTGGCGCGCGCCCTCGGCGACGTCGGGCATCGCCAGCACGAACGACGACACCATCACCCACCCGACCAGGCCCGAAATGTAGACGGATCGGAGAATGCCTCGCGGGACGTTGTGCGACGCCTGCACCGTCTCCTCCGACGTGTGCGCGGACGCATCGAAGCCGGTGACCGTGTAGATCGGCCACATCAGCGCCAGCAGCGTCATCGTCGCCAGCCCGCGCGCCGCCGGCCAGACGCCGCCGCCCGCCGCGCCGCCGTTGTCCGCGAACGTGAAGAGGCGGCCGACGTCGACGCCGCGCGCGCCATGAAACATCGCAGCGGTGAGCGCGAGCGCCACCACGAAGATCAGCCGGCCGCTGAAGTCGGTGAGCAACGTCGTCAAGCGGATGCCGAAGTGATTGAGCAGCCCGTGCGACAGCGAGATCAGCGCGACGCCGGCGATCTTGTGCCCGGTGCCGAGCCCGGCCGGATCGATCCCGAACATCGGCCCCACGAACCTCACGAACAGGTCGTAGGCGCCGACGTTGACCGCGGCGGTCACGAACACCAGCCCGCCCAGGTTGAACCAGGCCGTCGCCCAGCCCCAGCCCTTGCCGCCCAGGATCGCGCTCCAGTGGTAGAGGCCGCCGGCGGTCGGAAACGCGGACGCGACCTGGGCCATGCACAGCGCGACGATCAGCGAAAACACGACGCCGACCGGCCAGACGATGCCGGCCGCGGCGCCGCCCACCGCGCTGACGCCGAGCTGGAACGAGGTGATGCCGCCCGCGAGGATGCAGATGGTCGAAAACGAGATCGCGAAGTTCGAGAACGCGCCCATCCGGCGGCGCAGCTCCTGGGCGTAGCCGAGCTTTCCCAGCTGCTCCGCGTCGGTGCCGGCGGACGATTGTGGGTTCGCGTCCATCGTCGTCCTTTTTCTAACCCGCCAGCGCCGCGCGCACCGCGGCGATCGCGCGATCGATTCCGGCCGCGTCGACGTCGAGGTGGGTGACCGCGCGCAGGCGGGTGGGCGCGATCGCGTGCAGGCGCACGCCGCTCGCCTCCACCCGGCGCGCCAGCTCCGCCGAGGTCACGCCCGCGACCTCGAAGATGACGATGTTGGTGTCGACCTTGTCCGGATCGACGCCCACGCCCGCGACGCCCGCCAGCCCGGCGGCGAGGCGGCGCGCGTTCGCGTGATCGTCGGCGAGCCGGGCGCGGTGGTGCTCCAGCGCGTACAGCGCGGCGGCGCACAGGATGCCGACCTGGCGCATGCCGCCCCCGAGCATCTTGCGGAAGCGGCGGGCGCGTTCGACGTCGGCGCGCCCGCCGGCGATCACCGATCCGACCGGCGCGCCCAGCCCCTTGGAGAAGCAGGCGGAGACGGTGTCGAACGGCGCGGCGAGCTCGCGCTCCGGGGTCCCGCTGGCGACGGCGGCGTTCCAGATCCGCGCGCCATCGAGGTGCAGCGCCAGGCCGCGCCCGCGCGCGCGCGCCACGACCGCCGCGAGCTGATCGGGCGGCCAGACCCGGCCACCGCCGCGGTTGTGCGTGTTCTCGACGGCGACCAGTCGCGTGTGGGGCAGATTGCGATCATCGGGCAACGCCGCCGCGTCGACGTCGCCGGCGGCGAACGTCCCGTCGGCGCCGCCGACCTCGGCGAACTGCACGCCGGCCCACGCCGCGCCCGCGCCCGATTCGTAGAGCCGGGTGTGGGCGCCGCGGCCGACGATGACCTCGTCGCCGGGACGGCAGTGCAGCAAGAGCGCGATCTGGTTCGCCATGGTTCCGCTCGGGACGAACAGCGCCGCCTCTTTCCCGAGCAGCTCGGCGGCCCGGACCTCCAGCGCCGCCGCGGTGGGATCGTCCCCCCACACGTCGTCGCCGACCTCGGCGCCGGCCATCGCCGCGCGCATCGCGGAGGTGGGCTTCGTGAACGTGTCGGACCGGAGATCGACGATCATCGCAGCCCCATCCCGCCAACCACCGCCAGCCCCAGCCCGATCACCGCGTGCAGGACATGATCGGCGGGCTTGTAGCGGAACTGCCGGGCCGGGAACACGCCGGTCACGCCCGCCACCACCTGGTAGACGTCGACGATGCCGAACCCGAGGTTGAACGCCGCGATGCCCACCGCGCTCTTCGCGACGACCAGCGCGGTCCCGATCGTTCCGAACACGATGTGAAAGACGTTGTAGGCGGGCGCGCCGCTCATCAGCGCGAACCGGGGTGGGACCAAGAATCCCGCGATGCCGGTCAGGATCAGCAGCGGGCCGAACACCGCCAGCACCCGGCCGTTCACCAGCGCCCAGTCCGCGGTCGCGAGCGCGTTCACTTGCGCGGGACGAGCTGGGCGTCCAGCTTCATCTCGGATTCCTTGAGATAGATCGTCTTGGTCCAGGCCTGGTGGCCCTTGAGCGTCACCTTGACCGGAACCTTCTCGAATCGCTGGACGTCGACCTCCTTGGGCGCGGTCCCCGCGGCGATGCGATTGACGGTGATCTGGGCGCCCGGCGGCGACGAGCTGATGATCAACGTCCCGCGCGGGCGGCGGAGGCGCTCGTGGACGACGGCGGCATTCCCCGCCTGCGCGTTCACATCCAGCGTCACCGTCTGCCATCGCTCGCGATCGATGGTGACCCTGGCGGCACCGCACGGGACGCGCGCGCCCTCGATCGGGCTGCGTCCGATGACCTGATCGTTCCAGATCACCTTGGCGTCCTTCGGCTCGGTGACGACGCGTGCGGTACAGGCCCCCGGCTCGCCGGACGCGGCCGGGGGCGGGGCGGCCGCCGGCGCGGGTTTCTCGTCGGGCACCGGCTTTTCGACCGCCACGGCCTTCGCCGGCGCCGCCACCTTTTCGACGGCCGCGGGTTTCTGCGGCGCCGCGGGTTTCTCGGCCAATGCAACCTTCTGCGGCGGGGTCGGCTTTTCGACCGCCACGGGCTTGTCCGGTACCGCCGGCTTTTCGGCCTCCACCGTCTTCTCCGGCGCGGCCGGCTTTTCGGCCGCCACGGTCTTCTCCGGCG
>Ga0207428_10005576_pt1 | contig 11705 bp, 12 predicted proteins | sample RhiMethybrSRZTD1_FD_187600 | JGI IMG/M metagenome (GOLD analysis project Ga0207428, IMG submission 187600) | Populus rhizosphere microbial communities from Tennessee, USA - Rhizosphere MetaG P. TD hybrid SRZTD1 (SPAdes) (version 3) | ecosystem: Host-associated > Plants > Roots > Rhizosphere >... | reverse complement strand
CCCGCACTCTGCCAACGCTCGTCTGGATCCTTCGCCAGGCACGTGCGCACGACCCGATCGAGCGTACGCGGCGCGAGCGGCTGCAGCGTGGACGGGTCGGGCGGATGGTCTTTGAGGATCGCGCCGATCAGGCTCGCCTGACTTCGTCCCTCGAACGCTTTCTTGCCGGTCAGCATCTCGTAGAGCACCGCACCGAAGGCGAAGATGTCGGTCCGCGCATCGGCGTCCTGCCCCTCGAGCTGCTCGGGCGCCATGTACTGGAACGTGCCGAGGATTGTGCCTTGTGCGGTGAGACCAGGCGGTGTCGTCGGCAGCATTGACAGCCCGGCGACAGCACCTGGCGCCATCGTCGACTTCGCGAGCCCGAAGTCCAGCAGCTTCGCGCCGGCCTTTGTCAGCATCACGTTGCCGGGCTTCAGGTCACGATGGACGATGCCGGCCCGATGCGCCTTGTCGAGCGCATCGGCGATCTGCATCGCGCACTGCAGTGCGAGGTCGAATGGCAGCGGCCCGCGCTGAAGGCGTGCGTCGAGCGTTTCGCCCTCGAGATATTGCATGACGAGGAACGACGTCCCCTCGTGCTCGCCGATGTCGTAGAGCGGACAGATGTGGGCGTGCTCGAGTGCCGAGATCGCGCGCGCTTCGCGATCGAAGCGCTCGCGGAACTGGGGCTCGCTCGACAGCTGGGACGACAGCACTTTGATCGCGACAATGCGATCGAGCCGCGTGTCGCGGGCGCGGTAGACCTCGCCCATGCCACCGGCGCCGAGCGGAGATTGGATTTCGTACGGCCCGAGTCGAAGACCTGGAGTCAGCGGCAACGCAGATCGCTTGGAGTATAGCTGCCAGCAGTTTTGTTTTTGTCTAGAATCAACGCCATGGTGATTCGAAGCCGTTCGACGGCGGGTCTAAAGACCCGCCCTACACTGTCTGTCCTTGCTGCGGGCGTCGTCTTCAGCGCAATCGTTTCGGGGCAGTCGAAGCCGCAGGTCGACCCCTGCTCGGGCGCGCGTGATCTGCGGCTGACGAACGGGAAGATCGTGACGATGGACCGCGGCAACACGACGGTCAGTGAGGTCACGATCCAGGACGGCCGGTTCACCGCCGTCGGGGCGCGTGGCGGTCAGCGGCTGAGTCCCTGCACGCGCGAGATCAACCTGCGCGGTCGCACCGTTGTCCCGGGCCTCATCGACAATCACAACCACATCGTCCTGCTCGGCATTCGTCCCGGCTATCACACGCCGCTCGAGGGCGCCGCGACGATTGCGGAGGTGCAGGCGATCCTCAAGGCGCGCGCCAAGGGCGTGCCGGCCGGCGCGTTCATCACGTCGATGGGCGGATGGAACCCGGCGCAGTTCGCCGAGAAGCGGCTGCCGACGCTCGCGGAGCTCGACACCGCCACGTCGGACCATCCCGTGCTCGTCTTCCAGGCGTTCACCGGACCCGCCGCAACGAACACCAGAGGCAAAGCGTTCTTCCAGGGCAAAGGCGTCGTCGTCAGCGACACGGGGCAGATCGGCGCGAACGCGCCGTCCCTCGCGGCGCTCAACGCGCTGCGCGCCGCGCAGACGCTCGACGACAAGAAACGCGGCACTCAGGACGCGATGGCGTACTCGGCCAGCGTCGGCGTCACCACCAACGCCGATATGGGCGCGTTCAATCTGCCCGGCACGCCGGATCTACAGGCGTCGTTCGAAGCCGACACGCTGGCCAGCGCGAATCAGTTCACGATGTACGACCCGGTCGTCGCGCTGCATCGCGAAGGCAAGATGACGACGCGGCTGCGCGTCTTCTTCCTGACGATGGACACGCGGCCCGACGTGCCGGTGCTGTCCGAACGGCTGCGAAACGATTTCAACGGATTCGGCGACGACATGATGCGGATCTCCGGCATCGGCGAGTTCGCGTCGAGCTGGCCGCTGTTCGGCCAGAAACCGCCGGACAATTACCAGGCCGCGCTGTCTCGTATCGCCAAGGCCGGCTGGGCGTTCCAGCAGCACAGCCTCTCGCCTGCCGAAAACGAGTTGACGGTCAGCACCTTCGAGGCGGTGAACAAGGAGACGCCGATCGCGAACCTGCGATGGTCGCTCGCGCACGTGGGGACGGTCGACGAGAAATCGATCGCGAGGCTCAAAGCGATCGGCGCGGCCATCGCGGTGCACCCGTTCCAGTTCCTCGCGGGCGGGCGCGGCGGACCGCCGCTGCGAACGCTCGTCGACAGCGGCGTCAAGCTCGGCGCCGGCTCGGACTCAGCGCAAATCTCGACGCTCAATCCGTGGCTGGTGATCTCGTACATGGTCACCGGCAAGGCGCTCGACGGCTCGCTGATCAACGCGGGCCAGCAGTTGACGCGGATGGAAGCGCTGCGTCTCTACACGGCGGAGAACGGCTGGTTCCTGAAGGAGGAAGCGACGCTCGGCACGATCGAGCCCGGCAAACTCGCGGACCTCGTGGTGCTGAGCGACGACTACTTCGATCCGAAGCGTGTGCCGGATGACGCGATCAGAAAGCTGAAGTCAGCGATGACCGTGGTGGATGGCAAGGTCGTGCACAACACCATGTCCTTGAAGCCTCGTTGGCGGAGAGATCTTCTGCCTCGCTGGACCGCGGGCTTACGAGCACATCGTGCATCTCAGCTGTCACGCGATCCTGTACACCGGCATCGCGCTCGTCTGCGTCGCTGCAGCGCTGCACTGGGCCGATCGGTTCCGGCGGCCACAATAGGACGTCGGCAACCTGTCACAACCGCTGGAAAATCATGATTCAGAATTCAACGGTCGATCCGGCACGAATCGCCCTCGATTTGTGGTCGCGCTTGACGCCAAGAGGCACGGGACCATCGATGGCGCTCCTTGCAGCCACGTGTACGGCGGACGTCGAACAGGTCAATGGCTTCGGCGTGTATTCGAAGGGTCGAGAAGCGTTGTTCGCCGCCGCGCAGCAGGCTGTGGTCAAGGACAAGACCGTCGGTCTCGAGAGCACCGTCGCGAACGCAAACCTGCTCGCCGCGGACGTCATCCTCGCTCACATCGTGAGCAGCGCAGAAATCCCAGATGGCCCACGTGCCGGCCAGATCCAATTCAGATTCACGCTCGTCATCGTGAACCAAGATGAGGCGTGGAAGATCAGATCGATGTCGACCACGTTGGTACAGCCTCTTCCGAGCTGAACCCAATGGCGACGCGCGTTGATGAGATGGCGTCTTCTCAGTACTGCGCGCGATCGACGGATCGCTGCACTTCTGGATCGGGCGCAGCCCGGACCGACTTCGCTCCGGCCATCCGGTTCGACGTCGTCGAATGGAAGTAGGCCGAAACCCCACGGCCTGACCGGGCGCTCAGCGTACAATTCGCCCGTCGGAGGATTCTCATGAGATTCAACGCCACGCTCGCGTTCATCGTCCTCGCGGTGTGCTTTGCCGCGCTCTGGCAGGAAACGACCGATCGCGATGTCGCCGTCGCGCAGGGGCGCCGGCCCGTTGTGATCACGCGAATCTTCACCGGTCCGGATGGTCTGGCACACGCCGAAGACATCGAATTGAAACTCGACGCGAGGGGCGTGTCCGGGATGTTGAAGGCCACCGGTGCCGAGTTCAGCGTCCGCTCACCGACACCGGGCGCAACGGCTGGCAACACCAGCGCTGCGAACGCGAACGATCCCGGATGGCATACCGGGCCGGCGCGTCAATTCGTGATCACGCTGGCGGGTAGCTCCGAGGTTGAAGTGTCGGGCGGCGTCCACGTGGTCACCCGCCCCGGACACATCAACCTGATCGAAGACACGACCGGCAAGGGTCACATCACGAGAAACTTCGGTCCCGACGATCGCGTCGCCCTGACCATTCCGCTCGCCGACGGCGTCGTGATCGAAGGCACGAGGAAGCCGAGGACTCGTTAGTCTCCTACTTCTTCGCCGTGTGTTCCTTTGCCAGCTCCTGATGGAGCTTCGCCAGGGCCCTCAGCGCTTCGGCCGCTTCGCGTGAATGCGCCGCGTAGTGACGCGCTTCTCCCGTCAGCTTCGGCTCGGTCTTGTCGTACTGGTTCGCCAGGTCCTCATGAACCTTGGCGTCGCTCTCGTGTTCGATCGCATGAGCCATGTAGTGCGCGGCCAGCTTCTGATGCTCGTCGACGTTGGCGTGCGATTGCGCGAGCTTTCTGAATTCCTGGTCGGACAGCTTTCCTGACTGCGCGTAGAGGGCAGAGCCCACGAGGAGTGCACCGACGCCGACGAACGCGAGCAGTGGCTTCATGTTGGCGATCCTCCTGGGCTCGTATTCTAGGAGCCGCCCAAGCGGACGCCACTGAAGAGTGGCTGAACCCTTCCTGAAAGTTTCGTCAGATGCGGCCGCGGATTTTTTCGCGCGGATTTTTTCGCGGCTGTCGCAACACCCCGGAGCACCGCAATGACGATCGCGATCTCCTCGATGCCCCGGTGTGTCGTGTACCGGTGTCTCTAGTTCGTCCGATTCGTCGACAACGATCCGATCTCGACGATGCCGATCTTGTTGACGCCGCTGTTGGCGGTGACGATGTTGCCCTGAGCGGAGGCTTCGAAATGCCGGAGCACGCCGCCGCCGGACGGGATCGCAAACGTCTGGAACTTCTCCGTCTTCGGGTCGAAGCGCACCATCGTGTTCGGCCGCACGCCTGACTCGCTGTACCAGACCACATCGTTGATTTGCGTGATCGCGTACGGCTCCGACTGTTTCCCGCCGGGCGACGGGTATTCCTTGACCTGACCGGTCTTCGGATCGAAGCGGCCAAGTACCCCGCGCGGGAAGTCGGTGTACCAGACGATGTCATCCGACGTGATCGTCAACCGCCGTGGCCGCGCGTCGGCGTTCGGCAGCGGGTACTCCTTGATCGCCATCGTCTTCGGATCGACGCTGCCGATCCGCGGACCGCGGAAGTCGACATACCACGGCGTGCCCTTTGAGTCGAGCCGGATGCCGTACGGATACGTGTTGTCGCTCGGCGTCTTCTTGATCACGATCTCGCCGCTCGCCATGTTGATGCGGCCGACGTGGCCGGACTGCAGCGTGAAGAAGATGTGGCCGCTGCGCTTGTCGAGAATCGGCGTGTGCGGGCCGCGCGCGCCTGGCTCGGTGATCGGATACTCACGCACCTGACCCGTCTTCGGATCGAGACGGCCGATCACGCCCTTCTGAATGCCCGTGTACCAGATATTTCCCTGCGGATCTTCGGCCAGCCCGTGCGGCTGCGTATTGGCGGGAAGATCGAACTCGCGGATCTGGCCAGTCTTCGGATCGAGCCGTCCGAGCTTGCTGGCGTATTGACCGGTCCACCAGATCGATCCGTCCGCGGCGGCGTGCGAATCGTGCGGCCGCGATCCGAGAGTCGGCGCGAGCCACTCCTTGATCGTGACGGTGGCCGGTCCTGAGATCAGCACCGCGCCGGGCGCGTCCTTGATCGGGAAGTGCGTCGCCAGATACGTCGAGATCGGCTCGAGCTCCGCCGGCGGCAGCTTCACCATGGTGGCGATGCGGTCCTGCCAGCCGTCCTTGGTGTAGCCCCATGAGTTCGCGATCAGGGTGAGCGCGTGGCAGCGCGTGCACGTCGCCTGCACCTTGTCGCGACCGGCGCCTTCGGGCAGTTGTACCGGTGGCGGCCCACCCTGTCGCCCGCCGGGGGCTGCACCACCCTCCCGCCCCGCCGGCGCCTGCCCGACAGCAGGTGAAGAGAACGATGTTGCGATCAGCAGTACCAAACCCAGACCGAACAATGCTCGCGGTCTCATCACGCCCTCCACATCCAATCCGAGTATTACCGCCCGTCTGCGGATTCTACGCCGAGCGCAGACGTTCCGGAGGGGCGAAACTGGCGCCCAGGCGGCATGCTGCTCGCACTGCGCTAAGATGCCGGGCTAGCCGTGACGTCGAAGAACGCGCAGTCCACCCGACGATGGTGCGCGGTGGTCCTCGCTGCAATGCTGTCATGCCTTGCGCCGACCCTGACCGCGCAAGGTCGTGACGAGTTCCGGATTCAGCCTGGAACGACCGTGACCGTCCAGGTTGGGAAAGGCGGTCTGTTTTCGTTCGCCGGCCACGAGCACGAGGTGGTCGCCCCGGCCACCGAGGGACGCATCGCGCTCGATCGCGGGGATATCACGAAGTCGACGGTTCGGCTCGTCTTCGATGCGACGGCGATGAAGGTCACGGGCAAAGGTGAGCCGGCTGAGGACGTGCCCGAAGTACAGCGGGTGATGATGAGCGATCGCGTGCTGGACCCGCAGCGCTATCCGACCATCACGTTCGAATCACGGATGATCTCCCGGGCATCGGCCTCGTCGATTCGGATTGCCGGAGACCTCACGCTTCACGGCACGACCAAGCGCGTCGACGTGCCCGTGGAGCTTCGACTCGAAGCCGATCGACTCACCGCGCAAGGCAAGGTGAACATCCGCCAGAGCGACTTCGGGATACGACCCGTGACGGCCGCAGGCGGCTCGGTGCGCGTCAAGGACGACGTGACCGTCACATTCGCGATCTCAGCCTCGCGCCCCTGACGCGATTCTCGTCACACTCGTCCTTCTAAGTCCATCTCAGGCTTGAAGGGAAACGCAACAGAGTGTCCCGAGAGCAACGGTTCACAGAGGAGCAACAGGAGAACAGCGATCTGTTGCTCTGTAGGCTCAGTGGCGGTGCGCGGCAAAGCGCACTAGGTGTTGGACTGGTCGTTGCGCGACAGCCCCGGGAGATGGCGCTGGTGCGCCACGCGGAGCGCGATGAGATCTTGCTGCTCGATGCGAAGTTCGTTCGCGATACGGTGAATCTCCCCTTCCTCCGCCATCGAGATCGTTTCGTCCGTAGCCGAGACGGCAAAGAGACATCGCATCAGTGCCAGCTTCTGGTCGTAGGTCGCGAGCTCGGCGAACTGCCTCGCCACGAGATAGTTCGCTGAACCGCCGAAGAGCAGGTTGCTCGTCTTCGCCAGTTGCACGACGACCATCGCCTGGTCTTGCGTCAGTGCACCCTGCGCACGCACGAGTCCCTCCATGGCTCGTGTCTCGTCGGCCGACACCTGTTGATCGGCATGCGCAACGCGCCCGAGGAGATAGGCGAAGGCCGCCAGGAAGCGCGCCCGGTCCGGCTCGAGATGGTCCAGCGCCTGAAGGGTTTCACGGAGCGGCGCAAACTCCGGTTCTTCGGGTCGGTCGATGCCCAACCACGCGCGAATCGACTTCAAGGGCATGAACCAAGACTATCCCAGCGACCCGTCCAATACGGCGGGCGCTACGACGAGGCGCAGGTCAGGGCACGATGGTGCCGACGACCGGGACCACGAGCTCCGGAAACTGGACGTCGTTCGTGTGAATGAGAATCGACCCGCGAATAGGACCCGTGTGGAGTTGATCGCGTTTCAAGGACACGGTGTTCTGGAACCGATCCCCTTGCGGGCCGCGTTCGGACACGACGGCGACTTGAGCCAGCGTCGGGCGCACCTGCACGTCGAAATCGGTGCCGCCGAACTGATAGACCATCAGCGTCTGCGCCATCGTCGTGAGCAGGCCCGGATCGTGCTCGAGACGACTCAGGCTCAGCGTGCCGAAGTCCACTTCGTCGGGAAAGGTGTAAACGCGCTCGCGGAGCAAGGTGTTCGCCACGATCGAGATCGTCGGCTGGCGTGCGCTCGATGTCTGGAGAACGATCGACTCGGTTTGCTTGCCGCCAGGTCCATCCGGTTTCAGGAACACCAGCAGACGATAACGGCGGCCCTCTTCGAGTACGTCGAGCCGTGTCGTCAGCCGGTCGTGAGAGTGGCTCACTTCATCGATCCGAAGCGGCTCGGCCTCGTGGTTGATGATGTCCATCGAGGTGTGCCGCGTTTCACCCCTGCGCGCCGCGAGAAAGAACACCGGCGCTGGCGAGATCTCAACCGGGGCGACGATCTCTCCTTCGACGCTGAAACTTACCGGCTCATTCGCATCGCCGGCCCAGATGACGTCGACCTCGCCGACGAAGCGGCCGCGCAGACCCGACGTATCCATGCGGACCGCGATCCGACCTTCTGCTCCCGCGGCAACGACCGCCGGCATGCTCGTCACGATGAGCGGCGAGGTCAGTTGAACGCGAGCGACTCTCAACGGAGCGCTGCCCGCGTTCCGAACGGTGAACTCGTGCGTCAGGACCTGGCCCGACAACACTCGGCCGAACAGGAAACTGTTCGTGTTGGTGACGTCTGCGGCAGCAGCCGCCGGGTATAGCGCGGCCAGACAACACATGATCCAGCGCGCCGTCGCGATCGATCGAGCAGGTCGTCGGTCCATGGGTTAGATCGAAGCCGCGCGCCGTTTCGGGCGCGCGGCTTCAAGCGTCAGAGGAACTAGTCAGGGTAAAAACGGATCTGCGCGTTGCGCAGCCCGAAGTTGTCGATGTCCCAGAAGTAGAGGAAGTTCACATCGGCGAAGATCGGCACCTGCGTGCCTCCGGCGCAGTTGTCCTGGGTGCTTCCCACGCAGATGAAGAGCAACTCGTCAGTGGCATTGATGGTCACGGGCCTTCCGGACTTGCGCTGCAGGACCAACGGGGTCCCAGAGCACAGGATGATGTCATCGGTTGTGCCCTCCAGCCCGTCCAAGCCCAAGTCCACCGAACACGTCGTCATGTTCATTCTCCCGCCCGGCTTGGACAGGGCACGCGCGTACGCAGTCCAGGTCGTCGAGACGTCCAGCGGCAACTGAAACAGCGCGCCGCCCCGGTCACAGGCATTGCCGTCCAGGACCTGCGGCTGTGATCCGTTCGGTCCAGGCTGCAGGAAGATCTTGTTGGTCTTGTCGATGATTTGTGTCTCGTCGCTTTGCACATTCAGGAGAACCTGAATGGTGTGCCGGTTCGAGCCGGTGAGATCGCTGCCGGCGCAGTTCGTCTTCCCCTGGATGTTCAGGGTGTAATGATCGCCGCTCGGGAATCCGTTGCCCTGGGCCAGGACTGGCGTCGCGCCCAGAATCACGGCGCCCGCTGTGAGAAGCATTCGTCGTAGTGAGTTCCTCATAACGCTCGGGTCTCCTTTGACATCGATCGCGTCCTGCACGACCGAGCGACACACGTCCGCCGTTTCCGACACATCGGCGACACGTTGCCGTGACCGATGGGTGGCGCGGGTCGCTACGGGATTGGCTGAAACGGGGGTTGATGAAGCGCTACGCAAAGACAACGCCACGACTGGCAGATCCGCTGGCCGCGAGAACTCGCAACCGAAACGCGTGGCCATCGATATGGCGATTACAGTGCTGTGCCGTGCGGCACAATCTGGAATTCGCCTACGTGCGATGTGCGCCAACGATGAGCAAAAACGCCGCGCTACAGCTGAGTACGCCTGGCTGATGAGATCTCGATCACGACACCTTCCGCGGTGGAATCGGCGCAGCCACTGCACCGCGCCTTGGCAATCGCATTGCACACTCCGGCGCTGAGGTCTGGAGGGTATCGACGTGCTACATCTTGCTCAGAAGATCCGCGGCGCCTCTGTCACTGCCGTTGATGGTGAGATCGGCACCCTCGAGGATTTCTACTTCGAAGAGGGTCATTGGGCGGTTCGCTATCTCCTCGTCGACACGGGGAAATGGTTGGACGGCAGACGCGTGCTGTTGTCTCCGATGTCGGTGTTCGGGGAGTGGGACGTCACGACCATCCCGGTGCGTCTGACGCGCGATCAGGTCCAGAACAGCCCGCGGTTCGAGCCGGCAGACTCGGTCTCGCACGAGACCGAGACGAAAGTGCTCGGCTACTACGGCTATCCGTACTACTGGGGCTACGACAGTGTGTGGGGCACGTTCGACAATCCCGGCGCGCTGCTGACGGCGCGATCGGCCGCGGCGCCCGACACGAATACGCGTGGCATCGATCCCGAGTCGCGACACCTCCGCAGCATCAACAAGAGCACCGGCTACCATCTGCGGGCCGTTGATGGAGAGATCGGTCACGTGGACGACTTTCTGATCGGAGAGGACAGCTGGCGTATCCGCTACCTGGTCGTCGACACGAGCAACTGGATCGGCGGCCGCTCGGTGCTCGTCTCGTCCGAGGCGGTCGAGGGCGTGGACCGTCAGCACGAGAAGCTCCGTGTCGGCGTCACGCGAGACGTCATCGAGCACAGTCCGGCATTCGAGTCGATCGAGGCGGCGCTCGACACGCGCGAGACGGGTCCGCCCTTCACGTTTGTGTAGCACTGAGTAGTCCTTCGGCCTTGGGCCTTGGGTCTTGGTCCGTACCTGGTCCTACGTCCGTACTTGGTCCTGATCGGTCCTTGGTCCACGACGGGCGCCGACTGAGCCTGCCCCGATTTAGCGGACCACGGACAAGGGACCATGGACGGACCGAGGACTACGCACGGCCCGAGTACCAAGAACCAAGGTCCAAGGACCGTTCACTCGAAGTACTGTCGGGCGAACGCTTGACCCGATCCGGATTTGAGGAATCGTTCGAATCGGCTGGCCAGCTCCTCTGACGCGAATTGCACCGACACGACGAGGGCCCACGGCGTGAAGTGCCTGGTCTGGAGCGACTCGCCGGCGTTGTGCGAGGCCAGGCGAGAGGGCAGGTCCGCCGTCAGGCCGATGTAATGCCGCGACGGGTCTTTCCGGCTGCGGATGACGTACACGATTCGCTTCGGATTCATGAAGGCGAATCAGGCACGCGCGATGCCATCCGTCTGCATGCGGCCAAATCCGAATCGCCGTCCGCGACGTTGCGTTTTCTGCCAGGTCCGACAACCCTTCAGTGTTGAAGAACTGCGACGTCGGCGTTCGCGACGACGCGCGTGGCCGCGATGAGCTGGCGCGAAAATTCTGTTCCGTGAGGAAGTTGGTGAGCTAGTCTCAACGCACTTGCGCGACGCCTCATGTTCCAACCGGAAGAGTTGAACGGTCACGACAAGCTGCTGTGGTCGCCTGGCACGGGGCAGGAGGCGTGGGAGCTATTCTGCGCCTGCGCGGACGGCAACCTCGAAATCGTCACGCGCCTCATCGATCAAAAGCCGGCGCTGGTTCGCGCCCATTACGAGTACCGGACGCCGCTCTACTTCGCGGTCCGTGAAAACCGTCTCGCCGTCGCCATGTTCCTGATCGAGCGCGGCGCCGAGCCGTTCTGGAACGGCAACGACCTCGTCGAGATGGCGCGGATACGTGGTCTCACGGAGATGGAGGCGCTGATCGAGCGTCAACGCCCGCGATTTCCGCGCAGACACGGTCCGGTGGACTCCCCGCTCGTGGCGGCAGCGGGCCGCGGGCAACTGGACGTTGTGCGGTCGCTCCTCGAGGCGGGCGCCGATCCGAACGAGCCGGAGGAACGCAACGCGCCACACGGTCGCGCGCTCTACTCCGCTGTCTACAACCGGCACTACGAGGTCGCCAAACTCCTGCTCGAACATGGAGCAAACCCGAACCAGGAGGTCGAAAGCTCGGCCGACGCGCCAAGTATTGCGATGATGAATTCCGATACACGGATGATCCAGTTGCTCGCGTCGTACGGCGTGATCTGGACGATCCCGGTGCAGCTTGCGGATGCATAGTCATGGGATGGCGTTCGACGCTGACGTATCAGCAGGTCGCGGCACTCGGCATCACCAGATCGCTGGTCGTCCTCGCTCATTACGGCGACGTCGATCAGATGGAGGTGAGGCTCGCCGCTGATCGTGCGCTTGCCGACAACCCAGAGGCCCTGGCCGCAGCCGCCGAACGAGGACACG
>Ga0207428_10005573_pt1 | contig 11712 bp, 9 predicted proteins | sample RhiMethybrSRZTD1_FD_187600 | JGI IMG/M metagenome (GOLD analysis project Ga0207428, IMG submission 187600) | Populus rhizosphere microbial communities from Tennessee, USA - Rhizosphere MetaG P. TD hybrid SRZTD1 (SPAdes) (version 3) | ecosystem: Host-associated > Plants > Roots > Rhizosphere >... | reverse complement strand
GGTCGGCGAGCGCGCGATCGAGGCAGGAGCAGGCGAGCTCCCAGATCCGCTCCGCGTCGTCGGTGCCCACCGGTAGCGACGTCGAGCGCGAGCGGATCGAGAAGTCCGGGTAGCGCACCTTCGTCGTCACCGTGCGCCCGACTTGACCGCTCGCCTCGAGCCGCTCGGCGACGTGACCTGCGAGGCGGCGCAGCTCCTCCCGAAGCCGCTCGACCCCCGCGACGTCCCGCGGAAAGGTCTCCTCGGCGGAGATGGAGACGGTCTCCACCTGAAGCTCGAGGCCGCGTGGGTCGATCCCGCGGGCGCGATCGCGCAGCAGGGGTCCGAGCTTGCCCGGAAGCAGCCCGCGCAGCCTCACGTCGTCGAGCGCGGCGAGGTCACCGATCGTCTCGACCTCCGCCCGGCGCAGCCGCTCTTCGGCGCGGGGCCCGACTCCGGGCAGGCGGCGCACGTCGAACGGCGCCAGGAAGACGGCCTCCCGGCCCGCGGGCACGACCGTAATCCCGCCCGGTTTACGGCGGTCGCTCGCGATCTTCGAGACCACCTTGCAGCTCGAGACGCCGAGCGAGCACGAGAGGCTGGTCGCGCCGCGCACGGCCGCCTGCACCGCCTCCGCGACGGCCCTCGCCCGGCCGAAGTCGGCCGCCACCTCCCCCACGTCCAGGTAGCCCTCGTCCATGCCGGTTCGCTCCACGGTCGGCACCACCTCGCGCACCGCCGACCACACAGCCTTCGAGTACTCGGAGTAGAGGCGCTTCCGCGGCTGGAGGAAGACCGCCTGCGGGCAGCGGCGGAGTGCCTCGGCACACGACATGGCCGAGTGGATGCCGTACCTGCGGGCGACGTAGTTCGCCGTCGCGACGACGCCGCGGCCGTGCGGGTCGCCTCCCACGACCAGCGGCCGCCGGCGCAGCCCTGGGTCCTCGAGCTCCTCCACTGCCGCGAAGAAGGCGTCGAGGTCGAGGTGCGCGACGATCACGGAGGTCCCCGGTGGACCAGGCGCATCGGGATCCCGAGCCGCTTCGCCACGATGGGCACGCTGCCGCCCTGCACGATCACCGAGAACGCGACGACGACGAAGACGATTCCGTAGATCCGCTCCGAGCCCGAGACCTCCTGGAGGAGCGCGAAGGCCGCCAGCAGGATCGGCACTGCGCCCTTCAGCCCACTCCACATCACGAACACACGCTCGCCGTGCCGTAGCCGCAGCGGCGCGAGGAACGGGCCGATCCCGATGGGCCGCGCGAGGAACGTGAGGATCAGCGCGATCAGGAGGCCGTCCTTCCAGACCGGCTCGAGGTTGACCTCGTGGACGGTCAGGCCGAGGGCGACGAACACGACCACCTCCGCCAGGCTGGCCAGGGACGTGTGGAAGCGCTCGACGTCGTCACGGCCCGGGTAGTCGGCGTCGCCGATCAGGATTCCCGCGACGAAGACGGCGAGGAAGCCGGAACCGTGGGCGACGGCGGCGACACCGTAGATCACGCCTGCGGCGGCGAGCGTTCCCAGCGGGTAGAGCGCCGGGTTTGCGAGGCGGATGCGGCGCAGCGACTCCAGGAGCAGCCACGCGCCGGCGACGCCTATCGCCAGCCCGACCGACATCTCGAGCAGGAACTCGCGAACGACGATCCAGAACGTGGCGTCGGCGTGGGTGGCGAACTCGATCATCCCGATCATCAACGCGATGCCGACCGGGTCGTTCACGCCGGACTCGCCCTCGAGGATCGTCCCGGTGCGGCCGCTCACCTCACGCTTGCCGAGCACGGAGAACATGACCGCCGGGTCCGTCGGCGCAAGCGCCGCGCCGAGGATTCCCGCGGTCGTCCAGCTGAAGTCGAAGAGGTAGTGGCCCGCAAGGGCGACCAGGCCGGCGGTCGTGAAGGTGCCGAAGACGCCGAGCAGCGAGATCGGGATCCAGGCGGCCCGGAAGCGCGCCCAGCCGACCCGCGCACCACCGTCGAAGAGGATGAGGATCAGCGCCACGACCGCGATGCGCTCGACCTCGAGGATCGAGATCCGGCGGCCGACGCTCGGCCAGAAGTGGACGGTGGCCGCGGCGGCGAGCAGAAAGATGGCCGGCGCCGGGATCGGCACCCGCTCGCTCACCTTGTTCGACAGGACCGCGACCACGACGATCCCGGCGACCACCAGGACGGCGAGACCGAAGTGGGTGATCTCGCGCACGGCTGGCGAGCGTAGACGACCGGGCCGCTGCTGCTAGATCTCGGACACGAAGGCGGCGCGTGCCGCGTGGTCCGCGGCCTCGACTGCCCGCTGGGCGGCGGCGAGCCGCTCGTCTCCGGGCATCGTCGCGAGATTCACCGAGATGAGCTTCGCGGCAGCCCGTGCGGCTCCCGCGGCGAGGGCGGCGGCCGCTGCGGCGTCCGCGCGCGAGGCGCCGTCGGCGCACTCGGCAGCGGAGGCGGCGAGCAGGGCGACGTCCGCCGAGGCCTCCGCGAGCGCCAGCGGCGCGTCGGCCGCCTCGGCCAGCGCGCCGGCGAGGTCGGAGCCGGGCTTCTCGAGCGCATCCAGCGCCGACTCGTAGACGAGGGCGTTCCTCGTGGAGAGCTCGAGCAGGCGATCGCGGAGGTCGGCTGCCTGCGAGCGCGCGCCTCCCGCTCCGGTCCAGCCCTCCGAGCGAGCGGCGGCCTTGGCGACCAGCGAGGCCGCAAACGCGCCGGTGACCCCGGCGACCCAGCCCGAGCCCGGCACCGCCTCGGGCGACGAAATCAGTTCGGCAAGCTCGCGCGCGTCCACGGCCGACTCAGAAGAAGAACTGACGCCACGCCGTCCACCAGTCGTCGGCGCGGGAGACGATCGTGCGGTCGTCGAGCTTCTCGACGCCGACGCGGTGGCGGAGCTTGTCGACAGGACCGGTCCACTTGAACTCGACCTTGATCTCGGAGGGTTTGCCAGGGTCGTACGGCTGGACGGCGTTCAGGTCCGACAGCGCCTGCTTCGTCCCGGCCTCGATCGCCTCGCGGGCGCGGGACGGCACGAGGTTACGCGCGCTCTGCACACCGGTGCCGCGCTTCACCTGCACCGTCGTCAGGCCGTCCCCGAGCAACTCCCTGCCCTCCTGGCAGGCGGCCTGGTCGCCGGTAACCATCAGCACCGGGCAGCCCCAGGTGCCGCAAAGCGCCGCGTTGATTCCGGTCTCGCCGACGAGCGTGTCATTGAACCAGAGGTTCTGGTAGTCACGCCCCGAGACCGTGTGGTTGAGCACACCCTCGGTGGTGCCCGCGCGCGCGTGCATGCCGACGAAGAGCGCGGCGTCGACGCCCTGCTCCAGAAACTCCGTGTACTCGGTCCATTCGTCCTGGACGACGAACTCGCAATCGGGGTCGAGCTCCTCCGGGAGCAGCGAGTTGAACGTGTGGCCCTTGCCGGCGCCGTGGCAGTCCATCACGACGATCTCGGTCCCGCCCGCGGCCTTGGCGCCGCGCACCGCCGCGTTGATCTCGTGCGTGTAGAGCTTGCGCGCTTCCTCGTAGAGCGGCTCCCCCGAACCAGTCTGCTCGCCCTTGACGACCCCCGCGACGCCTTCGAGGTCGCTGATGATGAAGACGTTCACCCTTGTAGCCTCTCACGTCGTGGAGACCGGGTTGGCGGGGAAGCGTGTGTTGATAACCGGCGCCTCCGGCGGAATCGGCTCTGCCTGCGCCGGGGCGTTCATTGAGGAGGGGTGCGAGGTGGTCGCGCACTACCACCGCGGGCGCGAGCGGGCCGAGTCGCTGGGCGCTGCGGTCGTGCTCGGCGCCGACCTCACTGTCGAGGCGGAGGTCGAGCGGCTGTTCGAGGAGGCCGGGGCGCTCGACGTCTGCGCCGCGGTAGCCGGGGTGTGGCCGTCCGAGGACGTGCCCGTGTGGGAGTTGCCGCTCGAGCGCTGGGAGCAGACGGTGCGGACGAACCTCACCGCGACCTTCCTCACGGCGCGCGGGTTCCTGCAAGGGGCGGCGCGCAGCGGGCACGGCTCGCTGGTCCTGGTCGGGTCGACGGCAGGGCTCTTCGGCGAAGCCGGGCACGCCGACTACGCGGCGGCGAAGTCGGCGATCGTCGGCGGGCTGCTGCTGAGCCTGAAGAACGAGGCCGTGCGAGTTGCGCCTCGCGCGCGCGTGAACGCTGTCTGTCCCGGGTGGACGCACTCGCCGATGACCCGTGGCTCGCTCGACGCCGAGACGCTGCGCCGTGTGACGCGGACGATGCCGCTCCAGAAGGTCGCCGAGCCCGAGGACGTGGCAGCCCAGATCGTCGTGCTCGCCTCGGACGTCCTGTCCGGGCACGTGACGGGCCAGATCGTGACGGTCGCGGGCGGCATGGAAGGCCGGCTCCTCCGCGACTGACCTCGAACGGTGACAGTCACTATGACTGTCACCGGGTTGTCAGAAAAGGACGGCGGCGGAGCAGGGCCCGCCGCCGTCAGAAGCTTCGTCGCCGCAGGATGATTGCCGTCAGTCCCCCGGCCGGAAGCCAGAGGCTTCATCGACACCCCGCGTTCGCGACTTGAGCGGCCCTGGAAAAACATCAGGCGGGGCCGCCGCCCGGCCCCGCCTGAGTCTCCCGTGAGAGAGCCGCAGTTACATCTCCGGAGGGGCTCTGCCGCATCGTGCCCTTCCGTGGTGCCGGTGGGCCCCGCCGCATCGGGCCCCACCTGCTTCCGACGATCTGCCCCAGCCGCAACGGGGCGCTCGTCGTTGTTGCAGGTGGAGTATCGCGCGGTCGGGGTCGGTTGATCTATCCCTCTTTCTCGGTTGACCGCTTCAGTTCACTGCGTCAGTAGAGTCAAGCGGGCATGAGCAGCCGGTTCGAGCAGCGATTGGAGAGCGGCCCGATCGTCGTCGGAGACGGCGGTATGGGCGTGCTCGTGACGAGCGCCGTGCCGCGCCTCCGCTGCCCCGAGGAGGCGAACCTGAAGGCGCCCGAAAGCGTCGTGACGCTGCACACGAGCTTCATCCGCGCGGGCGCGGACCTGATCGAGACCAACACCTTCGGCGCAAACCGGCGCAAGCTCTCGCAGCTCTACCTCGACGACGAGCTCGAACGGATCAACAGCGCCGGCGTGAAGCTCGCGCGCGAGGCCCGGGACGTCGCGGGCCGCGAAGTCTTCATCGCCGGCTCGATCGGACCGCTCGGCGACCTGGCCGTGTCGCCCGCGCAGCGGCAAGAGATGTTCGCGGAGCAAGCCGCGCTGCTCGACGGCCGCGGGATCGACCTGTTCATGGTCGAGACGTTCTACGACCTGAACGAGCTCGACGCGGCAATCGACGCGGTGCGCAGCGTCTCGTCGCTCCCGATCGTCGCCACCCTCACCTTCGACGAGGGCGCCGAGACGCTCGCCGGCGTGACGGGAGCCCAGGCCGCGGAACGGCTGAGGCCGCTCAACCTGGCCGCGATCGGAGCCAACCACGGCGCGGGGCTGCACGCCGCGCTGGCGGCCCTCGAGGCGATGGGCGGCGACGGCGGGCCACCGCTCGCCGTACTCCCGAACGTCGGCCTCGCCAGCCTGAGCGGCGGCCGCGTCATCTACCCGCACGCCACTCCCGAGTACTTCGCCGAGTTCGCGGCACATGCCCGCCGGCTCGGCGCCCGGCTGATCGGCGGCTGCTGCGGGACCACGCCAGTCGAGATCGCGGCGATCGCATCGGCCGTGGAGGAAGAGCGCGAGCCTGCCGCGCCGCTGGTCGTGCTCGAGCGCGAGCTGGTCGAGGCGCGCCACGGCCAGGGGCCATACGAGACCGAGCTCGCGCGGATGCTGCGCGAGGGGGAGTGGGTGACCTGCGTCGAGCTGGACCCGCCCAAGGGCGGCACCTACGACGCGATGCTCTCTGTCGCGCGAACGCTCAAGCAGAGCGGCAAGGTCGGCTTCGTCGACATCAACGACAACCCAATGGCGCGAGCCCGGGCCAACGCGCTGATGGCCTCGGTCGCGATCGAGCGCGACTGCGCCATCGAGACGATCCCGCACCTCACCCCGCGCGACACCTCGATCATGGGCCTGGAGTCACAGCTGCTCGGCGCCCACGCGGAAGGCGTGCGCAACATCCTCGCCGTGACCGGCGACCCGCCCGAGGTAGGCGACTACCCCGGCTCGCGCGGCGTCTACGAGGTCGACTCGATCGGGCTCTCGCAGGTCGTCACCCAGCTGAACCGCGGCGAGGACTACAACGGCAAAGGCATCGACGCCCCAACCTCGTTCTTCCTCGGCGTCGCGGTCAACCCCTCCGCCGACGACCTGGAAGTCGAGGCCGACCGCTTCCGCCGGAAGATCGAGGCCGGCGCAAGCTTTGCGATGACGCAGGCGCTCTTCGACCTCGCCTACCTAGACCGCTTCGAGGAGTTGATCGGCGGCTGGCCGGTGCCGCTTCTGCTCGGCATTTTCTACGTGCGCAGCCACCAGCTGGCGGTGCGATTGCACAACGAGGTTCCGGGGATCGTCGTGCCGGAGAACGTCCAGCGACGACTCGAGCAGGCGGGCGCCAGCGCGGGCGCGGAGGGGCTCGCCCTCGCGCGGGAGCTGTACGCGCAGGCTCGCGAGAAGGTCGCGGGCGTCTACGTGATCCCGCCCTTCAAGCAGCCCGAGGCCGCGCTCGACGTGCTGGCTTAGCGAACGCAGGGGCCGGTCGAGACCGGGCCGCTGCCCGCGCCGGCGAGATCCTCACGCACGACAGAGGCCGGAACGCCGTAGCCGCCGTCGCCGGTCGCGCGCGCCGCGAAGACCGTCGACTGCACGTGCCCGCGGGAGTCCACCGCAGGGCCGCCCGAGTTGCCGTGCTCGACCCTTCCAGCCAGGCTGGTCACGAGGCGTCGCGTCGGGCCGCGGCCGTACGCGTCCTGGGCGAACACGGACGCGGTGTTACCGATTCGGCCGGCCGTCGCGTCGAGCGGCCCGTTCAGCGGGTAGCCGACGATCGCGACGGGCGTGCCGCCTTCGGGTTCGACGAGCCTCAGCGGATCCGCGTCGAGACCCGGCACCTGCAGCACCGCGATGTCGTCGTGCGGGTCGAAGACCACGACGGCCGCTGCGAGCGAGACGCCGCCGACGGTGGACACCGAGGTGTCCTCCTCGCCGGCCACGACGTGCGCCGCGGTGACGACCAGCTCCGGCCCTGCGACCCAGCCGCTGCCCTCGACGCCGAGGCCGCACGCCGTCCCGAGCACGCGCACGACACTCGGCGCGGCGGCACGGACACCCGGCGTCCGCAGCACGGCCGGATCGGGCGGCTCGGCGGGCACCGGCGGCCCGGCGAAGGTCGGGAAGGGGTCGACCCGGGCGAGCGCGTTGAGCAGCTGCCGGGGAGGCACGATGTCGTTCAGCTGCTGGATCACGTACGAGCGCTGGACGGCGCGGCGAAGGTCGGCCTGCCCCGGCAGCTGCAGCGCCATCGCGCCGAGCACCCACACCATCCCGAGCCCGATCAGCGCGCCTGCGAAGACGCCTCCGAACGAGTCGAGCGCGCGTACGCCGCGGGTTCGCTGCCGGCTGCGAATCACGCCGCCGATTGTGCTTCCGAGCACCTCGAAGGCAACCGCCAGCGTGACCGCTGCGATGAGCGCCACGACCGGCGCGTAGTGCGAGCTGGCGCCGTTCGCCAAGACGAGCGGCGCCAGCCGCCCGCCCAGGAAGGCGCCCGCGATCAGCCCCGCGAGCGAAAGGCCGCTCCAGACGAGCCCCTGCACGGCTCCGCCGAGCGCTGCGAGCAGCACCAGGCCGAGCGCCACCCAGTCGATTACGGTCACGGCCGGGTTAGGCTAGTTGCAGTGGACGGCGCAGAGCTGCAGGCGTTCATCGACCGCTACAACGCCGCCTGGAACGACCACGACATCGACGCCATCGTGTCGATGCACACGGACGACTCGGTTTTCGAGAACCACGTGACCGGCGACGTCAACGTCGGGCGGGAGGCGATCGGACGCGCGATCGGCGGCATCTTCTGCGTGTTCCCGGATCTTTCGTTCGAGACGCGCCGCGCGTACATCCGCGACGACCTGGTCGTGCAGGAGTGGACGGCCCGCGGCACGCATGAGGGCACGATGACGCGCTCCGGGATCGAGGTCCCGCCGACGGGCCGGAAGGTCGAGTACAAGGGCATGGACGTGATCCCGATCCGCGACGGGCTCGTCGCGCGCAAGGACGTCTACTCGGACTCGGTGACCCTGCTGCGTCAGCTCGGGTTGACAGGTATCTAGCTAGACTTCCCCGTCCCGGGGGCGTAGTTCAGTTGGTTAGAACGCCGGCCTGTCACGCCGGAGGTCGCGGGTTCGAGTCCCGTCGCTCCCGTCTTCGCCTGGCGTCAGCCGCGGGCGCCGCTCACGGCGTCTTCCATCTTCTCGAGCGCCTGGTCGATCGTGAAGCTCGCCGCCTTCTGACGGGGCGGGAAGTCCTCGAAGGTGGCGAGGAAGTCGGCCACGATCGCCTGGGCCGCGAGGATCATGTAGGCCTTCGAGAGGTACCAGTCCCAGTACGTGTTCGAGGTCGTGTCGGCGCGCTCGAAAGGATCGGTGCGAAGGTTGAAGAGCTTCGGCACGCGTAGCGGGGTGAACGGCTCGGCCCACAGCTCGAGCGTTCCCCGCGAACGCTGCTCCATGAAGACCAGCTTCCAGTTGTCGTAGCGCAGCGCGACGAGATCGCCGTCGTCCGAGAAGTAAATGAACCCCTTGCGCGGGCTCTCGTCCTCTTCCCCGGTCAGGTAGGGCAGCAGGTTGTAGCCGTCGATGTGCACCTTGAACGTCTTCCCCGCCGCCTCGTGGCCCGTCTTCAGCCTGTCGACGATGTCAGGCTCGCCGGCAGCAGCGAGGAACGTTGGCAGCCAGTCGTGGAGCTGCACGATCTCGTTCGAGACGCTCCCGCCCGGGATCGTCCCCGGCCAGCGCACCAGCATCGGGACGCGGAACGCGCCCTCCCAGTTCGTGTTCTTCTCGCTGCGGAACGGCGTCATCGCCCCGTCCGGCCATGTGTTCATGTGCGGGCCGTTGTCGGTGCCGTACAGCACGATCGTGTCCTCGGCGATCTCGAGCTTGTCGAGCAGGTCTAGAAGCTGGCCCACGTTCTTGTCGTGGTCGATCATCGTGTCGTGGTACGGGGACTGCCAGCGTCCCGCCTGTCCGAGGCTCCGGCGCTTCGTGTGCGTCCGGAGGTGCATGTGCGTGAAGTTCACCCAGCAGAAGAACGGCTTGCGCCGCCGGTGCTGCCGCTCGATGTAGTCGCAGGCGGCCGTCGCAAACTCGTCGTCACACGTCTCCATGCGCTTCCTCGTCAGCGGTCCCGTGTCCTGGATCCGCTGCTTCCCGACGCGGCCCCAGCGCGGGTGCTCTTTCGGGTCGTCCTTCGTCGTCGCCCTGCAGCGCAGCACGCCGCGGGGGCCGAATCGCTCGCCGAACCGCTCGAAGCCGTGCTTCGTCGGGTAGTCCGGGTCCTCCGGATCCTCCTCGGCGTTCAGGTGGTAGAGGTTCCCGAAGAACTCGTCGAATCCGTGAACGGTCGGGAGGAACTCGTTCCGATCGCCGAGGTGGTTCTTGCCGAACTGCGCAGTGGCATAGCCGTGGTTCTTGAGGAGCTCGGCGATCGTCGGGTCCTCCTCCTGGAGGCCGACCGGCGCGCCGGGCATCCCGACCTTGCTCAACCCCGTGCGGAAGACGCTCTGGCCCGTGATGAAGGACGACCGGCCGGCGGTGCAGCTCTGCTCGCCGTACGAGTCGGTGAAGCGCATCCCCTCGTTCGCGATGCGGTCGATGTTCGGCGTGCGGTACCCCATCAGCCCGTCGCTGTAGCAGCTCAGGTTCGTGATCCCGATGTCGTCGCCCCAGATCACGAGGATGTTCGGTCTGTCCTGCGGCATGGGTCTCCCCTCGTGGTCGAGATCCCGGCTAGGCGCGCACGATGCAGCGGAAGCCGAGGTGGTTCGTGGTCGTGTCGATCGCCTGCGCCATTCTGGCCGCAGGCCGGTAGCGCTGGCAGTAGTTGGGGGCGCACAGGTGCGAGCCGCCTTTCATCACCTTGCGCGGGATCGCCGTGGAGTCGTCGGGGTCGATGCTCGCGGCCCGCAGGTCGCCCGCGCAGCAAGGCGAGCCAGGCTGGTGGTTCGACGTGTACCAGTCGGTCGTCCACTCCCAGACGTTCCCGGCCACGTCGTACAGGCCGTAGCCGTTCGGTGGGAACCTGCCGACAGGTGAGGTCCCTTCGAAACCGTCGAGGAGCGTGTTCTCGTAGGGGAACTCGCCCTGCCACGTGTTGGCCATCGGCTTGCCCTTCGGCATGAACTCGTCGCCCCACGCGAACTCGGCGCCCTCGAGGCCGCCGCGCGCCGCGAACTCCCACTCGGCTTCGGTAGGCAGGTCCTTCCCGGCCCAGGCTGCGTAGGCCTCCGCGTCGGCGTACGCGATGTGCACCACAGGGTGCCGCTCACGGCCGTGCAGCGTGGTCTCCGGCCCCTCGGGATGGCGCCAGTCGGCGCCGCGGGTCCACGTCCACCAGTTGAGGTGGTTGCTCAAGTCGACCGGACCTGAAGTCTTCTGAAACACCACGGAGCCCGCGAACAGCATGTCCTCTTGCGCGCCGGGGTACTGCTCGGGATCGGGCTCCTTCTCGGCCCACGTCACGTGCCCGGTCGCCTTCACGAAGCGCGTGAACTCGAGGTTCGTAACGGGGTGCTCGTCGAGCCAGAACGCGCCCACCGACACTTCGCGGACCGGAGCCTCCTCGGGATAGTGCCGGACGGAGCCCATGGCGAACGTGCCCCCAGGGATCCACGCCATCCCTTTCCTATTCGCTCTTGCCTCGGTCGGTGCCCGGGCCATGCTCCTCCTGACAGCCCGAGCCTACACACCTCCAGCAGGACAGCCGGCTGAGGCGAGGGTGGGAGCGCACGCCGGCGCAACCACCCTCGCCGCGAACTCCTACGGCACGATCTTCAGCACCTCGCCCACGTCGGGCGCGATGCTGAAATTGGCGACGTAGAGCCCACCGTCCGGTCCCACCACGAGACCTGCCGGGTGGTTCAGCCGTCCCTGCGTGTCGACGATCGTGCGCGCACCGTTCGGTGCGATGTGGACGATCGAGCCCGGTCCGCCGAAGAATTGCGCCGCCCCGTGCTGGAGCACGTAGAGCGACCCGTCAGAGCCGAACGCGAGATCGGTGACCTGCGTGAGCCCGTCTGCGTAGATGGTCTTCGATCCGTCGGGCAAGACGCGCCACACACGCGCGCTACCCGGCGTGAACGGCACGCCGCTCAGGTTCGAGACGTAGTACGCGCCGTCAGGGCCCAGCACGACTTCCGTCGGAACCGGGTCGGCCGGGCCGAACCCGCCGATCACCTTCGGGAAGGTCGTCACCGTCGAGATCGAGCCGTCGGCGCGAACGTCGAGAAGCGAATTGCCTCCGGCATCGGTCACGAGCTGATGGCCCGGCAACGCGAGCACCGAGTACGCGTTGGTGTCGACCTGCAGGCCGTCCGGGTTGTTCGCGCCCTCGTATGCGCCGATGTCGGCGATCGGGTGCACCACGCCCGACGGCGTGATCTTCAACAGCTGCGAGAAGCCAAGCCCCGGGAAGAGTTCGTCACGGGTGCTCGGGTCACCGCCGAAGCCGATTGTCACGTACATGCCGCCGCGACCCTGGAACGAGATGTGCTGAGGCCCTGCCGCCGGCCCGGTGAACGCCGGGTTCTCCAGCGAGGGCAAACCCGTCACGATCCGTTCCTGCGTCCCGTGCCAGTA
>Ga0207428_10005571_pt1 | contig 11714 bp, 10 predicted proteins | sample RhiMethybrSRZTD1_FD_187600 | JGI IMG/M metagenome (GOLD analysis project Ga0207428, IMG submission 187600) | Populus rhizosphere microbial communities from Tennessee, USA - Rhizosphere MetaG P. TD hybrid SRZTD1 (SPAdes) (version 3) | ecosystem: Host-associated > Plants > Roots > Rhizosphere >... | reverse complement strand
TAATGATTATTGAGTGGGCCCCCTGTCTTCCCGCTCCGGTTTCCCGGCTGTTCCGTCGGGCCTTCTGAATCGATGACAGACTAAACCAAATCGAGGTTTCAATTTTCATTTCTCAGCGTTGGGATCACCGCTTGTTGAGAAATGAAAATTGATTAGTGATCACTACTGTCCGACAGGTTTCAGAACAGATTCAATTGGTTAGAGTCGGGATGTGAAAACAGATCGTGGTGGGATTCTGTAAGCAATTGAAACAGAGGCACATTCTCAAAAGGCGTGACGCTGAGAATCTGTAGAATTCCGTAAAGCGAGCTGGGCAGATCCAATCGTTTGCGGATGATCGCAACGAGGACATAGACACTGACGGCGATCCAGACTTGAGTTTTAACAGCATTATCGGAGGTGCCGAAGAACCGCTTAATGCGAAGGTGCTGTTTGATCCATTTGAAAAATAATTCAACTTGCCAGCGCAAACGGTAAAGGTCACAAATCGTGATAGCCGCCAAGGTCATGTTGTTGGTTAAGAAGATGAGTTGTCGGCCGTCGTCAGCGCGATAGCGAATTCGACGCAAGCGGTCGGGGTAATCCTTTTTCGAGTAAAACCCGGTGAACTCGACAATCTGGTCGCAGCGGAGACCGACACTGCGGTCGAGTGGACGTGAATAGAGGCGGCGCAGTTGAGTGTTGGATTTCGCTTGGGTGACAAAGAAACTTCCGCTTTGGTGCAATGCATAAAGCCTGTCGAGGGCAAGATAGGCGCGGTCCATCAGATAGAAAGCGCCTGGTTCGGTGATGAGTAGATCGAGAGCGTTCACATCGTGGAAGCGGCCATCGGAGATGTGAATGAAGCTGGGAATGCTTCCCCGCACATCCAGTAAGGTATGCAGCTTAACGGCTGCTTTGGCTTTGCGAAAGCCGGCCCAAGGAAACAACGACAGGCACAGATCAATTGTTGTGGAATCGAGCGCATAAACGGTATCGGATAAATCGATGCCCAGCGAGTCTTGGGCATACAACGGACGAGCGATTCGGATCAAAGCCTGAGCAAATTCGCAGTAGATGCGCCAGTCGCGGGATTCATTGGCATCGGCCAGAGCACTGCGGCTGATGTTGCCGTGGATTCCCAGATGGTACAGCTTGGCAGGTTGAGCTCGGAGGCAGGATTCCACGTCGCGCAAACTTTCTCGATAAGTTAACTGTGCGAAGGCCATACACAGAAACTGATCGAGGCAGCTAAACGTGCGGACGTTAAAATTACCTTTGTACTTGGCGACTAAACGACGAAATGTGTGCCACGGAGCGAACTCCATGACTTGTGCAAAGACCAGCTGGCCAACATGCATCGAGGCCTCCTCGAAAAAGCTGAGGAAGCCTGCTTGAACGATGCATCGAATTCAAATCGTTAACACCTTGACAAGCGTTGCAGCACCGCATCAGTCAAGGCTCTGGAACAGTTGAGCATCAAATCTGTCGGACAGTAGTGATCACCAATCAATTTTCATTTCTCAGCGTGGTTGACCGCTTGTTGAGAAATGAAAATTGATTGGTGATTAATGATTATTGAGTGGGCCCCGTGTTCCGAAACTCGATCGGTCTACTTCTGTGCCGGCTGTTCCGCAAGGATCTTCCCGGTCAACAGGTAGTCCAGCGTTCCTTTCAGATCCGTTTCATCGGATGCTGCAAGAATCAGTCCTCCTGAATCCTTAACAGCGTTGAACTTTGTCGCAGCAACGTCGAAAGCCACGAAGTAGATCGAGGCCCGGTGACGCTCGTCTTGATGCAGGATCGCGTGCGTGACGTCCTCGGGAGAATAGCCTTTCGTGTTTTCGCCGTCGGTAATGACCAGGATATGCCGTCTGGAGAGGCCCTTGGCATCGAGGTCGTTTTTGGCCTTAATCATCGCGTCACCGATCGGAGTGCCGCCTTCGGCCTTCATCCGCATGATGGCGCTGCCGGCGGCCGTGACATCGGGTGGACCCAATTCGATGACAGTGCGACAGGACGGGCCACTTCCACGGTCGCTGAACTCATAGATGCCCAGGAGAATGGCCTGATCGGAATGTTCCCTGGCATACTTATCGAACTGCTCCACAAGATTGAGGGCGGACCGTTGCGCGATCTGGATTTTCCGTTGTCTCTCTCCACCGGCATCTTTCACTTTGTCCATCATGCTGCCGGAAGTGTCGATAAGAATGGCGGCTGCAACGCCTTCGCGGTATTGCATGTCAGGCGCCGGTTTTAGAACGTCTTCGATGGGATTCTCGACAGGAGTCGAAACCGGAGCTGAGGCTGGCGTCCTCGACCCAGCCGAACGGTCGTCGCAGTTGGTTGCTCCGGCCACGACCAGAAGGAGGAGGAACGCCAGCGCGCTGTTTCCCTGACTCCGGGAACTCACTTTTGTTCTGGCGGGAAAACACTGATCTCGACACGCCTGTTGAGCGCATGCTCATTCGGCGATGCAGGATCGGCGGGGACATCCCAGCCCTTTCCTTCAATGCTGAACTTGTTCGGGTCGAACTTGTATTTATCGATCAGCGCTCGCTTGATTGCTTCGGCCCTCGCCAGGCTCAGATCACGCACCGCCTGCATCGGGACTTTGCCCTTCATGCTGGAATCCGTGTGACCTTCGATAAGGATCACAGCGCGGGCGAATTGGCCGGAAAGCCGCGCAACCTGCTCGAGCGTCGCGTCCACATTGGGGTCGTAGAGCTTGCCGGCGACGGGCTTTTCCAGGTCATCGCGGGCGGGCTCGTAAGGATTCGCCGAGTTGGGGTAGAAGTTGATGCGGATCGTCTGCGTCAGGATTGGCGCTTCCGCAGGAGTCTTACGGAAGCTTGCCGGTGTGAACGAGGCCACGCTTTCATCTGCCTGGTGCTTGAAGGTTCCCTTCTTCTGTAACGTCTGGATCATGGAGAAGTCCATCACCTGATCGAACTGGACTGGTGCGTTGATGCGTCCCAGTTCACGATAGACGTACGCGGCGTTCTTCCACGTCCGCTCGAAATTGGTCGGGTTGGACGCGTTCAGAAAGAATTGAACATTTTCAGCAAAATTTGTCGGGTGCGAGTCTCCTCGCATGCCCATCACATCGGCCGGTTTCATGCCAAAAGCGTCGGCCATCCACTTTGCGGGCTCTTCAGGTTTTTCCTTCACCATGTCCATGCCTTCGAAGATTCCTGCGATCAGGCCTTCGACAACTTCCGGATGGTCGCGCGCAAAGTCGGCGCGGAATGCGTAAACGTCGGCGATCAGTTTGTTGGCATCGGCTGTGCTGGAGAGGATACGGGTTCCGCTGACGCGCTCCGGGATCTTATAAATGTCGGGCGCCCAGGACACACACGCATCGACGCTCTTGTCCGCGACAAAAGCCGCGGCCGCTTCGAATGCCGTTGCGGTGTACTTTACTTTGACATCACCTGGACTCATTCCCGCCGAAAGGAGCAGGGAAGTGAGGTAGTACTCGCTGGGAGAGTTCTGAGCGAGCGTGATCGTTTTGCCTTTGAGATCACTGACGGATTTGATGGTGTTGCGAACCACGATGCCATCGCCGCCGCTGGACCAGTCGACTTGCTGCAACACCCTCGGGGCCGTGCGCGAGTCTCGACTGAGTTCCGGAGCGAACAAGGTCATCATGTCCACCGTGCCCCAAAGCGTGTGCACTTCACCGGCCGCGAACGCATCACGTGCAACGACGGGATCGTCCATGAGCACCATCTCGACTTTGAATCCGTATTTTTTGGAGAAAACACTATCCGCGTTTGGTTTCGTACCATGATTCGCGGCGATGACGGGAAGCCATCCTGCCCACACGTTGTACGAAAACCGGAGGATCTTCTGATTGGCGTCCCATTTGTACTGGCTGGTGCCCTTGACGGGTGGAAGTTTGTCAACCGGCACGTACTTGTATTCGCTGACGGTCGTGACGCCCTTGGTATCGGGCGCTTCTGTCTGAGGCGCTTCCGATGCTGAACCTCCGGTAGACAACCCTCCGCCGCCAATGCCTCTCCGGCTCACCACGTAGATACCCGTGCCGATGAGGCCAAGTACGAGAAGAATCGAGATTAGCTTGCCTGCAATTGTGAGGCGTGCCTGCTCTTCTGCCATCATTCACTCCTTAAATAGGAAGGACGATCAACCCTTCTGAGCCGGACCAATCTCCTTGGCCGCGGTTGGTGATTCGGTTGATGCAGGAGACTGGATTCCCTGGCTCGCGAGAAATTCCGCAAGCGCCGATTGTTCGAGCGCCTTTCTCTCGGCTTCCTTCTCCTGAATCTTGCCCATATCGACGAGATCCGCCGCAACGCGAGCCTTGCCTGCAGATCGCTCGTAGCGCTTGGTAAGCACTTCTTCGACGGTTTTCATCGAATCGCCAAGATCGCCGACCTTGAACGCCACGCTGCTGAGCGCGGCGGCCGCTTCGGCTTGAGCTTCCTTGATCTTCACCTGAGACAGTTGCTTCTGGAGCCGGTTGACCTTTTCCTCAAACTCCTTTTGAACCAACTTTGCCTGACGAAGGTTTCCCTGATAGGCATTCTCGGTTTCCTGAAGCTCGCCGGTGTCTGTGGTGAGGTCAGCTTTGAGCTCCTGCAACTCCCGGGCCAGGGTACCTGCCAGTTCCAGGTTTCCCGCTTGATGATTTGCCAGGATCCTCCGCTCGAGTTCCTGCGCTCGCGTCGTCTTGCCCTTGATCTGGTTCTTCAAGCGCTCGGCCACACCGGCCATCTGGGCTAACGCCAGATTGTACTGCGCCATTTTGTCGCGGAAGTCCTGACGCGCGGCTTCCATCAGCGCTTCGGGGTTGCTTTCTTCCAGCCCGCTGATAAAGAGTCCAAAGAATCCCCTGACTAACCTGCTCAAGCGGCTCATCACTGCCATAAGGTCCTCAATTCGAGTGTCCTGGAATTAAACGAAAAACATTCTAGATTAGTTCCATCTAAAGTTACAGCACGCCACGGGTTAGGTTGCTTGTCGCACCGCGGAGCGGTGCACGGAGTTTAGCCGGGGGTTGAGCCAGCACAGCGAGCGATACCCCCGGTCAGGTCATCGCGAGTTCCCCGCAACCCGCAGGGTTGCGAGGACATATGGAATTCCGTTTCCGGGGGTTGCGCGCTTCGCGCTTAACCCCCGGCTAAACTCCTTGCACCCTCCGCGGTGGAAAAACCGCAGCCCCTCTTCACCCTTCCTCGTCAATTGAAATGACCGGCTTGTCGATCAAATACGCGACCGCACGTGCCATATTCTGCTCACGCTCGCGCTTCTTTTGCCGCCAGTCGTTCCACTTCTTTTCCTCCTCGGCGACTTGCTTTTCGATGCCCTGGATCTCCCGCTTCTTGTCTGCCACCCAGCGCTTCCTCTTCTGGAGTACCGAATCGGCAAACGCATCCAGAGCGTGATCCCTGGAGATAGCGTCTTTGACGACATCTGCGGCGTCAACGCCGTCCGACTGAAGCTTGCTGAGTATTGCGCGTTGTGCTGCCGCACGGTCCAGCCCACGGATCTGTTCGGTGTCCAGGAATTCCATCAGGTGGTCTACGCTCCACCCCGAGGCCGGCGGCTGGATTCCTGCTGCTTTGAAAACATCCCCGAAGGAGATCGACATTTCCGACGGCAGGTCCGCCAGCGAACGAACTTCCGTGACCTGGATTGTCATGATCAGCTCGTTGAGAGTGACTGCACGAGTCTGTATCTTCACAGGGCCCGATGGCTTTGATTCCGGCGACAGTTCCAGGATTCCGAGACGATCGCCGAGCTTGCGCAGCATACCTAAAAGGTTCATGTCAGGCGAATCTCCGGGCGATTTCGATGCGCCGCTCCAGTTCCTCAGGCGTCAGATCCCGATAGGCCGGCGGCAGGAATCGCGAATCGGTACACTCCTTGACCGCAATGAGGTCCATGTACTCGAGCTTCCTCGTGTGCGCGTTCGGGCGGACTTCCTTCAGAACGTTGCCCACGATTTCCCGTAAAGGGGGACGCGGCTCAGCCACGAGTTCATACAGGCGCAAAGCCCGGACGAGAATTCCCTCCACTTCGTTGCCACCGAGTACCAAACCTTCAGGTAATGGCGGTATATCCGTGTCATTCAGCGGCAGCCGGAGTTTCTTCGCGATGGACAGCAGAAGGCCGCGCATTTCGTCCGTTGTTTGCGGGGGGAAGAGGGGCATATGCACATCGAGCCTGCCCTGACGCTTCAGGTCGACCTCGAGAAGATCCGGCCTCGATGTCGCAAAGACCCACACGATACGGCCCCGATTTCGCGTGTCTGACATTTCCTTGGCGAGCATGGAATAGACACGTCCCGACAGACCGCTGTCGCCCTCTTCATTGCGTTTTCCGGCCGCCTGGTCGGCTTCGTCCACGAACACAACAACCTGCCCGAGCGCGTGCAACACCGAAAAGATCTTTTCCAGATTTGATTCCGTGGCGCCAACCCACCTGTCCCGGAAGTTTTTGAAAACGACGCAGGGAACGCCGAGTTCGCCTGCCCAGCATTGCACAAGGAACGTCTTTCCGGTTCCGATCCGCCCGGTAATGAGATAGCCCATCGGCAGCGCATTCAGTGAGCCGCGCCGCATCAGTTGCGTGTCCTCGCGAAGCCATGACTTCACGGCGTCGTGGCCGGCAACCTGCTCGAGCGTGAATGGAGATTCGAGAAACTCCATCAAGTCCTGACACTCACGCTCAATCAGGTCTTTCTTCATGCGCAGGAGCCATTCGGCGGTGATCGTTCGATCGTTGGTAAGCGCCGTCGCAAGTATTCTTCGCGCGCCCACGCGGCTCAGGCCGGTAAGACGGCGGGCAAGCACTTCGATAGTGACTTCGCATTTCGCGGAAAGCTGCGGGAATTGTGTGGCGATCAGCGTCTGGAGATAGTCCAGCATCTCGGCTTCGGAGGGCAGGGGAATCTTTAGAGTTGCGATGTGAGGGTTTTCCACAACCAGCGCGTTCAGATCGTGCAGTCCTTCCGTCAGGAGGACTGTAAGGATGTTGGACTGCAGGATTGCCGGGTCGTTCGCCCAGCCGAGGACTTTGACCACGTTAGCGCTGAACGGCCCGCTGAGTTGAATTGGGTCGCCGCGGGGCACCACGAATTCGGCGAAATCAATGATTACGGCAATTCTTTTTGGGGCATCGTTGCTTCCGCGCAACGCTTGAAGGTTGAGTGAGCGCAGCAGGTACCGGTCAATCAACTCGAGAGCGGTTCCGGGCTCGCGCGTTTGGATCGCGGAATTCTCATTCCCCAATATCTGCTGCAGCCACTCTCCCCAGTCCTCGCCGCCTTTCGTCAGACGGATTCCGCGGCCGCGATCGTATTCGAGAACCACGTCGTAGCTCTCGAACATCACATCCTTGAGGAATGCCTTAAGAGACAACAGCCTCCGCCCTCGGGCGTCTTCCACTCCCACGACATCGAAAATGTTGCCGTGAATCAAAAACTGAGAGACCGACCCGGACTTGAAAAGGTCACGCATCTGGCCGGCCCACACGGGTAGTTGATGAATCATTGCGATTCCTTTGAGCCTTGAACAACCAGCGGAGGTGGATCGGAGAGAAGGTCCTCCATGGCCCCGTAGATTTTCTGCTGATCGCGGATCCACTGATTGGTGCCGCCGAGTGTTGTTGCGATCTGATCAATCCTCTGAGACACGACTTCCGGATCCGTCGACAGGACGGACTGCTCGCGCAGCAATTCCACCTGCTCCTGAATCCGTGTGAGCTCCGCGTCGAGAAAGGCGAGCTTTTCCACCGCTTCGCGTTTTTTCTCCTGCCGCTGCTGAAGAATTTCGAGCTGTGCGGTGAGGCTCTTTCGTAAGTCTTCGGTGATCTGCGGCTGCTTTAGTTGTTCCTGCAACTTCTCAATTCTCTCTTTCAGCTGGGCGTTCTGTTCGGCCGAGTTCGGCGACTCGCGAATGATTTTACGGATGGACTCACGCGTCAGGAGCAGCCGCAGATAGATCCAAACCAGTCGTCCGAGACCTTCTTTCTGCTCGTCCAGGCCAGGCGGCAGAGATGCACCACGGGATTGCTGCTCGAGGATGCCCTGACAGCGGCCTTCCAGCGCGCGATAGCGCTGCTGATCCTCTGGCGGAAGCTGCTTGATCAGTTCGAAGACCTTCGCCTGCCAGTTTCGCCGTTCGGAAAGAAGTTGATCGCCGTTCACAAGACTTTGAAATCGAGGATTCGTACCGAGCCAGCCAAGGTATGCCAGTTCACATCCGAGCCCAATAAGCCAGAATCCAGGGTTGAGAATGCCCAGCAGACCGATGACGCCGAGGCCTATCCAGTTGGGCGGAACAAACATCCCGGCGGGCTTCGCGTTGAATGCGGCCCGGACATACTCCATGAAAGTGAGTTTCATGTTGTGTTCATTCTACGTTTCGCCGCATCGTTCTCCAATACGGCTCGAAAAGCTTCGGTGACAACGACCGCGGCTTTCTTGAATTCCGGTCGTTCCTGGGCCGTCAGTGGCGGGATTCCAACAGAGGGCGGAAGCGCGTCGCGAATGTCGTAGGCGATTTGGCCGGGAGCGTGAGTCAGAATCCATAAGCGTTCGGAAAGATACACGGCTTCGGTCACACTGTGCGTCACACAAAAAACCGTAGGCTGGATGCGATACCAAAGTTCGACCAGCAATTCCTGCATCTCCAGTCGCGTAGGCTCATCAAGCGCTGAAAAAGGTTCGTCCATCAACAGAATTCGCGGCTCCGTCGCAAGGGTTCTCGCTATCGCCACCCGCTGCTGCTGTCCCCCGGAAAGCTGATGCGGGTACTTTTGTTCGTGTCCTTTGAGACCTACCTGTTCAATCAGTTCCTGAGCACGCTTCAGCCGCGCCGGGTAGTCCATGCCGATATCGTCCTTGTTGATTTCCAGCCCAAACATAACGTTCCGTATTACGGTCAGGTGGGGAAATGAACTGTACTGCTGAAAGATCATTCCGCGGTCCCGCCCGGGGCCATTCACTGGCTTTCCTCCAACGAGAACCTCTCCTTCCGTCGGCTTAAGGAAGCCGGCAATGAGGTTCAGAATGGTGCTCTTGCCACATCCGGAGGGGCCGATCATGGCTATGAATTCGCCACGATCGGGAATATCTTCGACGACGAAGGAAAGATCATGCAAAGCCACAAACGATCCGAATTTCACAGACACATTCCGAAATTCGACGATCGGCTCCGTTGAGCTTTTGGAGGCGCTCACGAAAGATCCTGCCTGTAGGGGAACAAGATCTGTCCTAAGCGCTTCCACGCGAGGTCGGCAGCCCAGGCGATCAGTGTGATGACCAGAATCACCAGGTAGATGTGTTCGCGCGGGCCACGCCGGAAGGAATTCTGAACCAGGAATCCCAGGCCGTCCACCATCACGACGACCTCAGCGAGAACGATGTAGGTCCATCCCACTCCGAAGGCAAGTCGCATGGCGTGCCATAAGTCCGGGAGGGCAATCGGAATAAGCACACGCCGGATCACATCCAGGCGGGACGCCCCTAACGTGTACGACGTGCGCAAATAGACATCGGGAACCGATTCGATGGCATTCACGACGAGCGGGAGAAGATAGATCCCAAACGCCATCGCAAGAAACATGATCTTCTGAAGTTCATCAATCCCAAACCACGACATTGTCAGCGGGACCAACGTGGCTATAGGTATGTAGCCGCTGGCAGTCGATACCGGTGTGAACACAGCGCCGACACTGCCAAAGGCTCCCATCAGGATGCCAAGGGGGAGCACGATGATCAGCGAGAGCACGAAGCTCAGGCCAACCCGGCGGATGCTGGACCAAACGTGGTGAGGCAGGGAACGCGCTTCAATGAGTTCCGGGATGCTTTGAGCGACTTCCACGGGGCTCGGCAGAATTGTCGGCGCTATCCTGCGCTCTTCGGGCGCACCCAGGGTGAGCAGATACCAAAAGAGAAACATCGCCGCTATGGGAATTGCTCCGAGAACGATTGACGTGCCATGCGGTACGCGGCCCCGGATGGTCGTAAACGAATCGAAGGGCATGCGACAAGACGTTACGCAAAGGCTTAGAGCCTGTCAATTGGGGTCTTCCAATGTCAGCTGTCCGATGTGCTGCTGTGCGATGAATAATATGCTTAGCTAACTGACCGGATAGCCGGACTCCCGCGTCTGCGGGGCGAGAAAACTTGAGTCTGGCCATTCGGTCAGTTAGCTAAGCATATTATTCATCGCACAGCAGCACATCGGACAGCTGACATTGGAAGACACCCGATCTTCCCCGCGTTCCCCTTGACTCCGCGAAACCACCTGAAGTATCAGCTGACGCATGAATACCCGAAATCGAATGCGCCTGGCGTTCTCTCTTATCCTGACTGCTGGTGTTTTGTGGATAACCCCTGTCGGAGCCCGCCAGGCCGGCAACGACGAGGCGGCCCGCCTGCTTGCGGGCTCAATCGATATCCATGTCCACAGCGATCCGGATGACCGGCCCCGGTCGATCGACGCGATAGACGTGGCGAAGCTCGCGAAGACCCGCGGAATGCGCGCTATCGTTTTGAAGAATCATTACGACCCGACGGGCCCGTTAGCTTACATCGTGCGCAAGGAAGTTCCGGGCATCGAAGTGTTTGGCGGTGTTGATCTGAATCTCGCGGTTGGAGGCATCAATCCTGTCGCCGTGGAACACATGACTCAGGTTTCCGGCGGCTGGGGGCGCTTCGTCTGGATGTCTACATTCGATGCGGAGAACCAGGTGAAATACTCGAAGGAGAATCGTCCATTCGTGAGCGTGGCGCGAAACGGACAATTGCTGCCGGAGGTCAAGCAGGTTATCTCCGTCATCGCGAAGAACGGTCTCGTGCTCGCGACGGGGCATGTTTCACCTGAAGAAGGTCTGATGTTGCTGCGCGAAGGTCGCGCGCAGGGTGCCCAACGCATGGTGGTCACTCACGCCTTGATGGCGCCCGTGCTGATGGATGTGCCTCAGATGCAGGAAGCGGCGCGGCTTGGAGGGTTCATTGAGTTCGTCGGAGGCTCTCTGACAGGCGCCGATGCCTCGGCGCGAATGGATCGATTTGCAGACACGATCCGGAAGGTTGGCCCGGAGTTCTGCATCCTTTCGTCAGACCTCGGCCAGAGAGGTAATGCACTTCCGCCGGACGGCTTCGGCGCATTTCTTGTCGCGATGAAAATGCGGGGATTCAGCGATCAGGAAATTGCCCGCATGTCGAAGCAGAACCCGGCGCGCCTGCTCGGGTTGCCGTAGAAACTCCCTATCGCGGTCTGGAAGAGATGTAGCTACCTTCCTGTGGTCGGAGTCGGGTTGTTGAAGTTGGGCCGTATCCGACAATCTGCACGATGACCTCTTCTTCCTTCGCGCCATCGAAGTGGTGCATGCCGGCGGGATGCTTCAGGAACGTTCCCGGTTTCAGGGGTACCGTCTTGCCCGGGGCGAATTCATCGCCTGAGCCCGTGTACCACGTGCCCTTCAGAACCACCGCATAGCGGTCCTCCTGATGAAAGTGGTTCGAGCTCATCACCCACGGCGGAAACTTCACACGAACGACGTAGATTCCCGGTTTGGAAGGATCGCCCTCAATCACGGCGCGCGCAAACCCAAGCGCGTTAGGCTCCTCTACCCACTGCACCTGTTCCGGTGTGATGGGGCGCAGGTCTGGGATTCCCTGTTGGCCCAGGGCGATCATCAGGCTGGTAAGGGCTAACGCGACGAATACGATGGAGACGGCGAACTTTGCTTTCATG
>Ga0207428_10005568_pt1 | contig 11724 bp, 7 predicted proteins | sample RhiMethybrSRZTD1_FD_187600 | JGI IMG/M metagenome (GOLD analysis project Ga0207428, IMG submission 187600) | Populus rhizosphere microbial communities from Tennessee, USA - Rhizosphere MetaG P. TD hybrid SRZTD1 (SPAdes) (version 3) | ecosystem: Host-associated > Plants > Roots > Rhizosphere >... | reverse complement strand
CACATCGTCAATGGACAGGTCGTGCGCGCGGAGGCGATCGGGATTGACGAGGACCTGCAGCTGGCGATCGCGCTGCCCCCAGATGGCGACGTTCGCGACACCGGGTATCGACATCAACCTCGGGCGCACCGTCCACTTCACGAGCGTCGTCAGCTCGACTTGCGAGAGCTTCTCGGAGGTGATGCCGATCTTCATCACCCGGCTCAGCGAGGAGAGCGGCGACAGCATAACCGGTGGACGGGCGACGGAGGGAAGCTGAGACGACGCCCGCGCCAGGCGTTCCTGCACGACGAGCCGCGCGGCGAGAATGTCGGTGCCGGGTTCGAGCACGAGCACGACCGACGAGAGTCCGAGCACGGACTTCGATCGAATGCGGTCGATCCCCGGCACGCCATTGAGCGCCGCCTCGAGCGGCACCGTCACCAGGGCTTCGACGTCGCTGGTCGAGAGTCCCGGTGCTTCGGTCTGGACTTCAACGAGTGGCGGTGCGAACTCCGGAAATACGTCGAGCGGTGTCGTCCGCAGCGTCCGCCACGAGACCACGACCGCGATCACCGCGAGCGCGACGACGATGATCCGGTGGCGCAGCGAGAGTGAAACGAGCCAGGCCATCATGTCAGTGGCCCGCCCCGAATTCCGTGCCGAACAGCTCCGCGGCGCCCGCGGTCACGACCTTCGTGCCTGGCTCGATGCCGCGCGCGACGACGGCCAGGTCGCCGGCGTGACGGGCGACCTCGATGCGGCGGCGTGTGTAGGAGCCATCACCGCGATCTTCGTAGACCCATGTGCCGCCGCTGATGTCGTAGAGCACCGCGCGATCCGGAACGACGAGTCCTTTCTCAGACGACCTGAGCGGGAGCTGTACGGTCACGCGCTCGCCCGGCCGGAGTTCGCCGGCGCCTTTCACCTCGTAGAACAGATCGACCGATGCCGACGTGGGGTTCGCGGTCGGCGGCGCCAGGATGCGAACCGCGGGTCGCGCCGCGCCCGCTGAACCCAGCGTCGTCACGAATGCCGGCTTGGATGGATCGACGGCTTGTATGTCGCCGGCATAGAGCGGAACTTTCACCCACAGCGTCGAGACCTGGGCGATCTCGGCCAGCGGAGCTGACGAAGCGACCGTCTGTCCCTCCGCTGCCGCCACGGAGAGGATCGTTCCCCCGAATGGTGCGCGGATGACGACATCACCCGCTCCGAGGGTGGTCTGTCCGATCGCCTTCAGCCGCTCGCGGGCGGCGTTCAGCGCCGCGGTCGCGACCTCGAGCTGTGCGCGCGCTTCTTCGACGGCGCGCATGCTGGTCGCACCATCCTTCAGCAGTTGCTCGAGACGCTGCAGTCGCTGACGTGCGAGCTTGTCCTCGGCCTCAGCGGCGTACACGGCACGGTGTGCTTCGGCGGCCTGATCGCGCTCAGCCGGATTGATTGGCGCGAGTCTGAATAGGGGGGCCCCTTCGGCGACGGTCGCGCCGGCCCGCACGATCGCCGAGGACAGCGTGCCCGCCACGGGTGCGGTCACCTGCACGCGTCGTCCTTCTGGTACGACGATGTCGCCGCCGACCGTGCGTGTGCCGGCAGCATCCTGAATCTGTGCGACCACGGTTTCGATGCCGAGACGTGTGATGGCCTCAGGCGACAACTTCACCGTGGTGAGATCGGCCTCGGGCTTCGGCTGATTGACTGTCGCTGGAAGATCATGAGCGACCGTCGCGGCCGGCTCTCGCGAGCAGGCGGGCGTGACAAGCAGGACGAGAATAAGGACACGTTTCATCGCCGATTCCTCAGCGCGGCGCGCATGAGCGTCCGATGGTGCGATCGAGGTTGACGAGTGCCTTCTGCAGTGCGGCTTCGGTATCGAGCTGCCGCATGCGTCCGTCTACGAGCCGCCGGCCGACATCGAGCAGAGTGAAGAGCGGCGCCTCGCCGGCCTGGTACGCGCTCTCGGCCTGACGCTGCTCGATTTCGAGCGACGGGACGATGTCGTTGTGCCACGCGTCGAGGGCGGCCTGTGCCTGGCGCACGCGAATGGCGGCGGTACGCACGTCGACGACGACCTGCGCGCGAACGGCGGCGTAGCGGCGGCTCGCGCGTTCGATCTCGGCTTCAGCACGGCTGATGCCGCCTTGATTCCTGTTGAAGAACGGCAGTTCGACGTTGAGGCCAGGTCCGACCTCCGCACCTTCTCTGCCTTGTCCGTTGGCGTCGAGAATCCCAATCAGCGTGATGACGCGGGAGTGCTCCCACTTCGCGCGTGCGCCGGCGGCTTCAATGGCAAGTTCCGCGGCGCGGACGTCAGGTCTCGACGCGAGCGCTTCCGTGAAGAGATTGTCATTGGTCACACACGACGACAGTTCGGTGGGCGCAATCATCTTGACGGGCAGGGCGGCGGGATCGAGACCGATCAAGCCGATGAGCGTCAGACTGGCGAGGTCGCGATCGTATTCCGTCGTCTTGCGCAGGACGTCGATTCTCGCAGCGTCGCTGCGTGCGCCACGCGACTCGAGATCGCTGATGTCGCCGGCTCGCAACCGCGCCTCGGTCAGGTCGGCCACTCGACGGGTGAGCACGGCGCTCTCTTCGGTGAGTGCGAGCCGTCGCTCCGCAATGACGGAGTCCGCGAACGCGCTCCTGACATCAGCGACCAGCGTCAACGCATCCCAGACCAGCCGCTGACCGACCGATTCGAGATTGAGGCGGGCCGCGGCGACGCGGCGAGGGCGCTGCCAGAGCGCGTCAAAGGGAAACTGCAGCGTCCACTCGAACTGTTTGGGTCCCCACGGGAAGAGGAGGGAGAGCACCGGATTCCGCAGCAGACCAGCCTCGACGAGATCGGCGCGTGCGAGCCCGAGGTCGGCGAGCGTCAGCTGGAACGCCGGGCTGTTCCACAGCGCGATCGCGACCGCTTCGTCGGCGGAGAGTCCGTCCTCGAGACGGACGTCCGGCGGCAAAGGGGCGCTGGCATCCTGCCGAATCGCGTGGCCGGTCCGTTCCCTGACGGCCGTGCTGAGATCGGCCGAGGTGGCGCCGGTGGTCGCACACCCCGAACAGAGAACACTCACGATCGCCAACAGCAGCCACACTGTCGGTGAAGGCCTCCGAAGACACATCCCGGCATCATTGCAACGTGTGGATGAACGAATAATGACAAGCGCTTAATAGTCGGCCGTTGGTGCTACGGTATCCTTGCGCTCGCCAGTCCCAGGAGCCGATGCGCATCCTTCTCGTCGAAGACGAGCCTCGTGCGGCGCAGATGCTCGCGAGAGGTCTTCGCGAACAGACCTACGCCGTCGATGTCACCGGCGACGGCGATGAAGCGCTCTACCACGCCTCGATTACCGACTACGACGCGGTGATCCTCGACGTCATGCTGCCGTCGCGCGACGGGTTCAGCGTGTGTCAGCAGCTGCGAGCGGCGGGCTCCACGGTTCCGGTCTTGATGTTGACGGCCCGCGACGAGATCGAATCGCGCATCGAGGGTCTGGACATCGGCGCCGACGATTACGTCACCAAGCCATTCGACTTCGGCGAGCTGCTCGCCCGCCTGCGCGCGTTGACCCGCCGCGGCCATCGGCCGCTGACCCCGCATCGCCTCACCGTTGGTCCGCTGGAGATCGATACGCGCGCGCGTCGCGTGACTCGTTCGGGAACGCTGCTCGAGCTGACCTCGCGCGAGTACGCACTGCTCGAGTTCTTGCTGCTCAACGCCGGCGCCGTGGTCGGACGCGCGCTTATCGCGGAACACGTGTGGGACAACGCCTACGAGCCCCTGTCCAACGTCATCGACGTGTATATCCAGCGACTGCGCCGCAAGATCGAACGGCCGGGCACGCGCGCACTGCTGGTCACGCGGCGCGGCGAAGGCTACATGATCGAGACGGGCGACACGACGTGAGCTGGTCGATCCGCGCGCGCCTGTCGTTGTCGTATTCGGCGCTCGTCCTCGCCGTGCTGGCGACGGCGACCGCCGTCATCGCCGGCGTGGAATCGCGGGGCAATCTGGCCCGTCTCGACGCGGAATTACAGCGCCTCAATCTGACCGTCGGCGCGGTCATGCTCAACGAATTTGGCGAAGGTCTCGATCTGTCCGGCGCGGCCCTGGAAGCGAGCACCGAGGTCGTGACACCGGGACGCATCCTGTTGATCGCCGATCAGGATCGATCGATCGTCCGGGCGTGGGGCGGCAGCGTCCCGCCGTCCTGGCGTCCGGATGCCGGGTCGCTCGACGCCGCTGCCTCGTCGGTGACGCTGAACGGCGCGAACTATCGGATGGTGGGACGGCGCGTGCTCGCGAACGGCCATGCCTTCGTGGTCCTCGTCCTGGCGGCGATGGCGCCGCTCGAGGCTGACCAGCGCGAACTGTTCGGCACACTGAGCGTCGGTATCGCCGCTGCGCTGCTTGTCGCGATCGTCGGTGGGTTGCTGATTGGGAAGCTGGCGCTGCGTCCGCTGTCGGCGATGGCGGGACAGGCGGCCGCACTCGGCGAGCGGAATCTCACCAGCCGTCTCGTTGCGCCCAACGCCCGCGACGAGCTCGGTCAGCTCGCATCCGCCTTCAACGGACTGCTCGGCCGGCTCTCATCCGTGCTGTCGTCGCAGCGTCAATTCATGGCTGACGCCTCGCACCAGTTGCGCACGCCGGTGTCGGTCCTGCGCACGACCGCGGACGTCACGCTTCGTCGGGAGCATCGACCCGAGCCCGACTACCGGGAAGCGATCACGATCGTGACCGAGCAGGCCGTCCGTCTCACCAGGCTCGTGGATGCGATGTTCGTGCTGTCGCGCGCCGAAGCGGGTGGGCGAACTCTGCGTCCCGAGCCCGTCTACCTCGATGAGATCGTCGCGGAATGCGCCCGAGGGCTGAGCGTGATCGCCGGCGAACGAGGCGTGCGAGTCGAGACAACCGGCGACACGGACGTCGCCTTCGTCGGCGATGACGACTGCCTGCGGCAGTTGTTCATGAATCTGTTGGACAACGCCGTCGCGCATACACGCGCCGGCGGTCTGGTGACCGCGCATACGCACGTCACTGAACGGCAGATCAGCGTGCGCATCACCGATCAGGGCGAAGGGATCCCGGCGGCCGATCGCGAGAGAATCTTCGAGCGGTTCACACGCCTCGATCAACATCGTCCCGGTGCCGGACTCGGACTCCCGATTGCGCGTTGGATGGCTGAAGCCCATGGCGGCACGCTCGAACTCGACTCGTCCAGCAGCGAGGGCAGCGTGTTCGTCGTGACGCTGCCTCGCGCGGTCCGTGCCGAGGCCCTGCCAGCGCGATCTGACGCTCAGGGCTTCGCCATCCCGACCACCAGCACCCTGAAGGAGTCGGGCACCGGCTGAGGCCGCTGGCCTGCCGCTGCGGCACCCATCGTCGCGGCGGGAATGTAGACGGTGTGCGTCGTCGGATCGAGGGCGATCGTCCGGCCCGACGGTTGCGTCATCAGCGTCTGCACGATGTTGACCGTGTTCCCCTGAAGCGTCGCGACGGTCAGGCTGCCTTCACCGTTCGAGCTGAAGATGTGCCCGGTTTGCGGATCGAATGCGGCGCCATCCGATCGCGCTCCAATCGGCGCCGTCGTGACGACCTTGCCTGATTGGCTGTCAACGACCGTCATCACGCTGTTCGAGCACACGCTGAACAGCCGATGTCGTTTCGCATCGAAGGCCAGGCCCGTCGGCTCCTCGCAGCCGGTAAGCGGCCACGTGGCGAGCACGGTGTGTGTGTTGGGATCGATCACGGCAATGGTGTTCTTGTCCTCGATGTTCACGTAGAGCCGCTTCGCATCGGCGTCGAACGCCGGCGCTTCAGGCTTGCCCATCAGCGGGATCGTCGCGATCACGTTGCCGCTCTTCGCGTCGAATACGGTCGCCGACTGTCCCTGACCATTGAAGGTGTAGACCTCGTGACGCCCGCGCTCGTAGAAGATGGCGTCCGGGTTTCCGCCGGTCATGACCTTCATCACCGGCTTCAGCGTCTTCAGATCGACGATCGTTGACGTGTTGTCGCGACCGTTGCTGGTGAACCCGAGCCCGAGATCGGGAGCCAACGCAATGCCATGCACGCCGGGGGTGTCGGCGATCTCGCCGACGATGGCACCGGTGTCTGCATCAGCGACGACAACTTTCGTCGCATGGCTGACATAAATGCGGTGTGCGGCCGGATCGACGCTGATGTAGTCCCATCCGCCGGGGCCACCGATCTTGATTTCCTTGACGACGCTGTACGGGCCGTCGGCTGCCGCGAGTGCGGTGAACGCCGACACGACCAACACGATGACCAGCGCTTTTCTTCGCATGGCTCTACGTCCTTTCAGGCGGTCGACGCCTTCGGTGAAACACTGAGTACAGCCCGGGGATGGCCAGCAGGGTCACCGGCGTCGAGAGCGTGAGGCCGCCAATCACGGCCAGCGCCAGTGGCTTCTGCAGCTCCGCGCCCGCGCCCAGCCCGAGCGCGAGCGGCAGCAGGCCGAACAACGTGCAGCACGTCGTCATGAGAATCGGCCGGAGACGGATCCGGCCGGCGTGAGCGATCGCTTCGTCGAATGGCTCCCCACGTTCGTGCAGATGCTCGGAGACGTCGAGCAGCATGATGCCGTTCTTCACGACCAGACCAATCAGCAGAATCATGCCCATCGCTGCTGACACATTCAGCTCCGTTCCGGTCAGAGCCAGCGGCAGGAACGCACCACCGAGCGAGAGCGGAGCAGCCAGCAGGATCAGCGTGGCAGGCAGCCAGGCGCGGAAATGAATGATGAGAATCGTAAACACGAGCACGACCGCGAGGCCAAACACCATCAGCAATTCACGAAACGCCTGCTGCTGCGACTCTCGCTGCCCACCGATCTCGTAGGTGTAGCCAACCGGTAGCTTGAGATCTTTCAAGTGCGATTGGATCTCGTTGACGGCGCTTCCCAGGTCGCGCCCCTCGAGACGGGCAGAAACGAGCGCCATTTGCCGGAGGTTCTCGCGCAGCAACTCCGCCTGACCGTTGGCGCGCGTCGTGTGCGCCAGGCTCGACAGCGGCACGAGACCAGCGTCGCTGGTTCGGATGAGGGTCTCAGGCAGCCGCGTGGGATCGAATCTGAACGAGTCTTCCAGTCGGACGCGAACCGGGATGCGGCGATCGAGGAGACGAAGATCGGTCGGCACGTCACCGAGCCACGAGGCCGACATCTGCTGGCCGACCTGCTCCACGGTGAGTCCGACGCGAGCCGCGGCCACCGGATCGATGTTCCACGTCACCTCAGGGTTGCCGCGCTGCATGCCGACCACGTCCACGACGCCGCTGACCTTCTCGAGCAACTGTTCGACCGAGTCCGCGATCTGCTCGAGCCGATCCTGATCGTCGCCGAATACCTTGACTTCGATCGGCGTCGGCGCACCTTCGAGGTCGCCGAGCATGTCCTGCAGCAGCTGGACGAACTCGATCTCGACGAGAGGTGCCGCCTCGTGCAACGCCGGACGCATCGCCGAAATGATGTCCTCCGATGATCGATCGCGCTGGCTTCGCGGCTTCAGCCGCACGAGGATGTCGCCGGAATTCTGCGCGGTCGCGAACAGACCCAACTCCGATCCAGTCCGCCGTGAGTACGACGCCACGTCGGGAACACCGGCGATGACTCGTTCCATCGCCCGCACTTGCCGGTCTGTGTCCTCGAGCGAGGAGCCGGCCGGCGTCAGGTAGTCGATCACGAACCCGCCTTCGTCGGCCTTGGGCAGGAAGCCGGTGCCCACCGAGTAGAACCCGACGACGCTTGCCGCCGCGAGGATCACCGCCAGCAGGATGGCTGCGAGCGGCCGCCGCACGATCGTCGTCAGGGCGCGACCGTAAGTCTGCGTCAGCCTCGTCTCAGTGCCGGCAGGCTGCCGTTTCATGTGATGACGACGGAATGCCCATCGCGCCATCATCGGTACGACCGTGATCGAGAGCGCGAGCGACAGCAGGACCGCGACAGCGAGACTCGTCGAGAGCGCACGAAAGAACTGGCCGATGACGCCGGACAGCAGGCCGAGCGGCATGAAGACGACCACCGTCGTCAGCGTCGAGCTCACCAGCGGTGCCATCAACTGCTGCACCGCGTCGGTGACGGTCTCGTCTCCTTCCGACGCCCGCCGGTGGATGTTCTCAACCACCACCACGGCATCGTCAATGACCAGGCCGATGGCGACGGCGAGTCCACCCATCGACATCAGGTTGATCGAACCGTGGAAGAGCCGCAGGAACACGAACGTCGGGATGACCGCAAGCGGCAGTGTCGCCGCGGCAATCAGCGTCAGCCGGATGTCACGGAGGAACAGAATCAGGACGACGACGGCGAGGACGCTGCCGATGAGAATGGCGTCGCGCACGTTGGCGATCGCGGCACTGACGAACTCGGCGAGGTCGTAGACCTTGGTCATCCGGATGCCCGAGGGCAACGACGTCGCGAGTGTCGCCAAGGCGGCATCGACGCCTTGCTTGACCGCCAGGATGTTGGCTTCGATCTGCTGAGAGATGCTGATCGAAATTGCGTCGCGGCCATTGCCGGTGATGAGCAGCGTGCGATCGGGTGAACCCGGGGTGACGCGTCCGATGTCCGACACGCGGATGGTCGCGCCGTTCTTCACCACTACGGGCGCGTCGGCGATCTGTTCGGCGGACTGCCAGAGACCTGAGGCCAGCGACAGATGCTGCTGGCCGGACTGTGGAAAACGGCCGACCGGGAGCAGCTGGTTCTGGCCTTTCAACGCCTCGGCAACATCGACGACCGACAGGCCAGCGGCTGACAGCCGCGTCGGATCAAGGGCCACCTCGATCTCGCGAGAGTCGCTGGCCAGCACTTCGATGCGTCCCGCGCCGGGTACGCGGGCGAGCTCCGGCTTGACGACGTAGGTCGCGAAGTCGTTCAAGTCCGGCGTCGGCAGCGATCCCGTCATGCTCAGGATCAAAATCGGGAACACCGCCGGCGTCAGCCGCTCGACGGTCAGATCGAGGTCGGTCGGCAATTCTCCGCGCGCTTCGGCGAGACGGTTCTGTACCTGCTGCAGCGCCACGATCATGTCGGTGACTGGATCGAACTGCGCAGAGATCTCGGCCGCGCCGCGAATGCTGCGCGAACGCACGCGGCGAATGCCTGGCACTTCCATCACCGCGGTTTCGATCGGACGCGTGACCGTGAGCGTCATCGACTGCGGCGGCAATGTTCCGCTGCGAGCAATGATCACGATCCGCGGAAACTGGAGTGGGGGATAGATGCTGCTGGGCAACGTGAAGGCGGCAATCGCGCCAGCCACGACCAGCGCGATCGTCACGAGCAGCGCGGCCCGTGAATGCCTGGCGGCGGCAGCGGCCACGCTCATTTTTCGTCTCGTGCAGACAGCGTGACCTTCGCGCCGTCAGGTAGACCGTTCTGCCCGGACGTAATCACCAGCTCGCCTGGTTTGACGCCGCTGGTGATCTCGACGCGATCGTCGGCTTCAATGCCGGTCTTCACGATGCGCCGCTTCGCCGTCTCGTTCTCGACGACGAACACCGCAGTCTCGTCACCTTCATGCACGATCGCGGATGCCGGTACGACGAGGGCGTTAGTGTGTGTCTCGGTGGTGATACCGACCTGGACCGGCGTCCCGACCGGGTAGCGCGTCGGCTTCGCGAAGGCGATCCTCACCGGAACCGTTGCCGTCCCTTGCTGCACGGCCACCGGTCGCGCGACGACCTTCAGGATCGCATCGCCCTCGCTGGCCGGTGCGTCCACGATCCGCGCTGGCGCACCGACCTTGATGTCGAGTGAGTCCAGGATCGGAACGGACGCGACAACCTCGACACGCCGTGGATCGACCACGCGAAGAACGGCATCAGCGGCAGTGGCTTCCACGAGGTCGCCGGGGTTGTGCGATCGCTTGGCGACGATGCCGTCGAAGGTCGCGCGGACGACGCTCCTCGCGGCCATCGCACCGGCGGCTGTCGTCGCCGCCTGCGCCGCGGCAACGTCGGCTTCCGCGTCGGCGATTTCCCTGGTGGCGTCTTCGACTTCCTTGCGCGCCGCGACACCGCGGTCGAACAAGTCTCGGGCCCTCGCGAGCGCGGCACGAGCGTTCTCGAGCCTTGCCTGCGCGCGCTTCGTCTCAGCCTCTTGCTTCGAGACCTCCGCGGCAGTTGACGGAATCTCGAACCTGACGAGCACGTCGCCGCGCTTCACCGTGTCGCCCTCGGCCTTCGGTATCTCGACAATGCGAGCCGGCTCTGGCGCGACCACCAGCAACTCCGCGCCCGGCGCTGGGGCGACGAGCCCTGTCGCATGCGCTTCGGCGGTGATGGATCCGGTTTCCGCAGGCATCGCCGTTACCGGGACGACCGTTTCACTTTCGACTTCTTCCGGCGCGTCTCGATGACACGCGACACCGAAGACGGTGATGCCGACGATGGCCAGCAACGCGGGTGTGCGAGTGATCATGGCGTAGGCGTCAACGGCGCGCCGACGGCGCGCTCGAGATCCGCGATCGCGTTCTGCAGATCGGAGGCGGACTGGATCGATCGCAGTCGCACGTCACGCGACGACTGCACCGCTTGCAGGTAGGCGGCGATGCCGGTCTGACCCAGGCGATACGCGTCATCGGCCATGCGCTCGAGTTCCAGCGCCTGCGGGACGATCTCGTCGCGGTAGCGGACGAACTGTTGTCGCTGCGATTCGGCGACGGCGGCTGCGGCGGTCACCTCACCGGAGATGCGCGCCGCGGTGGCCTCGCGCTCGCTGGTCAACTGGGCGAGCGTGGCGTCCTCGACCCTGACGGCGGCCTGGTGGGTGGTAAAGACCGGAATAGAGATCGCAATCGCCGCGCGCCATCCTGTGTCGAACTCGGGCTGGGCGACTCTGGTCAGCGCCGCTTCCGGCGTGACATCCGGCGTTCGCAACGCATGCGCAAGCGCGACCCGCGCGCGCTGCTCGTCGATCCGCCGATCGATGGCGAGGAGCTCGGCGCTCGACTGGCGGGCTCTCGCCACGACGGTGTCCAGCGACAACGCGGGCTCGATATCGAGTGATGTCTCGATCGGCGTCGGGGCATCGAGGGGAAAGGCCAGCACCGCGTTGAGGGTGGCGCGTGTCGCGTCAACCATTCCGCGCGCTGCCGTCGCCTGGTTCTCCGCGTCGGCCAGCGCCAGTTGCGCCTGCACGACGTCGAGCCGCGGGACGCCGCCGGCGTCGAACCGCGCCTGCGCCGCGTCGCGGGCGCGCTGAGCCAGCATCTGCATGTCGGTGAGGAGTGCGAGCCGGTTCTCCGCGATGACTCGCGCGATGAACGCACGCCGCACGTCAGCGCGTACTTCGGCGATCGCGACGTTCAATTCCGCCTCGCCAGTCTTGATCGCGGCGTCCGCGACGGCGATGCGGCGGGCTCGTTTGCCCCCGAGTTCCAGCGGAACAGCGAGGGTGTAGCCCTCCTTTGGTGTTTCTTTCGAGGCTTCAAACCGAACCTCGGGATTCAGCCGCTCGGCGGCGACGTCGCGTGAGGCGATGTTGATGGGACGACGAAGTCGCGCGGCGATGATACGGGGATTGGCACTGAGCGCGCGTGTCAGCGCGGCGCTGTAGGTCAGGGCCGCCGCCGGCGACTGCGGCTCGTCTGCCATCGCAGGGCTCGCCGTCGAGACCAGCGTGACGACTGCGAGCACGCAGCAGGCCTGGCGCACGCGCCAAGCATGCTGCGTGCAAGATGAATATTCGATTAACTCAGTTCGACCCGCACTTC
>Ga0207428_10005566_pt1 | contig 11731 bp, 7 predicted proteins | sample RhiMethybrSRZTD1_FD_187600 | JGI IMG/M metagenome (GOLD analysis project Ga0207428, IMG submission 187600) | Populus rhizosphere microbial communities from Tennessee, USA - Rhizosphere MetaG P. TD hybrid SRZTD1 (SPAdes) (version 3) | ecosystem: Host-associated > Plants > Roots > Rhizosphere >... | reverse complement strand
GTACGGAGAACAATGTGCTGCTACTGCTAGGCGCGCTTGAAAAATGTCTTAAGGACGAAGGGTTCAAGGTTAAGGATTCGGGAGTGAGCGCGGCCGCGGCTTTTTACGCCGGGAATTGATTGGAGAGAGTGAAATGTATTGTCCACGTTGTGGATCACAAAACACGGATGCGACAAAATTTTGCCGCCAGTGCGGATTGCCGCTCGCCCAGGTTAGTGACTATGTCGCCGCCGGCGGGACGGGCGCGCTCGCTCGTCCCACGGCCCCGCCGCCGCTGCCGGAGACTTCGGAGATGTTGGCGTTGAAACAGCAGAGAATCTTGACGATTATCAGCGTTTGCATTGCGCCGGTCGTCTTCGCCATCCTCGCCGATGAGGTGTTCAGGGTGGGCGACATAGCTGGGCTTCCTTTCCTGCTCGTTCCCCTCGGCATCGTCTGGGCAAGGTTTCGATACAAGACGCAACTTCGGCGGCTGCAGGAGCGACAGTTGCAGGAGTATTACGCGCAGCAACATCAATCTATGCCGCAACAGGCGCCGACACCTAAACTCATAATTCAACCCCAAACCGATCCATCGCAATTGGCGCAATTGGCGCAATTGGCGCAATTGGCGCAGTTGCCGGAGTTGCCGCAATCGGCGCAAATGGACGCGCCCAGGACGAACCCGCTCCCCGAGGCGTCTCCCGGAAGCGTGGTCGAAGACGAAACACGAAAGTTTCCGGAACAACGCGGATGACTATCTATCTTCCCGCGTAGCGGCGCGTCGCAATGATGTTCAATCTGTTTTTAGCCCTAACCCCAGAACATCGCGGCAATATTTGACACTCTTTTCGAGTTCGGCCTTTTGAAACTCCTGCTCGGCCAGTTTTCGATCTTTGCCTTCGGAAACTTTGAAAGCTTCGACCGCGCGCCCGCGTTTGGCCATGGCGGTAAATCCGAGAAACTCTTTTGCGCGGATGTCACGATAAAATTTCCAGAAATCCTCTTTCTGAAAAGGGAACGCGCGAACCGCGCCGGAAATGATTTCGAGCTGGACGCTCACGCCGGGGCATAGATCGGCGAAGCGATCGAAATATTTTCGCCAATCAACCTGCCCTTCGCCCATCGCCGTCCAGGCCACCGACGCGCCTTCGCTCGTCTCCCAGATCATTGAATCGCGAATGCCGGTCGTAGCGGCGTAAGGGCCGAGGACCTCCAGATTCTCCATTGGGTCTTCGAACGTCCACGTGGCGTTGCCGGAATCCATCGTCGCGCCGACGTAATCGCGCCCGCACTCTTCGATCAGGTTGGCGAGCTGCCACGCCTGCATGTCGCCCGCGTGGTTTTCGATGGCGATTTTCACGCCCGCGTCAATAGCCCGGCTGCGGACCGCCTTGCAGACGCTGATCGTATCCTTCCATCTCGCGTCGAGTCCGCCGGGGAGTTTGCGGTCGTCGGCCGTGCCCTGATAACAGCGGGCGACTGGCGAGCCTAAGGCTTTCGCCACGCGGATCAGTAAGGCCAGATGCTCTTCCGCCGCGCCGAATTTCGTGTTGAAACTCTTCGCCGACGGACAGACGCTGCCTGTCCCGGCTTGAATTTCCAAGCCCAGGTCGTCAGCCTTCTTCTTGAGATCTTTGAGATAGGCGTCGCTGTGGCTTTCATAAACGTCGAGATCGGAGAGAAGGATCGTGTCAACTTTGAGTTTTGCGGCGTAATCGAGCAGTTGCGGCGCTTTCCAGCCCATCGCGCGGATCGAGAAGTTGTCGATTCCGAGTTTGATACGGCGGCGTTTGGCGCCTTGCGCGAATGATGTTGTGTCGGTCATGGTTGCGGCTCCGGCGACGGCGAGCGATTTGATGAATTGTCGTCGTGACGTAGTGGTTTCCATTGTCGTTGTTTTGGAAAGGAAAGATGGTACACGGATCGAACTGACCGCTACGGATTTTAGCGGATCAAACCGTGGCGGTCAGTATACATCCGTCAAATCCATGCGCCAATTCACTTCCGAAATCGCGGGCGCTGGCTTACACTTCGCGCGCCTTCAAAATTTCAACATTCACAATTCAACCGCAACAAGCGCTAATGAGGATTGAAAACCATGATCCAAATCATTGACCGTCGCGATTTCATCAAACAGTCCGCGCAAACCGCGGCGACTATCAGCCTCGCGGCGATAGCCGGCGAACCGCTCGTCGCCTCGACGAAACAGCTCTTTAAAATCTCGCTCGCGCAGTGGTCGCTGCACCGGGCGCTCCGCAAAAAAGAGCTGGACAACCTGGATTTCGCCAGAACGGCAAGATTCGATTTCGGCATCGGCGCGGTCGAGTATGTCAATCAATTCTTCAATGACAAGGCAAAGGATCGGACCTACCTGGGCGAGATGCTCAAACGGTCGCGCGACAATGGCATCGAAAATCGTTTGATCATGTGCGACGACGAAGGCGCGTTGGGCGACTCCGACGAGGCCAAACGCCGGCAGGCGGTCGAGAATCATTACAAGTGGGTCGAGGCGGCGAAATTTTTGGGCTGTAAAATGATCCGCGTCAACGCGCAGAGCCAGGGCAATTACGACGAGCAGATGAAACTGGCCGCCGACGGGCTGCGCAGGCTGACCGAGTTCGGCGCCAAGGCCAAGATCGCCGTCGTCGTCGAAAACCACGGAGGCCTGTCCTCAAACGGACAGTGGCTCACCGGAGTGATGAAGATGGTCAACCACCCGATGTGCGGCACGCTGCCCGACTTCGGCAACTTCCGCGTGAGCAATGACGAAGAGTACGACCGCTACAAAGGCGTGACCGAGTTGATGCCTTTCGCCAAGGCCGTCAGCGCCAAAACACACGACTTCGACGAGCGCGGCGAAGAGACTCACACCGATTACCACAAGATGATGAAGATCGTGCTCGACGCCAAATATAACGGCTTCGTCGGCATTGAATACGAGGGCGACCGCATGAGCGAGCCTGACGGCGTTCGCGCTACAAAGAAACTGCTCGAAAGAGTCCATCAGGAATTGCAGGCGAGGCCGAAGTGAGACAGGTGTCAGGCGTCAGGTGTCTGGTGGAAATCTGCGAATTCACTGTTTGTACTGAAACCTGAAACCTGAAACCTGTCGAATTGATTTTCAAGTGATATTTGGCGAGGCGTCGGCGGACCAGAACTGCTGTTGCGACGCGTCCATCAGACGCTTGCGCCGCTCTTCCTGCCGGGAGTTAATGTCACGCACAACGGCGATTGCGAGACAAGCCGCGACAACGGTAAGGCCCGAACCGAAGACGCCGACCAGAATCGAGGCCATTTGACCGTCAAGATTTTCCGCGTTCGAGTAAGTTTGATTCGAGAGGATGCTACCGGCGAGCCAGAAACCCCACCATGCCTTCAACGTAGAATTGCCGCCGGTGTCGTAATAGCCGCCTCCAACGCCCACAGTCTCGGGGTCGCTCTTGTTCCGAATGTATTTCACGATCTGATAAGGGCGAAACAGATTCAGGATCGGGACAAACCAACTGCCGATCACCCATCCCGAACTGAAGTCGGGGCGCGGCACGCCCAGGGATGGCAAATTACTGTAGGCGCGATGTAGCCAGACCAGAAACATGACCGCAGTAGCAGTGAATAAGGAAAGGCCGAAATATGACACTGTGCTGTTGAGCAGCGAGAAGATCACTTGGAAGGTCCCGCTCGACATCTCCGAAACGGCGCCTTCAGAGCCTGGCGTCGCGGCGACGGTCTCTGGGTAGTACGAAGCCAGAACCAGTTGCGCCGTCACGACGCCGATTTCGGCGAGTTTGGCCAACGCTCCCACGCCCAGCAAAATGACCGTCCACATGGCCAGCACTTTTCCGGGGAGAAACATTTTTGGCGCGTCTGAATAGGTTTGCATGGGCTTTTCTTCCTGATTGTTGCGGGCGTTTGGCGTGTTTTATTAATAAATCCGTCGCATTCTATTCACCTCAACGCCGTCGTACAAGGAGCGGGATGGCGGAGGCGGATTTTGCGGGGTTTGCTTGGAACAACGCATAACCTTGATACGTAATGCTTTGTTCAAGTAGCATCCACTTTCAAACAGGGCGTCAAACCAAATAACAGAAGAATTGACTGAAGCGAGTGTGCGCTCGTTATTTTCAGCCTGACCGTGATCGAGACCTGCCGTTAAAGCAAGGAGAAACGAAGATGAAAGCATCTGTCTTAACCATCCTGTCGCTGTTCGCCTTGGCGAGCGTCTGCTTCGCCCAAACCGAAAACCCAACGCTCCTGCAAAAGCCGGCGGTCAACGGCTCTCAGATCGTCTTCGTATACGCCGGCGATCTGTGGACCGTGCCCCGCGAAGGCGGGGACGCCATACGTCTGACGACCGGCGTTGGCGCGGAGACCAATCCAATCTTCTCGCCCGACGGGACGATGATCGCTTTCACGGGCGAATATGACGGCAACACCGACGTCTACGTCGTGCCCGCGACGGGCGGCGTGCCGAAGCGTCTGACTTACCATCCCGGCGGCGATCTGGTCAGCGGATGGACGAACGACGGGAAACGCGTGCTCTTCGCTTCGGGCCGCAACAGCTATTCAGGGTTCCCGCGCCTGTTCACCGTCGGCCTGGACGGGGCCTTTCCCGAAGAGGTCCCGTTGCCGATGGCCGAGCGCGGCGCCTATTCGCCCGACGGCGCCTACATCGCTTACGAGCCGCTGACGCAGTGGCAGCCCGAATGGAAGCGCTATCAGGGCGGGCAGCAGGACGTGATCTGGATCGCCAAGCTCTCCGATTCATCAATCCAAAAACTCCCGCGCGTAAAATCGAACGACCGTTATCCGATGTGGATCGGCGACAACGTCTACTTCCTCTCAGACCGCAACGGCGGCTATTCGCTCTTCTCGTTCGACACAAAGTCGAAGAAGGTCACCGAACTCGTTAAAAACAATGGTCTCGACATCAAATCGGCTTCGGCCGGGCCCGGAGTCATCGCTTACGAACAGTTCGGAAGCATTCACCTTTACGACATCAAGACGAATAAATCTCGGAAGGTGAACATCCGCGTGGCGGCGGACGTGGTTACAGTGCGCCCGCGCTTCGAGAAGGTCGGCGACCGGATATTCAACGCTCACATCTCGCCTACCGGCGCGCGCGCGGTCTTTGAAGCGCGCGGCGAGATCCTCACCGTCCCGGCGGAAAAAGGCGATCCGCGCAACCTGACCAATACGACCGGTGTGATGGAGCGAAACCCGTCCTGGTCGCCCGACGGCAAATGGATAGCCTATTTTAGCGACGAATCAGGCGAATACGCCCTGCACCTGCGCGATCAGAAGGGAGCGGGCGAGATGAAGAAGATCGCGCTCCCGCCGACGTTCTACCAGGCGCCGACCTGGTCGCCCGACGGCAAGAAAATCGCGCTCTACGACAAAAAGCTCCAGCTCTGGTACTTGGAAATCGAGAAAGGTTCGCCGGTCAAAGTCGACAGCAACCCGATCGGCCTTAACAACAGCGTGTTGACGCCGGCCTGGTCGCCCGACGGCCGCTGGATCGCTTACACCAAACAACTGCCCAACATGCTGCGCGCCGTCTTCGTCTACTCGCTCGAAACCGGCAAGACGCATCAGATCACCGATGGGATGAGCGACGCGCGCTACCCGGCCTTCGACAAGAGCGGCAAATATCTCTACTTCACCGCCAGCACAGACATCGGCCCCGGCATCAGCTTCGCCGACCTTTCCGGCTTCGGCTACCGCTCCACGCGCAGCGTCTACGCCGTTGTCCTGCGCAACGACATCCCGTCGCCGCTCGCCCCTGAGAGCGATGAAGAGAAAGTGACGGAAGAGAAGCCCTCTGAGAAGAAGGATGGGGCGACTGGGGGACAGGGAGACGGGGCGAAAGAAGAAAAACCTGCTGACAAGCCGGAAGAGAAGAAGGCCGACGCCCAGGCTCCCGCCGGCGCTCCCAAACCTCCCGCGAAGAAGGAAGAGCCGACGCGGATCGATCTCGAAAACATCGATCAACGCATCATCTCGTTGCCGATTCCTGCGCGCGACTATGCCGGCTTGACCGTGGGCAAGGCGAACATCATCTACATTGTCGAACAGCCGATCGCCCCGACCGCGCCGGGACAATTCGGGCTGACGGTTCACAAATACGATCTCGAAAAACGCAAATTCGACAAGGCGCTCGACGGCGTCACAGCGTTTCAGATCTCGGCCAACGGCGAGAAAGCTCTCTACAGGCAGGGCTTCACTAATTGGATCATCGCCTCGACAGCGACACTTGGCGGGCCGGGCGGCGGGCCGATGGGACCGGGCGGGCCGATGGGACCGGGCGGGCCAAATATTCTGAAGACCTCGGAGATGGAGGTCTATGTCGACCCGAAAGTCGAATGGAAGCAGATGTACAACGAGGTCTGGCGCAATGAACGCGACTTCTTCTACGACAGCAACCTGCACGGGCTGAACCTGGAGGAGATGAAGAAGCGGTACTCCCCTTACGTCGAAGCCGTGGCGCACCGCAGCGATCTGACCTATCTCTTCACCGAAATGCTCAACCAGCTTACGGTCGGCCACATGTTCATCAACGGGGGCGACCAGCCGCGCCCGAACTTCGTGCCCGGCGGACTGCTCGGCGCCGATTACAAGATCGAGAACGGCCGTTACCGCTTCGCCAAAATCTACAACGGCGAGAACTGGAACCCAAACCTGCGCGCGCCGCTCACTCAGCCAGGAGTCAACGTCAAAGAAGGCGAATACCTGCTGGCCGTGGGCGGTCGCAATCTGACGGCGGCAGACAACGTCTACAGCTTCTTCGAATCGAAGGCCAATAAACAGATCGTCATCAAAGTCGGCCCGAACCCCGACGGCTCGAACTCGCGCGAGGTGACGGTTGTGCCGGTTGGGAATGAACAGGGATTGCGCAATCTGGACTGGATCGAAGGCAATCGCCGCAAGGTCGATCAACTTTCGGGCGGCAAACTCGCTTACATCTACATGCCCGACACGGCGGGTGGCGGTTACACCAGCTTCAACCGCTACTTCTTTTCGCAGACCAACAAGGACGGCGCGGTGCTAGACGAACGCTTCAACGGCGGCGGGGCGCTGGCCGATTACGTCGTGCAGCATCTGAGTCGCCAGCAGCTCAGCCAGATCCATTTCCGCGAGGGCAGCCAGGACGTGCCGGTTCCGGCAGGCGCGATCTACGGCCCGAAGGCCATGATCATCAACGAAATGGCCGGATCGGGCGGCGACGCGATGCCCTGGTTTTTCCGCAAGATGAAGCTAGGCCCGCTCGTCGGCAAACGCACGTGGGGCGGCCTGATCGCTTCGTTCCGTCCACCGCCGTTGATGGACGGAGGCAGCCACACCGCGCCCGACGCGGCGGTCTACGGACTGAACGGCGAATGGGAAGTCGAGAACGCTGGAGTCGGCCCCGACATCGAGGTCGAATTCGACCCGGCGGCCTGGCGACAGGGCCGCGACCCGCAGCTCGAACGGACCGTCGAGTACTTGCTGGAAGAGCTGAAGAAGAACCCGCGCCCGCAATACAAACGTCCGCCGTTCCCGAATTATCACCATAATCCGGTCGTAACGACAGGACAGGTCAAGCCCACAGGGCAGAATTGAGCGAACGCGACGCTCGAGCGGCTGGCTGAATTGCCGCATCCGCTATTGGCGCGCTCGGTTAAAGTACAACCACCGAATTAGAGTACCGACTTCAGTCGGCGGGTCTTCGTAACAAACGCCGCCGACTGAAGTCGGTACTCTAAACGCCGTCTACTAAATTATGTAGTTTCATTCAATGTTATGTAGTTTCATTCAATTCGTTGATGAATAGGAGGCTTCAATGTATTGTCCAAAATGCAGCAACCAGACAGCCTCAAATAATGTCCGATTCTGTCCAGGCTGTGGTTTCCGAATGGATGGCGTGGCTGAGTTGATAGCAAACAATGGCGTCTTTACCGCGGATGAAGAGACGGCGCCAAAGCCCCGCCCTTCTATGGTCAAAAGGGGCGCTTTATTGGGAGCTACGTTGATGTTTATCAGCACCCTGTTGATTTTCCTACCTGTATCTGGTCGCTCGATAAGGTCAGCTCTAGGCGCCTTCTTCTTCTCTTGGGTCGCGCTTATGACGTTCATCGGCATATCCGGTTATGTGAAGCTCCTGTTCACTAAAATCTTTTCCGAAGAAGAGCCTCCGGCGCCGAAGAAAATCGCGTCCCCTCGTGGCGCTGCATTGCAAGCGGCGTATAGCGCGCCAGTTGTAAATTCAGGCCAGCAATTTGTGGACACATCGAAGATGGCGCAGCCGTCAAGCATTACCGAACAAACTACCTCACGATTCAACAAGGTGTAGGAATTGAAATGGAGCATTGCCATGAGAAAAACAATATTTACCCTCTCTCTACTACTCACCGCTTCAATCATCAAAATTTCGACTGGCGGCCTGGCGCAGGAGAAGCCTTTGCTGATGCGCCAACCGACGATGAGCCGCACGCAGATTGTCTTCTCATACGCGGGCGACCTCTGGATCGCGCCGCGCGGCGGCGGCGAGGCTAGCCGGTTGACGACGGGCGTCGGCAACGAAAACTCGCCGCAATTTTCGCCCGACGGAACTACGGTCGCGTTCACGGGCGAGTACGACGGCAACGTCGATCTCTACACCGTACCCGCGACAGGGGGCACGCCGAAGCGGTTGACCTACCACCCGGGCGCGGACGGGCTGGCCGGATGGGCGCCCGACGGCAAACAACTGCTCTTTGTCTCGCAACGAGCCAGCGACTCAGGCCGTTTCGCGCGGTTGTTCACGATGCCGGTGGACGGCGTCTTCCCGGCCGAAGTCCCGCTGCCGATGGGCTGGGCCGGATCGTATTCGCCGGACGGCGCGAGGCTGGCTTACGAGCCGTTGCCGCGCGGGTTTGGCGCCTGGAAGCGTTATCGCGGCGGAATGGCGTCGCCGATCTGGATCGCGAACCTGAGCGATTCGAGCGTCGAGAAGATTCCTCGCGTTGATTCCAACGACTTCAATCCGATGTGGGTCGGCGACAAGGTTTATTTTCTCTCCGACCGCAGCGGCCCGATCACTCTGTACGCCTACGACACGAAGACGAAGAGGGTCGCGCAGCTGATTCAAAACAACGGCCTCGACATCAAATCGGCTTCGGCGGGCCCGGACGGCGTCATTTACGAGCAGTTCGGCGCCCTCAACATCTACGACCCGAAGTCGGGCAAGACCAAACCGGTCGACATCACGATCAACGGCGATATGCTTTCGCTGCGCCCGAAATACGAGAAGGTCGGGACTAGCATCTCGAACGCCGCGATTTCGCCGACGGGCGCCCGCGCGGTATTTGAAGCTCGCGGCGATATCATCAGCGTCCCCGCCGAGAAAGGCGACGCGCGCAACCTGACCAACACGACCGGCATGGCCGAGCGCGATCCCTCCTGGTCGCCCGACGGCAAATGGATCGCTTATTTCAGCGACGAATCGGGCGAGTATCAGCTTCACCTGCGCGACCAGAAGGGGATGGGCGAAGTAAAGAAGATCAATCTGGGCAGTCCGCCTTCGTTCTTCTACAACCCGACCTGGTCGCCCGACAGCAAAAAGGTCGCTTATTCCGACAAGCGATTGAACATCTGGTACGTCGACATCGAGAAAGGCCAGCCGGTTAAGGTTGACACCCTGACCCGGGGCTTCTCGCTGGCGACGAGTTGGTCGCCCGACAGCCGCTGGCTGACTTACGCCAAGCCGCTCAAGTCGTGGTACAACGCGGTTTTCGTCTATTCGCTCGAAGACGGCAAGAGCACGCAGATCACCGACGGATTGAGTGATGCGCTCAGCCCGGTCTTCGACAAGAGCGGCAAATACATCTACTTCACCGCCAGCACTGACATCGGCCCGCGCGTCTTCGGCTTCGACATGTCCAGCTACCCGCACCGACCGACGCGCAGCGTCTACGTCACGGTATTGAAGAAGACAGACCCGTCCCCACTCGCCCCCGAAAGCGACGAAGAGAAAGTCGCCGAAGAGAAGCCCTCTGAGAAGAAGGAGGGAGAGAGCGGGGAAGCGGGAGAAGGAGAGAAAAAGGCCAACGTGGCGCAACCTCCGGCGGGAGCCCCCAAGCTGGCGGACAAGAAGGAGCCGCCGAAGGTCACTATGGATTTCGACAACATCAGCCAGCGTATTCTGGCGTTGCCTCCTCCAAACCGGAACTACGTCGGTCTGGCGGCGGGCAAGGCCAACACGCTGTTCATCATCGAATTCCCCGACGGCGCGCAGGGCGCCACGCTACACAAATTCGATCTGGAGAAGCGCAAATTCGACAAGGCGCTCGACAACATCAACACCTTCGACCTCTCGGCCAACGGCGAGAAGATGCTCTACCGGCAGCAGCAGAACTGGTTCATCGCGGCCACCGCGACACTCGGCACGCCCGCGTTCAAGCCCGGCGAGGGTAAGATCAAGACCGAAGAAATGGAAGTCTACGTCGACCCGCGCGCCGAGTGGGATCAGATGTATCGCGAGACCTGGCGCATCGAACGCGACTTCTTCTATGCCCCGAATTTCCACGGCCTCGACCTTCAAGCCACGGCGAAGAAGTACGAGCCGTATCTGTCTTCGATCGCGCACCGCGCCGACCTGAACTACCTCTTCCAGGAGATGCTCGGCGAATTGTCGGTTGGACATCTTTACGTGCAGGGCGGCGACACGCCCGATCCGAAGCGCGTGCCGGGCGGATTGCTCGGCGCCGATTATAAGGTCGAAAACGGGCGCTACCGCTTCGCGCGCGTCTACAACGGCGAGAACTGGAACCCGAACCTGCGCGCGCCTCTTACACAGCCCGGCGTCAACGTCGTCGCGGGCGAATACCTGCTGGCGGTCAAGGGGCGCAATATCACTTCCAACGACAACATCTACAGCTTCTTCGAGAGCACGGCCGGCAAGCAGGTCGTCATCAAAGTCGGCCCGAACTCCGACGGGTCAGGCGCGCGCGAGGTGACGATCGTGCCAATCCAGAACGAGATCGGGTTGCGCAATCTCGCCTGGATCGAAGAGAACCGCCGCAAGGTTGACAAGATGAGCGACGGCAAGCTGGCCTACATCTACCTGCCCGACACTGCGGGGGGCGGCTACACATACTTCAACCGCTACTATTTCTCGCAACTCGACAAGCAGGGGGCGGTCGTTGACGAGCGTTACAACAGCGGCGGACAGGCCGCCGATTACGTCGTTGATTATCTGAAAAAGCCGTTGATGAGTTACTGGGCGGTGCGCGAAGGCGATGATTGGCGGCAGCCGTTCGGAGTGATGCCGGGGCCGAAGGCGATGTTGATCAACGAGTATTCCGGTTCGGGCGGCGACTATCTGCCGTACATGTTCCGCCGCGCCCAGGTCGGCCCGCTGATCGGCAAACGCACCTGGGGCGGACTCGTGGGCATCGGCGGCTATCCGCAGTTGATTGACGGCGGCGCGGTCACCGCGCCGCACTTCGCCTTCTACACGCCGGAAGGAAAGTGGGAAATCGAGAACCACGGCGTCGCGCCCGACATCGAGATCGAACTCGATCCGAAGGCCTGGCGCGAAGGCCGCGACATTCAACTCGAAAAGGCAGTCAGTTGGCTGATGGAGGAACTGAAGAAGAATCCCCAGAAGCCCATCCAGCGACCGCCTTATCCGAATTATCACAACGGGACGAAGGCGGCGGCGGGTTCAGGCAACGGCTCGGGCAATTGAAGCGACCGCAGGTTCAACCCTCGCCGGCTGCGGAATCGATAATTA
>Ga0207428_10005565_pt1 | contig 11732 bp, 13 predicted proteins | sample RhiMethybrSRZTD1_FD_187600 | JGI IMG/M metagenome (GOLD analysis project Ga0207428, IMG submission 187600) | Populus rhizosphere microbial communities from Tennessee, USA - Rhizosphere MetaG P. TD hybrid SRZTD1 (SPAdes) (version 3) | ecosystem: Host-associated > Plants > Roots > Rhizosphere >... | reverse complement strand
ACTTGCGCTGCGGCGTTGAATCATTCTTTTCTCGTGCAACCGAAGAACTCAAAGCTGGAATTTCATCCTCTGACGCCGGAGCGCTGGCGCGATTTTGAAAATCTCTTCGGCGAACGCGGCGCGTGCGGAGGGTGTTGGTGTATGTGGTCCCGCCTTTCGCGCTCGCAGTATGAAACGCAGAAGGGCGCCCGGAACAAACGCGCGATGAAGAAGTTGGTTGACGGCGGCCGGGCCCCGGGAATCATCGCCTATCAAAACGGCCAGCCGATCGGATGGTGTTCGGTCGCGCCGCGCCAGGAGTTTTTACGGCTTGAACGTTCGAGAATTTTGAAGCCGGTTGATGAACAACCTGTCTGGTCGGTCGTATGCTTCTTCGTCGCGAAGGAATATCGGGGCGGCGGCCTTTCGGCGAAATTGCTCAAGGCCGCGATCGATTTCGTTCGAGAGCGGGGCGGCCGCATCGTCGAAGGCTATCCGGTCGAACCGCAAAAGCAGCAGCCGGATGCGTTCATGTGGATGGGCTTGGCGGCGGCCTTCGTCAAAGCCGGGTTCAAAGAATGCGCGCGCCGTTCGGCGACGAGGCCGGTGATGCGCTATACGATAAAGAAATAGGTTAACCATATGAGAAACGCCGGTTCGATGAGACGATCTCTGTTAATTTTGTCGCTACTTTTTACCGCGTCGTCGTTTGCGCTTGGTCAGGTAGGAGGTAAGAGCGGCGCCGGCGCTCCTGATGACGCAAAATCATTGTTGAAACTGACTGACGATCTGACGGCGGCCAAGGCCGGATTGGACATTCGTTTTTTGGAGAGCGTCCTCGATGACGAATTCGTATTAACGAACCCGGCGGGCGCCTTTGCGAATAAAACGGAATACATCGAAGGCGCGAGATCGGATGTCGCCGTATATGAATCGGTGAAAAACTTCGATCAGGTTGTGAAACTCCACGGCGATGCGGCTGTTGTCGTCGGCGCCACCACAGTGAAAGGAAACTACAAGGGCAATGAGATAGGCGGGCGGTTCCGGTTCACCTATATGTACGTGAAGCGGAAGGACGGATGGAAGTGCATTGCCATTCATTTAACCCGGATTTCCGGGCAGTGAAACTCTCTTGCCGCCAAATCAAAGTTTCCCAGTCAAACGGTTCAAGATGAAGTTTGGATTGATTGCAGGCAACGGTCGCTTCCCCTTTCTCGTGCTCGAAGGCGCGCGCAGAGAGGGTATAGAACTGGCCGTCGCCGCGATTAAGGAAGAGACCGATCCCGCCATTGAAAATATCGCCAACACTGTCGAATGGGTTAGCGTCGGCCATCTCGGCAAGCTCATCAAGTTCTTCAAGCGAGAGGGCGTGACGCGCGCGATCATGGCCGGTCAGGTCAAGCACGTTCAGATTTTCAAGCTTAACGCGCTGCCCGACCTGCGGATGGCGCGGATGCTGGCCCGGTTGAAGCGGCGCAACACTGACGCGCTGATAGGCGCCGTCGCCGCCGAATTAGAGTCCGAAGGCGTTACGCTTATCGATTCGACGACTTTTCTTCAGCCTCTGCTGGCGCGCGAAGGCGTTTTGACCGGCCGCGCCCCGAACAAGCGCGAGATGGCAGACATCGAGTACGGGCTGAATGTCGCGACGGAACTGGCTCGGCTCGACTTGGGCCAGACCATCGTCGTCAAAAGTGAGGCCGTGGTCGCGCTCGAAGCGATGGAAGGCACTGACGCCACGATCCGCCGGGCGTCCGAACTGGTTCGCGGACGACCGATAACAGTAGTCAAAGTGGCGAAGCCCAATCAGGACATGCGATTCGACGTGCCGGTCATTGGGTTGAACACGGTCGAGACGTTGCGCGACTGCAACGTTACGGCGATGTCGATCACGGCGGACAAGACCCTGATCTTCGACCGCGACGAGACGATCGCCGCAGCCGACCGAAACCGCGTCGCCATCGTCGCGCGATAATCTATTGCTTCGTCGCGGCCTGTTGGCATAGCATACGTCCGCCTCGGATTTACAGCGTTTGGCGCCTGCGTGAAGAATAGTTTCAGCCGCAGAGCGCACAGAGATCGCCGAGCGTGATGGCTCTGTAACCTCCATTCTCTCTGTGGCTATTCCTCAGGCTCCTGAAAACCGCCGTAACAACTTAGTCTTTCAACCGTCCGAAGCCTGCTGGCGTCCGAAATTTTATGTCACAAGCCTGGGTAATCTGGCTGATCATCGCCGCCATCTTTGTCGTCGCTGAGGTCTTCACGTCCGGTTTCTTCCTGCTCTGGTTCGGGGTCGGGGCGCTGGCCGCCGCGATCATGGCGATGCTCGGCGTCAGCAGCCTCGCCGCGCAGACGCTGGTCTTTCTGGCCGTCTCAGTCGCGCTGGTCGTCGCCTCGCGGACGATCTTTGAGAAATTCTTCGATCGCCCGGCGGATGCGAACCGGCTGAGGTCCGGGATCGAAACGATCGTCGGTCATGTCGGCACGGTGGTCGAATCAAGCCACGGCGCGCTCAACGAAGGCGCGGTCAGAGTATACGGTTCGGTCTGGACCGCCTTTCCCGCCGAGGGCGAGTGGCCCCTGCGGGAGGGCGATTCAGTCGCCGTCGAACGTATTGAAGGGAACGCGATATACGTGCGGCGAACGGCTCTGCGGGCCCGCCCACTCGCCGAGATTTCGGATGAATAATCAACTGGAGGAAATCATGGAATTGGAATATCTGGCTATGTTGGCCGGCCTGGTGGTGATAGTTACGGTGATAATCTTAGCCGCAAAAGCGATCCGCATCGTGCCGCAGGCGGCGGTCTTGTTGATCGAACGTCTGGGCAAATTCAACCGCGTGGCCTCCGGAGGGCTGACTCTCCTCACGCCGGTTGTGGATCGCCCGCGTGGAGTCTATTGGTCGGGGGTTCGCCCCGGGACGACCATGATCGACCTGCGCGAACAGTTCACTGATCTGGCGCCGCAGCCCGTGATCACTCGCGACAACGTGACGATCATGGTCGATAGCGTCATTTATTGGCAGATCACTGACCCGATCAAAGCTGTTTACGAAGTCAACGACCTGGTCGGCGGCATCGTTCAATTGACGATCACCGCGATGCGAAACGTGATCGGCGAACTCGACCTCGATCACGCTCTCAGTTCGCGCGACACGATCAACAGCAAGCTCCGCGTCATGCTCGACGACGCCACCCACAAATGGGGAGTCAAAGTCACCCGCGTCGAATTGAAGAACATCACCCCCCCCGAAGACGTGCGCGTCACGATGGAGAAACAGATGACCGCCGAGCGAAACCGCCGCGCGGTAGTCTTGCAGGCCGACGGCGAGAAGCAGGCTGCGATCACTCGCGCCGAGGGGGAGAAGCAGGCCGCGATCACGCGCGCCGAAGGCGAGAAGCAGGCCGCGATCCTGCAGGCCGAAGGTCAGGCCCAGGCCCGCTTGACCGCCGCCGCCGCCGAGGCCGAATCCATTCGCCACATCGCCGTGGGCATAACAAACGGTCAAGGCAATCCGGCGCAGTACCTGATTATGATGAAGTACATCGAATCGCTGAGAGAGATGGCGCGCTCGAGCAACTCGAAGGTCATCTTCATGCCGGTCGAAACCAGCAGCGTGCTTTCGAGCATCGGCGCGTTCAAAGAGGTCTTCGGGGATCAGGAACCCACGCCAGTCCAGCCGAGGTTGAGGCAGTAAAGAATTTCAGGTTTCAGGTTTCAGGTTCCAGGTTTCAGTTAGGGACGATCCCTGACACCTGACACCTGGGACCTGATCAACTCCGCGTATTTTTCGGGAAACGCTCTTGCGCGCCCCTCACGGTTCATCACGATGTGGCGCGTCTCGCCTTCGGCCAGCAGCGCCCTGTCGTCCGCCCGCAGAACTTCATAAGCAAATCTGATGGCGCGGCTGCGCAGCTCGACGACCCGCGTGCGCACGAGGATCTCGTCGTCGTACCGGGCCGGAGCGCGGTACTTCACGCGGACCTCGGTGACCGGCAGAAACGCGTCGGCCCCTGTTTCCATGTCGCGGTAATTGAACCCGTAATCGCGGCAAAGTTCGACCCGCCCGACCTCGAACCAGATCAGATAATTCGAGTGATAAACGACGCCGGCCTGATCGGTCTCGGCGTAACGGACGCGCAGCCGCGTCTCGCTCCATTTGTGGTCTTTGGCTTCGTTCATTAAAGCGCAGCGTCTCCGTGAATCCTTTTCTAACGCATTGCTCGTAATCGTGAAGTGGCGCGCATTGTTTAACCCGAAAGTAGGTTTGTGTCAAAATTAGTTGACTTCTCGCGTTTGCGCAGGCCAATCTATCGTCCTATGGAACAACGGTCAGCAGGGCAGCCGGCAGCTAATCCGAACCGCGCTCATCTGGAAAAACTCGTTCGGGAACTCCGCGAATTGGAGGACCTCTTACGACAGGGTGGCGGCGCGGACAAGATCGAACGCCAACATGGTCAGGGCAAACTGACGGCGCGCGAACGCGTCGCTTGCTTGCTCGATCCGGGCGCGAGGTTCCAGGAAGTCGGCCTGCTCGTCGCATATGACGAATACGACGGCCAGGCGCCGTCCGCCGGCGTAGTCACCGGCTTCGGCCTGGTCGCCGGTCGCGAGGTCGTAGTTGTGGCGAATGACGCCACTGTCAAAGCCGGGTCGTGGTGGCCTGAGACGATCAAGAAGATGCTCCGCGCTCAGGAGATCGCCATGCGGTGCCGCACGCCGATCGTCTACCTGGTCGATTCGGCCGGCGTGAACCTGCCTTATCAGGGCGGCGTCTTTCCGGGGCAATACGGCGCGGCGCGGATTTTCTATTACAACTCGGTCATGCGCCGCTACCTGAAAGTCCCGCAGATCGCGGCTGTGATGGGGCAGTGCGTCGCGGGCGGGGCTTATCTGCCGGCGCTTTCGGACGTGATCCTGATGGTCGAGGGCACGTCGTTTATGGGGCTGGGCGGGCCGAATCTGGTCAAAGGCGCGACGGGGCAGAAGGTCTCGAGCGAGACGCTGGGCGGCGCGCGGATGCACAACGCGATTTCGGGCGTCGCGCACTACCGTTCGAAAAACGACGAAGAGTGCATCGATAAAATCCGCGAGATCATTTCCGAACTGCCCGCGAAGACGGCGACGCGCGTGAGCGTCGTCGAAGCCCGCGAATCGGCGCGCCCCTCGATTGATCTTTACGACATTCTTCCCGCCGACCACCGCGCGCCGTACGACGCGCGAGAGATGCTCAATTGCATTTTGGACCGGGAAAGCTTCGACGAATTTCAGGCCGATTACGCGAAAGAGATGATCGTCGGCCACGCCTGTGTGCGCGGCGTGAGCGTCGGCGTCATAGCCAACAACCGCGGCTTCGTCCCCGGCGAGCCGGGCAAAGCGCCGCGGATAGGCGGAATCATTTACACCGAGAGCGCCGAAAAGACGGCCTATTTCATCGAGACCTGCAACCGCCACGGAACGCCTCTGCTCTTCATTCAGGACGTTTCCGGTTTTATGGTCGGCGTCGAGGCCGAACAATCGGGCATAATTCGCGCGGGGGCGCGCTTCGTCGAAGCGATGGCCACCGCGACCGTTCCGAAGATCGTATTAACAGTCAACCACGCCAGCGGCGCCGGATATTATGCGATGGCCGGACAAGGCTTCGATCCCGATTTCATCTTCACTCTGCCGACCGGGCGGATGGCTGTGATGGAAGGCGAATCGGCGGTAATGGCGCTTTTTTCAGCCCAGTTGGACAAATTGAAGGAGCAGGGCAAAGAGCCTGACGAAAAATTGCGCGCCGAGATGAATCGCGTGCGCGCCGAGTACGAACGGCAACTCGACGCCCGCTTCGCCGCCGCGCGCGGATTTGTTGACGCAGTTTTAACACCAGAAGAAGTGCGGTCCGCGTTAGAATTAGCCCTGCGGACGGCGCTGAATAACCCCGGCCCTCATCTCGGACAATTTGTTTTCTAATTTGCGCGATGTCGCGCGTAAGCAAGCGTTTCTAATCTGGCACGGCGCCATACGTGTAGGCAAGTATTAGCCCAAGGACGGAGTCGCTTGATTACGCGCGTAGTACTGTTAATATTTGTGGAACTTTGATCGCCGTTAGCTTTAGGAGGAAACACTTTGATTGAACTTTACTTGATGCGTCACGGAATCGCCGCCGACCTCGGTGAGGCTGGTGTGGTCAAAGACGCCGACCGGCCTCTCACCCCAGAAGGGCGCGAGAAGATGAAGTTGGCCGCCGTAGGCTTGCGCAAGGCCGGGATGAAATTCAATCTGATTCTGACCAGCCCGCTGCTGCGATCCCGCCAAACGGCCGAAGTGGTCGCCGACGCTCTGGAATTGCAGCATAAAGTCAGGACCATTGAGTCGCTGGCGCCCGGCAAAGCCTTTATCGAAGGTGAGGGCCGCCATGCCGAAATCTTCCTCGAACTCGGCGCCTATCAGTTCGACCGCGCGCTGCTTGTGGGCCACATGCCCGACCTGGCAGAACTGGCATCATTCTTGCTTACTGGGAACCGCAACCTCAACATCGAATTCAAGAAAGGTTCGATATGCGCTATTGAAGTGTCGAGTCTACCGCCCCGCGGCCCGGGTTTGTTGCAGTGGATGCTGACGCCGAAGCACATGCGCATGTTCGGAAAGTGAGTGTTATGAACCCCTGGCACGACGTGGAGCTTGGCGACCAGGCGCCTGAAATTTTCAACTGCATCATCGAAATTCCCATCGGCTCGAAGGTCAAATACGAGCTGGACAAGAAGACCGGCCTGCTGCGCGTCGACCGCGTGCTATTCAGCGCCGTTCATTACCCGGCAAATTATGGCTTCCTGCCCCGGACCTACTGCGACGACAACGACCCGCTCGACGTGCTTGTGCTCGGCCAGGTCGAGGTCGCGCCGCTCTGCATAATGCGCGCCAAGACCATCGGCGTCATGCAGATGATCGACCAGAACGAAGAAGACGATAAGATCATCGCCGTCCATTACGACGACCCCGAATACCGCGAATACCGCGACATCTCCGAACTGCCCGAATACCGGCTGAAAGCGGTCAAGAGGTTTTTCGAGGATTACAAGGCGCTCGAAAATAAACAGGTCAAGGTCGAACGCTTCATGGGGCGCTACGACGCGCTCAACATCATCGAGCAGAGCATCAAGCTTTACGCCGACTTGAAGCCGCAATTAATCAAAGCGGGTACAAGTTAAAGCTGAATACAATCAACTACTTGAAATGGCGACAGCCCTTGGAGCGCGGTTGCTTGGGATACTGCTGGCAAACTCTCTGATCCCCTAGCGCCAGAGGCGCGGAATGTTTATAGAACATGTTGCGCAATAGTTTCTCAAGCTCCGTAGGAGCGACATCTGTCATATGTCGCTCCTACGGAGCTTGGTAGAATTGCCTGCCAAGGCCTATAAAGATCGCGCTCCTACGGAGCTAAGGGCCAAGAGGCTCGTTTCCTGGGTTTGCCAGCAATATCCCAAGCAACCGCGTTCCAAAGGCTCCGCCGGCTTGAAGCCGCAATTAATCGGAACGTAAAAGCAGGGGCTTACTTAAACTTTTTCGACTTTATCTTTAATCCGGCCGTCTAAATCTGCGAGGAAATCGCCCTGAAGAGCAAGCCGACGGTCGCGAACGTCCCCCGATGATTAGGATTTTTCGCCGAAGCGGCCTGACCGACAACGACGAGTTGAAAGAGAGCGGGTCTGATTCACGTATCGAGTTATGGAATTTAGCGACGATCAGATCATCGAGCGGACACTCGCCGGTGAGACCGACGCGTTTAGCCTGCTTGTGCGAAGATGGGAGAGGCCTATTTACGGACTGTCGCTGCGCATGCTCGGGCGCGATGAGGACGCGCGCGACGTTTGCCAGGAGACTTTTCTGGCGGCCTTTCGGAACCTGGGGAAGTTCCGAGGCGACGCCAAATTCTCTTCCTGGCTTTACCGTATTGCTCTGAACGCCTGCCATTCCCGGCTGCGGAGGCAGGGCGCGATGGCCGAGCAGTCAATAGACCACGAAGACGACAGCGGGCGCAAATTCGAGATCGCCGACGGCGGCCTGGAGGGGCTACCCGAGCGGTTGCAGCGCGATCAACGCGCCGAGCTGGTAAGAAAGGCTTTGTATGCGCTGCCCGCCGAGATGCGGCAGGTGATCATAATGAAGGAGTATGAGGAGTTGACCTTCGCCGAGATCGCTGAAATTTTGCAGGTTCCAGTGAGCACCGTGAAATCGCGCCTCTACACCGGACTGCAGCAGATGGGCGCCCGACTGGAAAAGATGCGTGGAATATTGTGATATGGCAATTGGAAATGAACGGAGGCCATAGACCATGAATAACGAAAAGAACGGATTCGATTCTCTGAATGATTGCGGGCGTAAGGAAGATCTGGTGACATATCTTTACGGCGAAGCGCATGCGACGGAGCGCGCATTATTCGAGAGTCATCTGGATTATTGCGACGGATGCCGAAATGAATTGACGACCTTCGGACGCGTGCGCCGCGATCTGGGCGCGTGGCAATTGGGACAGGTCGCCCGCCCGGAGATCGTGCTGCGGCGGAGCAGGCTCGATCTTCTGCGTGAGTTGGTCGGGATGTTTCCGGCATGGGCCCGTGGCGCGGCGTTCGTCGGGGTGGCCGCGGCGGTGTTACTGGTCTCGCTGTCATTCGCCGGTACTAGGATCAGCCTGAAGGACGGCGGCTTCGTCGTCAGTTTTGGCCAGACAAATAACGGGTCGCCGCTCGACCCTGCGGTCTCGTCCGAAGAGGTCGGTCGGTTGGTTCAAAACGCCGTGGCCGAAGAGCGGGAGAAAATGGAAGAGCGATACAACGCCCGGCTGGCGAGTTTTAAGGATCAACTCGACGCCGAGCATCAGGCCGAATTGCAGGCCGCCAGGGCCGAGCAGCAGGAGCAGCTCAAGGCCGCGCGGGTGACATTGCAACAAGAGATGCGCAGGTTCAATCGGCAAAATACTTCCGCCGAGATCCGCGCGTTTTTCGCCAGGGATGATTCCAGCGACCCGTGGGGAGACGGCAGATGAAAACAATTGATGCCCCAACCAGACGTAAGAAATCGCAGGCGACGAAACCACGCAGGCAAGGATGCCTGCGCTCCCAGGGGAAATCGCGTGTGACGATTTCGGCCTTGACCGCGGCGCTGCTCTCAGTAGTCTGCGTGATGGTCTTCTGCGCGAATACGGTTTTGTCTCAGAATCTGCGTAGGCAGATGCGGATTCAAAGGAAGATTGACCGGAAAACGCCTCGCCCCGCCGGCAACCGCAATAAGTTGACGCCCTCGAACAGTGGGAACGAGGAGCCGGGCGCGCCGGATCAGCCTGAAGCGGTGGCCCCTCGCGTAACGGGTCGGCAACCTGGGCCTGGCGTGGATGGAATCAGACAACGCGGCCTTCAATCGTTCTTCACCCAGGAAGAGCAGTCGTTGTGGATTCCGGCCTTCGGCAATCGGGCGGCGATTCTGATGATCTTCCGGCAACTCGACCTGGCTCCCGAACAGAAAATCAAGATCAAGGATCTCAGACGACAGGTGGGAAACCGGCTGCGGCTGTCGCGCCAGGAAATGAATCAGCTCGAAATGCAATTGGAAGAGGCGATTTACGGCAACCCCGATCCCGCAAGCCTTGACAGTTATGATGCGGCAAAGGTCAAGGAGCTAACCGAACAGGTCGTACAGAAGCGGGCTGAATTTTTCAAGCTGCATACAGATATCGAATCACAATTCCGGCAAATTTTGACGCCCGACCAGTTCTACGTCTACCGCCAATTAATGATCGATGTGGTGCGGCCGGGGAATCGTCCACTGGTCAACCCTGGAGCCCGCCAGCAGCAACGACAACGACGGATGGGAGTCCAGCCGAATCCGCAGAACAGACCCAACCCGCAAGACCAGGAGAATTGAAGATAGAAGACTGAGGATAGAAGATCGCGGCGCCCGTTCTATCCTCGATCTTCTATCCTCGATCCTCTACCACCTTCACCGCATTAGCTGAAAAGGTCACTTCTTCGCGAAATGAGATTGATGGTGTTTTTTCAGGAGCGCCAATCCGTGTCGAATCGGGACGCCGAAGCTGGCCGTCGATTGTGAACTCATCAGGATGGCCTGGTTGATGCCGATCACCTTGCCGTTAGTGCCGAAGACGGGGCCGCCCGACCCTCCCTCGTCCGTGCGCGCGTCATAAACCAGTTGCGGCGAAACGTCGCTGATGTGGCCCTGCGTCGATTGTGGGCGAATCTTCGAACTGGCGGCCAATTCGTTGAGCTGAGTCCGGTATGAGAGGTTGCCGTAAAGCCGGCGGTTCGCTCTGCTGATGTTGTTTGTTCGCGCGATCAGCCCTTCGAGCCCCGCCGGATAGCCGAGCAGCACGACCGATTGCCCGCTGGCGACGCCCTCGCCGGTTTCATCCAAAGGAAGCGGCAGTAGTTCCGCCGCGCCCTGGTCGAATGTGCAGAGCGCGACGTCCTCGCCGGACGAGAATCCGATGGGGGTCAGCCTGAACGGTTGAGGGGTCTGCGGAAAATAAGCCACCAACTCTTTCAGTCTGGGAGTGAATCCGCGCATCTTGATCAGGCTGGCTATGTCGTCTTCATCCCACGCCTGAATGACGTGACGATTGGTTAGCACGGACCCCTTGGCGGCCAGAAATCCGGTACCCATGAACTCGACCTCGTAAACGCGCCCGTTGCCGTCAACGCTCAGATTGATGTTGCCGTCGGGGCCGATCGGGTTTTCGGTCCCGGTCGGCTCTTTGAATTTGATCTCTCCGCCCGCCCTCGGATCGACGAAGACGTAAGTGCCATAAATCAGGCAGACGCCCTGCCCATAACTGTTGACGATCTTCTCTGGGAGGGAGAGCGAACTGCGAATGTCGCTGGCCTCGTTGCGCGCCTCCTGCAGAGACCCGCGGAGTTTGTCTATCTCGCCTCGCGTGGCGAGCATCGTTTGTTGCAGCTCGTTGATCGCATGGTTGTTGCGACGCCCTTCGAGAAAACCGAGCGTGTTGAAATAAATGATCGTGAGCAGGATGAAAGCGGCCACGCCGGCGATTGTGTAAAGCACGCGCCGCGGGATTTCGGCCACCAATTCGCGCAAGAGCTGTTTGACGAAGACTAGCGCGACGTCGGTCCTGGGTACCGAGCGCCGCCCCTTGGAGAGGTCGGCCGCCCCGGTCGCCATGGACGTAGTTAGCAAGGACGGGCGCGCATTCGCCAGCATGACCGCGCCAAGGCGCAGCGAGTCGGTAATGTCATCGGGGTCGGTCAACGCGAAGGCTCGCAGCCGTATGCCGGTCTCGCCGAAATAGAACGTGTCTCCGTCGCTCAGCGCTTCGCCGACGGCGACCGCTTCGCCGTCGCGCGTGACGCCGGCCTCCGGATTTACGGTCGTGATCCGGTAAGCGCCCTCTTGGCGCCGCAGCGTCAGGACGACGGATTCCGGCGGCAGCGAGAGCCCTTCGGCCTCGATCACCACGTCGCAATCGGGCGCCGTGCCGACGCTGATCACTTCCTGATGAAAGATGCGGGTCGTAGGTTGTTGGACGCCAGCCAGACGTATGACAACCCCATCGCCTATTGAAATACTCATCGAAATGTCTTTCTTGTTGTGACCGTAGCCCTGGGGGCGTTCAGAAGAAAGAAAATATCACATTCTGTTCGTATTCCAAGCCACAATCCCCGAACGCGAATTTTTTTCGGATAATGGAATTATTCTCAGACTATATATGCGTCCTGGCGTACAGCCCGGACTACTCC
>Ga0207428_10005564_pt1 | contig 11732 bp, 8 predicted proteins | sample RhiMethybrSRZTD1_FD_187600 | JGI IMG/M metagenome (GOLD analysis project Ga0207428, IMG submission 187600) | Populus rhizosphere microbial communities from Tennessee, USA - Rhizosphere MetaG P. TD hybrid SRZTD1 (SPAdes) (version 3) | ecosystem: Host-associated > Plants > Roots > Rhizosphere >... | reverse complement strand
CCGGCGAGCGCGCGGCGCGCGGCGAGCCAGCCGGCCGGCAGCGGCTCGTGCGACAGCAGGCGCAGCGCGAGCATCACGGCCGCGATCGGCAGCACGAGCAGGGCCGAGGCCTTGCACAGGAACAGCACGGTGAGCGCCGCGCCCGCGCCCGCCAGGCGCGGCAGCGTGCAGCGCAGAAGCGCCGCCTGCAGCGCGAGCAGCGCGAGCAGGAAGGCCGCCGCGGCGCACAGGTCCGAGGTCGCCAGCGCGCCGTGCGCGAGGAGCGTCGGGCTGAAGGCGAACAGCGCCAGCGAGAGGATGCCGCCCGAAGGGCCGAAGAGCCGGCGCGACCAGGCGTAGACGAGCAGGCCGAGCCCGGCCGCGACGGCGGCCACGAGCGTCCGCGCCGAGAGCAGCACGGCGCGCCAGTCGAGCCCCGACTCGTAGAGCCAGCGGTGCCCCAGCCGCCAGACGTCCGAGCCCTCCCACTCGGGGCCCGCGCGCGGCGGGAAGGCCCCGGCGCCGCCCTCGCCCGCCGACCCGCGGCTCGCGGCGCCGAAGCCCGGCAGCCCCACGAGCAGCTGCGGCAGCAGGCCGTTCTCGGGCTGCAGCCGGTGATCGCCGGTGAGCCAGTAGCTCGCGCCCGCCGTCAGGTGGCCGGTCTCGTCGTAGGCCGGCCCCTCGTGGCGCGCAGCGGAGATCGCCAGGCCCGCGAAGAGCGCGGCGAGGACGAGCGCGGCCGGCGTGCCGCTCCACCAGCGCGGGCGGGCGGCGCCCTCGGCGTCGCCGACCTCGGCCCGGCCCTCGCTCGTGTGCGGACGCGTCACCGTCCCCCCATTGGACCCTACGCGCCGGACGGATGTGCGGCCCGCGTGCATCCCGAGCGCCGGCGGAGCACGCGCCGCAGCCACGAGGCCGCCACGCGCGACGACCCTGGGCGCCGCCGACGATTCTGATATGTTCCCCGCTTCACGTCCGGACTCGGGAGATTCGCGCGATGTCCACTCGCCTCAGCCTTCTTCTCGCGGCCGCGACGCTCGTCGTCCCGGCCTGCAGCGCCACCAACGAGACCAAGTCTGACGAGGTCCCCAAGGCGGCCACCGGCACCGGCGAGGCGGCCAAGACGGACGCGGCGAAGCCCGACGCCGCCAAGGCCGACGGCGCCAAGGCCGACGGCGCCAAGCCCGATGAGAAGGGCCAGGTCGCCAAGTCGGACGACAAGGCCGAGCTGAGCGACGAGCAGAAGGCGGCCAAGGAGAAGGAGGAGAAGGAGAAGAAGGAGAAGGAGGAGGCCAAGAAGAACTGGGAGGCGAAGACCGAGAAGCTGACCAAGACCGCCGGCCTGTTCACGGTCTGGAGCGACGACAACACGATCCTGCTCGAGATCGACGAGTCGGTGCTCAACCGGCCCTTCCTCTACGGCGCCGGCCTGGGCTCGGGCGCGGGCAGCGGCGCGGTCTACCGCGGCGCGATGACCTCCGACAGCGAGGCGATCCTGCACTTCGAGCGGCGCGGCGAGAAGAAGGTCGTGCTCGTCGCGCAGAACACGCGCTACGCCGAGCCGGGCGACTCGCTCGAGAAGCGCATGCTCGACGAGGTCACCTCGCAGAGCGTGATCAAGTCCTTCGACCTCGTCGCGGAGAACAAGGAGGAGAAGCGGGTGCTCGTCAACCTGGGCGACTGGCTCTCGGACGACAACCTCCAGCTCGCCCACGGCCTGCCCGGCAAGTACACCGTGGCCAAGGACCTGGGCAAGGTCGTCAAGGTCGCCAACTTCCCGCGCAACCTCGAGGTCGACCAGGTCTGGCAGTTCATCGGCACGCGCGAGGGCGGCAACCTGACCCTGGCCGACGGCCGCGGCGTGCAGGTCAAGGTGCACCACTCGCTGTGCGCGCTGCCCGACGACGGCTACAAGCCGCGCGAGTTCGACCAGCGCGTCGGCTTCTTCTTCACCGAGCGCAAGGACCTGTTCGACATCTACTCGAACGACCCGGTGCACCGCTACATCCACCGCTGGCGGCTGCAGAAGAAGGACCCGTCGGCCGAGGTCAGCGACCCGGTGCAGCCGATCGTGTACTGGATCGAGAACACGACGCCCAAGAAGTGGCGTGACGCCGTGAAGAAGGGCATCGAGGCCTGGGAGCCCGCCTTCCGCAAGGCCGGCTTCAGCAACGCGATCGTGGCCAAGCAGATGCCCGAGGACGCCGACTGGGATCCGGCCGACGTGCGCTACGCGGTCGTGCGCTGGTCGGCCGACGAGGACGTGAACTTCGCCATCGGCCCCTCGCGCGTCGACCCGCGCACCGGCGAGATCATCGACGCCGACATCACGATGCAGGCCGGCTTCCTGAACATCTACCGCGAGCGCTTCGAGAAGTACGTCTCCGACCTGGCGCTCGAGAGCAAGGACCAGATCCTGGCCGACGTGCGCCAGCGCATGACGCGGCAGATGCCGGAGGGCTTCGACCCGCGCATGTGCCAGTTCGCGGGCAGCGAGCTCGCGGCGCGCGCCGCGCAGGCGGCCACCCTGGCCGAGATCGTGCGGCCCGACGACTTCGACGTCGACGCCTTCCTCGCCGCGATGCTCACCGAGGTCGTGGCCCACGAAGTCGGCCACACGCTCGGGCTGCGGCACAACTTCAAGTCGTCCACCTGGCTCGACCTCGACGCGCTCGAGAAGGCGGGCGACACGGCGCAGCAGGGCCTGGTCGGCTCGGTCATGGACTACACGGCGATCAACCTCGCCGGCCCGGGCCAGCCGCAGGGCGAGTACTTCGCCTCGGCGGTCGGCCCCTGCGACCGCTGGGCGATCGAGTACGGCTACACCGAGACCGGCAGCAACGAGAAGGCCGTGATCGAGGGCATCGCCGCGCGCTCGGCGCAGCCCGGACTCGACTACGGCACCGACGAGGACGCGTTCCTCGGCGATCCCTACTCGACGACCTGGGACCTCGGCTCCGACCCGGTGGGCTTCTCCGCCTCGCAGGTCAACCTGGCCGAGGAGGGCTTCAAGAAGCTGGCCGAGAAGGGCGCCGAGAAGGGCGAGGGCTTCGACCGCTACAGCCGCTACTTCGGGATGATGGTCAGCCACTACAACAACAACTACCGCGGACTCGACCGCTTCCTGTGGGGCGTGGCGATGAACCGCGACGTGGTCGGCCAGGAGGGCGGGCGTCCGCCGCTCGTCATGGTCGACCCGGCCACGCAGCGGCGCGCGCTCGACCTGCTCATCAACAAGGGCCTGACCTGGCGCGGCGGCATCCCCGACAGCCAGCGCCTGCTGCTCAGCAACAAGAAGGTCGGCTCCTTCGGCTCGTGGTTCGACTTCTGGAGCTTCGACCCGTTGCCGCGCGTGGTGAACAACTCGCGCTACGGCGTGCTCGCCTCGCTGCTCGACCACGACCTGCTCGAGCGGCTCGCCAGCCAGGCCGAGCTCGACGGCAAGGACGCCCTGACCCCCATCGAGCTGACCGACAAGGTCTTCGCGACGGTCTGGGGCCCCGAGACGCCCGACGAGCACGACCGCTGGACGCAGGCCGACTTCGTCGACCTCTGCATCGAGGGCCTCAAGCGGCGCACGACGCCCGACACGACCGCGCTCTACGACTCGCTGCTCAACCGCGTCGAGCAGCGCTGCAAGGTCTACGCGCAGTCGACCGACCGCCAGGTGGCGGCGAACGGCGCGTGGCTGGTGGGCCGCATCGAGAGGTTCCGCAACCGGCAGGCGACGGAGGGCGTGTAGGACCTGCAGCAGGCCGACCGGCGCTTACGCGCCGGCGGCCGCTGCTGCCGCCCTTGCAGCCGACGGGCGCTGACGCGCCCGCGGCTGAAGGCCGGCGTCGGGAACCGTGACGGGTGATGCCGGCGACTCAGCGCCGACGCGCACCTTCGGCGTGTCGAAGCTTTGGCCGTAGCAGCAGTCGCCAGCGGCGCGTCGGGGCCGGCTCGGCCCGACGATTGACGCCCATGGAAGGGTGCCGTAGCTTCGGTCATCCATCGCTCCCGGAGGCGGACGCTCCGAGAGCCCGGGCGCTCAGCCGGCGCACATCCACGGAAAGGACGGGGGTTCACATGCTGCGACAGAACTTCGGTTTGCGGTTTGGCTTCTCGTGCCTCTTCTACTGCCTCGCCGCGCGGGGAGCCGCGGGCCAGCAGTTCCAGCAACAGGCCGGCATTCTGCCCGTCCCGACGGACTACTGGACCGAGGGCGTGACGGTCGTCGATGCCGACGAGGACGGCCGCTGGGACGTGCTGTTCGTGCACGCCAACGGCTGGGCGGTGCCGGGCGACTTCGCAGCGACGGGAACGTTCCCGCTGCCTCCGATCCTGCTGCTCAACACCGCCACGAGCGGCGGCAATCCCGTTTTCATCGACGCGAGCTCGACGTATCTGCCGTCCAATCTGGTCATGCACGGCAAGGGCGCGTCAGTGGCCGACTTCGACGGTGACGGGCACGACGACCTCGTGCTGGCTTGTGCCTTTGGAACCAGACAGCACCTGTTGATGAAGCAACCGGGCACGCTGGCGTGGGTCGAAGAGAGCGGGCGGCTCCCGCCCATGTTCCTCAACTGCTTCAGTGCAGGCGTGGGAGACCTCGACGACGATGGAGACATGGACATCGTCTTCACCGATGCCGGCCCGCAGTCCTTTCAGGCGCCAGGTGGCCAGGCGCGCCTCTGCATCAACGACGGCACCGGTCACTTCACCGAGCAGCCGACGTGGCTCAACGCCTCGAACAAGATCGGCGCGCAGAACGCCAAGATCGTCGACATCGACAACGACTTCGACCTCGACGTGATCGTCGACGGAAAGTCGCCGCAGACGCAGGTCTACTTCAACGACGGGCAGGCCCACTTCACCTCGAACACCACGGTGATCCCCTCCGGCAGCAACTCCACCTACGAGGCCGAATGGGGAGATCTCGACGGCGACAGCGATCTCGACGCGGCCTTCATGGGGGTGAGCGGTTTCACCGACGGCACGCTCCAGAACTTCCTGAGCGACACGGGGACGCTTTCGTTCTCGCTCACCAGCACCACGCTGACCGGAGTCCCCGCGAGCCAGGACGACAACGAGTTCGTGCTCATCGACGCCGACGACGATGGCGACCTGGACGTGATCACCGCTTCACTGTCGGGCCAGCAGGAGAAGCTGTACTACAGTATCGGCGCGTTCGGCCCGGGCTTCTTAAACTGCACCCCGGGGGTGGGCTTCAGCCAGGTCACGGACTCGACCCTCGACATGTGCATGGCGGACTTCGACGGCGACGGCGACGACGACGCGGTCACCGGACAGGGCGAGAGCGGCAACTTCACCGACCGTTACTACCGCAACACGGGCCCCGCCGACACGCTGCCGCCGCGCATCGGGCGCGTCCAGGCCGCGCCGTTGACGGTGCCGCTGGCCGCGATCGCATCCGGGGGGCTCCTGCGTCACGCGTGGCTCCAGGGCGAGACCTGGGACGATGGTCAGACCTTCGAGACGGCAGAGCTGCTGGTCGACACGGACAAGCTGGGCGAGGCCAGCTCGAGCGCCGTCCCGATGCAGCACAGCGGCGGTCAGATCTTCCGCGGCCTCGTCGATCCAGCGCCGTCCTCGACGGGGCTCGTCGGCATGCACGTGAGCTACCGGGTGCAGGCGAGCGACCCCAATGGGAACACATCCGTCTCCACTGCCGAGACCTTCGTGGTCTGTGGCAGCGAGACCTACGGTTCCGCGGGATCGATCGCCCTGGCGGCTGACGCCGACCCGACGCTGGGAGCGAGCTTCGCAGTGAGCGCGAGCGGTGGTCCGGCCGGCCAGCCTGGACTGATCGCCGTGGGCACGGCGCGCGCGAACCTCCTCAACGGCATCCTCCTCGTCGATCCAAACCACTTCCTGCTCCTCAGTCCGCTCAGCTTCGATGGCGGCGGCTCGATCCAGCTCTCGGCACCGCTGCCAGGCGACGAGGCCTTGGCTGGTCTCGTGCTCGATCTGCAGGTCTTCGCGCTGGATTCCGGACAGCCCCACGGCGTCGCTGCCTTCTCGAACGGTCTCGAGCTCGCCCTCTGCGCGCAGTAGCGGGCTGAAGACCCGGGCGTCAGAGGCCCTCAGCTCCGAGGCCGAGTCCCGGGACGACGCAGGCTGCGGCGAAGGCGCGGCCGCAAGAGCAGCCGCCAGCGCCGCGGCAGCCGGCGCTCGTGCCGGTTGAGCCAGCGCGCCACGCGCGGGCTCGCCATCCCGGCGCAGACCGCGGCCAGGATGTAGAAGGGGATGCCCGTCACGATGGGCACCAGCCAGCCGACGATGCCGAGCACGACGAAGACCAGCGCCGCGGCGAGCAGCGCGATGCGCTTGACCATTCCCGGGCGCGCGCCGTCCTGCTGGATCAGGTCGGGCAGGTCGTCCGGTAGGATCGGCGCCTGACCGTGCCCGCCGCCGACCCCGTCCTCAACGCCGTCGTCAGCCATCGTGAGGACCTTACCGAGCGCCTCGCGATCGTGCGAGTCGAGCCGCGCGGCTGGACGCTGCCGCCCTTCGAGCCCGGCCAGTGGGCCACGCTCGGCCTGCCCGACCCCGACGGCGCGGGAAAATTCCTCAAGCGCGTCTACTCCATCGCGTCGGCGCCCGGGCTGCCGCACCTCGAGTTCTACATCCAGCTCGTCAAGGAGGGCGAGTTCACGACGCGGCTGTGGCACCTGCACCCGGGCGACGAGCTGTGGCTGGCGCCGAACATCGCCGGCTTCTTCACGCTCGAGCCGGTGCCCGCGGGCGCCGACCTCGCGCTCTTCGCGACCGGCACCGGCCTGGCGCCCTTCGTCTCGATGCTGCGCCACGCGCAGCGCGCGGCGACGCGCCCCTGGCGGCGCTGCGTCGTCGTGCACGGCGCGCGCAATGCGGCCGAGCTGGGCTACCGCGACGAGCTGACCGCGTGCGCCGCGGGCGGCGGCGACGTCGTCTACCTGCCGCTCGTCACGCGCGAGCCCGAGAGCAGCGGCTGGAGCGGCCGCCGCGGCCGCCTGCAATCGCTGCTCGAGGGCGACGCGTGGCGAGCGGCCGTCGGCGCGCCGCTCGATCCCACGTGCTGGCACGTCTTCCTGTGCGGCAACCCCGAGATGATCGACGACATGGACGCGCGCCTGAAAGCCCTCGGCTTCAGCCACCACCGCCGGACCGCGCCGGGGAACCTGCACTTCGAGCGCTACTGGTGACCGCCACGCGATCCGTCGGCGTCAGCCCGCTGTGCCGCCGCCGCACCTCGAAGACGCGCCGCGCCGCCTCGAGCTGGATCGCGAGGTTCATCTTGCTGTCGCCCGCCGCGCGGTCGGGGAACTCGATGGGCACTTCCTTGATGCGGTAGCCGAGACGCCAGGCGACGTAGGAGAGCTCGACGAGGAACACGTAGCCGGTGCTGTGGATGCGCCGCGGCAGGTCCATGCCGAGCAGCGTCTGCCGCCGCCAGAGGCGGAAGCCGCCCGTCGCGTCGTGCACCGGGATGCCGAGGATCGCGCGCACGTAGACGCTGTTCGCGAACCACGAGAGCAGCTTGCGCCACCAGGCCCACTTCGGATCGAGACGTCCGCCCTCCACATAGCGGCTGCCCACGACGAGGTCGGCCTCCGGCAGCGCCGCGAGCAGGTCGGGGATGAAGCGCGGCGGATGGCTGAAGTCGCAGTCCATCTGGAGCACGAGCTCGGCGCCCGCGTCGAGCGCCTGACGGATGCCGGCGAGGTAGGCCCGCGCCAGGCCGTCCTTGGCCTGCCGGTGCAGCACCGCGACGCGGCCGTCGCTGGCGGCCGCCAGCGCGTCGGCGATCGCGCCCGTGCCGTCGGGCGAGCTGTCGTCCACGACGAGGATCGAGAGCTGCGCGTCGCGCAGGCTCAAGGCGAGCAGCGCCCCCACCATCCGCGGCAGGTTCTCGGCCTCGTTGTAGGTGGGCAGGACGACCGTGAGCTGCATGACCCCTCGGGAAGAGCCGGGGGACTATATCCTCCGTCCTCGCCGGGACGACGCAGCGGGACCGCGGCGCGCGCAAGGTAGGCTGTGGCCCGTGGGTCTGCGCGCGACCGTCCTGCTCTCCGTGCTCGGCACCGTGGCGGTCGTGACGCTGTTGCTGCTGACCCACGAGTGGGGCGCGGGCCACAGGCCCGACGGCAAGCCGCGCGCCCCCTACCTGCTCGAGGACACCTTCGACCGCACGATCTACCAGCGGCGCGGCCGCTGGCTGCCCGCGCATCGGCTGCCCTACCTCGAGGAGGACAGCGAGTACCCGCAGCTCGCGACCTGGATGTTCGCGCTGCCCTACCTGTTCTTCGAGAGCCACGTGCCGGTCGGCCGCGCACAGACGGACACCGAGTTCGCCGCGCACCCCGAGGACAGCCGGCGCTACTTCGACCTCCACCACGCGTTCCAGGCCGTGCCCGTGCTGGGCCTGCTCATCGTGACGGCGCTGCTGCTCCGCGAGCTGGGCCGCTCGCCCGGCTGGGCGCTGCTGATGTTCCTGCCGGGCACGCTCTACTTCGGCTTCAATCGCTTCGACGCCTGGCCGGCGGCGCTCGTCGCGCTGGCGCTGCTGCTGCAGCTCCGGCGCCGGCCGCTGGCCGCGGCCGTCGTGCTCGGGCTGGGCACGATGATGAAGTGGTATCCGGTGCTGCTGCTGCCGCTGTTCCTGGCGCACGACCTGTGGCGCGACTCGCCGCCGGACGAGCCGGCGCGCGCGCGGCTCGCGCGGCTGCCGCGCGCGGTGCTCGGCCCGGGCCTGGCCGCCGCGGGAGTGATCGTCGCGATCCTCGGCATCACCTTCCTCTGGGGCGGCGGCTGGGACGCGGTGACCTACGTCTACTCGCGCCAGGGCGACCGCGTGCACAACCCGCCCTCGCTCGCCGCGGCGCTGCTCGAGCCCTGGCGCTGGGGAGTGTTCCCGCTCGCGAGCTTCCCGGCCGTCTACCGCGTGCTCTTCGTCCTGCAGGTGCTCCCGGCCGTCGCGCTGGCCTGCGCCCCGGTGCGCAGCCCGCGGGCGCTCGTGCTCGGCTGCCTGTGCGTCGTGCTGGCCTTCGCCCAGTTCGGCAAGGTCTTCTCGCCGCAGTGGATCTGCTGGGTCGCGCCGCTCGCCGTGCTCGTCGCGCCGGGCTCCCGGATGGCGCTGGCGCTGCTCGTCGCGCTGCAGTTCCTGATCTACCTGCAGATCCCCGTGCTCTACTTCGCGCGCATGACCGACCCCGCGTCCGCCGGCCAGGGTGCCGGAGGGCTGCAGGGCGCGACCGCCTTCTGGGCCGCCTCCGACACGCGCATCGCCCTGCTGGCCCTGTTCTGGGCGTGGAGTTGCTGGGCCTTCCTGCGTACCGTGTGTCGCCCCGCGCCGCTCGCCGCGCCCACCCCCGCCTGACGCATGGACCCGCTGAAGACCGACTGCCGGCACTTCCGCCCCGACCGGCCCTGCGCCCCCCACAAGCAGCACGGCGTCGTGTGCGCGACCTGCACCGAGTTCTACGACCCGGTGCGCACGCGCGTGCTGCTGGTCAAGCTCGCGGCGGTCGGTGACGTGCTGCGCACGACGAGCCTGCTGCCGGGCCTGCACCGGCGCTGGCCGGGCGCGCACGTGACCTGGCTGACCTCGCCCGCGGCCGCCGAGCTCTTCCGCGGCAACCGGCTGGTCGACCGCGTGCTCGTCACGCGCGGCGAGGCGCCGGTGGAGCTGCTCGCCGAGCGCTTCGACGTGATCATCAACCCCGACGCGGCGGCCGACGCCTGCGCGCTGGCGCACGTCGCGCGCGGCGAGACGCGCATCGGCTTCGACGTCGACGAGCGCGGCGCGCCGATCGCGCTCTCGCCCGCGGCCGAGCGCTGGCTCGAGATGGGCGTGCGCGACGACAAGAAGAAGGCCAACCGCCTGACCTACCAGGAGCACATGGCGGCCATCCTGGGCGTCGACTACCGGCGCGAGCCGCCGATCCTCGAGCTGACCGACGAGGAGCGCGCCGCCGGCCGCGAGCTGCGCGCGCGCCACGCGCCGCGGGCCGGGCGCGCCGTGGTCGGGCTCAACACGGGCGCGGGCGGCCGCTGGCGCTTCAAGCGCTGGACCGAGCCGGGCTTCACCGAGCTGGCGCGGCGCCTGCTCGACGAGGGCCACCAGGTCTGGCTGCTCGGCGGGCCCGAGGAGGTCGAGCGCAACGCGCGCCTCGCCGCGGCCACCGGCGGGCGCGCGCTCGAGACCGGCTGCGACAACACGCTGCGCGAGTTCGCGGGCCTCGTCGACGCCTGCGACGCGGTCGTCACCGGCGACACGCTCGCCATGCACGTCGCCATCGCGCGCCTCAAGCCGGTCGTCGTGCTCTTCGGCCCGACGTCGCTGGCCGAGATCGAGGTCTTCGGGCGCGGCGAGCGCCTCGCGCCCGACCTCGAGTGCCTCGTCTGCTACAAGCAGGACTGCGACTTCGTGCCCAACTGCATGGAGTCGATCTCGATCGAGAGCGTCCACGCGGCCCTGGCGCGGCAGCTCGCGCCGTGAAGATCGTCGTCACCGTCCCCACCTACAACGAGGCCGAGAACATCGAGGCGCTCGTGACGGCGATCCTCGAGCAGGACCCGCGCATCGAGGTGCTCGTGGCCGACGACAACTCGCCCGACGGCACGGGCTTGCTGGTGCGCAAGCTGGCCATCGCCAGCGGCCGGGTGCAGCTCCTGCTCCGCACGACCGACCGCGGTCGCGGCCGCGCGGGGCGCGACGCCTTCGTGCGCGCCCTGGCGACCGGCGCCGAGCTGGTGTTCGAGATGGACGCCGACTTCAGCCACGACCCGCGCCACCTGCCCGAGATGATCGCGGCGCTCCAACGCTACGACGTCGTGCTCGGCAGCCGGCACGTGCCGGGCGGCGCCGACATCGGCCGGCCGGCCTGGCGGCGCGGGCTCACCTGGATGTCGAACCTCTACGTGCGCGCGGTGCTGGGGCTGCCCGTGCGCGACTGCAACAGCGGCTACCGCGGCTGGCGGCGGCACGCGCTCATGGTCATCGACGTCGGGCGCGCCTTCTCGCCGGGCCCCGCGATCGTGCACGAGCTGCTCTACAAGGCGCACGTGCGCGGCCAGCGGCTGGGCGAGGTGCCGATCCAGTTCAAGGAGCGCGTCCGCGGGACGTCCACGCTGAGCTTCGCCACGCTGGCGCGCAGCTACGTGACCGTGCTCCGGCTGCGCTGGCTGGCGCTGCTGCACCGGCTCTTCGCGCGGCGCGCCGAGGAGCCGGCCGCGTGAGGCGCGCGGCCACGGCGCTGGCCGCGCTGCTGGCCGCCGCCGGGCCGGCCGGCTGCGGCGGCGACCCGCCGGCCGCGCCGCGGCCCAACGTGCTGATCGTCACGCTCGACACGCTGCGCGCCGACCGCCTCGCCGCCTACGGGCAGACCGCGCGCGTCATCACGCCGCGCCTGGACGCCTTCGCGCAGCAGGCGGTCGTCTTCGAGCAGGCCTTCGCCGACAGCAGCTTCACGCCCCCCACGCACGCCTCGATCTTCACCGGGCTCTATCCGCCCGAGCACGGGATGACGTGGTGGAACCATCCGCTCGCGGCGGTGCCCACGGCGGCCGAGGTCTTCGCGGCCGCGGGCTACCGCACCGGCGCCTTCACGCCCATGCCCACGCTGCTCAAGCTCGGGCTGTCGCGCGGCTTCCAGGAGCAGGGCGCGCCCGAGCCCCGGCAGGAGGACACGCCCGACGGCGAGCGTCTCGTGCTCGCCGGGGCCGACGCGGTCAGCGCGCTCGCGCTGCCCTGGCTCACGGCACAG
>Ga0207428_10005563_pt1 | contig 11733 bp, 10 predicted proteins | sample RhiMethybrSRZTD1_FD_187600 | JGI IMG/M metagenome (GOLD analysis project Ga0207428, IMG submission 187600) | Populus rhizosphere microbial communities from Tennessee, USA - Rhizosphere MetaG P. TD hybrid SRZTD1 (SPAdes) (version 3) | ecosystem: Host-associated > Plants > Roots > Rhizosphere >... | reverse complement strand
GCGCGAAACAAACGAGATGCGCGCTCACGCTCGAAGCATCTCAGATACGTGCTTCGGAAACGCATTACGCTTCACGAAAGCGAGACGACGACTTTCGTTGCCTCCCGTCGCCGCGCGCGGATCCGCGCGGCGCGCTCTTTCCGCCGCATCAGCGGACCTTTGCCGTCGATTTCGAGAGCTCGCGCGCGAGGAATGTTGGAACGGCAGACGTCTTGCTCCATGAAAAACCAGTCTGCAGTTCGCCGCCCGTTAACCGGTACGCTAAGCCCCCCAGCGACCCTCTCCGTTCGGCAAGAGGGGTAAGTGCACGCGACAAATCGCGCATTTACCCCTGACCCTCCTCGCCGGGATTTGCGACGAAGCGGTAGCCGACGCCGCGAATGGTCTGCAGGTGCCGCGGGTTCGACGGTTCATCCTCGATGTAGCGGCGCAGGCGGACGATGAAGTTGTCGATAGCGCGCGTATCTGTGTCTTCGTGTACGCTCCACACCTTCTCGAGGATGGCTTTACGCGCCACCGGCTGCCCTTCATGCGCCACCAGATAGCGCAGCAGCGCCGCCTCCATCAGCGTCAGCGGCATCTTCTTCTCGCCGACGCGCACTTCCAGCTGTTCGAAGTCGATGCTGCGATCGCGAAACGAGAACTGCGAGGTGACAGGAGCTGACTGTTCAGCTGCTTCTTGTCGAAACCATTCGTGGCGGCGCAGCAGGCCGTTCACGCGCGAGAGAAGAATCGGCAGCTCGAACGGCTTGGCCAGATAATCGTCTGCCCCCGCGCCGAATCCGCGCAGCACGTCTTCCGATCGCCCGCGCGCGGTCAGCATCAGCACCGGCACGAAGCGCCGCGTCTTTCGCAGTTCCGCGACCACGCCGAAGCCGTCGATGCCCGGCAGCATGACGTCGAGGATGACCAGGTGGTAGCGCCCCGGTTCCGCCTTCAGCCGGGCCAGCGCGTCCTCGCCGTTGTCGATGACGTCCACCTCGTGCTGTTCCGCCTCGAGGTTGTAGCGCAGGCCGTCGGCCAGGTGCTGCTCGTCTTCGACGACGAGGATGCGGCTCATTGCTGCGCCACGACCGGCAGGTGCACGGTGAAGGTGCTGCCGTGGCCGGGCCCTTCGCTCTCGGCGAAGACCTTGCCGCCATGGCGCGCCACCACCGAGCGGACGATGAACAGGCCGAGGCCGGTGCCCTTGATCCGCATCGTGCCCGGGACGCGGTAGAAGCGCCGGAAGATCCGCTTGCGCTCCGACGGCAGGATGCCGACGCCGTGATCGCGCACCCGCAGCGTCGCGCGCTCCGCCTCGGTCTGCTCGAGCTCGACGTGGATGCGCACCTCGGGGCCGGAATACTTCACCGCGTTGTCGACCAGGTTCGAGACCACTGCCTTCAGCTCGTCTTCGTCGCCCAGCACGCAGGTGCGGCTGCCGTTGGGCGACGCGTCGCGATAGCTGATCGCGTCGGCGGCGAGGTGGTAGCGGGTGCGCGCCAGCGCGATGCATTCCTCCACCAGCGCCCTCAGATCGACCTCGGCGTAGCCGCCGCGCCGCACCCGCGCGCCCAGCTGCGCGGCGCGAAGCACCTGCTCGATGGTTCCGAGCAGCCGATCGCTGTCCTCGAGCATCGCGCGGTAGAAATCCTGCCGGCGCGCATCGTCCACCTGCCGGTTCTGCAGCGTCTGCAGATACAGCTTCATCGACGCCACCGGCGTCTTCAGCTCGTGGGTGACGGCGTTGATGAACGCCTCGTGTTGCTCGTTGCGCCGGATCTCGCGCACGAGAAAGATGGTGTTGAGTACGACGCCCGTGATGATCAGGGGAAAGACGAGCAGGCCCGCGACCAGCAGGCCTGCCTGACGCCAGCTGACGATGACCCAGCCGACGTTGAGCGCGAGGGCGCCGCCGACGAGGGCGACGCCGAGGAGGATGAAGGCGACTGACTTCCGGCGCCCGCCAGACCTCATGCCTTCATTGTAGTGTCGGCGTCCGGCGGCTTGTAGTGTCCGCCTTCGAGGCGGAGGGTCGCGATCAGGCCGCGATTTCGCGCGCCGGCGCCGACTGGACCTTCGCGGCCCGGATGTCCCACACCAGGCCCAGCGCCCGCAGCGCCTTGAGCTCGAGCCAGGTGATGTCGAACTCGTACCACGCCAGCCCGTGCCGGGCCGACGTCGGATGCGCGTGATGGTTGTTGTGCCACCCCTCGCCGAAGGTCAGCATCGCCACCCACCAGACGTTGCGCGAATCGTCGCGGGTCGCGAACCGGCGCTTGCCCCAGAGGTGCGTCGCCGAGTTGACCAGCCAGGTCGAGTGCAGGCCGACGACGACGCGGAGGAAAATCGCCCAGTTCACCAGCGGCCAGCCGCCGACCGCGAGCAGCCCGAGGCCGACAATCGTCAGCGGCACCCAGTGATAGGTCGACAGCCAGCGGTAGAACGGATCCTTCGCCAGGTCGGGCGCGTACCGCGACATCCGCGCGGTGTCGTTATGCTGCGCATCGCCGAACAGGATCCAGCCGATGTGCGCCCAGAATGCGCTGACCCGCGGGGTGTGCGGATCCTCGGCCTGGTCGGAGTGCTGATGGTGGACGCGGTGCGTCGCCACCCAGAAAATCGGTCCCCCCTCGAGCGTCAGCGTGCCGCAGACGGCGAGAAAATACTCGAACAGCCGGTAGGTCTTGAACCCCCGGTGCGTATGCAGCCGGTGGTACCCCATGCTGATGCCGAGCCCGATCGAAACCCAGTAGAGCGCCGCGGCGACGAGCAGGTTCATCCAGCTGAAAGACCAGAAGGCGGCCACCGCCTGAACGTGAAACCAGACCAGGACGATGCAGGTCACGATGCTCAACTTGCTATAGCGCGACCGGAACGAATGAAGAACGACGCTACTCATCTACACTCCTGATTTTGCGCGCGGGGGGGTCTGCTAGTACGTTATCGAACATCAAGTCAGCCGACTGTAAGAGTTCCGTAATAGTTCGGGAGAGACATGGAAGACAAGGTCGCAGGCTTCAAAGCGGCGGTGGTGCAGGCGGCGCCGGTGGCGTTCGATCGTGACCGGACTCTCGCAAAAGTGCACAGTCTGGCAGCCGATGCGGCGCGTCAGGGGGCGCGGCTGGTGGTGTTCCCGGAGGCGTTCGTCTCCGCCTACCCGCGCGGGCTGGATTTCGGCGCCGTCGTCGGCTCGCGCACCGACGAGGGGCGCGAAGACTTCCGCCGCTACTGGGAAAGCAGCGTCGACATCCCCGGACCGGCGATCGACGCGCTCGCGCGCACGGCGCGAACCTTCGGCATCTACCTCGTCGCCGGCGTCGTCGAGCGTGACCGCGGCACGCTGTACTGCACAGTCGTGTTTTTCGCGCCCGACGGCGCGTATCTCGGCAAACACCGCAAGGTGATGCCGACCGCGTCCGAGCGCCTGGTGTGGGGATTCGGCGACGGGTCGACCTTACCGGTGTTCGACACGCCGCTCGGCCGGCTCGGCGCGGTGATCTGCTGGGAGAACTACCTGCCGTTGATGCGCGCGGCGATGTACGCGAAAGGGATCGAGCTCTATTGCGCGCCGACTGCGGATCCGCGCGACAGCTGGATCGCGTCGATGCGGCACATCGCCGTCGAAGGACGCTGCTTCGTGCTGTCGTGCAACCAGTTCAACCGGCGCGCCGACTTCCCTGCCGACTACCGCACGCGCTTCGGCAACGATCCGGACACGATCGTCACGCGGGGCGGCAGCTGCATCGTCGACCCGTTCGGCAACTTCCTCGCCGGGCCGAACACCGAAGGCGAGGCGATTCTGGTGGCCGACATCGACCCGGCGCAGATCATCCGCGGCAAGTTCGATCTCGACGTTGTCGGGCACTACGCGCGGCCCGACATCTTCCAGCTGCACGTCGACGAGCGGGCGAAGCAGCCGGTGACAGTCCACGGCGAAGTCGAAGTTCCAATCGAACGGACGTGAGATCGCGTAAAATTCGGGAGAAAGCGAGGTCACTCCATGCGCGCACGCGTCATCACGCTGTCGGCAACCGCCGCCGCGGTGGCCGCCGGTTTGTTCATCGCGTCGGCGGACATCTCGGGCCAGGCGCCCGCGCCGGCAAAGAAGCCGGCCGCCGCCGGCGGCATCCCCCGGATGCCCGACGGCAAGCCCGACCTGCAGGGCACCTACGACATCGGCACGCTGACGCCGCTGCAGCGCGCGGCCGGGACGCCGCTGGTGATGGCGGACGAAGACGCCGCGAAACTCGAGGGGCAGGCCGCCTCGCGCAGCGAAAAGCTGAACGCGGCGATCGACGGCAACCGCGCCGCGCCGCCGAGCGGCGGCGACGGCTCGCCCGGCCCGTACGGGAACGTCGGCGGCTACAACAATTTCTGGCTCGATCCCGGGACGCGCTACACGGTGGTGGACGGCAAGCGGCGCGCGTCGCTGATCGTCGATCCGCCGGACGGCCGCGTGCCGGAGCTGACGCCGGACGCGAAGCTGCGCCCGACGCGCGGCGGCTACAACAGCCGGCCGACGTCCGACCAGGCGGCGCGCGAAGACGATCCGGGCTTCGAGGGAGGCGAGGCCTACAACGATCCGGAACTGCGCCCGCTCGCCGAGCGCTGCCTGCTGGGATTCAGCTCGACGTCGGGGCCGCCGATGCTGCCGACCTACTTCTACAACAACCTGCACCAGATCGTGCAGACGCCCGACCGGGTGATGATCCTGACCGAGATGGTCCACGACGCGCGCGTCGTCCGCATCGGCGGCACGCACCTGCCGAAGACGATGAAGCGCTGGCTGGGCGACTCGATCGGCCGCTGGGAGGGCGACACGCTGGTGGTCGAGACGACCAACTTCACCGACAACACGCGCTTCATGGGATCGACCGGCGACCTCAAGGTCACCGAGCGCTTCACCCGTGTCGACGCCAAAACGCTGCGCTATCAGTTCACGGTGGAAGATCCCAAGACATGGACGCGGCCGTGGACGGCCGAGTACACCTGGCCGCTGACGAGCGATCTGCTCTACGAATACGCGTGCCACGAGGGCAACTACGCGCTGGGCAACATCCTGCGCGGGGCGCGGCTCAAGGAGAAAAACGACGAGGCGAAGAAAACGGGCAAGCAGCCCTAGCGGCCCCCAGTTTGCAGCCGGCTTAGCCGTCAATTTCTAGGAGGATGAATGGCTAAGCTGGCTCGCGACGTGATGACGACTAACCCTGCCTGCTGCACTCCGCAGACGCCTCTCGACCAGGTCGCCAAGCTCATGGTTCAGCACGACTGTGGCGAGATTCCCGTCATCGATCCGGGCGAACATGTCGTCGGCGTCGTCACCGACCGCGACATCGTCACCCGGGTGATCGCGAAGGACAAGAACCCGCTCGCCTACACCGCCGAGAGCGCGATGTCCGACCCGGCGATCACGGTGCCCACCGACGCCCCGCTCAACGAGGTGCTGGCGACGATGGAGAAGCACCAGATCCGGCGCGTGCCGGTGATCAACGAGCAGGGATGCTGCGCCGGGATGATCTCGCAGAGCGACCTGGCTTGGTCGGCGAAAGAGAAGGACGTCGCCGAGCTGGTCCGCGAAGTCTCGCGCGAAACCGGCGCACCCTCTCGATAGGCGGCTGCGCGCGACCCACGCGTCGACGCCGCCAGGCGTCGACGCGCTAGGCGAGAATGTCGTGAATGACGTTGCCTGAGACGTCGGTCAGGCGGAAGTCGCGGCCGCTGTAGCGGTAGGTCAGCTTCGTGTGATCGATCCCCATCAGGTGGAGGATGGTCGCGTGCAGGTCGTGGACGTGCACCGGCTTGTCGACTGCCTTGAAGCCGAAGTCGTCGGTGGCGCCGTAGACCATGCCCCCCTTGATGCCGCCGCCAGCCAGCCACGTCGTGAAGCCGAACGGGTTGTGGTCGCGCCCGTTCTGCGACATGCCGGCGCCGCCGCCGACCTCCATCACCGGCGTCCGCCCGAACTCCGAGCCGCAGACGACGATCGTGTCCTTGAACAGGCCGCGCGACTTGAGGTCCTTGATCACCGCGGCGAACGGCTGGTCTGAATCCTTGGCGTTCTTGCGATGCGCCTGGATGTCGGCGTGGGCGTCCCACGGATCGCCTTTGGCGTAGTAGACCTGCACCATCCGCACGCCGCGCTCGACCAGGCGGACCGCCATCAGGCAGCCGCGCGCGGTGCTCCCCGCCCCGTACAGCTTCAGCGTCGCCTCGCTCTCCTTGCGGATGTCGAAGACCTCCGGCGCCTCGGTCTGCATCCGGTAGGCGGTCTCCATCGACTGGATCGCCGCCTCGAGCTTCGGATCGCGAACCGCCTCGCGCTCCATCTGCGCGCGGTTCAGCGAGGCCAGCAGGTCGAGCTCGCGGCGCTGCTCGGTGAGCGTGAACTTGTCGTTGTGGATGTAGGAGATGAGCGTCTTCGGATCGAAGTCCTTGCCGACCAGCGCCTCGGCCTGCTTCTCCACCTTGTCGGCGATGAAGGTGCCCTGGTGCACCGCCGGCAGGAAGGCGCTGTTCCACAGCGGCGGCCCGACCGTGGTCGGCACGTCCGGGCACAGCACGACGTAGCCGGGCAGGTTCTTGTTGTCGGTGCCGAGGCCGTAGGTGAGCCAGGAGCCGAGCGACGGCCGGCCCACCTGGGTGTGGCCGGTGTTCATCATCAGCATCGACGGCTCGTGGTTCGGGATGTCGGTGTGCATCGACCGGATGAAGCAGATGTCGTCGACGCATTCACCGACGTGCGGGAAGAGCTCGCTGACCTCGATGCCCGCCTTGCCGTATTTCTTGAAGGTGAAAGGCGACCGCATCAGCGCGCCGGTCTTGCGCTCGGTGGCAATCGCGCCGCCGGGCAGCGGCTGCCCGTGGTACTTGTCGAGCATCGGCTTCGGATCGAAGCTGTCGACCTGCGACAACCCGCCGTTCATGAACAGGAAGATGACGCGCTTGGCGCGCGCCGGGTGATCGAGGCGCCGCGGATCGAGCGCGCCGTCCTGCCCGAACGGCCCGGCCGCGCGGGCGATCGATTCGCCGACCATGCTGGCGAACGCCAGCATGCCGAAGCCGTTGCCGATGCGGCAGAGCGCGTCGCGCCGGGTGATCGGCTGCCGCGATTTATGAGGTGCCATCTGGTTATTCCACGAACAGGAACTCGTTCGAGCTGAGCAGAATCTTCATGTAGCGGCCGAGCGGCGTCGGCGGCAGCAGCTTCTTCTCGTCGTCTTTCTTCGCTGCGCCCGGCAGCACGCCGGCCATCATCCCGGCCTCTTCCTTGTCCGGCGCATCAGGCTTGTCGTCTTCGTCGACCGCCGGCTTCTTCTTCGCCGGCTCGGCGTCCTTCGACTTCCCGTCCTTCGCCGCGCCGGACTCTTTCACCGCCCTGCGCTCCTCGTACGCCTTCATCGGCTCGGCCGTCAGGAACGCGACGCCGGCTTTCACCTCGGCGTCCGACGGCGCGCGGCCGAAGATCACGCGATACGCCTTGCGGATCCGCGCGGCGTTGTCCGGCTCGGCCTCGACCAGCCGCGCCACGCGCTCACCCTGCTGCTGCATGAAATCGCTGTTCATGAAGAACAGCCGCTGCAGCGGCACGCTGGTGGTGAAGCGTTTCTCGGCCGACAGGTTCGGGCTCGGAAAGTCGAAGAGCTGCAGGTAGTCGTCGAGCCTGTAGCGGCTCACCTTGCCGTAGACCGTGCGGCGATCGGCCAGCGGCGTCAGCGGAATCGACGGCCCGCCGGCCTTGGCGTCGAGCGCGCCGGCGACGAAGAGCAGCGAATCGCGGATCTGCTCCGCGGTCATGCGCCGCCGCTCGACGCGCCAGTACAGCCGGTTGCCCGAATCCTTCTCGAAGTTGGCCGTATTGTTGTCGGCGCTCGACTGGTAGACGGCGCTGAGCATGATCTGGCGGTGCAGCGCCTTGGTCGACAGCTTCTCGTCGATGAACCGCTGCGCCAGGTAATCCAGCAGCTCGGGGTGCGTCGGCCGCTCGCCGGCGACGCCGAAGTTGCTCGGCGTATCGACAAGACCGGTGCCGAAGTGCTGCTTCCAGATGCGGTTGACGATGACGCGCATCGCCAGCGGCGTGCGCAGGATCGCGTCGGCCAGCTCGAGGCGGCCGCTTCCCTTCGAGAAGGACGCCGGCTCGGCGTCCGAGAGGATGCTCAGGAAGTGTCGCGGCACTTCCGGACCGAGGTTGTACGGGCTCCCGCGGCGGCTGACCTTGAGGTTGACCGGCTTGTCGGCGTCGCCGACGCCGTGGACGAACGGATACTTCGGCGGCTGCGCCTTGCGCAGCGCCTCGACGTCGCTGCGCAGCGCCTCGATGTAGCGGCGGCGGTCGGCGCTCAGCTGCCGCTCGAGCCCCCATTTGCGGAACACGAACAGCCCCGGTTTGAGGTTGTCGAAGGCCTGCGCCGGGTCGTAGCCCTCCTGCAGATCGCGAACGAAGACGTCGGTCCACAGGCTGTTGCGGTCGACCGGCAGGCTCTTGAGCTCGAGGCCGCAGTTCGGGCAGAAGTCGTCGTTGGTGACGAAATCGCTCGGCAGCTTGCCCGGCTCCTTCTTCTTCGTCCCGGTCAGCGCCTTGGCGATGATGATGTCGTTCTCGTCCTTGATCTCCTTCTTCTCGAACATCACGTCGAGGAGGAGCGCCTGGAACTCGTCGGCGAGCTTCTTCGCTTCTGCGGCGCTGCCGCCGCCCTTGATCATCTCCTGCCACGCCTTCAGGTAGGGATAGAAGCGCGGCGGCTTGGCGAGGAACTTGATCCAGCGATCGAACAGCTCGTAATCGAGCTTCTCGGAGTCGACGACCTTGGCCATCTCCTCCTTCGGCTCGCCGGTGACCTTCCACGCCGCGGCCATGTACTTCGACGCCTGCAGCGCCAGCGTCTCGGCCAGCTGCGTCGACTCGATCTTCTGGAACTCGTCGAGCAGCTTCTCCTTCTTCTCGATCTTCTTGTCGTTCTGGTCGTACTCCGCGACGACGTCCTTCGGCGCCAGCGGGTACTCGCGGTACGACGTATTGAGGAAGACGCCGGCGAGCGAGTAGTAGTCGGCCGTCGGAATGGCGTCGTACTTGTGATCGTGGCAGCGTGCGCAGCCGACCGTCAGCCCGAGGAAGCCGCGCGAGACGACGTCGACGCGATCGTGGCGCTCGTCGGCCCGCGTCACTTCGACCGCCCCGTTGTCGTAGTACCACGGGCCGAGGCCGAGGAACCCGAGCGCCGGCAGCGTGCGCGCCCGCGCGTCCTCGTCCGGCAGCAGATCGCCGGCGAGCTGCGCCCGCACGAACTGGTCGTACGGCATGTCGTCGTTGAACGCCTTGATCACCCAGTCGCGATAGAGATAGGCGTTGGGATACGGGTTGAGTCCGCGTCCCTTCGGGTCGAGCGAGCGGTAGTCGTCCTCGCCGTAGCGGGCGACGTCGAGCCACATTCGCCCCCACGCCTCGCCGTAGCGCGGCGACGCGAGCAGCCGATCGACCACCTTGGCGAACGCCTCCGGCGAATCGTCCTTCTCGAAGGCGTCGATCTCGTCGGGGGTCGGCGGCAGGCCGGTGAGATCGAGCGTGGCGCGGCGGATCAGCGTGCGCTTGTCCGCGGCACGAACCGGCGTCAGTCCTTCCTTCTCGAGCCGCGCGAGGATGAAGCGATCGATGTCGCTCTTCGCCCATGAGGCGTGCGACACAGCCGGCGCCGGCGCGTGCGCGAGCGGCTGGAACGACCAGAACGCACGCTGCTCCGGCTTGATCACATAGGCGGGCGCGGCCGCTGGCGCGGCGGCCTTCTCGGGCGCCGCGACGCTCGCGGCTGCCGTTGCGGAGGCATTGAACCATGGCGCGCCGGCGCGCACCCAGTCGGTGAGCGCGTCGATCTCGTCGGGCCGCAGCCGGCCGCCCTTCGGCATCTTCAGCTTCTCGCTGGTCTGCCGGACGGCCTGGATGATCAGGCTGTTCTCCGGATCGCCGGGCACCAGCGCCGCGCCCGAGCGTCCGCCCTTCAGCAGCCCCTCGCGCGAGTCGAGGCGCAGCCCGCCCATCCGCTCGTCCGCATGGCAGTCATAGCAGTTGGCTGCGAGGATCGGACGAACGTGTGTTTCGAAGAATTCCGGCGAGCCCGCCGCTGGCGCTGCGACCGACGCCGGCGGCTGCGGGGCCTGTGATGCCTCGCTTCCGACTTGAAGTGCCAGCGGCAGCGCGGCCAGCAGCATCCAGGGGAAGCAGATGCTACGTCGAACACCCATCAGGGGATATTATGCACGGTCGAGATGGTGAAAATCTGTTCAGCGCTCCTGCTCGCCGCGCTGGCTCTACAGCCGAAGCCGGCGCCGCGCCCGGGCGTCAAAACCCCCGGAATCCGCGTCCCAATCGAGCGGTTGAAGCCGGAGGCGGTCTTTCCGGTGCCAGGCACCCCCGACTGGCTGGCGATCGACGAAGCGGTCTGGGTCTCGAATAAACCGAAAGACACCGTGTCGCGCCTCGATCCCAAAACCAACACCGTCACAGCCACGGTTCAGGTGGGGAAGGCGCCGTGCTCGGGCGTGGCCGCAGGGTTCGGCAGCCTGTGGGTTCCCAACTGCGGCGATCAGACGCTGTCGCGCGTCGATCTGAAGACCAACGCCGTCACCGCCACGATCAAGACGACGATTGGCAATTCGGAGGGGGGCATCGCCGCCGGCGCCGGCAGCGTCTGGTTGATGACCGACGCGAAGGGCACGCTCGCGCGCTTCGACCCCGCCACCAACCGCGTCGTCGCCGAGATCTACGTGCCGTCGGGCTCATACGGCCTCACCTATGGCGAGGATGCCGTCTGGGTGACGAGCACCGAGCACAGCACGGTCGCGCGCGTCGATCCACACACCAATCTTGTCGTCGAGACCATTGCGGTCGGCAAATCGCCGCGCTTCATCGCCGCCGGGGGCGGCGCCGTGTGGACGCTCAACCAGGGTGACGGCAGCGTCTCGCGCATCGACCCGAAGACCAACAAGGTGGTGGCGACGATCGAGGTCGGCGTGCCCGGCCCGGGCGGCGAGATCGCGTTCGGCGAAGGGTCGGTCTGGGTGACGGCGTTCGAGTTCCCGCTGTCGCGCATCGATCCGTCGCGCAACGTTGTCGTGCAGCAATTCGCCGGCCCGGGAGGCGACGCGGTTCGCGTGGGCCTCGGGTCGGTCTGGCTCTCCAACCTCCAGGCGGGCAACGTCTGGCGGCTCGATCCCCGGCGCATCGAAGCGACCCTCCCCGAATAGGTGCCCCATGCCGATCTACGACTTCCACTGCCGCGGGTGCAGCCACGAGTTCGAGGCGCTGGTCCGCGCGCACGACACCGAGCCGACGCGGTGCCCCCAGTGCCACGGCACTGACATCGAGCGGCAGATCTCGACCTTCGCCGTCAACACCGCGGAGAAGCGCGCGGCGGCCGTGAAGCAATCGCGCGAGCGGCAGATCAAGGCGAACAAGGAGAAGCTGGTCGCCGACGAGGAATATCGCAAGGAGCACGAAGGACACTAATCATTGCGGATTGCGGATTGCGGATTGCGGACTGACAGGGGTAATTGATGGCCGAGATGCACGAGATCGACTACAAGATCTTCGGCGACGACATGCAGTTCGTCGAAGTGGAGCTGGATCCGAACGAAGCGACGGTCGCCGAAGCCGGCGGCATGATGTACATGGACGACGGCGTCGAGATGGAGACGATTTTCGGCGACGGCTCGAAGCAGCAGGGCAGCGGCCTGATGGGAGCGCTGCTCGGCGCC
>Ga0207428_10005562_pt1 | contig 11735 bp, 12 predicted proteins | sample RhiMethybrSRZTD1_FD_187600 | JGI IMG/M metagenome (GOLD analysis project Ga0207428, IMG submission 187600) | Populus rhizosphere microbial communities from Tennessee, USA - Rhizosphere MetaG P. TD hybrid SRZTD1 (SPAdes) (version 3) | ecosystem: Host-associated > Plants > Roots > Rhizosphere >... | reverse complement strand
TAATTGGCCCTCCAGTTTGAGTATGATATATCTAGTTTCCGGTGGGTAAATAAAAAAACAAAACTCATATTTACCATCTGTTAAGTTTTATTGGATTTGGATATACTGGAAGGAAACAATCTCGCAACGAACTTGTTCGAAAGATACTCTGCAAATTCTCGTAACTGGAAATTTGTGGTTTCTGTCACTCAACAGAATGGAAACTTTTATGATGCCATAGTAAGTAATCCGAATGAAGTTTGGCAACTAAAGATTGATTCTATCTACAAGCCCAATCCATTAATCATTGGCACAAAGGTTGACGTTGACCCGCTTAAGTTTAATGATAACACCCACATGCCGTTTGGATATAGAAGATTGGATCCAAAGAAAATTGGAAAGATTCTGTCCAATATTAATGAAAGTGAAGACACAAGCGCGCTCAGCTCGTACATTGCTTCCTTAATATCTTCTACAAAACCAGAAGTACCTTCTCCAAATAACAGCTATGCATACGGCCCATTTCTATTTACACAAAAAAATCCAATTAAGGTGGATGATTACCAGAGAAAAATTTCCGACAAATTGGCAAATAGACTCAATGATAAACTAAGGATGATATATTCTAGCTACGGTTAAGTGACTGATACTATTTTTTTTGATTTGTAAAATTCGTGAGAAGAAATACAATAATATTTCATTAATAGTAGTGATACCAAAAATGGTAATTAGGCAAAATGGGGTCGGCCGGATTTGAACCGGCGGCCTCCAGCGCCCAAGGCTGGCATCATACCAAGCTAGACGACGGCCCCATATTCAAGGTTTAGCAATTGCGATGTTCGGAGTATAATTTTAACTTTGAGATATTGAATAGTTGAGGATCTATCGAAATTAGCGCATTAAATGGTCATATTCCTTAAATAAATTAGCATTTGTTCACATATTTTGGAAATAAGAATGATGTCATCAATATATCTAAATATCTTTAACTTTGAATTTTAAGAGTTGGATATCTTCGACAACTATGTCAAGGCAGGAAAGATAGCTTCGCAGGTAAGAGAATATGCAAGGACTCAAGACCATACCGGTAGGAGTTTAAGTGAAATATGTAATGATATTGAGCATGAGATATTCAAAAAAGGTGGAGAACCCGCATTTCCAGTTAATGTCAGTCTCAACGATATTGCAGCACACTATACTGCGGTACCTAACGATCCGATAACTGTCAAAAATACTGATGTATTAAAAATAGATGTGGGAGTACATATAGACGGATATATCGCAGACACAGCTGTCACAGTAAGTTATGATACCAAGTATCAAAATTTGATCGATATTGCTGAAAGGGCACTGGATGAAGCGATTGGCATTTCAAGATCAAATACTAGAGTTTCAGACATAGGAAGAATAATCGAAAAAACTATTACAAAATATGGATGTAAACCAATCCAGAATTTGAGTGGACACTCGCTTGAAAGATATACCATCCATGCTGGAAAGTCGATCCCAAACATTTGGACAATTGGACACTCTTTCAATTTATCTGTAAATAATGTATATGCAATAGAACCATTTGTGACGACAAATGACGGTCAGGGCGTTGTTTACGAAGGAAAAATTAAAAATATTTTTGGTATTGGATCACGAAAAAGAACAAAAGAACAAAAGACAGATGATTTTCTAGAATATTTATGGAATAAATTTAAAACTCTACCATTCGCCTTAAGATGGATTGTTAATGAATACGAAGAGAAAGAAGCACTCTACTTGCTAGAAACCCTGGTAAAAAAGAAGAACGTTCATGCATATCCAATTTTGGTCGAAGGAGCCAATAGGATAGTGGCTCAAGCAGAGCATACGATAATTCCTCAAGAATCTAACACACTAACGATAACAAAATAAAAAATTAGTAGGACAGTTTGTGCTCCAATTCAAATCTATTATATACATTATTCTCTTTTTTTCTTGCTGAGTCTAGTTTTGCAAATTATTGATAAAAATCGGATAAAAAAAATAAATACAAGTTTGGGATAGTTCCTTATATGAAACCAAAAACAGTCATCTATAGCGCATATTACGCCTTAAAACTTTGGTTTTACAGAAAAATAAAGGGTAGAAAATCAAGACCAGAAAAAGAAATTTCCATGTAACTCGAACCTTTTCTCTAGTTCGTCATGATTAGAATCTGACCTGTGAAATTTCAACGTTTATGTATTTCTACGTTAGGTTAAGCTTAAATACATAAACAAGCGAAACTGCTTAAAATCTGAGTTAATAGTATTACATACTAATGACTGGAGCAGATATTTCTGACCTAAGGAAGATAGGACTATCAGATATATTCGATGACGACTGGACAAGGGCGATTTATTCAGTAGATGCAAGCCATTGTACAGTTAAACCTCTAGCGGTTAATTTTCCCTCTGACGAATATGATGTTCAGAAATTATGTAATTTTGCCTATAACCGCGGTATACCAGTTACTTGTAGGGGAGCGGGCACAGGACTGTTAGGACAGTCATTGTCTGATGGTATCATACTAGATCTTACTAAAAAGATGAACAAAATACTGGAATTTGGTGAGGACTATGTTGTTGTTCAACCCGGCGTTGTGAAGACAGTATTAGATAAAGAGCTTGCAAAAAAGGGGAAATTTATTCCACCGGATCCTGCAAGTAGTAACTATTGTACCATTGGTGGAATGATATCTGACAATTCAAGCGGTCCGCATGGTCTAGGTTACGGAAGTATTATCAACTATGTGCAAGGAGTTGAGCTAGTATATGGTAACGGAATGATGGGATTTGCTCATCAAAAAAACTACGATGAAAAAATAAGTAAAATGATGAAATATATTTTATCACTTAATATTGATATAAAAAAATATTATCCTAATGTGAGTAAGAATTCAAGTGGATACCGCTTAGATGCGATTTTTGAAAATGATGATAATAAAGTATACCCACAAAAGATATTTCTTGCATCAGAGGGAAGTCTAGGCATAATTACAAGAAGTAGAATAAAAATTATAGATATTCCAGAAAAAAAGTCGCTTGTTATACTCAAATTTGAAAATCTTTTCGACGCAGCTTTAGAAGTACCGTTTATTCTTCAATTTGAACCTGTAGCGATGGAATTATTGGATAGAGGAACGATCATGGAAGGTTGGAAGGCTGATGATTCTGAGTCTACAAATTCCTGCATAATGATTGTCGAATTTTATGGCAATGACAATTCTCTTTATGAGAAGGTTCACAAATTTGAAAGTAATCTGCGAAAAAAAGCTAAAATTCTCGACAGCGGATATGACAAAAAGAGTGTAGATAGTGCATGGAACAAAAGAAAAAATTCACTAAACAGTGCAATAAAAAAAACAATAGGTTCAAGAAAACCGACAGGAATTATAGAAGACACAGTAGTACATCCAGTTATTTTGCATGATTACCTGATTTTTCTCCTAAAATTACTTGCTACATATAACCTTGATTATGTAATTTATGGACATGCCGGAAATGGAAATCTGCACCTCAGGCCTATTATTGACATTAGTTCAAAACCTTCTAAATTACTGATGGACACGATAGCACGTAAGGTTTTCACACGTGTTGTCAGGGTTCATGGGTCCATTTCAGGAGAACACGGAGACGGATTGCTTAGAACAAAATATATCCCCCTAATGTACGGGGAAACTATGTATGATGTTTTCAAACAAATAAAATTGATATTTGATGACAAATTAATTATGAATCCAGGTAAAAAAATATTGTAAATAAAGTTTTTCAGTAAGGAATTATGAATTTAACATATCTAGACTATTCGCTTACATTTGATTAATTTATTGGGCACGAAGTGAATTTTTGTTAAGGATATGAATCATTACAGATTTGGTTTTTTTAATTTATACCATGTACCAAATCTAAAGATCAATATTCCTGCAGCAATTGTAAGTAGTGAAGTTACCAAAATGTGAGGGGATACCACAGTTTTTAATATACTGGGAGCTGATGAGATATATTCGCAATCCTGTCTATCATTAATACAATTTTTTTGTACTGGATAAATGACTATTACTAGTACTAGTAAAATCAAAATAAAGGTTCCTATTAGGGAACACGCCGCACCAACTTTTATTATTTTGTCAATATATTTGATAATCAATTCTAACAAGAAAAATACCATTCAAGTATTGATTCTCTGTGGATCTATTGCTACAAAACTATATGGATAATTATTTGAAACGCGCTCAAATTTATTATTAAAATATTGGAATGGGAGCAAATCATACACGTGTTTATCCCATAATTCATGTACTCCATCAAAGTATACTTTTCTTGGTTTTCCCTTCATTCTTAATATCTCATGTGCCAAAACATGTGATACCCTTGTACAATTTTTATCTGCATAGAATTTAGTTCTCTCTAAATCAGACAAAGGATTTTTGGACCTTTCCCAATATGCTATTCCAAAATTTTCAGAAGTATAACCTTCTGTTCTGCAATCCGTCCAAAACGGTTTAAAAAAAGTGAGATAAAAGTGGTAAGTAGTCTTATCCCTCCCAATATGATCTCGCGCTAAATAAGAAATTGACATTCTATCAAATAGCCTTCCTGGAATGACAGGAAGGATGTCAGCTTTTATCTTTAGATTTACGTCAAAGGACCTTTTTATCCACTGATGAAAAAATCGTGACATCAAAGAAACGTAGTACCAATCTTCGTTTTGCAATCTAATCCATTCTTCATTTTTTGCCACATATATGAAAAAAAGAGTCGGAAATTGCAATATAAATATTTAAGAGAATATGGAAATAAATACTAATGAAAAGTCATTTTAGTTCTTTTTTTGCGCTATGACAACTTTTATTGTATTCCGCAAAGCAAAAACTAATTGTCTAAGAGCTTTCATTGCATTTGCTGCTGTACAAAGTTTAAGATCATGATCTGGGGTCGCAAAACTTATACACTCAATTTTAGAACCATTAAAAAGCGGTGCTCATATGGGGTCGTAGCGAAGCCAGGCATCGCAACGGGCTCCAGATCTAATTAATAGGGCTTTATTAGAGAATGAAACCCGTGGATCGAGGGTTCAAATGTTGTGATATAAAACACGGCAGAATACATCCCTTCGGCCCCATTTTGATTTATTACAAATTCCTTTACGCAGTCTTATTATGATAAAAAACCACCTTTGACTCCAGATAAGAATTTTTTCCATTTGATTCAATTGCTAATTGAATACAATCATTTTAGACAGTCTTCAATTGCTCTGTAGGATCCAAATGTTTTCTGAGCCTCAGGAATATGTTTTTGAAGCGCCTCGCCTGCAGATTCTATGAATAAAGACATCGGGTCTTGTTTCTTAAATAATTTCAAGAATGCCTTTTTTGGTTTATTCAACTTGTCAAAAAATATCGTGGAACTATCCTCTATTATGACATCTGCTTCACTACAAGACACTCCGTGGGTTAAGAGATGTTTTTCTAACTTTGCAGCAAATCGTGCGAAGTGGATCGAGTATGTCTCCTGATCAAGATTTGGCAATAACAATTACTTATCCAATCCATAATATTTAAAAATTTTTTAATATAATGGACTTGTACCTAATCTAGTATATAGATTTTGTAATAACTATAGTTTTTTCTGATGGTAAATTCTAGTTTTAATACTTTATCATGAGTTTCACGTATTGGAGGAATTAAAAAGAGCACCATTTCCAGCTTGGCTTGAATCTATAAGGTGGGGAAGGGATTCGAACCCTTATAAATTCGCTAACTCCATAGTAATTCTGCAGGCGAACGCATAGCCGCTCTGCCACCCCACCGTTAAATAAGTTTGACAAATTTTCTCAATTTAAAGCATTGTCTGGATAATTATTAACTTGGCAGTGCAATAGCAGCTGAATAAATAATGGAATAAATCACAAATTACTGACCTTCTACAAGTTTCGTGATTCGCTTATCTATTGGATTATACTCACAACCCATTGGTCCACAATATCTTCCTACATATTCAGCCTTTGGCCTATATAATGCAGTCTTTGGAGCCGCCTCGGCAAATTTCTCTTCTATCACATGAGATGTCCAACCAGAGATTCTAGCAATGGCGAAAATAGTCGTAAACAGGTCCATAGAAATACCCAAACTGTAATAAAGTGATGCACTGTATAGATCTACGTTAGGATATATCGATTGTTTTCTTGTTTCCAGTAGATATTTTTTGGTCATCTTTTCAACCTGTTCTGTCATATCAAACCAAGGAGTCTGGCGTTCCTTGTTCACCGTCTTTGATAATCGATATAGAACTTCGGCCCTAGGGTCTGTAGTCTTATAGACTGCATGTCCCATACCCATAATTTTGTCACCACGATCAAGTCGCTCAATTACCCATTTGTCAACGTTTTCTATTTTACCAATATCTAGGAGCATTTTCATAACTTGAGTGTTCGCCCCACCGTGTAATGATCCTGATAATGCTCCTATCGCACCCGTTGTTGATGCATAAATATGTGCCTTTGTCGATGCTATCTCTCTTGCCGCAAATGTCGAAGCATTAAAACTATGTTCTGCATGAAGTATCAAACAAATATCAAATATTTTTGCCTCTTCATGCTTTGGTCTGGTACCAAATAGCATGTACAAAAAATTTTCTGCATTTGTCATTTGATTAGACGGATTAATAATTTCTTTTCCATTTCTAATTCTATCCCAAACAGCAACAATAGTTGGGATCTTTGAAATTAGCATTTTAGCTCTTTTGATATTCATATCATGTGAATCATCTTGTATATCCAAATCATAATCAGGCAACTGGGATATACACGATTGAAGCACGTCCATCGGAGAAGCTGTGATAGGTCTATTTTTCAAATTTTGGTACAGAGCTTCTGGAATTTCTCGGTTCTCTCTCAGATCCGCAGTAAATTCAGACAATTCCTCCTTTGTTGGAAGATCTCCAAAGAGCAAGAGATATGACGTTTCTTCAAAAGTTGAATGAGTTACAAGGTCTAAAATATCATAACCGCGGTAAATCAACTCACCGTGTTCACCATCAATTGAACATATCCTTGTATCTGCCACTACGATATTCCTCAAGCCTATGTTCCTAGCATCTATATTTCTCATGCCACTCATTGACATATACTACGTCAAATTTATATATAATTCTGCTTACGCAACCTAATATTACCATAAATAAGAACAAAATGAGAACAAAAAAGCCGAAATTTCTAATTATCACTAACGATTTATAAAGTTTTGAAGGGTAGAATCTCAAATATCACTAGCGATATTTAGAAGAAAAACCCGTATTTATCTCGGTTTTCTGAGAATTAATATCTTATTGGAACAATAAGTTAGCCTCAAAAAAGGCTTCGGGATGAACAAGACATCCTCCAGTTCTTTTGATTGATTAAGTCTGAAAGGTTATAATTTTGAGTAGAAACGTCAGGAGTTATGATAGCCGCCCACTCTTACTTGTATAACTTGAATGGTTTTTCCCCTGAGGTGAATAAGAAAGTAAGAATAATTGACAGTACTTAAAATTTAAGAATTAACTAAAGAAAAAAAAGTAAGGGGTAGTCACAGATTGCTACCAGTTACGTCCAATTGCTGTCTTTAATTGTTCTGACTGTTATGTAGACCGCTGAATGCATCATCTTGGGCGTTTGCATCTCGTCCTGCATCTTGATCGTGGTTCCAGCAATTATTTATCTGGTCACGGAAGGCGTTGGTATTGCTATTATCGTCGCTATCTCTCTCATTTGAATTCTCATTCTGATTCTTACACTTATTTTCCTGTTCTGTCTTCTGCTTTACGTCGTTACAGTTGTTGTCGCTATTGTTTTCACATACTCTCTCTTGGTCATCAGCGAATGCTGTTTGTGCCTGTGACATGCCTGTTGCTGTTAGTCCTGTCAACATTCCTGTAGACAGTACTACAAACATTAACACGTATTTTGTGTACAACATTTATTGCCGAAAAATGATACTAAACAAAGTATAAGTAGATTGGGTAAGAACAAGTACTAAAAAAAGAACAGAGTTTTAGCCACTACGTTAAGTCTGAATATATGAATAGAACATTATTCAGGTTAGAAAAAAAGAACAGAGTCTTAGCCACTACGTTAAGTCTGAATTTATGAATAGAACATTATTCAGGTTAATTAGATAGAATTTAATTGTGTACAGTTATTATGTTTGAAATTTAGAGAATTAAATTATTTAAATATATGATCAACTAATTATTATTGTGTTCAACATAGATTTGGGTTAGGTGGCGTTTGCTGTTTTGGCCGCCTAATCTAGTCTATTCTTTAAGGCCAAGATGACGGCTGTCAATAATCACATTCCATTAGCACCTACGGAGGCCAAATAATAAATTTTGACCGTAATTATCATAAAGTGCAGACATTTTGAATATTGGGTTACTCGTTTAGATTTTGATTTGGGTGATAAAATATTAGAATAAATGGGTTTCATTATGACAATTACAAGGACATTCTGCTACCTGTTTAACTGAGTCTTCAGTAGAATTTTCATGATCACATTTAGGACAGTTCATTTTATTATTTTACCAACTACTAGATTTAAGGTTTACTACCATACAGAAATTTGATAATTATTTTATAAACCAATCAGAGTTTCATAGAGAATAACGTTACTAATTCATATGTTCTTATACCATTCTACGTAAGCCTTATTATAGTATGTAGTACACCTAACTACAATCTAAACACAAACAACTGGTGGGAAATTAGTTGTTTCTTGTTCATTCAAACTATAAATTCCTCCCATCAGTTGTTGATTACTAACTTCTTTCTTTACTTTTGGTTGGTATAAAAATATTCATATTTCTTAGAACGTTACTGTAAAAATACCTGTATAAGCAATTAAATAAACTCAACAATCAAGTGCATTTTCTATAATATTATTTAATGGAAAAAAATGCAGAATTTATTTCTTGAATAATATTAGGATTTTTCTAACGAAACTGATTTAGATAAATTAGATAGATTAAATGATAGATAATAAAATGATAAAGATTTATTATGTAATCGTTACGGCAATGGTCTTTAGTTTATGTATAGTCCAAAATACCTATGCACAAACCACTAACACGGAAACAAATACAACAACATCATATTCGAATTGTTTTACTGGAACTATGGCTACTTTTTTTTTACAACTCATATCTAGTCCACCTGAAATAAAATTTGATATGTCGGATTTAACGAGTCCCGAAGTGAAACAATACATTTCGAATGCATGTAATTTTTATCATGAGAAAAGCGGTGTATGGTTAAGTGGGATGGATAATGAACTCGATAAAAAAATAGTATCTAAATATGGAGATGAATTTATGCAGAAAGTTAAAACACCAGAATCCATAAAAGAGCGTGATGAAGGTTATATTCAACTTAATAATAAAACGGAATAAACATGTCTAAATAATAATCAGATTAATAATCAATATAAAAAAATTAAAATTAATAGCCAAACATATGGTCCCATTTACTTAGTTAGTTTCCTGCTCTTCATTCAATGTTTTAACCCCTTAGTGACAGTCTTAAAGCGTCTAAACTATCTGAATAACTAGTTTGTTCTTTGTCTAGACTGTATTCTCTGGAGTATACCGTTCTTAATGATGTTATCAGTTTTTCATATTTGGAGGGAATTGCTAGATATCTTTTTGAGACCATTAGGAAGGATATTTTTTCTGGACTTCGTAAGAATCCAACTGGGTATTCACTTCTATAATAAGATCGTGTAAACCTATTGGCTTCTGAAGGAACCCATTTATAATTTTCTTTTTAGTATACTCTCGAAATAGATTATCATCTATTGTAAATGCAGTCATTAGTATCGTCCTTACGAAGCGATTCGAATCTTTTATCTTTTTTAACAATTCCATGCCATTCAAGCCAGGCATTTTGAAATCAGATATTACCGCCACATAAGCATAACCATTAACTTGAAAATGCTCAAGTGCCAAAATAGGATCAGTAAAAGTAACTATTGTAATTCCTGGAATACTTCGTAAAGCCTCATGAAAAAACATAGTGATACCTGGGTCATCGTCTACAATACTGACAATTCTATTGTTAGCGGACATTGGAAGGTTAAGCCTCTATAACTCAGTTTCTAAGTATTTAACTTTTAGTTATCAGATAATAAGTGATCGAGTTATAAGCAACTTTGATAAATTGGGACTCTTAAAGTTCTATATGATTATAACGTCCTTGGAGTCTCGGCAAATATCTCCTAATGAATGGATGGTAGGGATAGTAGATGATGACTCAGACATCAGCATGCTATTTGCAGACGCTTTGCGTGGGGTTGATGGTGGAATTTCGATTTTCACTTTTAATGACTCTTTAGAGGCTCTAAAGCATTTTACAAATAATAAGGAAAAATATATTCTAGTTATTTGCGATCTAATGATGCCTGGTCTAAACGGATTGGATCTGGTAAAGAAGATAAAAAAACTTAGTCCTAAAACCAGAACCATGATAACCACTGGCTATGAAATTGAACCTCGTGAACTTCATTTCGACATAACGATGGGAATAATAGACAGAATTATTCAAAAACCTATTAGTATGAACGGTTTACGTCAGGAAGCAAAAAACCAAATTAACTCTTGCCAGTTAAGAATTAATAAAAAATAGATCTCTGCTTAGAATCTCTTGGCATCTCTGCACGAACGATCATGATAGAGCAGATGGATAATAAGTCCTGTCGATAACAAGTAAAATGAAAAGCGACTTTTTAACGGATTTTTGGAAGGGCTTTATTGGGTGTCTCTGGGGTATCTTTCTATTCATAAAATTCACGAAGTAAATGAATATAATTATGACAATCTGAACGCATTCAGGTTAAAAGTAGCAATGGATAATAAGATCCGTTAGAACTTTTAAATTACCAGAAATCAATTTGTATAACAATTTTTTATTAATTAATAATGTCTGAAATTGGTTTAGTGGAAATATTCAGTATGGGAGAAGCGGTCGCATTAATCGGTACACTGTTTGTAATCCTGTATTTCTCCAGAAAACAAGCACAGAGCCTGTCAGTAGACATAGAAACTAAGGTTCTAAATGATTTGGCGGAAAGAATGCACACACAAGTCGAGATCTTAATTGGACGGCCTCAACTGACAAAGGTTTTAAGTAAGGTAGATGCGGAGTCACCAGAATTAGCATATGCTTACGATATTCTATTTACGTTTGCGCACGCATTTCATATGCGTCAGAGAAAAGTATTAAATGACAATGAGTGGATTGGTTGGGTTCGATGGTATAAAAGTGCATTCAAGCAAGGAACATTAATGGAAATATGGCAAAAGACTATTGAAATGGAAAAATGGTTTGATCCAGCATTCCATGATTTCATAAATAGAGAAATCGTTTCTGTGACTCACTAGGATCGAACTGAATAATAAAGATAGCAGATAGATTCTTTGTTAGAATCCTGTTATCCATATATCTTTGTATCCAACAAACTGGCAATAACAATGGTAATAATAGCGATAGTAAAGATTACTGTTTTAATATTATGGATCTAAGATCTTATTTATTTCGTAACCTTTCTGTGTAATTCAAGGGTTTTAGAAATATAGAACAAGATTAATCCAACAAGTCCTATTGATGCTGCGATGACAATAAATGTCATTGCAGTAATAGATGTTTCCATTGACTTTTTATGGATGTACAACATACTATAATAAGGCTTACGTAGAATGTTATAAGAACATATGAAT
>Ga0207428_10005561_pt1 | contig 11735 bp, 9 predicted proteins | sample RhiMethybrSRZTD1_FD_187600 | JGI IMG/M metagenome (GOLD analysis project Ga0207428, IMG submission 187600) | Populus rhizosphere microbial communities from Tennessee, USA - Rhizosphere MetaG P. TD hybrid SRZTD1 (SPAdes) (version 3) | ecosystem: Host-associated > Plants > Roots > Rhizosphere >... | reverse complement strand
GATATCGAAGGGTTGGGCACGCTGTTCTCCAACCATATTCCGGATTACCGCAACCTGATGACCAGCTACAGCACGCTGACCAACAGCAAGTAACTTCGGCATCACTCATCCCCCTGTGGGAGCGAGCCCGCTCCCACATTGGTTTTGTGGTGTTTTGGGGAGGGTGTTCATCCCGCCAAATCAATTGCTCCTACACTATGGCCAATCCGTGCGATCTTCGCGTTATTGGCCCTGGCTGGAGTTGCTTGATGCTGTCAATGCTCACTGAACACCCGCTGATCTGCGCGATGGCGCTGATCCTGATCGATCTTGGGTTGTGGTACTTGCTCAGTGCACTGGGCAGTGCCTGGAGGCTGTTGGTGCGGGTGGTGATTTTTTCGTTGTTCAGCCTCCTGCTGTTCAATGAAGGCCTGAACCCGATGGAGCCGCCGCCCTGGGCCGACAACGTACCCTTGCATCTGGCTGCCACCGGTTTGCAGATCGGCTGGTGGTTGTTCGGCGCGCGGACCCTGACCGTGCTGATCGGCGCGGTGATGATGCAGCGGGTCGGGCATACCGGGCGGTTGCTCCAGGATTTGCTCGGCGCGGTGATTTTCCTGATCGCGGTCATTGCCGCCCTGGCCTATGTGCTCGATCTGCCGGTCAAGGGCGTGCTGGCGACGTCCGGTGCGTTGGCGATCATTGTCGGCCTGGCGTTGCAAAGTACCCTCAGTGACGTGTTTTCCGGGATCGTCCTGAACACCACCAAACCCTACCAACTGGATGACTACATCTCCATCGATGGCATGGAGGGCAAGGTGACCGACATCGACTGGCGCGCCACACGCCTGCAAACCTCCCAAGGCTGCATGGCAGTGATTCCCAACTCGTTGGCGGCCAAGGCCAAGATCATCAATTTCAGCAGGCCGAGCGATATGTTCGGCATTTCCGTTTCCCTGGAAGTGAGTCCCCACGCGAGGCCGAACACGGTGATCGATGCCTTGGAGAGGGCCATTCAAGGTTGTCGTGCGTTGCTCGATATACCGTCGCCAAGCGTCAGCCTTAAAACTGCCAGCAACACCGGAGCGGTCTACGAAATCAGCGGCTTTGTCGCGTCGATGGACGAGAAACGTTCAGTGCGCAACCAGCTGTACGACCTGGCCTATCGGCACTTGCAGGCATCCGGGGTCAATTTGTTGTCGAGCGTGGAGCCCAGCCCGCCGATCAACTCGACACGGAAACGGGCATTGCTGGATAGCTCGCCGATTTTCTCCACCCTGCGTCAGGAAGAGAAAGACACGTTCAGCCAGAACATGATCCTGCAAACCTTTCGCGCCGGGGAGGTGATCCTGGAAGCAGGGGAGGTCAGCGATCACTTGTTCATTATCGAGTCCGGCGTGATCTCGGTGACCTTGATGCGTCACGGAGCACCATACGAATCCGGACGCATGGGGCCGGGGGAGGTGTTCGGCGAGGCAGGTATTCTCACCGACAGCGCGCTGCCTGCGCAGTTTACCGCCAAGACATTCACTGGCCTGTACCGCATCGAAAAGTCATACCTCAAGCCGTGCCTGGATGCCCGTCACGATATCAACGATGCGATGCAGGCCTTGCTCGATTACCGGCTGCAAAAAGCGAAAACCCTGACTCAGGACCTGCCGGTGGCGGTGGAGAAAAAGGGCTTCCTGCGATGGTTACGCAGTCGGGTGTGAATGGCCGCTGAGCGGATCGCGAGCAGTTCTCGAATAGCCCTTTCTTTCAAGGAGGCACCGCCAGTGGCCTCCTCGACTTTTGAGATATTGGCTATTTGTGTAAGCCGGGCGCGGGACTAACGTAGTCACACACTCACTTGCCCTGGAGCACGCCATGAAACCCCGTATCGATTTCTACACCGCCTCGCCTGACGCCCTCAAAGCGATGATCGCGTTGGAAACAGCAGTTTCGAAATTGCCGCTGGAAAAAAACCTGATCGAACTGGTCAAGCTGCGTACCTCGCAAATCAACGGCTGTGCCTTCTGCCTGGACATGCACAGCGCCGATGCGCGCAAGGGCGGTGAATCCGAGCGGCGTCTGGCCACACTGTCGGCCTGGCGCGAAACGCCGTTCTTCACCGAGCGTGAACGCGCCGCCCTGGCCTGGACCGAATCCCTGACCCTGATCAGCCAGACCCATGCCCCGGACGAAGACTATGAACTGGCCAGCGCTCAGTTCGATGCCCGGGAATTGGTCGACCTGACCGTCGCCATCACCACCATCAACGCCTGGAATCGCCTGGCCATCGGCTTTCGCAAAATGCCTCAGGCCTGACCCGCACAGGCATCAATGCGCATCGGCGCTCGGCGCGGCCGGTGGTTGCACCTTGCGCATCAAGGGCACCATCGCCGTGGCGATGATGAAGCAGGCCATGATCATCAAAAACGCGTCGCCGTAGGTTTGCGTCTGGGCTTCGCGGTAGGTCAACAGCCATAGCTGATGCAGGCTGGCGGTGACCCCGGCGTCACCGCTCTGGCCGAGGGCGGCGAAGTTGTTGCCGACCTGGGACAGCCATTGGTTGAGCGCCTCGTTGGTGCTGTTGAGGTTCTCCGCCAACCGGGTGAAATGCAGGTTGGTGCGGTCATTGAGAATGGTCGCGCAGGCGGCGATGCCGATAGCCCCACCCAGGTTGCGCATCAGATTGAACAACCCCGACGCATGTTTAAGCCTTGCCGGCGCCAGGCCGCCAAGGGTCAGCGTCACGGTGGGCGGCACCGCCAGTTGCTGGGCAATCCCGCGCAAGGCTTGCGGCAGCATCAATTCCCTGGCTCCCCAGTCATGGGTGATCGGGCTGAAGTCCCACATCGACAAGGCGAACAGCCCCAGGCCAGTCATCATGATCCAGCGCAGGTCGATGCGGTTGGCCAGAAAGGCATACAGCGGAATCGCCATGATCTGGAACACCCCGGTGGAGAAAACCGCCAGACCAATGTCCAGTGCACCGTAGCCACGCACCCGGCCGAGGAACAGCGGCGTGAGGTAAATCGTGGCGAACAGGCCGATACCGGTGACGAACGAGAAGAAGCAGCCAAGGGCAAAGTTGCGATCCTTCAGGGCGCGCAAATCGACAATCGGATTGGCCACGTGCAAGGTCCGGCCGATGAACGCCAGCCCGGCCAGGCCGCTGATCCACGCCGTGGTCAGGATCGTGCGGTCGCTGAACCAGTTCCAGCGCGGGCCTTCCTCGAGGGTGTACTCCAGGCAACCGAGGAACAGCGCCAGAAACACCATGCTCAGATAATCCGCGCCCTTGAGCAGCGACAGTTCCGGCTGGTCGATTTTCACCAGCATCGGCACGGCCACGGCGACAAAGATGCCGGGGACCAGGTTGATGTAGAACAGCCAGTGCCAGGACGATATGTCAGTGATCCAGCCACCGATCACCGGCCCCAGGGTCGGTGCCAGGGACGCCACCGCGCCGATGGTCGCGGCGGCGATGACCCGTTGCTTGCCGGTGAAGAACACGAAGGCCGTGGTGAACACCAGTGGAATCATCGAGCCGCCCAGAAACCCTTGCAGGGCACGGAAGGCAATCATGCTCTGGATGTTCCAGGCCACGCCGCACAGCAGGCTGGTCAGGGTGAAGCCCACCGCCGATGCACAAAACAGCCAGCGCGTGGAAAACACCCGGGAGAGCCAGCCCGACAGCGGGATCACGATGATCTCGGCGATCAGATAACTGGTCTGTACCCACGCGGTTTCATCGGTGCCGGCGGAGAGCCCGCCGCCGATGTCACGCAACGAAGCCGAGACAATCTGGATATCCAGCAGCGCAATGAACATGCCGATGCACATGCTGGCAAAGGCAAAGACCTTGGTCGCCGTCGCCATGTTCGCGGCATTGAACGGTTGCGCCGGGGCGGCAAGGGCGCGGCTCATGGCGCGCTGGCCACGGCTGGCGCTTCAGGCTCCTTGCGCGTGTCCACTTCAGCGGTGACCGACAACCCCGGACGCAGGTGACCGAGCACACTGTCGGCCGGGTCGAGGTGGATGCGCACCGGCACCCGCTGCACGATCTTGGTGAAGTTGCCGGTGGCGTTCTCAGGCGGCAACACGCTGAATTGCGAACCGCTGGCGGGGGCGAGGCTGTCCAGGTGACCGTGGAACTCCTGGCCCGACAGCACGTCGGCACGGATCACCACCCGTTGCCCCGGCACCATGTGTGCCAGTTGGTCTTCCTTGAAGTTGGCATCGACCCACAGGCCGCTGGTCGGCACCACCGAGAGCAATTGCGAGCCGGCCTGGGCATAGGCACCGACCCGGGCCCGACGATTGCCGATCACACCGTCAACCGGTGCCTTCAGTTCGGTGTAGCCGACATTCAATTGCGCCAGATCGCGCTCGGCCTTGGCCTGGATCAGGGCGGCCCGGGCCTGTTGTTTCTGGGTGTCGATCACATTCAACTGGCGTTGCGCGGCCAGCAATTCAGCCTGGGCGCGGTTACTTTGGGCCTGGGCGGTCTTGAACGTGGTATTGGCGCGCTGGGCGCTTTCCACCGAGACGGCGTTGGTGATCACCAGTTTTTTGTAGCGGGCATCGTCATCCCGCGAACGGGCGGCTTCGGCACCGGCGGCGTCGATGCCGGCGCGGGCCTGGCCGATGACGGCCTGTTGCAGTTGTTCGGTGGCGTCGAGGTTGGCCAGCAAGGCTTCCTGGGCGGCCACTGCGCCTTCGGCCTTGGCCAGGTTGGCACGGTAGTCGCGCGAGTCGAGACGGATCAGCACGTCGCCCGCCTTGACCTTCTGGTTGTCGGTCACCAGCACTTCGTCGATGTAACCCGCCACTTTCGGCCCGATCACCGTTACGTCGCCACCAATATAGGCGTCATCGGTTTCTTCGATAAAACGCCCGGCGCTCCACCAATGCGCGCCATACACGCCAGCCAGCACCAGCGCCGCGATTGCCACGGTGGGCAACAGCAGGCGTTTGAGCAGGGGAGGTTTGGCAGCAGTCACCGGGGCAGCCAGGTCGGGTTCAACGGTGGGCATGCTGGTCATGGAGGATTACCTGTTGGAAGGTGGTATTTATGATGGCTGTAATATGATGTATGTAATAATTTGTGGCAAATGGTTTTTGCTGCCGGTCGTCAGGTGATTTGTTCCGGGAGGATCAGATGGCGAAGCGTTGCAGGACAGTCCGCTTTAGCGGGCAAGCCCGCTTGTGTCTTGACCAGGGGGCAGAGAGGCGGGTGGATTGATGGAAAGCGACCAGTTGCGGGGGAAAACATCAAGACACTCCGAGGCTGCAATCTTTTGACCTGGAGCAAGTCATTGTGACCTCGACGTAGTCATACTGACTCTATTTTTCTGTGGTCATTATGACGTTCGTAAAATTAACTTATTGATATAAAACGATTATTTAAATGGCATGCTTTGTGATTTGGATATGGCATTGACTCGAAGAAGGAATTTGCCATGTCTCACTCCATTCCCCTCGGATTCACGCTCTGCCTGTTGCTTTCCCCCCTGTGCATGGCCGACCAGGTCGTGCGCGAAGTGCCCGATACCACCGCCGGCAAAGGCTACGGTGCCCTGACCGGTTTGATGGTGGGCGCAGTGGGTGGGCCTGTTGGCGCATTGGTCGGTGCCGGTGCCGGTTTTTTTGCCGGCAGTTCGATTCAGCAAGCCGCCGGGCTGACGGAAACCGCTTATGAAGTGAAGGACGCCCAAGGCGAAATCAGCACCGTGCGCTCGCCCAATGCGCGCTTCGAACCGGGTCAGCAGGTGGCGCGCAAGGGGCCACGGCTGGTGCCGCAGGGCAGCTGACGCTTCACACCACCTTTTCAGGGGGATCCCGTTTTGGCGGGCAGACGAGCCGCACCTCGTCTGCCCGTTTTTTTATGGGGACAGCGACTGTGGACATATCCATTGTTGTGGTGATGGCCACTATTGGTTCCGCCTTTACGGCGGGTCACTTTGGGGCCCCAAAGTAACCAAAGGGCCTATCCCCTGACGTACGGCCCTTCGCCTAGGCTCAGGGTTCCCTCGCTCCGGTCCTGCTCCGTGGGCCCGCCGCGATCGGCCATCCATGGCCGTACGCGGCTAGCCCGGCATCCATGCCGGGTTGCCCACTGCGCAGAACCTGCGCTCGGCCTTCCGACGGGGCAGGGCAGATCAAAAGCCAAAGCAAAAGCCAGGCGGCCTGCGGGCCGACCTGGCTTTCGTGGCTTTACTCAATCTCCTGTAGGAGCGAGCTTGCTCGCGAAAAATGCCCAGACAACGCGCTCATCCAGGCACCCCGCGTCATCGTTGACGTCCATCGCGAGCAAGCTCGCTCCTACAGTTTGATTGGGGGGCAGCTGCAAGAAATTGGTTGGTTATCAGCCCGGCCTCAGCTGAAGCGAACGCGTGCTTTTTGTAGGAGCGAGCTTGCTCGCGAAAAATGCCCAGACAACGCGCTCATCCAGACACCCCGCGTCATCGTTGACGTCCATCGCGAGCAGGCTCGCTCCTACAGGGAATCGGGGGCACCAGCCAAAGCCAGGTCGGCCCGCAAGCCGCCTGGCTTTTGCTTTGGCTTTTGAGGTGTACGCCCCCTCGAGAGGCCGAGTGGAGGTTCTGCGCAGTGGGTAAACCGGCATGGATGCCGGTTTAGCCGCGTACGGCCATGGATGGCCGATCGCGGCGGGCCCACGGAGCAGGACCGGAGCGAGGGAATGCCGAGCCTAGGCGAGGCACCGAACGTCAGGGGCAAAGCGCTTTGGTTACTTTCGCGCTTTTCGAAAGTGACCCGCCGTCAGGGCGGAACCATCAGTGGCCGTAACCGCGGCAATGGATACGCACGCGGTTAGAGCACCATGAAAGGCCCTATCAAACCCGCTCAAAAATCGCCGCAATCCCCTGACCACCACCGATACACATGGTCACCAGCGCGTAACGGCCACCGGTGCGGTGCAGTTCGTGGATGGCCTTGGTAGCAATGATCGCGCCCGTCGCGCCCACCGGGTGACCCAACGCAATCCCCGAGCCGTTCGGGTTGACCTTGGCCGGGTCGAGGTCCAGTTCCTGGCTGACGGCGCAGGCCTGTGCGGCGAAGGCGATGTTGGCTTCGATCACGTCCAGGTCAGCGACGGTCAGGCCGGCGCGCTTGAGCGCCAGGCGCGTGGCCGGAATCGGGCCCAGGCCCATGAATTCCGGTTCGACGCCGGCGTGGGCGTAGCTGACCAGGCGGGCAAGCGGTTTCAGGTTATTGGCCTGGACCGCGTTACCGGTGGCCATGACTAGTGCGGCGGCGCCGTCGTTCAGGCCCGAGGCGTTGCCGGCGGTGACCGAACCGTCCTTCTTGAATGCCGGCTTCATCGCCGCCAGCTGTTCCAGGGACGTGGCGCGCGGATGCTCGTCGACGCTGAACAGCTTGACGCCCTTGCGATCCTGGATTTCCACGGTAGCGATCTGCTCGCTGAAGTAGCCGTTGGCAATCGCATGGGCGGCGCGTTTCTGGTCTTCCAGGGCCAGGGCGTCCTGCATTTCGCGGGTGATGCCATTGCGCTCGGCGACGTTCTCGGCGGTGATGCCCATGTGGATGCCATGGAACGGGTCATGCAGGATCCCGAGCATGTAGTCGATGACCTGGGCGTTGCCCATGCGCGAACCCCAACGGGCGGCCGGCATCAGGTACGGGCCACGGCTCATGGATTCGGCACCGGCGCCGACGACGATGTCGGCATCGCCGAGCATCAGGGTCTGGGCTGCGTTGATGATGGCTTGCAGGCCCGAACCGCAGAGGCGGTTGACGTTGTAGGCCGGGGTTTCCTTCGGGATGCCGGCGTTCATCGCCGCGACGCGGGAGATGTAGGCGTCGCGAGTTTCGGTCGGGATCACGTTGCCCATCACCAGATGGCCGACGAGCGCCGGGTCGACGGCGGCCCGTTGCAGGGCCGCTTTCACGGCCGTGGTCGCCAGGTCGGCCAGTGGCACGTCCTTGAGCGAACCGCCGAACGTACCGATGGCGGTACGGGCGGCGCTGACAACGTAGATTTCTGGAGTGTTCATGGCTGGTTTCCTTTCGGTGGATTCTTATCTGTACTGCGATTGAGCAGGGCGTTCAAGGCGGCTTTCGCCTCGTCGGTATTCAGGCGCTGAATGAACAGCGTGTTTTCTTCGCGCAGGGTGGCTTCCAGTTCGGCCAGGGAAGCCTGTTTCATCAGCTGCCGCGATTGGCGCAAGGCTTGCTGGGGCATGGCCAGAAAGCGCCGGGCGATGGTGGTGGCCGCCGCCAGGCATTGTTCGCCGTCATCGAAGGCTTCGTTGGCCAGGCCCCAGGCCACTGCTTCGTTGCCGTCCAGGCCGTTGCCCAGCAGGAGCAGGCTCGCGGCGCGGGCATGGCCGAGCCGGCGTGGCAATAACAGGCTGGCGCCAAACTCGGGGCACAGGCCGATGTTGACGAACGGCATGCGCAACTTGGCGTTGTGGGTGACCAGCACCTGATCGCAATGCAGCAGCAACGTGGTGCCGATGCCGATGGCGGCCCCACAGACTGCCGCGATCAGTGGCTTTTGCAGGCGCGTGACGACCTTCATCAGGCGGAACGCCGGAGCGTCCAGGTGCGTCGGCGGATGCTGGAGGAAATCCACCAGGTCATTGCCGCTGGTAAAGCAGGCCGGGCCGCCGGTGAGGATGATCACACCGGTCTGCGCGTCTTCGTCCGCGGCCAGCAAGAGGTCGGCCAGTTGCGTGTACATGGCGTTATTCAGCGCGTTGAGCTTGTCCGGGCGGTCGATGGTCAGCGTCAACACGCCGTCGCGTTGCTCGTGTTTGATCAGGTGGGTCATCGCAGGCTCCGCAGGGTCGGTTCAGGCCGCCACTTTAAGCGCCGGACAAACCCCGGATCTATGGCAAAACGGGTCAACTGCACTGCCGCTTTTTGCCATGCCGGTGAGCCAAAAAACGACACCCACCCATTCGGGGTATGGCTGCGCCCGGCGAATCCACCAATAGTGAGGGCATCCGCTCATCCAGAGCCGAACTCGCTATAAGGTGCATTTGCTATGGGCAAGACGCTGCTTAAGGTGATTTCCAGTCTGTTTGTCGTACCGCTGACATTGAATGCCTACGCCGCTCAAGTGGACGACAGCAATACGCTGCGGTTGTACAACTGGGCGGATTACATCGGTGAAAAAACCGTGGCCGACTTCGAAAAGGCCACCGGCATAAAAGTCATCTATGACACCTTCGATGCCTACGAAACCGTGCAGGCCAAATTGCTCACCGGCCACTCCGGTTACGACCTGATCGTGTTGAACGCCTCCCTCGCGCCACCGTTGATCAAGGCCAAGGTGTTCCAGCCGCTGGACAAAAAACAGCTGCCGAGCTGGAGCAATCTTGACCCGAAAGTCCTGCAGGACCTGCAGGGGTACGATCCTGGCACCCGGTTTTCCGCGCCCTACACCTGGGGCAGCAACGGCGTCACTTACAACGTCGACAAGATCAGGGAGCGCATGCCGGACGCACCGATCGGTTCGCTGGCGATGATCTTCGATCCGAAGATCGTCTCGAAGTTTGCCGATTGCGGCGTGACCCTGCTCGACGCCCCGACCGAAGTCATCCCCATGGCCTTGAAGTACCTGGGACGCGATCCACGCAGCGCCGCACCGGAGGATCTGAAAGCCGCGCAGGACTTGCTGCTGTCGGTGCGGCCCTACATCCGCAAGTTCGACTCGGTCAATTACCTGACCAGCTTGCCCAACGGCGACGTGTGCATGGCCATGACCTGGTCCGGCGACTACGCCACGGCCATGGCCCGCGCCGCAGAAGCCAAGAAGAAGATCGACCTCGCCTACTTCATTCCCAAGGAAGGCTCGCTGATCTGGTTCGACAACCTGTACATCCCGGCCGACGCCCCCCACGTCGCCAATGCCCACAGGTTTCTTGAGTACCTGATGCAACCGCAGGTGATGGCGGATGTGAGCGATTTCATCAATTACGCCAACAGTAACGCCGCGGCCACGCCGTTGTTGAACGCCGACGTGCGCAACAACCCGGCCATCTACCCCGATGCGCAGACCCGCGAGCGTTTGTTCCCGCAGAAGACCCAAGACGCCAAGGACATGCGGGCGATTACCCGGGTCTGGAGCACCGTGAAAAGCGGCATCTGATTTGTTCGAACGTTAGTCAATTCGGTTAGAGGTTTATTTATGGCGACGCCAACACGCACCGTTTTTTCCCCAGCGGACGAGTCCCGGCTGGTCAAGGCCGACAAGGCTCACCATATGCACGGCTACCACGTGTTCGACGAACACGCCGAACAGGGTTCGCTGAACATCGTCGCTGGCGATGGCGCCTACATCTACGACACCCAGGGCAACCGCTTTCTCGATGCGGTGGGCGGCATGTGGTGCACCAATATTGGCCTGGGTCGTGAGGAAATGGCCGAGGCCATCGCCGACCAGGTGCGCCAGCTGGCCTATTCGAACCCGTTTTCCGACATGTCGAACAACGTCGCCATCCAGCTGTGCGAAAAACTCGCCAGCCTGGCCCCCGGCGACCTCGACCATGTGTTCCTGACCACCGGCGGCTCCACCGCCGTGGACACCGCGTACCGGCTGATCCAGTACTACCAGAACTGCCGTGGCAAACCCGAGAAGAAGCACGTCATCGCCCGGTTCAACGCCTATCACGGCTCCACCACCCTGACCATGTCGATCGGCAACAAGGCCGCCGACCGCGTGCCGGAGTTCGATTACGCCAACCCGCTGATCCACCACGTCTCCAACCCGAACCCGTACCGCGCGCCCGACGGCATGGACGAGGCGCAGTTTCTCGAGTTCCTGGTCAAGGAGTTCGAAGACAAGATCCTGTCGATTGGCGCGGACAAGGTTGCCGGGTTCTTCGCCGAGCCGATCATGGGCTCGGGCGGGGTGATCATTCCGCCCCGGGGCTATCTCAAGCGCATGTGGGACGTCTGCCAGCGCTACGACATCCTGTTCGTCGCCGACGAAGTGGTGACCTCGTTCGGGCGCCTGGGCAAGTTCTTTGCTTCTTATGAGGTGTTCGACGTGCAGCCCGACATCATCACCACCGCCAAGGGCCTGACGTCTGCTTACCTGCCACTGGGCGCATGCATCTTTTCCGAGCGCATCTGGAAAGTCATCGCCGAACCGGGCAAGGGCCGCTGCTTCACCCACGGCTTCACCTACAGCGGGCATCCGGTGTGCTGCACGGCGGCGCTGAAGAACATCGAAATCATCGAGCGGGAAAACCTGCTGGCCCATGTCGACACGGTGGGGGCTTATCTGGAGGAGCGCCTGGCAACCCTGCGGGACTTGCCGCTGGTGGGGGATGTGCGCTGCCAGAAACTCATGGCCTGCGTGGAGTTCGTCGCCGATAAACGCACCAAGGCGCTGTTCCCCGACGAGATCAACATCGGCGAGAAAATCCACGTGCGGGCCCAGGCCCGGGGCTTGCTGGTGAGGCCGATCATGCACCTCAATGTCATGTCGCCACCGTTGATCCTGACGTCTGTCCAGGTCGATGAAATCGTCGAGACCTTGCGCACATGCATTCTGGAAGTGGCCGCCGAGCTTGAAGCGAGCGGACAGTACGCGGGCCAATGATTTCGTCAGTCAGGCTGTTACCAAGGGCGTGTCCAGCCGCTAGACTGCGGGGCATGAGCAAACCAGACGACGATACGCTGATCGCGGTGCCCTTCGGGGCATTGCACAAATGGCATGGGGGAATGCGCGAGGCATTCGCCCATATCGATGAGCCTGACGCCCTGCAACACCT
>Ga0207428_10005559_pt1 | contig 11736 bp, 12 predicted proteins | sample RhiMethybrSRZTD1_FD_187600 | JGI IMG/M metagenome (GOLD analysis project Ga0207428, IMG submission 187600) | Populus rhizosphere microbial communities from Tennessee, USA - Rhizosphere MetaG P. TD hybrid SRZTD1 (SPAdes) (version 3) | ecosystem: Host-associated > Plants > Roots > Rhizosphere >... | reverse complement strand
CCCTCGCCTGCTGTCCACTGGCCCGAAACGCGCGAGATCCCTTCGAGCCCAGCGACGGCAGTGCGCTGCCGTGTCTGCAGAGGTGACCGAGACCATGACCGAGCTTCTTCGCAGGCCTCAGACGACCGCCGCTTCGGAGAACCGATGACGCGCACGGTCGACGAGCGGGAAGATGCCCGCCGCCGCGCGCTCACGACGTTTCTCGACGAGCGGGTGCGCGAGGGGTATCGCATCGAGACGCGCACGGACACGCACGCGATCATCGGCCCTCCCGACCGGCGTCGCTCGTTTCGCCACCCTCTCCGCCGTCCGGGATCGCTGGAGCGTCAGGTCGTCGCTGTCGATCGCGACGGCGACGTCTCCGTCCGTTCGGCCGAACCGAGGCGCTCGTGAGCGCCTCGCCCGGCCCAGACGACGGGACATCGGGTGATCCGCGGCCGACCCGGATCGGGCCGTTCAATGCCGTCGACTCGGGCACCAAGAGGCGGCGAGATGTTCCCGTGCCCTGGATCGACTGCCCGGCCTGCGGCTGGCGCCATTACCCGGCCACGGCCGGCGGCCGCTGGCACATCGCGACGACGTGCGAGGGCTGCGCGGCCGACCTCTCCTCTGACGTCGTCGACTGATCGGGAGTCGCGCACGGCGGACAGGCCCGACGCGTGCCGAGACCCGCGCCCCCCGGCGCGGGTCAGTCTCGGCAAGTCCCCCCACTGAGCGACGTCTCCCCAAGACGCGCCGACCGAGTATCCGTCGCGTCGGTCTCCGTGACGCCGCCCGATAGTCCAGGCCCGACCTATGCCTCGATCGAGGGATCCTGGTGCGAGCGCGCAAGTTTCGGGCGCTATGTGGATCTACCCGAGTAGAGACGGAACAGTGGGCGGCCGCCGGTACGTGGCGGCGACGGCGCCGCCCCACCGGCTCCTTCCGCCCAGCGACCCCGCAAGCCGGCGGCGCGACCGAAGCTATCGTGCGGCGGTGGCCGGTCGGGCCCTCGCATCCGTCGCAGCGGTCGCGCTCGTGACGGTGTTCGCGTCTGCTGCCGCGGCGGCCGCCGGCCCAGCCGCGCCCACGACGGCGTTCCCGGCGGCCGGCGAGCTGACGCAGGCGGTCGCCGTCCGCGCGGCGCCTGCGCCCTCCGCTCCGATCGTGCGCCGGTTGCAGCGCTTCCGGCCCGACCAGCAGTTCCAGATCGTGCTCGCCCTGGCATCCCGTCGCGGCCGGAACGGTGACCTCTGGTACCGGTTGAGCCTGCCGGGCCGACCGAACGGCGCCCGCGGCTGGGTTCGTGCGGACGCGGTCGACGTGCGTCCGGTGGTGAACAGGATCGTCGTCCGGCTCGGCTCGCGCCGCCTCGAGGTCCGCCGGATTCGCGACGGGAGGCTCCTCCTCTCGCGCGCCGTCGCAATCGGCGCCGCCGGGACGACGACCCCGCTCGGCCACGACTTCTACGTCCAGTCCGCGTTCGTTCCCACGGACCCGTTCTTCGGGACGTTCGCGCTGGAGACGACCGCCTACGCCCGCGTCAGCGACTGGCCCACGAGCGTCGTCGGCATCCACGGCACGAACCAGCCGGAGCTCTTGGGCCAGGCGGTTTCGCATGGATGCGTTCGCGTCGCGAACGACGTGGCGGCCCGCCTGCGCCGACTCGCGCCGCTCGGGACGCCCATCGACATCGTGCGGTAGCTAGCCGGTGACGATCGTGTCCTTCGCGCCGAGGACGCCGAGGCGTGTCTGGCACTTGCGCGGGCCGGCCGCCTTCGCCCTGTCTCCGGTGAAGACGAGGAGACCGAGCCTTGCCGGCGTCACGGAGAACCGCACCACTCCCTGACGGTCGGTTCGAGCCTGCTTGTCGACGGTCGCGCCACGCGCACGAACCTGCAACCCGCCGACCGGCCGCCCGAGCCGGTTCCTGGCGGTGACGCGGACGACCGACGAGCGGCCCTTCTCGAGCGCTCGGGGCTCGGCGGTGAGCGCGAGGCAGATGTTCTGCGCGGTCGGCGGCTTCAGCGGCCCGATCACCCGAGCGAGCGCCGCAGCGACGTTGTTGCGGTAGTTCGACTCGACCTCCTCGGAGCCCACGCGCACGATGTCGACGACGACGCCGACCTGGGTCGCCTCGGTGACGGCGGTCACCGTGGCAGAGGCTCCCGGAGCGAGTCGCCCGAGATCGCAGGTGTACGGGCGACACGTGCCCTGAGACGGCTTGAGCGAGATCAGTCTGGTTCGGAAGGAGCGCGGATCGTCGAGCTTGAGGCCGTTGACATCGGCGGCCGCGACGGACGAGCGGTTGGTGACGGTCATCGTCCAGGTCAGCCGTCCTCCCACGGTGACGATCGTGGGCTCGACCGACTTGGTGACGACGAGGTCGAGCTGCGGAGTCGGGCCCGGCGGCGGAGGCGGCACCGGCGGCGGGTTCGGCGTCGGCGGTGTGGGAGGTGCGGGCGGCGTCGGCGGTTGTGGCGGCGTTCCCTTGCGCGTGTTCGTGAACGTGCAGACGACTGTGTCGCCCTGTGCGACCGAGCCGTCGACCTTCGTCCCGGCCACCGAGATCTCGACGGTGCCGTTCCGCGAGCACTCGACCTTCGAGTCGTAGTCGGAGAGACTCGTCCCGGTGCCGGCGGTCTCGCTCACGCTGCCCTCGCCGATCCCGGTCCTGAGCACACCGGCGGTCGTCCCGTTGCCGCCCGTCGCGACGACGGTGTTGTTGATGCGCAGCTGGAACACGCCCGGGTCGTCCGTGGGGATCGTGACCTTCCGGACCTCGACCGTCGGATTGCACGCCTTCGACGACGAGGATGCCGTCGCCGTGTTCCCGGACAGCGTCCAGGTGAGGGTTCCGGTCGATGCGTCGAACGTGGTCTGCACCGCGTCGGCGTTGTGGCCCTTCTCGAAGGTCGTCGGCTGTTTCCTGTCCCGGTCGCCCGGAGAGAACTTGTTCCGGTCGCCAACGGGGATGGACACCTCGTTCGTGTTCGTGTTCGTGTAGCCCCAGTACGCGACGTCCGGCTGCCCGTCGTTGAAGAGAACGCATTCGACGATCGGCAAGACACCCTTCGGCTTCGGCTGCTCCTCGGCCTGGTTCGTGATCAGGCAGGTGGCGGAGCCGCCGCGCGCCACGGCCACGTCGATCGAGGTGCCCTCCCTCGAGATCTCGCTCGTACCGACCGTGCAGCGGATCGAGGTCTCGTAGTCGCGGAGCTGGGTCCCGTCCGCGCCCGCTTCGCTCACCATGTGGCTACCCGCGTCGACCGTGACAGAGTCGGTCGTGCCGCCGTCCCCGACCGCTGTCGCCTTGACTTTGCCGTCGATCTTGAGGTCGAACGTGCCGGGATCGGTGCTCGGGACGAGTCGCTTGACCACGGTGATCGTGGCCTTGCAGCGCGTTGAGCTCTCGCTCGCCTCCGCCGTGTTGCCTGTCAGGTGCCACGTGATCGAGCCCCCCGTGAATCCGGCTTTGACGACGTCGTCGTGCCTCCCGGGAGCGAAGGCCGTCGGCTGGCCACGGTCCGTGTCCCCTGGCGAGAAGTAGTTCTGATCCGACGAGGGATTGACCGCCGTGTCGTTCGGGTTGTCGTAGCCGAAGTGGCCGATGAACCCGCTCCCCGAGGGCTCGACGCACTCGAAGATCGGCGTGATCGGATCGGGCGACGGCGGCTCGGGCGGCGTGACCGGGTTGCAGCCGTTCTGGTAGATCGCCTGGCCCTCTGACGACCAGTTCCTACCCGGGAACGTCTGGGGCTTGCCGCCGGCGTCCACGTAGGGGTAGGGAGGGATGATGTCGCCCCAATCGTCGGCAGGAAAGACGGGCCCCGTGTGGTTGAGATGGCCGCCGTTCAGGTCGCCGTTGTTCGCGATCGCGGGCGTGTCTTCGACGTACGGGTTGTTCTTCGAACTGGTCGCGTGGCAGATCCGCACCTGCTTTTCGTTGTCCAATCCGGCGGCCGTCACGACCGGGATCGCGGCGAGGAACGCCAGCCCGAGGCCGACGGCGAGAAGCGCTCGGGGTCGGATCACCTGCTGGCGGCGCGTGCGGGACTGCGGCCTTCCCACGTTGCGACGCTAGCAGCGTGCACGGCCGGCGGCATCACCCGATCGACCTGCACGGGGCGGCGTGAGGACTTCGTAAGCACAGGGATTTGCATCCTCCGCGGCCGCTACGATCGCGCGGATGCCCACGTCCCTCGTCACCGGTGGTGCCGGCTTTCTCGGCTCCCACCTTTGCGAGGCGCTGCTCGGCAAGGGACATCGGGTGATCTGCCTCGACAACCTCGAGACCGGATCGCTCGCGAACATCGAGGGTCTGCGCGACGACGCGTTCTCGTTCGTCCACCACGACGTCAGCGAGCCAATCGCGATCGACGAGCCGCTCGACTTCGTCTATCACCTCGCCGCGCTTGCGAGCCCGATCGACTACATGCGGCTTCCCCTGCACTCGCTGAAGACCGGCTCGTACGGGACGCACCATGCGCTCGGCGTCGCGAAGTGGAAGCGGGCCCGGTTCCTCCTCGCCTCGACCAGCGAGGTGTACGGCGACCCCGAGACGCACCCGCAAACGGAAACCTACTGGGGGAACGTCAACCCGATCGGCCCGCGCGGCGTCTACGACGAGGCCAAGCGCTACGCCGAGGCGCTGACGATGGCGTACCACCGCCAGCAGGGCGTCGACACCTCGATCGTGCGGATCTTCAACACCTACGGCCCGAAGATGCGGCCGAACGACGGGCGCGCGATCCCGAACTTCCTGAGCCAGGCGCTCGCCGAGAAGCCCCTCACCGTCTACGGGGACGGCTCCCAGACGCGCAGCTTCTGCTACGTCGACGACCTGATCCGCGGCCTCGTCCTGCTCGCCGAGTCCGGCGAGCACCTGCCGGTGAACGTCGGCAACCCGGGCGAGTACACGATCCTCCAACTCGCCGAGGCCATTCTGGCGGCGACCGGGTCGCCGAGCCAGATCCTCTACGAGGCGCTGCCGGTCGACGACCCGCAGGTGCGCCAGCCGGACATCACGCGTGCGCGCCAGATCCTCGGCTGGCAGCCGGAGATCGAGCTGGACGAGGGGCTGCGCCGCACTCTGGCGTCGCTCGAGAGAGACGCGACGCGTGCGTAGGACGGCGGCGGTGGCCGTCGCCCTCGCGGTCGCCGTCTCGATGCTGCTCGCCCCCGGCGCGTCGGCGTCGAAGTCCCTGCGCCTCGGCATCTTCGACGACGGGGTGGTGCTGTACGGCGAGCCCGACCTGGTCTTCCCGCAGCTCGAGAAGACCGGGACGCAGCTGCTACGCGTCAACCTGTGGTGGTCCGGCCCCGGGATCAGCGTGGCGACCCGCAAGCCGAAGCGCCCCGCCGACCCGAACGACGCGGCCTACAACTGGGACACGTACGACCGCACGGTGCGGTTCTCGATCGTGAACGGCATCCAGCCGGTCTTCTCGGTCCTCGGCACGCCGCCCTGGGCTAACGCGGCCAAGGGATGGAACGTCGCTCCGACCAATGCGCGCGACCTCCAGGACTTCGCGGCGGCGGCCCAGAAGCGCTACAGCGGGTCGTTCGTCAACGCGGACGGCGTCACGCTGCCGCGCGTCAGCCTCTGGATGGCCTGGAACGAGCCGAACAACCCCGTCTTCCTGAAGCCGCAGTACCGTCGCACGGGCAAGACCTGGGCGATCCAGTCGGGTCGCGACTACGCGAAGATGTGCAACGCGGTCGTGCAGGGCATCAAGTCGGTGCAGCGCTCGTCGAAGGTCGCGTGCGGCGCCACCGGCCCGCGGGGGAACAACAACCCGAACTCGAGCCGTCCGTCCGTCTCTCCGATCCCGTTTCTGCGTGCGATGAAGGCGGGCGGGGCAAAGGGGTTCGACGCCTACGCCCACCACCCGTACTACGGCTCGCCCGCCGAGACGCCCTCCACGAAGCCGCCGCCCGGCAAGCGCGGGCAGCCACCGACTGCTGTCACGTTGGGCAACATCAACGTTCTGATCGCGGAGCTCGACAAGCTCTACGGCAAGCGGACGCGCGTCTGGGTCACCGAGTACGGCTACCAGACGAACCCGCCCGACACGATCTTCGGCGTGACGCGGTCGAAGCAGGCGGCGTACCTCACGCAGGCGGTCACCGTCGCCCGTGCCAACCCGCGGATCGACCTGTTCCTCTGGTTCCTGCTGCGCGACGAGGAGCGGCTCTCGGGATGGCAGTCCGGGCTCGTGACGTTCGACGGCAAGCGCAAGCCGAGCTTCAACGCCTTCCAGCGGGCCGCCGCCTCGCTCGCCGCGCCCTAGACTTCGCCGAATGGGGAAGGGGTACGCGGAAGGCCCCGCGGCCGAGGAGGCCGAGCGCCGGCGGGAGGAGCTCGCGGCCGGCGACGAGGCCGCACCTGCCGCCACGCGTCTCGCGGTGGAGGGCTCGACGCTCGACGACACGGAGCGGCACTTCCTGGGCTGGGCGGACGAGGTCGACGCGGACGCGCTGTTCGCCTCCGGCTCCGCGTGGGGCATCCGCCTCGTGCGACGCTCGGCGCTCTCGCCCTCCCGCTAGGCTGACCGGGGTGAGCACCAAGAAGGTCGAGCACCTCGAGGCCGTGATCATCCGCTTCGCGGGTGACTCGGGTGACGGCATGCAGCTCACCGGCGATCGGTTCACGAGCGAGACCGCCATGCTCGGGAACGACCTCGCGACGTTCCCCGACTTCCCGGCCGAGATCCGCGCCCCCGCCGGCTCGCTGCCCGGCGTCTCGGGCTTCCAGGTCCACTTCGCCGACCACGACATCCTCACGGCCGGTGACCGCCCGGACGTTCTCGTCGCGATGAACCCGGCCGCGCTCCGGGCGAACGTCCGCGACGTGCCGAAGGGCGCGACGATCATCGTCGACACCGACTCGTTCAGCGACCGAACCCTGCAGAAGGCCGGCTATCCGGCGAACCCGCTCGAGGACGGATCGCTCGACGACTACCACCTCCACGAGGTCGCCCTCACGTCGATGACCGTCGGCGCCCTCAAGGGGATCGAGGGCGTCACGCCGCGCGAGGCGGAGCGGTCGAAGAACTTCTTCGCGCTCGGGCTGATGTCGTGGCTCTACCACCGTCCGACCGACGGGACGATCGACTTCATCTCGAAGAAGTTCGCGAAGCGGCCGGAGATCGTGGAGGCCAACACCCGCGCGTTCCGTGCGGGCTGGAACTACGGCGAGACCTCCGAGGACTTCGCGGTCTCCTACGAGATCGCCCCGGCCCCGCTGGCGCCGGGCACGTACCGGCAGATCACGGGGAACACCGCAATCTCCTACGGGCTGATCGCCGCTGCGAAGCTCGCGAAGCTGCCGCTCTTCCTCGGTGCCTACCCGATCACGCCGGCATCGTCGATCCTCGAGGAGCTTGCGGGCAAGAAGGAGTTCGGCGTCGTCACGTTCCAGGCCGAGGACGAGATCGCCGCGGTCGGCGCCGCTGTCGGCGCCTCGTTCGGCGGCGCGCTCGGCGTCACGGCGTCCGCCGGGCCGGGCATCGTCCTCAAGGCGGAGACCGTCGGGCTGGCGATCGCGCTCGAGCTCCCGCTGGTGATCCTCGACATCCAGCGCGCAGGCCCGTCGACGGGCATGCCGACGAAGCCGGAGCAGGCCGATCTCCTGATGGTGCTCTTCGGCCGCAACGGCGAGAGCCCCGTCCCGGTCGTCGCCGCGTCGACTCCGTCGCAGTGCTTCGACGCCGCGATCGAGGCCGCGCGCATCGCGCTCAAGTACCGCACCCCCGTGTACCTCCTCTCCGATGCCTATCTGGCCAACGGCTCGGAGCCCTGGCTCATCCCGGACGTGGCCGACCTGCCGGACATCTCGACGAGCTTCGCCGAGGCGAACGGCGAGCCGTTCGAGCCCTACCGCCGCGATCCCGAGACGCTCGCCCGGCCGTGGGCCATCCCCGGCACCGCCGGTCTCGAGCACCGCATCGGCGGGCTCGAGAAGGCCGACGTCACGGGCGCCATCTCCTACGACCCCGACAACCACGATGCGATGGTGCGGCTGCGCGCGCAGAAGGTCGCCGGCATCGCGGCGGACATCCCCGAGCTCGCAGTGGATGATCCCGACGGCGACGCGGAGCTCCTCGTCGTCGGCTGGGGATCGACGTACGGCCCGATCACGGCCGGCGTGCGGCGCGCGCGCCGGCAGGGCGTCCGCGTCGCCCAGGCACACCTGCAGTACCTGAACCCGCTGCCGCGCAACACCGGCGACGTCCTCCGCCGCTACGAGAAGGTGCTGATCCCCGAGATGAACCTCGGCCAGCTCGCGATGCTGCTCCGCGCCGAGTTCCTCGTCGACGCGGTCTCGTATACGAAGGTGCGGGGCCGGCCGCTCGGTGCGCGCGAGCTCGAGGATGTGATCACGACCATGGCGGCGACGATATGAGCGACTTCACGGCTCTCGTGACGAAGGACGACCGCGTGCTCGTGACGCGCGACGGTCGCACGGTCGCGATCCTGTCGGGGGCGCCCGCCGAGCGCCTCGCGCGTGGCCTCATGAGCGCCGACGACGACGCGAGGCAGCTGCTCCTGGCGCGGGCGACGGGCAACTACAAGCGGGGGAACGAGCGATGACCGGCGGCAACGGCCTCGTCCAGCTCACGGCCAAGGACTTCAAGTCGGACCAGGAGGTGCGCTGGTGCCCCGGCTGCGGCGACTACGCGATCCTGGCCGGCGTCCAGGCGTTCCTGCCCGAGCTCGGCATCCCCCGCGAGAACCTCGTCTTCGTGTCCGGGATCGGCTGCGCGGCGCGCTTCCCGTACTACGTCGAGACCTTCGGGATGCACTCCATCCACGGGCGCGCGCCGGCGATCGCAACCGGCCTGGCCACGTCGCGGCGCGACCTGTCCGTCTGGGTCGTGACGGGCGACGGCGACGCGCTCTCGATCGGCGGCAACCACCTGATCCACGCGCTGCGCCGCAACGTCGACATCACGATCGTCCTGTTCAACAACCGGATCTACGGGCTCACGAAGGGCCAGTACTCGCCCACGTCGGAGCTCGGCAAGGTGACGAAGTCGACACCGTTCGGCTCGGTCGATCAGCCGTTCAACCCTCTGTCGGTGGCGATCGGCGCCGAGGCGACCTTCGTCGCGCGCGCGATCGACACGGACAAGCAGGGCACCGCCGAGGTGCTGCGGGCCGCCGCCGCCCACCGCGGCGCGGCCTTCGTCGAGATCCTCCAGAACTGCAACATCTACAACGACGGTGCCTTCGACGTCGTCCGTGACCACAAGGAGAACCGCCTTTACCTGAAGGCGGGCGACGAGGTTCGCTGGGGGGAGAAGGGCGTGCGCATGCGTCCCGACGGGACGCTCGAGATCGTCGACGCCTCGGTCGGGGGCCTCCTCCGCCACGATCCGCTGCGCGACGACCCGGGGCTCGCGTTCGCGCTCGCGCGGCTCACGTGGGAGACCGCGAGTGCCGTACCCCTCGGTGTGTTCCGATCCGTCGCGCGGCCGGTCTACGAGGATCTGGTTCACGAGCAGGTGCAGGCGAGCGTGGAGCAGAAGGGCGAGGGTGACCTCGCGGCCCTGCTCCACGGGGCCGACACCTGGACGATCGGCTGACCCGGTCAGCGACGGTCGAGCAGCACGCGCAGCTCGACCAGCGCCGCGGTGACCCGGGCGGTCTCTGCGGGCCCGAGGTCACGAAGCGCGCGCTCGGCGAGGCGCGTCAGGCGCCGGCGCTGCCGCCGGACCTCGTCCCGGCCGGCCGACGTCGGCTCGACGACCACGCCGCGGCCGTCGCCGGTGTCGGGACGGCGCGTTGCGAAGCCGTGCAACTCGAGGACGTCGACGGTGCGCGACGCAGTCGCGTCCGTGGTCCCGAGCGCGTCCGCGAGGGAGCCGAGGCGCAACGCGCCGAGGTCGACGAGCGACGCGAGCGCGAGCGACTGGAAGGTCGAGAGCTCGCCCGGCTCCGGGTCGCGCGCGGAGCGCCGCTGATGGACGAGCGCTGCGACGAGTCCCTCGACCGCCTCGGCGACGAGCCGCGCGTCGGAGGTCGCCACGGTCATGCCGGCTCGACCGCCAGCTTCGCGCGCCGTCCGCGCAGCGGCGGCGTGACGAACACGGCAATCACGCCGGCGCACGCGGCGGCCACCGCCGAGAGCAGGAACGCACCCACGTATGCGCCCTCGGTCGGAACGGCCGTGCCCGGGATTGTCGTCGCGGTGAGGATCGCTGCGCCGACCTGGGCGCCGACCACGGCGCCGACCGTCCGCATCACGGTGTTGATGCCGGTGGCGATGCCCGTCTCGGTCGGGTCGACCGCTTCGGTGATGAGCGCCGCCATCGCGGCGAACGCAAAGCCCACCCCGACGCTGAGCCCGGCCATCGAGATCACGATCTCCCACGGCTCGGAGTGGAGCGCGGCGAGCCCGAAGGTCGACACGGCGATCAGCACCATGCCGAGCGCGAGCGGCCACTTCGAGCCGAACCGGCGACCGAGGAGCCCCGCCGCGGGACCCGCGCCGAGCATGAGCAGCGAGCCGGGCAGCAGGTAGAGCCCCGTCATCGTCGCCGTTGCGCCGAAGCCGTAGCCGAGCCGGTCTCCGATCGCGTCGGGCAGGCCGCCAGGCGCCTCGACGAACCGGGGCACGAGGATGAACGACCCGAACATGGCGAAGCCGGAGATGAGCGCGGTGATGTTTGTCAGCAGCACCGGCCGCTCCGAGAGCACGCGGATGTCGATCAGCGGCTCGTCGACGTTGAGCTCGAGCACCACCCAGAGCACCGCGCAGACGGCCGAGAACGCGAACAGCCCGAGGGTCGCCGCGGACGTCCATCCCCAGCTCGCTCCCTCGGACAGGGCGAGCAGGAACGTCACGAGGACGACCGACATCAGCGCCGCGCCCGGCACGTCGATCCGCGAGGTGGAGCGGACCGGCGACTCGGGGATGAATCGATGCACGAGCACGATCGCCACCGCGACGCCGGCGGCGCCCACGACGAACAGCCAGCGCCAGCTCGCGTTGTCGACGATCAGCCCGGAGATGACGAGCCCCAGCCCTCCGCCGACGCCGAACACCGCAGAGAGGAGCCCGATCCCGACCTTCATCCGGTCGGGCGGGAACTCGTCGCGGATGATGCCGAAGCTGAGCGGGAAGACGGCGCCCGCGGCGCCCGAGACGATGCGGAACAGGATCAGCGTCCAGATGTCCGGAGCCGCCGCGCAGCCGATGCAGCCGATGAGGAACGCCACGAGCGACAGGACGAGCAGCCGTTCCTTGCCGTAGCGGTCGCCGAGCTTGCCGAGGATCGGCGTGAGGACGGCCGCCGACAGGAGAAACCCCGTCATCACCCACGTGACCCACGTCGTCGACGCGCCGAGCTCACGCTGGAGCTCCGGAAGCGCCGGCACGACCATTGTTTGCTGGAGCGCATACGCCGTCGCCGCCATCGTCAGGATCGCGAGGGTGAGGCCGTAGTGCTGGCGCGTCTCCGTCATGTCGTTGCGCAGCGTAACGATCGCGGCTCGGGCCCCCGGGAGAGAACCGCGTAGGATCGCTGCCGATGCGCGCCGTGATCTACTCGATGATCCCCGCGGCGATCCTGGGGCTGGCCGAGGCGGCGCGCGCGTCCGGGCTCGAGCCCGTCGCGGTGCTCACGCCGCGCGACGTTCGCAGCGAGGAGGACGCCGGCCGTCGCGCGTCGGTCGTGGCCGAGACCCCCGCGGACATCGACGTCTGCCTCGTGGCCGACAAGGCCGACCTCGTCCGCCTCACGGCGGCGT
>Ga0207428_10005557_pt1 | contig 11740 bp, 13 predicted proteins | sample RhiMethybrSRZTD1_FD_187600 | JGI IMG/M metagenome (GOLD analysis project Ga0207428, IMG submission 187600) | Populus rhizosphere microbial communities from Tennessee, USA - Rhizosphere MetaG P. TD hybrid SRZTD1 (SPAdes) (version 3) | ecosystem: Host-associated > Plants > Roots > Rhizosphere >... | reverse complement strand
GGAGCGAGGTACAGGGGCCCCGCGAGTGACGCCGTGAAGATCCGGCAGTCCTTCTCTTGGACAGTTAGCGCGCGAGCCGAGCGAGCGCGCCCGGCGGAACGGAGCGGGGTACAGGGGCCCCGCGAGTGACGCCGTAAGGGGGGTCCGGCGGGGACGAAGTCCCCCCGGATCAATACGACCACCGAATCGTCGACGGCTCCGAGGCGGTCAAATTCCTGGTTCGGATCAAGGAGCTCGTTGAAGACCCGGCAGTCCTGCTGCTGGAGAGTTAGCTAGCCCTCACCTACTCTTCCTCCATGCAGCGCGGCGCGCAGTCCTCGCCGCACGGCACCCATCCCGGCGGGCAATCGCCGGGATCGGCGATGTCCTTCTGCACGTCGATCTTGGCGACCTTCGCGAGGCACTCACCCAGAACTTCCTGAATCTTGGGATAGACCTCGGGGTTTGTCCCGAAGATTTCGATGGCCTTCGCCTCCATCATCAGCGCGAACCAGCGGATGGTCGCCAGGCTGATTGCGTCGCTTGGTTTGGGGTCCCACCTTCTTTGTATGTGATGCTTGCCGCGCTTCGCCATCGAGAGCTCCTTTGTCTATGGTTGCGTCGAGTCTCAGCGGCCGGCCGGATTGCCGGTCCGCGATGTTGTTTTCTGCTCAATGAGCCAGATGTCTTCGCGCCGTTCTTCGCGGACGCCGAGCACGCCCTGCGTGCCGAACGGCTGGAACCCTGAAAACTTCACCCCCGGCAGGGCATTCTGCGTCACTTGGGTCAAGTGCCCACCGGCCAGCGAAAGAACATAAACGTTGTCCATGCCCTTTTCGGTGCGCGTCAGGTAGATCGATCGCTCGGCGGGATGCAGCCGCGCCGTGGCGGCAAACGCGTTTGAAACGTTCGCGACGACCCTCGCGCCGCCGGTCTCGCTGGTGACAAGGACTTCCAAATCACTCGTGCCGTCATCGTGAGTCCGAACGGTGCGGAGGAGCACCAACTGCCGATTGAGCCAGCCTCGGGCTGCGAGGCTCTGTCCCCTCTCGGTACCCTTGAATCTGGTTATTTCGCGCACCGCACCCGTGTCCGGATCGAGCTCGTTGATGGTTACCAGGCCCGTGAGCCCGGTGACGTAGCCGAGGCGTCCTGTCTCGGACGAGAAGTAGAGGTCGCGAAGGTACGCGTCGCCCGCCGCGGTCTTCGCGAACGGCGGCTCCGCCTCTGGAGTGTTGGCCCGGTAGCGGCGGATCATCATCACGTCCGGCCAGTCGACAAAGAAAAGATCGTCGCCGGAACGGCTCCAGGCGGTCGTGCGTGAAGCCCAGTCCACGGGCCTCGGATGCGTCGTGAGCGAAGGAGGGACCATGGAGCGGGATACCACGACCGTGTTCCCGCCCCTGAGATCCCGTACGGACAGTGCCGCGCGTGGTGGCGGACCGCTCGACTGCAGATAGGCCAGCCACTGACCGTTGAACGAGAGATCCGGTGCGAAGGCGTCTGCGATCGCTCGCGCGCCCGTGGCCAGGCCTCCTTCGAACTTCGAGATGAAGACCTTGGCATCGAGGATGGTGTAGCCGACTGATGGCGTTGGCTGGCTGCGCTGGAACGCCAATGTCCGGCCGTCGCCTGACAACACCGGGGCGTAATCGCTGAGCGAGTCCTGCGTCAGTTGCTGTGCCGACCCGCCGAATTGCCACAGATTCGCGTCTTTCGTCAGCTGCCTGAAGCCGATGATCCGTCCGTCGGCCGACGTGCTTTCCGGGATTTCCTCTGCCTCACTGGACGTCAGGGGCGTCAGTGCCCTGGTTCGAACATCGACTTGCCATAAGTCGATCTGTCCGCCGCGATTTGATTGGAACACAACGCGGCTTCCGTCTCCGATCCAGAGTGGGTCCTTGTCGAAGTACGCGTCGGCCGTGAGCGGTTTGAGCGCCGATCCGTCGATGTTGAGCGTCCACAGATCTGCCTGGCTGTTGTGGGAAACACCGATCACCGCGCCGCGCCCATCCGGCCGGATATCTACGCTTTGAAGCGTGCCGTCGATCTTCCACGCCTCACTGATGGGCACGACAGTGGACGGGGAGTCCAGCGAAATCCGCCGGACGACGAAGCCCGGCACGCCCTGCGTCGAGGTACGAAGGTAGATGTCCCGACCAATCCATCGAATCAGCTCGGCACGAATCTCGACAGCGAGCGCGGCAGTCAACGTGGGCTCGCCGCCGAAGAACGCCGGGTAGATCTGCAGCACCGGTTTGTCGTCCAGCTCGGCCACCACGGCGATCTGCTTGCCATCCGGCGCCCAGATCTGGCTGAGCGGATTTCCAGCTCCCAGAGTCAGCGGCCGTGCCTCGCCGCCGTCGATGCGCTGCACCATGATCCGGGTGACGCCGGCCGCGCTCGAGATGAACGACATCCATTCGCCTTCGGGCGAGATCCGGCTGCCGTACTCGATCGCGGATGTCGTCACGAACGGCCGGAGCTGTCGCGGCACATCGTCAGACGCACTCGGCCAGATGAAGCGCCACGTCGAGGCAACGACCGCGACCGCGATTGCCGCGACGGTGACGAGCTGCCAACGCCGGCCGGCGCGCGCCTGACGAGCGGTCCTGACATCTCCCGTCGGCGACGTGAACGTATCTTCCAGCTGCCGGAGACGCGTGACGACGGCTTCCGCCGAGTCCGGACGATCGGCCGGCGTTTTTTCGAGCAAACGATCGACGAGATCGACCAGGTCGGCCGGTGTGTCCGGCGCCACTTTGTCGAGCCGGCGAGGCGGCGACTGCATCACGTGCCGCACGTAATCGAACGTCGTCGATCCCGAAAATGGCAGCTTCGCGGTCAGGCATTCGTAGAGGACAACCCCGAGAGAGAACAAGTCGGCGCGTGTGGTGATTGGTTGGCCCGCCGCCTGCTCGGGCGCCATGTACTGCGGCGTTCCCGCGTGCACGGTCAGTTGCGGCGACAGCGTGCGCGTTTCGTCCTTCGGCATGCTCTCGACGTCGATGCCCGCCACGCCGAAGTCGAGCAGCTTCACATGACCGTGAGTCGTCACCATCACGTTCGACGGCTTCACGTCGCGATGCACCAGGCCTCGGGCATGTGCGTTCGCCAGACCCTCGGCGATTTCCCGTCCAAGCTGCAGCGTCTGCAGCAGCGGCAGTACGCCGCGCTTGAGGATCGACGAGAGCGTCTCGCCCTCGACGTACTCCATCACGATGAAGGTGTCGGTGGCGGTCTCGAGAAGCTCGTAGACCTTGCAGATGTAGGGGTGATCGAGCGACGCCGCGGCCAGCGCTTCATTCTTCAGCCGCGTGGCGGCTCCGGGGATGTGCAGGCGGCGTTCTTCGAGCGCCTTGATTGCAACGGATCTCTTGAGCTGGATGTCCGTCGCCTTGTAGACGACGCCCATGCCGCCGACGCCGAGGCGAGAAACGATCCGGTACCGTCCGCCAATCAAATCGGGTAGCGGCCGAGGCGAATGGGATGCTTCGTCCTCAAGCTGAGCCATGGGGTGTTGATAGAACGAGACAGTGTGCCACAGAATCCTCGGGATGCATCGACACCTGCTGGCTCTTGCCGCGCTCCTGGCCGTGGCCTCCTGCGCCAATCATCTGCCCGATCAGGATCTGCGGATCCTGACCGCCCAGCCCGCCGCGAAGCTGTCGGCGTCCGACCTCTGGAGGGACTTTCAGGCCGACGCTGCGGCCGCGAAGTCCCGCTACTTCGGTCAGGCCGTGGACATCAGCGATGCACCCACCGCGATTGAAGCGAATGCCCCGAATGCCCCGGCCGGCTCCCGCATGATATTCCTCCAGGGCGGCGAGCGAGGCGTCATTGCGCGGCTCCTCGATGAGCGCGCGACCGCGACGGTGGCGGATGCCAAGGCCGGCGCGCGGCTGACCCTGCGGTGCTTCTGCGAAGGGCTCGACGACAACAAAGACGTCCTCCTGAAGAGTTGTATAAGGCCCTGAGTTCTCCGTCCGGTGTCTAACGCCTGTATGCGAATCATGACCAACGTTATTGCCGCTGTCCTCGTGACCCTCGTAAGCACTGGCGCGCAGCAGAAGCCGGATTTTTCGGGCATGTGGGTTCTGGCACAAGACCGGAGCTCGCAAACGATGAACGGATCGGTTGTGGTGTCGGTGAGCGGGCTGCTCGGCGACAAATTCAGCGCGGTGCAGGATACGAAGGCACTGGCGCTGACCATCACCGTTGCGGCGCTCGGCCGCGACATCAAGGCCGTGTACAACCTTGACGGTTCCGAGAGCAGGAACCTGAACCCGACCGGCAGCGGGCCCGACGAGCCGATTTTTTCGCGGGCGTCGTGGGAGGGCGACAAGCTCGTCATCCTCACGCGAGGCACCGCGCTCGTGAATGGCAAACCGATCCAAACCAAACGCGTGATCTGGCTGGACAAAGACGGCCTGCTCACCATCGACCGCATCGCCGAAGACGAGCCGACGCGGCGCAGCGTTTACCAGCGATCGAAGTGACTCCTGTTTTACGGACGCGGCTGATTCCCGCCCTGGCCCTGCTGGCGTCCGCATCGATTCTCGTCGTTGGATGGGTTGCCTGGCGCTTCTATCAAGCGCGTAACCAGCCGCTGACCGTTGAGGTCGATCGGCTCACCGAGACCGGAGCGCTCGTCGCGCGCGAGATCGGAGCTGAACTCGATCGGTGGGAAGCGATGGCTGCCAGGGATGACAACCTGGGCAGCCTGCCGCCCGCGGGCACGTTGCTGGTATTCGACACGAACGCCGTGATCGCAGTACGAGGCGAATCGCTGGCCTACTATCCTGCGATCGCAAAGTCCGAAGCCCGCGCCGACGATCGATTGATCCGGGCTCAGGCTGCCGAGCGGGCAGGAAATCTCGACAAGGCGATCGCCGAATACCGCGACGCGGCCACTTCCACAGCGCGGACTCCGCGAGCACTTGCGACGGCGGGCCTGGGACGGACGCTTCGCGCGAAAGGAAACAGGGGCGACGCGCTGGTCGCCTACAACGAACTCGCGCAGATGGACGAGGCCCGCATCAATACTATTGATGGACATGGATACCCGGCACCGCTCCTCGCATATCGCGAGCGTCAGGCGATCTTTCTCGAGCTGGGTGACACTGCCTCAGCCGAGCGCGAGCGCGCCCGGATGGATTTGGCCCTGCGCGGGCGCCTGTACATGATCGATCGACAGACGTTCGAGTTCTTCGAGCCGGCGCTGGGATCCGAGCCGTATTCGAAGTCATTACTGGCACGTGCAGACGCGGTGTCGACCGAGTTCTGGCCGCGCTGGCGGGCGACGCCGACCGGCCGGGCGCTCGCCGGCCGGCCTGGGTATGCCGTCGCGGCCGTCTGGCGTCCTTCCTCGGCCGGATCAACATCAATCGCCATCGTCGCGCCGGTTGACGTGTTGATGGAGCAGGCGCTGAACGTCGCATCGCGTCTGTCGACAACGGTCGCGCTGGAAGATTTCGAAGGGCGTCGCATCTGGAGTGGAGGTGGGGTGCAGGGGACCGCACCGATATCGCAAGCGGCGCCGGACGAAGGCTCGGCCTCGGTGACGCTAAAAGAAATCGGACTGTCGGCGAGACTGCGACTCTGGCTGTCGAATCGTTAGGCAGCGCGAACTCTGATCTCAAGAACCAGGAACCCAGGAACCTGGAACCCGGAACCTGTACTATTCTTCCAACCAAGTGTCGAACTATTCCGCGAAAGACATCACCGTCCTCGAAGGCCTGGAACCCGTCCGCCGGCGTCCCGGCATGTACATCGGCGGCGTAGGCTCAACCGGACTGCATCATCTCGTCTGGGAAATCCTCGACAACTCGATAGACGAGGCGATGAACGGCTACGCGTCGACCATCGCCGTGGCGCTGCATAAGGATGGTTCGTCGATCACGATTCAGGACGATGGGCGCGGGATTCCGGTGGATAAGCACCCGCAGACGAAAACCAGCGCGATGGAAGTCATCTTCACGACGCTGCACGCCGGCGGCAAGTTCGAGGGACAGAACTACAAGACGGCCGGTGGTCTGCACGGTGTCGGCGCCTCGGTCGTGAACGCGTTGTCACGTGAGCTTGTCGCGACTGTCCGGCGCGATGGCGCGACGTACGAGCAGAAGTACAAGCAGGGCGATCCGGTCGGCGGCGTCAAGAAGATCGGTCCGGCGCGCGGCACGGGCACGACCGTGTTCTTCCGCCCCGATCCGCAGATTTTCCCGAAGACCGAATTCGACGCGAGCCTGATCCGCGAGCGCCTCGAGATCGCGAGCTACCTGCACAAGGGCGTCAAGATCAATTTCGAGAACGAGGCCGCGACCGGCGAAGAGCCAAAGCGCGAGACGTTCCAGCATGACGAGGGCATTGCTGCGTATCTTGCGAAGCTGCTGAAGGATCGGCACACGAAGCCCGTCACTGACACGCCGTTCGCGGTCGCGCGCGAGCACGAAGAGAGCGGACTGAAGCTCGATCTGGTCATGCAGTGGACGAGCATCTCAGGAGTTACGTCAACGGCATTCCAACAGCGTCAGGTGGAACGCACGAAAACGGCCTGCGCACGGGAATCGGCAAGGCGATTCGCAACTTCATCGATACGCACAATCTGTCGCCGAAGGGCGTGACGCTCACCGCCGACGACATCCGCGAGGGCATCGTCGGCGTTCTCAGCATCTTCATCAAGGAACCGCAGTTTCAGGGGCAGACCAAGGATCGGCTCAACAACCCTGAAGTCACGGCCGTCGTCGACAACGTGGCCCGGCCCGCGCTCGAGCACTGGCTGAACCACAACAAGTCGATGGCCGAGGCCATCGTCGCGCGCATCATCCTGGCCGCGCGCGCCCGCGAGGCCAGCCGCGCCGCGCAGGCGGAAGTCGTACGCAAGAGCGCGACCTCGTCCCGATTGACGCTGCCGGGAAAACTCAGCGATTGCACCAGTTCCGGCCGCGAGGACAGCGAGCTCTTCATCGTCGAAGGCGATTCGGCCGGCGGATCCGCGAAGCAGGGGCGGGACCGCGCGCGTCAGGCGATTCTGCCGCTGCGCGGCAAGGTGCTGAATACCGAAGGCGTGTCGGCTGCGAAGGTCCTCGAAAACAAGGAACTATCGGATCTGGTGACGGCGCTTGGGTGCGGCATCGGCAAGGGCTTCGAAATCACCAAGCTGCGGTACGGCCGCGTCATCATCCTGGCGGATGCGGACTCGGACGGGCATCACATCGCGACGCTGCTGTTGACGTTCATCTACCGCCACATGCCGCAGCTGATTCGCGAGGGCAAGGTGTATCTCGCGCAGCCGCCGCTCTATCGCATCGACATCGGCAAGGACACGCACTGGGTTCTGGACGACAGACACAAAGACGACATCCTCAAGCGAGCCGGCGGCAAAGGCAAAATCGAAATCACGAGGTTCAAAGGCCTCGGCGAGATGATGCCGAAGGTGTTGTGGGAGACGACGCTCAATCCGCGCACGCGTCGCCTTCTGCGCGTGGAGATCGTCGATCAGATTCTGACCGACCGCGTCATCAACGAGCTCATGGGCAAGGATCCGTCGGCGCGCTTCAAATTCATCATGGAGCGTGCCGAAGAGGCGGAAGAGCTCGACGTCTAGTCGGCATGGGCGTCACCGTCAGACCAGCTCAAAAAGCGGACACGGGCGGCTGGCTCGCCATGCGTGTCGCGCTTTGGCCTGAAGGCACGGCGCAATCCCACAGGGAAGAGATCGAGCGGTTTCGAGGGCTGGTATGTCCTTCCCGAGATGCGGCGGCGCGGGATCGGCCGTGCACCAGGCGCTTAGAACTTCATGAAGTCGATCGAAAAGCTCCGCGGTGACGCCAATCGGTAACTATCGCGACTGGCGCCGTCTCTGGCACGGGATCGAGCATGTCCTCACGCTCGGCGGGTGGCCGGCTCGTCTGGCATCGGAGCTCGGCGCGTCGGTTGACGTCACCGTCGAACGGCACGACGTCCGGGTAGCGACCGCGCTCGGCGCTTCCGACATCCTCCGGATCAAGTTCGCGTCTGATTTCCACGCCGGTCCGAGCACACCACAGAAGGCCATCGACAACGCGCTCGAGCAATTGGCGCGCATCGACGCGGACGTCATGCTCCTCGGCGGCGACTTCGTCAGCCTTCGCGCCGAGTATGCGCGCGACCTTGCGCGCCGGCTCGCGGCGATCCCCGCGCCTCTCGGGCGCTACGCGGTGCTCGGCAACCACGATCACTGGTCAGACGCCAAAGCCGTCACCGCGCTTCTCGAGGATGCCGGCATCACCGTGCTGACGAATCGCAGCATGCAACTGCCGCATCCGTTCGACGAGGTCAGCATCTGCGGTCTCGACGATCACACGGCCGGCAATCCGGACGCCGACGCCGCTTTCGCCGGCGCCGCCGCAACCCGCATTCTCCTGATGCACGGGCCGTCGAACCTGCTCGATGTTGGCGGCCGCGCCTTCGCTGTGGCAATGTGCGGCCACACGCATGGTGGCCAGATCGCCATGCCGGACGGCACTCCGATCAAGGTCGCCGACGGTCCTTTGTCACGGCGCTACAATGCCGGCCGGTTCGATCTGGACGACGGGCGTGTACTGCTCGTCAGCCGCGGCATCGGCTGCAGCACGGTGCCGGTGCGACTCAACTCGCCGCCGGCGGTAATGACGTGCACGATCCGGAGAGTCTGATGCTCGGTGTGCCCGTCAAAAGATTCATGCGCGAGTATTGGGAAATCATTTAGAGGAATATGGCCAAGGGCGCGAGGAAGGCGAACACTGGATACTCCGGCACCCCATTGGCGGGAAAACTCGGCCTCGCCGCCGGAAAGACGCTGCTGACGCTCGGCGCGCCGTCGAACTACGCCGAACTCATCGGCCCCACGTTCGGTGAGCTCAAGCGCGCGAAATCTCTCGGCGCCAGTGTCGACATCGTTCACATGTTCACGGCTTCTCGTTCCAGGCTTTCGACCGGGCTGCTCGACTGCCGGCGTCAACTGAGACCCGATGCGGTGGTCTGGGTGTCGTGGCCGAAGAAGGCGTCCGGCGTTCAGACGGACATCACCGAGGATACGATTCGGGAAATCGCGTTGCCTATCGGATTCGTTGACATCAAAGTCTGTGCGGTGGATGCGACATGGTCGGGACTGAAGCTCATGCTGCGAAAGGATCTGCGATGAACAAGAACCACTCACCGCGCGAGAACGTCCAACCGGTCATGCGCAACATCCTCATAGGAGCCGTGCTCGTCACCGCCATCGCGATTTCCGGAAGCATCATCTCCGCGGAGCAGGGAAAAAGAAGAGAGCCCGTCGTTGGCGGTCCCTGCGAGGGATGCGAAGTCGTCTTTGAAGGCATGCCTCCCAAGCTCGAGTGGTTCAGCAGGATTGCTCCCGCAGGCGAGCCGGGTAAGCCGCTGCGCATCATGGGCGTCGTCCGCGACGCGATGAATTGGCCGGTGCCCGGCATCATTGTTTATGCCTACCAGACCAATGCCGCCGGGATTTATCCAAAAGCCGCGACGCCGCACGGCGCGCTGCGTGGATGGGCAAAAACCGACGAACAGGGGAACTATGGGTTCGACACGATCCGGCCCGGTGGCTATCCGGACAGCGCCATTCCCCAGCACATCCACATGCACGTGATCGAACCCGGGCGGGTGACATACGTCATCGACGACATGGTCTTCTCCGATGACGGGAGGCTGACGCCGGAGAACCGCAAGCGGTATGTGACCGGCAGGGGCGGAGACGGCCTCGTCACGCCGACCCTCGAATCCAAGATCCTCACGGTCACTCGCGATATTTATCTGGGGAAGAACATTCCTGGTTATCCGGCAAGATAACGCGTCGCTTGGATAACTTGAATCTGCCGATATTAGAAAAGATGGTTCGGCAGGCGGTTACGGATATGAAAAAGCCGATCGAGAGTGACGGCCCGTTGTGAGCAGGGTCCGATTGCTCACCGTCGTCATCGTCGTGGTGCAGGCCGCCACGGTGATCGCGATCCAATCCGGGCAGAAGCCGTCGTTCTCGGGCACCTGGATCATTCAGCCACCCAACAAAGCCGCGGGCGTGGAGCAGATCGTCACGCAGAACGACAAGACGCTGTCGATCACCAGCTCCGGCCGGACGAGGACGTACGAGCTCAATGGTGTCGAACGCCGCGAGGCGATCGCCACGCGTGTCGGCGAAGTCGTGATGGTTTCCAAAGCCGCCTGGGAAGGCCGCACTATCGTGATCACGACTGCAACGTCGTATCCGAACGAGATGAAGACCACTGAAAAAGAGATCTGGTCCATCGACAATCAAGGACAGTTCGTGATCGACTTCGTGCAAACCTCGCCAGGCCAAGCGCAGATAACGATGAAAATCACGCACAAGAAGAAGTCCTGAACCTCAACCAGGCATGCGCGATTACTGGATTCCAATGGTCGTGTTCGGCGTCCTGACGATGGGCGAGGCCTATGTGTCGCCGGAGTGGTATCCGGCCGCCTACATCGCCAAGGCCGTGATCGTCACGACAACCCTGCTGGTGTTTCGTACACCGTTGAGGGATATCAAGATCGACTCCTCGGTCATTTTTCCGTCAGTTCTTGTTGGCGCTGTCGTTTTTGTCGCCTGGGTGGGCCTTGATCGAGTGTTCGATTACCCGCGTCTCGGCACGCGCACGGGGTTCGATCCGAACAGTCTGCACGGATCTGCATGGTGGCCTGCATTTCTGGCATTCAGGCTCTACGGGCTCGTGCTGATGGTGCCAGTCATGGAAGAAATCTTCTGGAGGTCGTTCTTACTGAGGTACTTGACCAAGTACGACTTCCAGACACTTCCGGTCGGCACGTTCTCTGCATTGGCGCTGTGGGTTATGGTCGGCGCCTCGGCGCTGGCGCACCCGGAATGGCTTGCCGCAGTCGTCGCGAGTCTCGCGTACGCACTGTGGATCCGACGCAGCCGCAGTTTGTTCGCCGCCATCGTCGCGCACGCGACAACGAACGCAGCGCTTGGCGGGTACGTCCTCGTCACACGCGAGTGGCACTACTGGTAGCTCGTGAGGCAATCGAAGGAGTCTGAGTATGGCAGTGCCTGGCGCGCCCGGTAATCGACGGCAGTGCCCGGAGTGTCGCGTGACACTCACGAGGTACGAATGGTCGAAGCTGTGGTGGATGTCGTCGATGATGAGCGGACGACTCGTACACCCGTGCCCCGACTGCGGTGCGCGACTGCGGATGTCCGCCATGGTTCTGCTCTCGACGCTGTCGGCGATCGGCCTGATCGTGACGGCCGTGACCTACATCTTCAACCCGGTGACGCCGTTACTGGTTATCGCGTTGGTGTTGCTCGGGTTGAGCTTGTTTTCGATGATGCTGACGCGCCTCGAAACGGCGCCGACGACAGCTCGGCACCTGCCGGTAGAGGCGGTTCCGCCACCAAGAAACGAACATCCGCGCTGAGCCGATTCCCCGTTATCCTGCTCGGGTGACCCGAGCTATCCTCACCGCCATCTGCACGCTGGTGCTCCTGGCACCCAGTCTGACCGCCGAGGTCGGGCAGGGTGCCGGCAGCGCCGCACCTCAGGGCCCGACTCAACCGCCGAAAACCACCGCGCTGATCACCGGTCGCGTCGTGGATGGCGCCACGGGCGAACCGATTGCTGAGGCAGTCGTCGCACTGCTTCCGCCAGGTGGACGCGGCGCGGGGCGCGGACTGCCTCCAGCCGGAGGATCGCCGGAAGTGCAGCAGGCGATGGAAGCCGCGATGGCCGCGGCGGCTGCGAGCAGG
>Ga0207428_10005556_pt1 | contig 11741 bp, 9 predicted proteins | sample RhiMethybrSRZTD1_FD_187600 | JGI IMG/M metagenome (GOLD analysis project Ga0207428, IMG submission 187600) | Populus rhizosphere microbial communities from Tennessee, USA - Rhizosphere MetaG P. TD hybrid SRZTD1 (SPAdes) (version 3) | ecosystem: Host-associated > Plants > Roots > Rhizosphere >... | reverse complement strand
TTGGCCGAGCGGCCGCCCCAGGCCAAGCCGGGGCCGGGACCCACGCACGTCACCAGCTACAGTCCCCGGGAGCGCAGCCTGGGGATTCCGTCCGGCGTGAACAGCCCGGTCGGGCCACGCTACTTTCAGCTGGCGGTGCTCATCATCGCGCGAGAAATCGACCAGCAGTACGAGTGGTCGGCCCACGAGCCCGCCGGACTCCGGCAAGGCCTCGAGCAATCGGTCATCGACGTCGTCAAGTACGACCGGGACGTCACAGGTCTCAGCGACAAGGACGCCACACTCATCACGTTTGGACGCACGTTGTATCGGCAGCACAAGGTGAGCAGCGAGCTGTGGAAGAAGATGGTCGGCCACTTCGGGCGGCAGCACACGGTGCAGCTCATGATGATCATGGGCGACTACTTCCGAGTCGGCTTCATGATGAACGCCGTCGATCAGCAGCTCCCGCCGGAGCGGAAGCCGCTGCTGCCGCCGTTGAAGCGCTGACCTTACCGCGCGGTGCCTTGCCGCGACAGGTCCCAGGTGAGGGTTGAGGTGACCGTGCCGGTGCCTCGGTAGCCGGTTCCTGTTTTGACGTCGTTCTTCGTCCCGCTCAGATGATTGGGGTCGTCGAGCCGTCCATCGACCCCAGGCAGGTTCGGGATGACGATTTGCTGATCGGTCTGCGTGCAGCCGGTGTTGCGATTGCACATCTGCGTCCGGGCTTTTCCGTCTTTCTTGAATATCGTGTTTACGCGCACTGAATATGTGCCCGGCGTCGCGTTGAGGACCTCGAGTGTGCCTTCCGCTGAATCCTCCAGCGTGCCATCAGTCGCGTCGCTCGAGTCGATGATGATGGTTTTCGCGCCGCCGCGAAGTGCGTACTGCCTGCGCAGGCCCATGTAATGCACTTCGGTGAAGCCGGTGGCCGACGCCTTGCCGTTGCGCACATCAATCGTGACGCGAGACACCGAGGTATTCGACCAGGCCTGAAGCTCGTTGGCGCCCTGGTCGCCAGAGTTGATGACCGTGTAGCTGATCCTGCCGCTCCAGTCTGTGCCTAGGCCCGCGTACCATTGTGCCGACGCAACGCCGGCGCGAGAGATGGCAGCGACGGTGAAGCCGGCGCTCTCCGCCTTTTGTGTCGGCGCGACAAAGGTGAATGGCGTGGGAATCGGGCCGCCCGCTGGCGAGACCGAGCCGATGTTTGAGATGGCGCGCGCGCCCTGGAACGTTCCCCCCTTCACGCTCTCACCGGACTTCGTCTTGACGTCTGCGGTCACCTTGGTCTGGCCGCTGGGGACGATCCGCACTGAATATGATGGCGGCGTGAACTCGACCTTCACGCACGTGTTGTCCTGACGCCATTTCGTCTGCGCCACCGAGTAGTAGACGCCGGCCCAGTAGACGAGCGCCGTGCCCGCGCCGAAGGCTTCCGCGTACTTGCCTTGCGTTGGATCGCCGCCCGCGAAGGCGCCGAAAGACGGCGGGGTCATGTCCTTGCTGACGCCGAACGGGATCGTGATGTGCTGCGCGGCGTTGGTTCCCGCCGGCGTCGCAATCGCGCCGCTCGGGTCGCGCAGGGTTCCCGTTTGCGTGTAGGTGTAGTCGATCTCGGCGTTGACCGGGTTCATCATCCAGGCGTCATCGCCGACCTGGCCCTTGTAGGTCCCTTCCGCTTTCATCTCGATGCGGAGCGTGCCGCCACCTCCGGTGGCTGGCCGGTCCGTGTAGTCGAGGGTCATCGAAAACCGCCCCTTGCCTTCGGACGTTCCGTCGGCCGCCGGACAGGTCTTGATCTCATTCCCGAGCTCGAACCGGGCGACGATCTTCTTGCCCATCGTCGCGGGGGTGTTCCCGACCGCCGTCAGGGTTGAGGTGTCCGTGCGCCCTTCGTAACCGCCGGGGGCTGGCCGGCTGCTCTCGTTCTTGGTGATTTCGTACCCCTCGCCCGGGCCAGGAATCCGAATCGGTCCGTTGGCCGCAAAGCTCGTGAGCGGCTGCAGCAGGAGACAGACGAAGGCGACGGTAAACGAAACGGGTCGGAGCATCGTGATCTCCCGTAGTGTCCGGCTTTAGCCGGACGGGTCTTCTTGGCGGGAATACGCGCGATTGGACTCAACGGGAATACGCGCTGTTCCGGGAATATCCGGCTCACCGATAACACTCAGGTTGGGCTAGACTTCGGGCGATAATTGAGCGAGGAATGAGAACCGGAATCGCGACCTGCGCCGTGCTGTTCTGCCTCGTGTTGTGCGGCACCCTCGTTGGGGGTCAGGCCCAGACCACACCCGGGGCAGGCCCGGGGCAGGGCGGGGTCAGGCCTGGGGCAAGCCTGGGTCAGGCCGAGGCTAGGCCTACGCCAGCCCCCACTACCACTCAGGCCTCACCGCAGCGCGCCCTCATCAATCAGTACTGCGTCGCCTGCCACAACGAGAAGCTCAAGTCGGGCGGTATGACGTTGACGTCCCTCAATCTGGACGCGCCAGGCCAGAGCGCTGAAGTCGCCGAGAAAGTGATCCGCAAGCTGCGCGGCGGTCTGATGCCGCCCGCCGGCGCCAAGCGACCCGATCGTCAGGCGACCGCGGAGTTCGTCACCTATCTCGAGACCAAGATCGACACCGCGACGACGCAGAGCCACCCCGGACGCGTCGCGCTGCGGCGACTCAATCGCCGCGAGTACGGCTACGCCATTCGCGATCTCCTCGGCCTCAACATCGACGCCACCGCCTGGCTGCCCGACGACAACGTCAAGGGCAACTTCGATAACAACGCCGCGGCCCTGCAGGTGTCGCCGAACTTCATCGACCAGTACATCTACGCCGCTCGCGCCGTCGCGCTCGAGGCGATCGGCAACACCAAGGCGCCGGCCGAGACGGTCACCTACGGCGACGTCGAAAACATGGTGATCTCGCTGCCGCCGCAGGGCGCCCCCGGCACCGGCCGCCAGCAGCATCGTCTCGAAGGGATGCCGTTCGGGACGCGCGGCGGCTTCGTCGCCGAGCACAACTTCCCGGCCGACGGCGAATACGAGCTCACCATCGGCGACATGGCGATGGCGCGCGAAGTGCCGCGCATGGAGTTCGAGAACACCGTGATCGCGCTCCTCGACGGCAAGGAGTTCTATCGCACCAACATCGGTGGCGAGGAAGATCACAAGGCGATCGATCAGACGCTCGACTCCGCGGTCGAGCGCATCAACGGACGGCTGCGCAAGATTCGTTTCCACGCGCCGGCAGGACAACACAAGCTGGCGATCACCTTCGTGCATCGCAGCTTCGCCGAGAGCGACGAGCGCGTGCGCACGACGGCGCTCGAAGGCGGTCAGGAGCGCATCCAGGCTGCGCACGCGTTGCAGATTCGCGGACCGCTGGCGGTCAACGGTCTGAGCGGATCTCCGAGCCGCGCAAAGATCTTCATCTGTCTGCCGAAGTCGCAGCGCGAAGAACTGCCCTGTGCCAACCGTATTGTCGAGAGCCTCGCGCGCCGCGCCTTCCGTCGTCCCGTGACGGCGGAAGACGTGAATCCGCTGATGGCGTTCTACAAGGCCGGCTCCGCAACCGGCGGCTTCGAAGGCGGCGTGCGCGACGCGCTCAGCGCGGTCCTGGCGAGCCCGCATTTCCTGTATCGCGCTGAGTCCGGCGTCGGGACTACCGCGAATCGCACGCTGAGCGATCTCGAGTTGGCGTCGCGGCTCTCGTTCTTCCTGTGGAGCAGCGTCCCGGATGACGAGTTGCTGACACTGGCGAGCCAGTCGCGTCTGAGTAAGCCGGACGTGCTGAACGCGCAGGTGACGCGCATGCTCGCGGATCCGCGCGCGAAGACGCTCAGCACCGACTTCGGCTTCCAGTGGCTCCACGTCGCCAAGCTGGACGAGATCACGCCCGACCGCGGTCAATTCCCGCACGCGAGCGGTCTGCTCGATCCGCGCGCGTTGATGAAGGAAGAACTGCGGCTCTTCCTCGACAGCGTCCTGCGCCCCTCGCCTGGCGAGGGCGACGGCAGCGTGTTCGAGCTGATGACGGCCGACCACACGTTCCTCAACGAGCGCCTGGCGATGCTCTACGGCATCGAGTCAGTGAAGGGCCCGAACTTCCGTCGCGTGACGCTGGAGAACAAGGCGCGCAACGGCCTGCTCGGCAAAGGCGCCATCCTGATGATGACGGCGTATCCCAATCGCACCTCGCCCGTGCTGCGTGGCGCGTGGATCCTCGATCGTCTGCTTGGCTCTCCGCCGCCGGAGCCCCCGCTCGAAGTGCCGTCGCTTCCGGAGAATCGCCGCGGTCAGCCGGCGAAGACGCTGCGCGCGCGGCTCGAGCAGCATCGCGAGAAGGCGTCGTGCTTTGCCTGTCACGGCGTGATGGATCCACTCGGGTTCGCGCTGGAGAATTTCAACGCCGTCGGTCAGTACCGCGTGAACGATCCCGACACGCAGACGCCAATCGAGCCGTCGGGTCAGCTGCCGGATGGCACGGCGATCAATGGACCTGACGATCTCCGCAAGGCGATCGTCGATCGTCCCGATCATCAGTTCGTGCTGGCGCTCACCGAGAACCTGATGACCTACGCGCTCGGTCGCAGCCTCGACTATCACGACATGCCCACCGTCCGCCGCATCGTCCGGCAGGCGGCGGCCGACAACTACCGCTTCAAGTCCATCGTCCTGGGCGTGATCTCGAGCGATGCGTTTCGCAAGAAGGAAGCCGACCTGCCGCCGCCCGCACCGTCTTCCGCGTCGGCGAAATCCACGTCAACCGTAGGGCCGGTTCTTTCGGACCGGCCGCGAGGAGTGCAGTAATGTCGTTCCTGTTTGGAAAACAGCTGTCACGGCGAACCGTCCTGAAAGGCGCGGGCGCAACCATCGCGCTGCCGTTGCTGGATGCGATGCTCCCCGCCGGAACGGCATTCGCGCAGACGCTCGCGGCCGCGAGCACGCGACTGGGCTTCGTCTACTTCCCGCACGGCGCGCTGCAGGACGAGTGGCAGCCGAAGGCGACCGGGCCCAACCCCGACTTTCCGTTCATCCTCAAGCCGCTCGAGCCGCATCGGCAGTACGTGACCGTCGTCAGCGGCTTGCGCAACAAGGGCGGGGAGAGCTCCAGCCCGCACGGCATCATCGAAGAGACGTGGCTGAACTGCGTGAGCCCGCGCCGGCGTGATGCCAAGACGGGCGTCGGTATCACGGTGGACCAGATCGCCGCGAAGCACCTCGGCAAGGACACGTCGCTCCCGTCGCTCGAACTGTGCGGCGAGCCGGGCGGCATGATCTCGTTCCGCACGCCGGGGCAGCCGCTGCCGATGGAGAGCAATCCGCGCAAGGCGTTCTACGGCATGTTCGGCCAGGGCGACACTGCGCAGGAACGCGAGGCGATTCTCAGCACGACGGGCAGCTTGCTCGACTACGTCCGGGACGCAACCGCTAGCCTCAACCGCAAGCTCGATGCCACCGACCGCGCGCGGGTGAGCGACTATCTCGATTCCGTCCGCGAGATCGAAGGCCGCGTGCAGAAGCTCGAAGCGAACGCGAAGTCACTGCGCGACGATCTCCCTGGTGCGCCGCTCGGTCCGCCCGAGGATTTCGGCGAGCTGCTCGACATTCAGTTCGAGATGATCGCGCTCTCGTGGCAGACCAATCGCACGCGCGTGGCGACGCTGAAGATGGTCGAGGAAGCGAGCATGCGGACGTATCCGAACCTCGACGTCCATGAGGCGTTCCACCCGACGTCGCACTGGGGTGGATTCCCGGATCGCGTTGCCAACCTGCGGAAGATCCAGAACTACCACACGGCCATCTTCGCGAAGTTCGTCAAGCGTCTCGAAGGCATCCGCGAGGGCAACGGCACCATCCTCGACAGCTCGCTCATCCTGTTCGGCAGCAACATGGCGAACAGCGACGCGCACAACAACGATCCGCTGCCGCAGGCGCTCATCGGTCGTGGCGGTGGCGTCAAGGGCAATCAGCACCTGCACTACAAGCAGGACACGCCGCACGCGAACATCCTGGTGACGATGCTGAACAAGGCAGGCGTGCCGAGTCAGGACTACGAGAAGTTCGCGGATAACACCGGCGTCTTCACGGACGTTTAATCGTGAAAAAGATCGTCGTCATCGCGATCGCCACGCTCGTACTTGCTTCGGCGGGCTTCGCGCAGACTCGTAGGGCCGGTCCTTCGGACCGGCCATCCCCTCGCAAAGAGGACGTGAACCGTCGCAACGCTGACGGCAGCACGCCCCTTCAATGGGCCGTCTTCAACGGCGACGTCGCAGAAGCGAAACGACTCCTGCGCGCCGGCGCGAACATCACGATCGCCAACAACTACGGCGCCACGCCGATGACGCTGGCCGCCGAAGTCGGCAACGCCGACATGCTGAAGGTGCTGCTCGAGGCCGGCGCCAACGCCGACTCGCCCAATCCCGACGGGCAGACCGCGCTCCTCGCCGTCGCGCGAACCGGCAACGTCGAAGCGGCGAAGCTGCTGCTCGAGCACGGCGCAACCGTCGATGCGAAAGAGAAATGGGGCGGCCAGACGGCTCTGATGTGGGCATCGGCGCGCCGGCATCCGGCGATGATGGAGCTGCTGATCGCCAAGGGCGCCGACGTCAACGCGCGCTCCATCGATCGCGACTATCAGCGTCACGTCCAGGCCGAGGGCCGTCCCAAGAGCCTCGACAGCGGCGGGCTCACGCCGCTCCTCTATGCCGCGCGCGAGAACTGTCTCGCCTGCGTGGACGTGCTGCTCAAGAGCAAAGCCGACATCGACCTCGCGGATCCCGACAGCGTGTCGCCGCTGCTCGTGGCGATCATGAACGCGAACTGGGATCTGGCGAAGAAGCTGATCGAGGCTGGCGCGGACGTCAACCAGTGGGACATCTACGGCGAGACGCCGCTGCTGACGACGATCGACCTGCGCGCGCGCCTCGACGGCGGCCGGGCGTCGATCGACGCGCCGAACGCGACGAAGGGCATCGACATCCTCAAGCTGCTGCTCGATCGTGGCGCCGACCCCAACATCCAGCTGTTCTTCAAGCCGGCCAACGCGCGCGGCACGGTGCAGACGCGCGGCGTCACGGCGCTGATTCGCGCGGCTGCGAACGCGGATACCGAGGTCGTCAAGCTGCTGCTCGACAAGGGCGCCGACGCCACCATCTACACCGCCGACCGGCAGACGCCGATCCACGCTGTGCTCGCTGGCCGCGCCGTGGAGCCGCAGGCCGTCGAAATGATTCGTCTCCTTCAGAAGGCCGGCACCGACGTCAACGTCGTCGCGCTGATCAATCACCCTGAGGAGATCCGCGGCGGCTCGGCGCTGCACTACGCCGTGCGCAAGCGCTTCAAGACCGTCATCAAGGAGCTCGCCACGCTCGGCATCGACATGAACGCCGTCGATCAGGACGGCCTGACCGCGCTCGACTACACGCAGTCGCGCGGCTTCATGCCGTTCATGGCGCTGCAGACGCCGCTCTACAAGGAGGAGGCGCAGATGCTGCGCGACCTCGGCGCGACGAAGCTGATGGCGCAGAGTCCGGTGTGGCCGGTGCTCGGTCCGCCGCAGGGGGTGTGGGACGACATCTGGCCGCTCGGCGAGTCCACGGTTCATGAGCCCGTCTACAAGCCAACCATCACCAGTGGACCGTAGCGTAGAGCGCGGGCTTCAGCCCGCGCGGATCACACGACGAGGCTTCCTCTACACCGGCGTAGCAGCGGTCGTCATAGAGGCGGGTCTTCAGACCCGCCTACTGGCGCAAGCGCCACGAATCAGCACAACCGATCTTGGTGGAGCCACGCTGCTCCAGGGCGCTGGCTGCAACGTCATCGCGCTGCCCGGCCCCGATGGCGCGTTGATGATCGACGGCGGCCGCGCGGCGAACGCCACTGCGCTGCTCGACGCCGTCAAGACCGCGACGAAGACAACCCGCATCAACACGCTCATCAACACCCACTGGCATCCCGACCAAACCGGCGCGAACGAAGCTGTCGGCAAGGCCGGCGGCGTCATCCTCGCACACGAGAAGACGAAGACGCTCCTGAGCAACACCGTGTACTCCGCGATCGGCTTCAAGAGCCGCGTGCCCCCGCTGCCCAAGGAAGGGCGACCGACGAAGACCGTACGCAGCGATGGCTCGATGGAGTTCGCAGGCCAGACGATCGAGTACGGCTACATGCCCGCCGCGCATACTGACGGCGATCTCTTCGTGCACTTTCCGAAGCTGAACCTCATTGCCGTCGGCGGCGTGGTGTCAGCGGAGGAGTGGCCGCTGCTCGACTACAAGAACGGCGCCTGGCTCGGCGGCCGCGTGCGCGCGGTCGAGCGGCTCGCGAAGGTGGTCGGCCCCGACACCCGCGTCGTGCCCGCGAGCGGCCGCATGATGACCGGCAAGGACATCGTGCGGCAGCGCGACATCTATCAGAAGCTGTTCACGACGATGATCGGCTATCTGAACATGGGCCTCGGTCCCGAAGATGCCGTGACGAAGAACCCGCTCAAGGAATACGAGAAGGAATTCGGCAAGGCGTCCGACTTCGAGTACGCCGCGCTCCGCAGCATGATGATCGCCTACGTGCCCGACTAATCACTCTAGGCGTCCGGACCGAACATGTCGGCCGCGATCTTCAGCGTGCCGTCCGATTGCCGCTCCCATACGACCAGATATCTACCCGTGCCCCGAGCGGTACCGCCGCCTGGTTGCGGCATCATCGCGCTGTATTGGCCGATTTCGTAGAAGGTCGGCTCGGAGCCGCGAATCGCCGTCGGTGTGAGCTTGGCCTCCGAAGCACCTGCATCGATGAACCCCTGCCAGAACGTCTGGATGTTCTGTTTGCCCTCGATGGGCTTCTGTCCGGGAGGAAGCAGCGTCGCGTTCTGTGCGTACATCGCACCAATGGCTCGGCTGTCCTTGGCGTTCGCGGCTTTCTCGAACTCTTGAACGAGCGTGCGAATTGCGGTTTCAGTGTCCGTGGCGGTCGGTGACATAACGCCTCCATTCTGGTCGGGGCGCGCGGATGGTACCTTCAGCGGAGCCATCGATCAAACTCGTCAGAGAACTGCCAAGGTGGCGCTCTAGCGCGACCGACTCGCCAGCCAGACATACGCCAGGCCGGCGAGCACGGTCGGCGGGCCCTCGCTCCAGCTCCACAACAGCGGCATGCCCGCGCCGAAGTCCACGACGGTCACGATGGCGCCGGCCAGCACGGTGAGCCAGCCGATGACGATGATCAGATCGAGGTAACGGACGACGTCGCGGGCGAGATAGAGATGGAGCACCCCGAGCACGCCGTACATCGTCGAGAGCGAACGCGTCAGATATTCGGTCAGCGGTGAGCGGTGCAGCGGCCCGACGCCGAGCCAGTCGGCGATCGCCGCCATGGCAGACGTCGGGATGACGACAAACACAAAGGCGACGCTCATCATGCCGCCCAGGACCAACAACAGCCATGTCAGGAACCGCCGAGCAGTCTGCTGCTGCACGCCCGAAGTGTAGACGAAACGAGACTCTATAATTCAGCGCGGAGGACGAATGGCCATGCGCCGGACGATGGGGATTCTGGTGGTTGGGGCAATGCTGACGATGGCCGTGGCGGTCGCGGGCGCGCAGGGAGGCGGCGCCTGCAACCGCGAGTGCCTCATCGGGCTGACCGAGGCTTACCTGTCAGCGATGGTGGCACGCGATCCGGCCAAGGCGCCGGTCACCGCCAACGTGCGCTTCACGCAGAACACCCGGCCGATGACGCTCGGGCAGGGCGTGTGGGAATCCATCAAGGGCGTGCGCGGCTACAAGCTGTTCGTCACCGATCCGACCGCCGGACAGATCGCGCTCTACACGGTCGTGGACGGCGCCGAGCGTCCTGGTCTGCTCACGCTGCGCATGAAAGTAGAAGCGCAGCGCATCAGCGAGATCGAATCGGTCTACGTCGGCATCGGCCAGACAGGCTTCGGCAGCGTGGATAACCTGGTCACGGTCGATCCGGTCTGGACCGCGTCCCTCCCGCCCGCGCAGCGTCGTCCACGCGCGGAGATGGTGGACATCGCCAACCGCTACTTTGAAACCCTCGAGAAGAACATCGTTGATCACGTGCCGTTCACGACCAACTGCCTCCGCGTCGAGAACGGGATGACGACGGCCGGCCGCGCCGGCGCACCGGGCCTCGCGGGACTGGGATGCCGAGAGAACGTGAATCACCCGATGTGGAACTACATCACCCAGATCACGCCGCGGCGTCACCTGGTGGTGGACGAGGAGCGCGGGCTCGTGTCGGGCATGTACATGTTCCGGCACGGCGGCACCGAGCCGACCTACACGCTGCCGAGCGGCGAGGTCGTCAAGCATGGGGAAGCGATGCTGCGGAAGCAGGCGGTGGTGATCTCCGAGCTCTTCAAGATCGAGGACGGCCGCATCCGCCGCATCGAAGCAGTGATGGCAGGCGGTCTCCCTCTCGATGCTTCGTCCGGATGGTGAAACGCCTTCTCTTCCTCACTGTGCCGCTCGCCGCGTTCGTTCTCTGCGTGTGCGGTGGCGCCAGCGCGCAGAATTCAGTCGAGCCGTCATTTACGCTGAAGCAGGTCGGACCGAATGTCTGGGCTGCAATGTCGAATCCGAAGTCGAGTGCTCCGGCCGGCGCGAACACGGGATTCGTCATCGGCGATGATGCCGTCGCGGTCATCGATACAACAGTCAGCGCCGATGCCGAACTCAATTTCACGACCGAACCGGCACAACGTCTCCTGGCGGCGATTCGCAGCGTGACCACGCTGCCGGTCCGGTTTGTGATCAATACGCACCACCATCTGGACCACGCTGGAGCGAATGCGGTTTTTGTGAACGCCGGTGCGGTCGTGCTCGCCCACCACAACGTGCGTGACTGGCTTTCCAGTGAGAACGTCAGACTGTTCGGCACGGAGATCAAACCGGGCCAGAAGGCCTTCATCGAGGCGATGACGCCGCCTACGGTCACCTATGAGCAAGGGGTCGATTTGTACCTTGGCTCTCGAGTCATTCGCGTAAGGAGCTTCCCTGGCCACACCGGCGGCGACTCCGTCGTGCTGATCCCCGATGCGAAAGTCGTCTTTGCCGGCGACCTGTTCTGGCACGACATCGCACCAACCTTGATTGATGCGTCAACAGGGCCTTTGATCGAAACGCTGTCCGTACTTGCGAAGAATGAACCGGGCACGACGTTCGTGCCCGGTCACGGCGATGTCGGAAATGCGCAGGACGTGACTGCGTTTCGCGACTATCTGACGACGCTGAGAACGCTCATCTCAAACGCTCAGGCCCGTGGACTGTCGGGCGATGCGCTCGCGGACGCCGTCATGCCTGTCTTGAGTGAAAAGTACAGCCGCTGGGATGCGTTCACGTATGTGGCGAGAACGAACATCCTGGAGACGGACGCGGAGTTACGCGGCACAAAGAGGACGCCGCAAGCGCGTTCACTCAAATAGAGGCCGGCCCCGGTTACAACCATCGATGAGATGAGCATGGCGCGCGAGCCGAGGAGGCTGATCTTCGAGACTCACGCGACCAGCCTCGACAACGAAGCAGGTCTTGCCTCCGGCTGGTTCGACGTGGCCTTGTCGCCGACTGGCGAGGAACAAGCCCGTATGCTCGGCGCGCGTCGCCGTGACGATCGCCTCGCCGCCATCTTCTGCTCGGATCTCTCCCGTTCGTTTCGCACCGCCGAGATCGCGTTCGCCGATCGATCGATTCCGATCGTCCGTGAGGCGCGTCTTCGTGAGTGTCACTACGGGGATCTCACGAGGTGG
>Ga0207428_10005554_pt1 | contig 11744 bp, 12 predicted proteins | sample RhiMethybrSRZTD1_FD_187600 | JGI IMG/M metagenome (GOLD analysis project Ga0207428, IMG submission 187600) | Populus rhizosphere microbial communities from Tennessee, USA - Rhizosphere MetaG P. TD hybrid SRZTD1 (SPAdes) (version 3) | ecosystem: Host-associated > Plants > Roots > Rhizosphere >... | reverse complement strand
TTGTCGATCAGTTTCGAAGCACACCTGCTGGGCTCGAAGATCGAGTACGACGAAGAAGCCGGCACGTTGATCATCAAGGGCCTGCCCACTTCGCTCACCGATCAGCTGAAGCGTCGCAACTGATGCTCGGCGGCGTACTGAAAAAATTCCTGCTGATCCTGCTGGTGGTCGTGGCTTACCAGAACTGGGGCAAGATCGAGCGGGTGTTCAGCCCTTCGCAAGTGGTGCCAGCACAGACGCAGGCCCGGGCCAACGTCGTGCTCTACGCCACCGAATGGTGTGGTTACTGCAAGCTGACCCGGCGGTTTCTCGATCAGAAAGGCATTCCATACAAGGAATTCGATATCGAGAAAAATGCCATCGCGCGCAAGGACTATGAGGCCTTGGGTGGCGGAGGGATTCCGATCATCGATGTGAACGGAACCCTGATTCGCGGGTATGACCCGGATGCGATTTTGGCGGCGTTGAAATAACTGTAGGAGCGAGCTTGCTCGCGAAAAAACCATGGGCGCCGCTGGGCATCCGGTTTTACGCGTTATCGTTCACGATCTTCGCGAGCAAGCTCGCTCCTACAGAGGTCAGATGGCCTCGATACGGAAACCAAACCGCGGGAAGTGCACATGCACCACGCCGCCACGCTCATCCTTGCGCCGCACAATCAACTCTTCGCTGCCGGCAAACAGCAGCTCTCCCGCGACCGGATCAACGCCGTAATCCGTGGCCGCGATCACCACCTGTTGACCCGCCGTGAATCCGTTGGGATCGACGAACTGCTCATCCGGCAATGCCGCTGGCGTGGACCTGCGCGCCACCTCCAGCGCCTCTTCGGATGTCATCTCGCTGGAGGCGCCATGACCAAAGCCCAATACCCGAGCGTGCCACGCATTGACTGCCGGGTAAGCTTCGACCAGCGGAGCCGTCACCAGTGTGGCCTTGAGGAACCAGAGGCAATGGGCCAGGGCAAAGTCGGCAATCGACGGTTCACCGAACAGGAAATCACCCTCTTCACGCTGCAACTGCAGCTCCAGCCGCGACATGATCGTTGGCCACTGATGTTTGGCCTGCTCGGCCGACAATTTTGTCGCGCTACCACCACTGAACAAACCGGCGCGGTCGGCCAGGAACGCCTTGATCGCCTCCGGCGATAAATTGCCAAAGCGCACCGCTATCGATTCCGGCTGGAACACCAGGCTGACCACGTGCTGGAACACAACAGAGTCAGCCCAGGCTGCAAACGCCGCGGTGATCATTTCCTGACCCTCCGGAAAGAACGCCGGCAAGGCTTTTTCCTGTTCCAGTCGCCGGGCAATCAATGCCGTATCGCAATAAATATCTGCACCGACCTGCAACACCGGTGTCTTGCGATAGCCACCGGTCAACGCCGTAAGGTCCGGTTTTGGCATCACTGGCGAGATCTTCACCGAGCGCCATGACAAGCCCTTGAAGCCCAGCAGCAGGCGGGCCTTCTCGGCAAAGAGGGACGTCGGGTAATGATGCAGAATCAACTCGGACATGCTCGGCTCCGCCGCACAAATTAGGAATCCGCAGCTTAGCGCGCAATCGGTTGGCAGCCTACAGATGTGCCTGATGGGAGCCGATCAGCCAGATTGATAAGACGCGACCAGACATTCCTTGGCGCTTTTGCGCAGTTTCTTGATCAGCCGTTCCTGGCGCAGCGCATCGCTTTTGTCGCGACAAAGTTCTGTGTAGACCAGGGCCATGGCCGGGCTGGAAAGAAAGAACCGCGCCCCCTTGCCACTTTGATGCTTGGCGAAGCGGCGCACGGGATCATCGCTGACCCCGCAATACAGCGAACCATTGGCCGCGCGAACGAGGTAGACGAACCAGGGCTTGCTGACGGGAGACTCGCTTGGGGTGGTCACGGCACGATCAAGGCTTGAAAGGAAACGAGCCGTGATCTTATCAGCGACCAGCCTGAAATGCCTTCAGCCCCTTCAATGCCTGGGCGCGAACAGCGTTGCGCACCAGTGGCGTCCAGCCCAGCAGCAGACCTTTGAAGCCCAATGCCTGACGTGACCAGGTCCAGAGATCAAAGCTGTCGTGATGCTCGCAGATCCTGCCATCACGGAAGATAAAACGCGCCTGGATATCGTTGACCACGGTGTTGCCGGTCTGGCTGAACAGGTAGGTCGCCACCCAATGGGCGCCACCGGTGCGCCCGTCGGCGTGAACATGATCGAAGGTCAGGGAAAAATCCTTGGCCCGAGTCGTCAGCATGCGCCACATGTCACCGGCATCGCGACCGCGAAGCTCACCGAACGCCGGGTCACTGAACACCACGTCATCGGTGTAGCAGGCAGCCATGGCTTCGGCATCCAGGCGCTGGAAAGCCTGGTAGAAACGGGTGATCAAGGCGCTATGGGCTTCACTCATCTGCGGGTTCCCCTGGGTTTGCATAATGATTTCGAAAGAATGCCCGCACGATAGTCTGCAAATGCATCGAACACTATCGGCATTCACGACGAAAATAACGCGATGACTATTCAGCTCATTCCGCTGTCCCGGGCGTAGGAAAAAAGATCAACGTCCGTGGAAATACCTAACCGGTGCATGGCCATTTTCTTTTGTTTACTGATGGTCGAAACGCTGCGATTGAAGTGAACGGCGATTTCGCTGACGGTCATGCCACTGGCGAGCATTCTGACCACTTCGTGCTCCTTGGCTGACAAGGGTAATTCATGAAACTGATCCCGGGTATTGGCCAACAGCGTACGCAGGGACTTGCTGAGGTAACGGCGCCCTTCCTGCACCGCATTGATTGCCAGGTGCAACTCCGTCGCCGATGCGGTTTTGGCGACGATGCCCATCACCCCTAGCGCCAGTGCAGCCCTTGCCGTCACCACACTGGTAAACATGGTCACCAGAATGATCGGCAAGGTCGGGTAAAGGCGCTGAATCTTACTCAACATTTTCAAGCCATCGGCCTGCTGCCCTCCCGGCATGGAGAAGTCGGTGATCAGCAGTTCGCAGGAGGTACTTGAAAGCAGACTCATCAAGTTGTCGACACTGTCGGCCTCGCCGACGATCACGCATCGTCGACTGGCGTTGATGAGTATGCGCAGCCCGACACGAACGACGGAATGGTCGTCAGCAATAACGACTCGCATTGTGGGAAACCTCCTGCTGATGGCGCAAAAGCGCGGAAAGTAGCGCCGTTCCTGCCCCTTCCACAACGCCTCGAAAAACCCTCTGACGTCGCCCCCCCCAATGTATTCAATGGGCTAACTCTTTGCCCATCTAACAAATAGAAGGTTCCTACATTGCAGTGCGCTGAAGACTACGCAGGAGGACTACACCAAAAAAGAGTCCTCTTAGAAAACGCTGCGTAGTCCGCAACACTCCTTCATACACGCCCGCTCTCTTTTCGTATTAGTTGCATACCACCCGGTGATTTCGACCGATAGATTGAATCTTGTCCGCACCACCCCGGCATTTACTTTTTACGAAACGCTCAACGAGACACGTCATGACGATGTTTTCAACAATCACACGCCGCCTGCTCAATTCCGGCATCGGCACACTCGTTCTCCTGCTGACCGTACAGGCCCAGGCCGATGGCATGGTGCCAAATACTTCCGTTGTCATCGTCAACGAAGCTGATGGCGAAGCGTCCGTTACAGTAACCAACACTGATTCCACACTGGCCTTGATGCACGTCACCATCGAAGACATCCCCGAGGACACCGAGCCCCTGGCATTTGTCACGCCACCGCTGGCGCGCGTCGAAGCGTCGAAAACGCAATTGGTTCGGTTCATTCTTCAAGCGGAAAAACCCCTGCTCACCCAGCGTCTGAAGCGGGTGATCTTCGAAGGCATTCCCCAAGGCAAACCTGCAGTCGAAGCCGGACATGCCCGCGTGGGTGTGACAGTGCGCCAGAATCTGCCACTGATCCTTCACCCCAAAGGCCTGGCGCCTAATCGCACGCCCTGGACCGACCTGCAATGGTCGTTGAAGGACGCGCAACTGACCGTGCGCAACGATACGCCCTACGTGGTACGTCTGGGCCAGGAAGTGACATTGTTACCTTCTGCCGGCAACGTCCTGCTACCTAAAACCTATGTATTGCCCGGTGAACACATCAGTGTTCCGGTGCCATCAGGTGCCGCTACGCAAGTGCGTTTTCAGCCGGCCACCGTCTACGGTTTCAGCGTGCCTCACCATGAGGCGCCCATCAAACTCTGAAACCACAACCACTCCAAAGCGCCCTTTGAAGAACAGTGAGCGCTGATGTTTCAAGGCAACGGCCCTCTAGCCATTGCCAAGAGCGTGTCTGAAGCCAGAGCAAAACAGGCGCGCCCGCCGACCTCACCCAAGCGAACCCAATGAACACAGCATTAATTTACCGTGATGGCGAAGCCGTGCCCGCCATTCAAGCCGCTGCTCGCCCTCGTCTGTTACGGCGGCCGACCCCTCTGGCGCTGCTGCTGACCAATGCGTTGATGGTACTCGACGCCCAGGGAAATGTTTCCTTGCCTGCTTCGTTCGACAAAAACACGTTGCTGCTGCGAGGGATTGACCCAGCGCTGGCCACGTCGCTGATGCAAGCGCCGCGATTCACGGCTGGAAAGCACCCGGTCACCCTCACGGTCAATGGCCAGCGCCATGGTCGGGTAGACGTCAGATTCAACGGCGAGGGAGCGTTGTGCTTCGATCGCACCCTGCTTGATGCGGCCAGTCTGAATGTGCCCAGTCGGCTGCTGGGTGACAGCCAGTGCCACGATTTTCTCGGCACCTCGCCGCAGACCGTCATCGAACAGGATCCGGCGAACCTTGCCCTGGCATTGATCGTGCCCACCGACGCAATACGTTCCACTGCCCGGGATTTTTCCGGCTATCGAACCGGCGGCTTCGCCGGCATGCTCAATTACGACATCACCGGTCTGCATAGCCGTTTTGGCGATCGATCGAGTCGCTACGCAGCGGCCAACACCGAACTCGGTTTCAACGCCGGGGACTGGATCGTGCGCAGTCGCCAGGTGCAGAGCTGGCAGGACGACCGTTCTCGAACGACTCATATCGCCGCGTATGCCCAGCGCACGTTCGTCAGCCAGGAGGCCGTGCTGCAAGCGGGTCAGATCAACCTCTATAACCCGGTCCTCGCCGGCGCGCAGATCACCGGGGTGCAGATACTCAATGAGCACGCCTTGCAGGTGGAAGGACAAAACGCCGTCATCGAAGGCATTGCCCACAGCCAGGCGCAGGTCGAGATTCGGCAGAACGGTTCGCTGATTCATTCGACAGTGGTTCCCGCCGGCCCGTTTGCCTTGAACAACGTGCGCCGCCTCAACAGCCGCTCCGATGTGCACGTCACGGTCAGGGAAGCCGATGGCAGCGAGCGCAGCTTTACCCTTTCCGCGGCAATGCTCGGCATCGACTTGCCGGCGCCCGGTTATTCGCTAGCGGCTGGCCAGGTCCGCAGTACAGGCGCCGAACAGGGCGATGATCCCTGGGTGATCAGTGGCGGCTGGAGCGCTGCAATCGCTCCGCAAGCACTGCTCAGTGCAGGCCTGACTGGCGCGGCCGACTACCGCGCGGCAGGCGTCGGTGTGGGTCTGCTGCCCTCGCCCGGCACCCAGGTTCAAGCCACACTGACAGCGGCTGACGCCACTGGCAGCAAAGCCAGTCAGGGACTTCAAGCCGACCTTAACGTCAGCCACCGCTTGAGCGATCAATGGGCGCTCAATGGAGGAAGCGCCTACCGAACCTTTGGTTACCGTCATCTGGAAGAGGCGGTGTTCGACCGCACCTCCGACTTCAGTCAATCCCGTTTCCGCGACCAACAAAGCGCCAGCCTCTCCTGGTCACATCCCTGGCTCGGCGCTTTCAGTGGTGGTTTGAGCCGGTCAAGCACGTTTGACGGCCAAAGCAGCAGCCGCGCCATCGCCTCCTGGGGCACCCGCATTGCCAGCGTGTCGGTGTCGACGACCGCCGAATGGCAGATCAGCGGCATGAACGGCGCAGAAAACAGTATCTACCTGAATCTAAGCATCCCTTTGGGGGAGAACCGCCGGGCGAGTACCTGGGTGCGCAGTTCAGCTGGCGAATCCCGCAGCGGCGTGGGCTTGAGTGAGCAGATCGGCGATCAACTGGCGTATCGGGTCGGCGTCGAACGGGACACGCGCGACAGGCAGGTGCAGTCCACCGCCGGTGTTTCGCTGCTGCCGCGCTACACCCAACTGGACCTGAATTACACCCGCGCCGATGCCGAGCGCTCCAGCTATCAGGCCAGCGCCCGAGGTGGTGCCGTGCTGCACGGTGGTGGCCTGACGCTGTCGCCTTACCCGGTGAGCGACACCTTTGCACTGCTCTCGGTCGGTGACATGGGTGCCATCAAGGTAACGACGCCCAGCGGCCCGGTCTGGACCGACTGGCAAGGTCAGGCAGTGATCCCGCAAGTGGCGGCTTACGGCCGCAGCAAGGTGGAAGTCGACCCCAAAAGCCTGCCGCGCAACGTCGACATCCACAACGGGTTGGCGATGATTACTGCCGGTCGCGGTGCCGTTGACAGCGTCGAGTTCGGCATCAGCCTCACCCGCCGGGCATTGCTCAAGGTCACCACCGCCAACGGCGCGCCTTTGCCGCGCGGCGCCGCGGTGAACACCGCGGATGGCGAATTCATCACCCTGGTGCAGGACGGCGGCCTGGTGTTCCTGCCCAACGCCCTTGACTCCCGCAGGTTGTGGGTCACCGCGCCGGGGTTGGAGCGCTGCGAACTGAGCTTCGAATTGCCCCAGGACGTCGACCCCCAGGCGTACTACGAAACGGCCCCCGCCAAGTGCCGAGCCCTATGAGGAGAACTTCATGAATCTATCCGGTTATTGGCTGCCGACCCTCGCGTCCCTGGCAGTGAGCGGATTCACCCCGCTCGCCTCGGCGTCCGCTGACGACTGCCAATTCAACCTGAGCCAGCCCTTGCTCGATTACGGACTGATGAACCGGGCGCTTCGCCCTGATTCGGCACCGGAGCGAAACCTGGGCCAGCGTCAGCTGAGTCTGAGCCTGAACTGCTCACATCCCACCGACATGAGCCTGTTTTATCGGGCCATGGCCGCGACTGCCGAACGTTTTCACTTTGCTGAACGCGGCAGCTATCAGATCCGTATTCGCGAAGCGGTGCTGGATGGTCAATCGGTAGCGATCGGGTTGATTGCCGGAGTCGGTCAATCGCCCGCAGAAACGGCGTCGAGTCTGATCTGGCGACCGGCGCACGGGATCGTTCCCGTACTCGGTGGCATGCCATTACAGGGCCGTCAATTCTCGGCGCAGCTTGAGCTGACTGCGTGGGCTCAAGAGCGCGGGCTGCAAGTGCGCGACGCGGTCATCTGGCAGGCCTCCGGTGTATTTGATGCTGTGGCTATCGGGCGCACCCCGGAGATCACTTTGCGTGCCCGCTTCGCTCCGGCGGCTTGTGAGCCGACGCTGTCCGACGGTGGCGTGGTCGACTTCGGCACGCTGTCCAGAAACGAGCTGAACACTGACACAAGCACTCGCCTGCCGCCCAAGTCCCTGACGTTGAGTGTCAACTGCGATGCGCCCACCGCATTCGCCCTGACCATGCACGACAACCGCTCAGGCTCGGCGACGGTCAGTAGCGAAAGTACCTACGGCCTGGGCACCGACTACCGCAACAACAAGATCGGCCTGTATTCAGTGAGCGTCGAACCCACCGGCGCCAGGGCCGACAGTTTTGCCAGGCTCTTTCAAACCCACTCCACTAGCGGTGGCGTGGCCTGGAATACGTCCAGCATCAACGCGCGCTCAATCGGAACAACCAGTTACCTGGGCTTTACCGACACCGTCGGCACTAGCTCGGGCCCGATCCCGATCCAGAACCTCAGCACCACCTTGACCGTCGACGCCGTCATTGCACCGACCAGCAGCCTGGACTTGAGCAGCGCCATCGACCTCGATGGCGCGGGGACGATCGAGATTATCTATTTGTAACACCCAACCCAATCCTGCTGGAAACGGGGCGAAACAGGCCTCTCGGACTAGCCAGGAAAACAACCACAGAAGTGAGTAAAAAAATGAAAAAGTACTTTGCAGCACTTTCAACCACCGCACTGATCTGCGTCGCACCGCATGCCCTTGCGGCGTCGAGCACTCCCCTGACAGTCACAGGCAGCATCACACCGGCCGCGTGTGATATCAACTTGAGTAGTGGGGGGATTGTCGACATCGGCAAGAGATCGGTGAATGACCTTCATCCCACCAACAACACCTTGCTGAATTCAACAAAGATGCAACTGACCATGACGTGCAGTGAATCGATGCTATTCATGCTGAACCCAATCGATCACAGGCCAAATACTGCAGCAGGGATAGGCGATTACTTTGGAGTGGGATTGACCCCTGACGATGAAAAACTCGGCTTCTTTGATATAAAGATCAACGAATCCACGGCAGATACAACCCAAGTACAGGCGATTGGCTCTTCTGATGGCGGGGCAACCTGGGTCAAACAAGACCGCATCATGAAAGACAAACAGTCATCGGTTGCCGCTCTGAGTGATCACGCCACGCGGATTGCAGTCAAGGATCTCACCATGGACCTGGAAATCAACACCTACATTGCCGGTACCAACTACTTGACCTTAGACAACGAAGTCCCTATCGACGGCCTCGCAACGATTGAGGTTTGGTACAAGTAAAGTCATGACGCTGAACCGCTCGCAGCGTCAGCGAACGTGAGCGGTTCAGCGCCTGCAAGGACAACCCACTCAAATGAATGAGCATCCATGGATGAAAAATCACTTCGCAGCACTCTCGCTCACCGGGTTGATTGGCCTGGTGCCTCATGCCCTCGCCGCGTCGGCCGATGAATTGACCGTCAAAGGCCTCATCACCCCAGTGGCCTGTACACCCAGCCTGTCCAACAGCGGCCTCGTGGAATTCGGAAAAATCCCCCGGCGGGATCTGAATGTCGATAAGCGCACGCGCCTGCGTGACCAGACACTCGACTTCAGCATCCAGTGCTCGGCCCCCGGCCGCTTCGCCCTGCGAATGCGTGACGACCGCGAGGGCTCGGCCATCGTCAACAGTCAGATTTATTACGGTCTGAACTACGACGGCAGCGGCAACAAAATCGGCTTGTACTCATTGAATTTCAATCCTGCAAATACGGTCGTGGACGACCTGTCGCAGGTCTTTCGCACCGATTCGACCACCGGTGGCGTGGCCTGGAGTACATCGAACAACCGCCCCATACCCATTGCTGCCAGGAGCTATCTGGGCTTCACCGACAGAGCAGGAAGCATCGCCGGCCCGATCGCCATCCGCCATCTGACGAGCCGGGTCATCGTCGAAACCGTTATCGCGCCAACCTCCGAGCTGGACCTGAGCACCGATGTACAAATCGATGGCTCGGCGACGCTGGAGATTGTTTACCTGTAGCGCCGTACCTCAGACTTTCTCGCTTTGTACCTGAACGTACAGCGAACGACCGGCACCCAGGCCGGCGAGTATCGCACCCAGGCCGATGACGCCGAAGATCCAGCCCACCGCCGTCCAGCCACCGGTCCAGTCATGTACGAGACCGACCGCGAACGGCCCCATGGACGCCAGGGTGTAACCAAACCCCTGGGCCATGCTCGACAGGTTCGCCGCCACGTGGGAGTCCCGCGAGCGCAGCACGATCAGGGTCAATGCCAGGCTGAACGTGGCGCCCTGTCCCAACCCCAGCACGATCGCCCAGCCCCACAAGCCTTCGATCGGCGCATACAGGCAACCGAACAGGCCGCCGAGGGTCAGGACCATCACGATCACGATCGCCAGGCGCTGGTCCTTGCCGCGAGTCGCCAGCCAGGGTGCCGCGAGGGAGCTGACCAGTTGCACGATCACCGAACCCGACAGCACCAGCCCGGCCTGGGTCGGGGTCAGGCCGCGACCGATCAGGATCGACGGCAACCAGCCGAACACGATGTAGGCCAGGGACGATTGCAGGCCCATGTACAAGGTCACCTGCCAGGCCAGCGGATCGCGCAGCAAGCCTCGAACGCGGTAGGCAACGTTGTGTGCGCCGTGTTTCTGGCCGACTTGCGGTAGCCAGAACAGCGCCGCCGCCAATGCCGGAATAACCCAGAAGCCGAGGCCCAGCGCCCAGCTCTTGTCGAAGTGCTCACTCAGCGGCACGGTCGCACCCGCCGCCATCGCCGCGCCCAGGCACAGGGCCATGGTGTAGACGCCGGTCATGGTCCCGGCCTGTTTCGGGAAATCGCGCTTGACGATGCCTGGCAGCAACACACCGATCACGCCGATGCTGGCACCGGCCAGCACACTGCCGGCAAACAAGCCGATCCCACCGAATGAACTGCGCAGGATGATCCCGCCAGCCAGGGTCAGAAGAATGCCCAGCACCACCCGCTCAGCCCCAAAACGTCTGGCCAGCAGCGGTGCCAGCGGCGCAAACAGGCCAAGGCAAAGCACCGGCAACGTGGTCAGCAATCCAGCCGCAGACGCCGACAGGCCGAGGGACTTCGAGACCTCGCTGAGCATCGGCGCCATGCTCGACAGCGCCGGGCGCAGGTTCAGCGCCACCAGAATCAGGCCCAGCAGCAACAGCCACGGCCGGCGCAGAACCGGGTGGGTTTGCTGGACTTGTTCGTCATCGGCCTCGGCGTCGATCAGCAGTTCTTCCAGCTCTGCCGAACGTTTTGCGGCTGTGGATAAATCACCGCGCGGTATCGACTTCTCGGTTTCAAGGTTCATTGATCAACTGCCTCGACAGGGATTTGGCCCGCTCCGGGTCGCGTTGTTCGACGGCATCGAGCAATTCGATATGCAGGTCGAACACTTCCTGGCGGCGCGGGACGATGCTCAGGGTCTGGCGCAACTGCGCGCCGACGACGCTGGAGAAATAGCGATACAACTCGCTGAGGGTCGGGTTGTGCGCGGCGTCCACCAGGCGCCGGTGGAACACCAGATCGCAGGCGATGTAGGTGTCGAGATCGCCGTGGTAGTGACTGCCGCTGACACCCAGCGCCTCGCGCAATGCCACCAGGTCTTCATCGGTGCGGCGCATGGCTGCCAGGCCGATGGCCTCGACCTCAAGGATGTGTCGGGTTTCCCGGGCCTGCTCAAGGGAGCAACGGGACAACGCCTTCAGGGTATCGAGCGGATCGACCACCGCCCGCAGGTAACTGCCGTCACCCTGGCGGATTTCGATCAACCCGGAAAACGCCAACACGCGCATGGCTTCGCGCACGGTGTTGCGACTGATGCCCAGTTCCGCCGACAACTCGGGCTCGGTGGGCAAACGCTGGCCAACGACCCAGATGCCCTGGTTGATACGCAGGCGCAGTTGATCCAGGGCCTGATCGACCAGGGATCGTTTTACCAACGGAGAGATTTCTGACATGGAATTCGCCCTCTCATCCAATCATAGGATGAATTTTTCTGACATGTTAGTCAGCTTAATCCACCTACACAACCCCCTGTAGGAGCTGCCGAAGGCTGCGATCTTTTGATTTTGTTTTTTAAAGACAAGGTCAAAAGATCGCAGCCTTCGGCAGCTCCTACAGGGATGTGCACAAAATCGCGGGCAAAAATAAACCCGGAACTCAGTCCGGGTTTATTTCAGCGCCTGGGTTCGATCAATGCAGGATCTGGCTCAGGAACAGCTTGGTCCGATCATTCTGTGGGTGATCGAAGAAGTCGTTCGGCGCGGCCTGTTCGACGATTTCGCCCTTGTCCATGAAGATCACGCGGTTGGCCACGGTGCGGG
>Ga0207428_10005545_pt1 | contig 11754 bp, 7 predicted proteins | sample RhiMethybrSRZTD1_FD_187600 | JGI IMG/M metagenome (GOLD analysis project Ga0207428, IMG submission 187600) | Populus rhizosphere microbial communities from Tennessee, USA - Rhizosphere MetaG P. TD hybrid SRZTD1 (SPAdes) (version 3) | ecosystem: Host-associated > Plants > Roots > Rhizosphere >... | reverse complement strand
TGAACGGTAGCCAAATGATCCGCGGGCGTGGGCCGCAGAAGAACATATTCCACGCAGGCCAGGCGTGAGAAGCCGCCCGCAACGGTTTCACAATGCTAGATTGAAGTAGTGAGAACGCGTTCAGGAGGTCCCCAACGCCCCGGCATGTGACGCGCGTCGTTTTCTGGATAGCCGTCGCGCTTGCTTTCGGCGTCTGGGTCGCAACCGCGAAGGGTCCGACTGCCGCGGCCGAATATTACGCGGCGTACCTCCTCGAGTTCTCGTTGTCGGTCGACAACATCTTTGTCTTTGTGATCGTGTTTTCCGAGCTTCACGTTCCCGCCGAACACCAGCGGCGAGTCCTTGCGTGGGGCATCGCGGGCGCGCTCGTCTTCAGGGCCTTGATGATCACCGCTGGGATCGCCCTCGTCCAGCGCTTTCACTGGATCACGTACCCATTTGCGGCTCTTATCCTGCTTGCGGCATGGCGGATGCTGTTCGCGGAAGAGCGCGAACGACGCGTCGTCGAGCGGGCCTGTGATGTCTGCTCGACTTGGATTGCGCGCGTGATTCCTGTCAGTCCAGTGCTTCACGGCCACGACTTCTGGCGCCGCGAAGGCGCGCGCCTCACCGCAACACCACTGTTTGTGGCGCTCGCGTTGATCGAGACGACTGATATCGTTTTCGCGCTGGACTCGGTTCCTGCTGTGCTAGCCGTCACTCGGAATCCGCTGATCGTGTACAGCTCGAACGTCTTGGCGATGTTCGGTCTTCGCTCGCTTTATTTCGTCGTATCAGACGCGCTGGAGCGGTTGACGTTCCTGCGGCAGGGCCTCGCGGTGGTCCTGGTCTTTACCGGCACGAAGATGATCGGCAGTGGATGGGTCGACATCAGTCCCGGCCTGTCGGTGGGCGTCATTGCTCTGGTACTCAGTGTGACGATTATCGCGTCACTCAGGCCGCGAAGGACGACCGCGCCCGGAAAAACGTAGAGCCGTGAAAGCAACGGGAGCGAGAGTGACGGCGCCGGTGAAGAGCGAATCGACTAAATTAGCGACACCGCCATGCGGATCCCCAAGAGCGACCATTTTGATGGCAAGCGATTCTTCAATCCCACCGGCCTCGCCGGACAGCCATTCTCGGCCGCTCCGCGGATGCTGCTCGAGAGACGAACTCCGTGGCCTTCGAGGATTGACGAACCTGCTCGGCTGCCACCGCGACTGGACGGTGCGAGGGCGGTCGTCACGTTCATTGGTCACGCCACCTTTCTGATCCAGACCGCAGCAGAAAACATCCTCACGGACCCAATGTATTCCCAGCGTGCGGGTCCTCTGAATATTCTAGGACCGCGTCGAGTTCGGCAGCCGGCCGTACAGTTCTATGACCTGCCGCCCATCTCGACCGTGTTGCTGAGTCACAATCACTACGATCACTGCGATCGACGTACTCTCGGCAGGCTCGCGGAGCGCTTCGATCCTCTCGTGCTGACGCCGCTTGGAAACGGCGCGCTTGTGCGCTCATGCGGTATTCGGCGCGTCGAGGAGCTCGATTGGTGGCAGGAAGCGAAGACCTCCGCACTGCCGATCACGCTGACGCCGGCGCAGCACTTCTCCGCACGAAATCCGCTCGATCGAAACCGAGCCCTGTGGGGCGGGTTTGCGCTCGTGGCTGGCGGCTCGCGCATATTCTTCGCTGGCGATACGGCCTACGCTTCCTTCTTCCGCGACGTCCGAGAGCGGCTTGGCTCGATCGATCTGGCACTCCTGCCCATCGGTGCGTACGAGCCGCGCTGGTTCATGCAGTCCGTGCACATGAATCCGGCGGAAGCGGTACAAGCGCACGCCGACCTCGAGGCATCCGAGAGCGTCGGCATGCATTTCGGCACGTTTCAGATGACCACCGAGGGCATCGACGAACCCTTGCGGGCGCTCGAGGAGGCGCGGCGCGCAAGAGATATCCCGCCCGCCAAGTTCCGCACAATCGGTTTCGGCGAATTCGTGCGGGTAGGGTAGCAACACTGGCAATCGCGCTCAAAGGATCGCGGACTGCCACCACCTCCGAGACGCGTCTCGTGTTTTACAAGATCGCGCGATCAACGAAACAGTTCGCGAGGTGCCATTGCAGCCACACCTGTACGACTAGCGCAATTTGCAGTTCGGTTAGCTGCGAGTCCTGGTCCTTCGAGCTTGGTCCTGGTCCGTCCCGGGTCTTGGTCCATCGTCCACAACGCACCAAGGACGAACGGACTCAGGACGGACCTGGCACCAAGGCCCAAGAACCAAGGACGATGGCGACCCCGGTGGGTATCGAAGCGCCTGGGCCCACCAGCTCGCTTTACTGGAGGATCACGCTCCATGTGCCGAAGGACACAAACGGACGCGCCGGGCATGCGGCGCTACTGTTGACGAAGGCGTCTGAGGGTTGCCGTGCGTTTCCGGCAGCCGCGGCCAGCCCAAAGGCGTTCCGGAGGAAGTAGGTGCTCGTCGTTCCGGAGAGTGTGATCTGAAGCCTGCTGCCCGCATCGCGGCTGCCCCCCGTGTCGACCGCCGCGCCGTTGTACCATTCGCGCGCCGTCCCCATATTGTGTCCGGCGCCAAAACAGGTCCGCCGAGTCGATACTCGCACTGAGATTTGAGCACCAGCCGGTACGTCCACTGACCCTGATCCCATGGACATACCAATAGCGTGCAGGAGTGCGTTGTTGAACCCACTGCTGCCCGCCCTGACGTTGCTCAGTTCGCCCGACGCTGCCACGGTGTCGTTCACCAGCAGCTCCGCCCGAAGATCCAGTCGAAGTCCAACGCCCTCGCTGTTCTTCAGCCCGATCCAGATCATCGCCGGGCCCGCCGCGGTGAGCGTCCGTTTCACCTCGTAGTTCACGGTGGTGCTCGACAGGTTGCCGACGGCGTCTGAGGCGTTGACGACGAAGTCTTTCGAGCCGAGCGTAGCTGTGTCAATGGGGCTGAGATTTGCGACGGTACCCGCGGACATGCACGAACCCGAGCCAGCATCGGAGCAGCCGTACGCTGCGTTCACCACCTGGTTCAACTGATACACCGCGCCATGTGCCGGCGCCGTCACGATGATGACAGGCGCTTTCCTGTCGATCTTGTTGCCGCTGATCGGCCCAGCGGTGGCGCAGTTGCCAGCCACATCGCACACGATACGGCTGTTGGTGCTCGCATTGGCGTCCTCCGCGCCAGCAGCGACCGCTGTGACGAGGGAGAACGAGGCGTCGCTGCTATTCGCCAGCCCGGTGCCACTGTCGCTGGCCGTGCAGGCCAGCGCCACGTTAAGCGCATGCCACATGCCATCGGAAGCGCTGCATGTGACGATGGGCGGGACTACGTCGTCGCACGCGTCGCCTACGCCATCGTGGTCAGCATCGGCCTGATCGGAGTTAGGCGTAAGCCGACAGTTGTCCGTGCTATCGGGTACGCCGTCCGCGTCGGTGTCGAGCGGTGGGTTGTTGCCGTCTGTGCCGGCCTCGACGCATCTCTGGATTGGCTCCGGCAGATTGGAGAAGAGGTCAAAGCCGGTCAAGCTCTCCACTGCATCGACGCTCGTCAGGAAGTTCTCCCATGGATCGTTCCTGATGCCCTGAGTGTTGGGCATGATGACGGCGATGGTCCGAGCGGAGCAACTGACGCGCGCAATGTCATCGCCGTCATCCTTGGGAATCACCAGGGCGGCCTTCCAGGTGTAAGCCGGGACGGTCACGTGGCCGTCAGCAAGGGTCATGGTCAGGCCACCCTCGCTACCGGAACCACCGGTACCCGCTCCACCCGCGACGATGTAAACCTCATCAGCGGGCAGCAGGGTCCTGAGGTAACTCTCGAGCGCCGCCCACGGACCCTGATTGTTGTCGGGCGCCTGCGCGAGCATGTTCGACATCAGGAAAGTCGCTTGATTGATCGGGATCGACGTTTCCTTGTCGCGGTCGGCGTTGGGGACCATGTGCCCTCGATCGAAACCGCTGTCGGTGAAATCGAATGACTGCACGCGATACCAGTCTGAGGGCACCGCAGGGTCAGGACGGAAAGTGTCCACGCGTGTCAATGTGCCGATCCACTCGTCGGACAGGTGCCAGCTCACCCAATTCGGACGGCCCTGATCCCTTGCGTACGACAGGGCGTACTCCGGCTTTTCCATCAGGTAGTTATTCGGCTGGCTGATGTCCGCGATTGCGCCGCTGGGGTTACCCATCGTGAGATGCACACTTGGCTGGTACGGCGGTGCACTGCCGGCGGCAACCGTAAATGACCAGACATGATTCGCCGGCAGCGTGTCGGTATTCGGCCCGGCGTCGTCCAAATCCTGGTCGTAGACCTGGTCCTTGAAGATCGTCACGGTGCACTGTTCACCCGCCATGAAGTCGACGTTCGGCGTGATGTAGTGGCTCTGGCCGCCGCCGGCAAACGTCCCGTCGTTGTGCTGACCGCTGTTGACGCACGTGATATCGAACCACGCGCCGATCACGTCGACTGGCTCCGTAAAGGTCACCACGATGGTTGCATCGCGCGGCGCGTTACTGCCGTTCGTGCGCGGATCGGTGCTCAACACCAATGGCCCGAGTTCGACGATGGGCGCAGTCTGACGCGGCAAAGGCGAACCCGTCTCGAAATCGCTGCCATTCCTGTCGGTGTCTGTGCTCCCACCGCCCACACGGAATATCGCGGTGCTGTTTCCCGGGGCGGGCGCCGTCGTCGTCCCCTCCCGGCAGTCAGCATTCCCGTAGCCAACAAAGTCCATCACGTGTGGGTTGCCCGTCGGACAGTTGCCAACCAGTCCGTCGAAGTTGTCTACGAGGGCGACCTTTCCATTGGTGCCGCTCATGTTGATCTGGCCGGTGATGTTCGCAGGCGGCAGGGTGGCGCCGATGGCGCCGCTCGACGCCAGTGCGATCAAGAAATACTGACCGGGCGCGATCGTTCCGCCCAGAGGTTGCTTGCTGAAGTCCCAGCCACTCCCAGTTGCCGACGCGTACTGCAGCGACCAACCGCCAATGTCAACGGCGACCGTGCCGCGGTTGTACAGTTCCACAAAATCGTTCTGATATGTGGCTCCGGAGTTGCCTCCGCCGCCATAGAGCTGGCTGATCACGATCACGCTGTTGCTTGGCTGGGGCGGGGGCGGGCAGCTGTTCGCACCGTCGGGAGTGGGCGTGCCCTGCAAATACGAAGATGTGTTGCGCGCGCCGCCGGTGCCGTTGGGACAGCGCTGGCTGGACTGAGTCGCACCGTTTCCGCCACCGTTCTCATTGACCTGAGGCTGGCCGCTATTCAGCAATACGAGCAGGCCCGGATCCTCTGGATCGTCGGTACCGTAAACAATAGCGTCCTGCAGATTCGCCGAGGTGATGGCCGTGCCAGTGGGGAAGTCGGTCGCGTTACCGGCATAAAGTGCGACAGCATCCGCTCCGTTTTGGAGCAGGCCCGCAGCACCGGGAGCAAAGATCAAATCGACACCAGATACTCCAGGGTTTCCAATGGTGAAGTAGCCACTCGCATCGGTGCTGAACCCGTCGAGATCGAACGCTGCATACGACGCGTCTGAGCCGCCGTTGTAAAAGACCACCACCAGACCGTCGAGCGCCGTGTTACCGACGCCGCCATCGTATAACTCCACAAACTCCGCCGCGTCGGTTCCGGGCGTGTCGGCGTCAAGCTCATTGATGATGACGCTGGTGGCTACCGGCGGAGGCGGATCTGTTGTCGTGAACGAGAACGCAAAGTTGGATTCCATCTGATCGGGTGGATCGCTCGTGTCCGTATCCGTGATCTGATCAGCCGTTACCGTTACGGTGCAGGTCGTGCTGTCGGGAAGAGCTGAAGTCGGCGTCAGCGTGAATGAGCTGCTTGGCGAGGCGCTCTGCGCGAATGTCTGCGAGGAACCCATCGGGCATTGAATCGCAAACGCGTTGATGGTGGCTGTGACGCTCTCGCTGAAGTTGATGACGATGGGCGAGTCGACAGCGACAGTGGTTGCCGAGTCTGCAGGCGTGGTGGTGATGATGCTGGGCGCGGTATCGGCTGTCACGCTGCCATTCGCCGTCACGGAAAAATCGTCGATCGCTAAGCCATGGTCGTTGCCAGTGTCGTCAGGATCCTGCCACCGCAGCCAAATCTCCTGGCCGTCGTTGACAGTCACCGCCAGCGTCGCTGACTTGAGTGTGCGGTTAGTGCCCGCGTTACCGTCGAGCGTGGCGGCCGCAGCGGCCGCAATAGGGCCCGTAAAGCTCAGATCGGGGACAGAAGACCACCCGCTCGCCGGAGTATTGGCGTCCGTTATTACGCCGGCGTTCGCGACCTGGTATTGAAAGGTAAGAACGTGGGAGGCGGCGTTGCCGCCGTTTCGCCACTGCTCGCCTACGTAACTGATGTCAAGCGACGTAATCGTTCCACCGGTATTGTTCGTCAGCCTGGCCGCGTGGAAGACCGCGCCAGTACCCCCTGACGCTAGGGAACCCAACGCGCGATCCGTATCGGGGTTGGTACCTGCGACGCCGAAGCTGTAGAGGGCCCCAGTCGCAGACGACCCGGTGCCCGAATTGTAGGTCGTCCGGCTCGAATACCAACCAGGGATTGTCGAATCATCGACCCACGAAATATTGGTTCCCGTCAGGGCGAGCGCATCGAAGTTTTCGGTGAGCGGCACGCCTAGCGCCGTGATGCTGCCACCGTTCGTCAGAGCGAATGCACGCTGCGCGACGTACGAGCTGCCCACGGCGACGGCGACGCCGACCGTGCTGACCGCGATTAATAAGGCGATCGGGCGGATCTGTGTTGCCGACGGGCGGAGGGCTTTCGACATAGAGCCTTCTCTGACTGTGTTGATGTAGCAGGAGAGATTTGGTTGGGGGTGAAGAGTGTGGCGAAGCTCTGAAGACACTGCCATGGTCAGATGAAGCTTGTGTAAATTCAGGGCTTGCGATCACCAGGGCTACTGACGGCCCCAGCCAGCAGCGCATACGCTCCGCCATGTTACTGGCGATTCGCGTGACGTCCCACGCCGCATCAGACCTCCCCAACAATCATGGCTCGCGGGTGGGGCAGTAGCCATCGTCGTCGAGATGCGTTACGTCATCGATGCACCGCGTTTGTATAGTACCGGCCACGCGCACGATTCTGGAGAACCTATCTCCCGAGCACAGTTTACGAACCGGATGGCGACCTGTCACGAGGGTGTCAGTGGCAGGCGTGTAGCTTGATCATCTACTTGCGAGATAAACCATGTCATCAGCCCGAACGTCCTGCCTCAAATGCCGCGAACAGCGAGTGATCGACCTTGATGACATTCTGTTCGCGGGGAGCGTAGACTTCTTTCGTTGCACCGCGTGCGGACATCTGTGGCACGTCGAGAAGGGTGAGAATGGACCGGCGAGTTACACACTGCTAGCGATCAACAACGTCGACCTGTCGTTGCCTCCGCGGACGCGCAGAGTGCGTGCTTAACGTCGGCTTCCACTTCAACGCCTGCACTCGGCGTCTTGCGACCTTCTCCACGTCGCGTCGAGCACTCGGCGCGCTTGGCGGCTTCACGCACCATTCCTTCGCCAAGGCGACCGGCCGTGGTCACAGCGTTTTGATCAGGCCGCCGTCGATCACGAAGTCCGCGCCCGTGATGTTCCCCGAGCGATCACTGGCCAGGAAGAGCACTAGATCGGCGACTTCGTCGGGACGGGTGAATCGCCCCGTTGCGAAGCCTCCCTGCGATGCGACGACCTGCTGGCGGGCGGTCTCCGTATCGACGCCCGACGCCTTCGCGACAGTCGCGGCCACTCCTTCCGGACCGAGCCACAGCGCCGTCTCGACCGGACCGGGACTCACGGTGTTCATCCGAATCCCTTTGGGACCAACTTCCTTGGACAGCGCCTTCGAGAAATTCGTCAGCGCCGCCTTCGCCGCGCAGTAGTCGATGATGCCAGGATCGGGAAGGAAGGAATTGACCGAGCTGACGGTCACGATGATGCCACCGCCCCGTTTCAACATCGGCGTTAGCGCGGCACGCGTCGTTCGCACCGCCGCCATGAAGTTCAGGTTCAGCGACGACAGCCACTGATCGTCGGTGACGCTCACGAATCCCCCGACCCGCACGGCAACCGCCCCCACGTTGTTCACGAGGATGTCGAGCCCGCCGAACTCCTCCGCGTGTGCGACCAGCGCCTGCGGACCGTCCGGTGCGGAAAGATCGATTGACACCGCTCGAATCGCTTCGTGTGATGCCAGCGCGCCGAGTTCACCACCGACATCGCGCGCGCCAGCGATCACGCGCGCGCCCTCGGCGACCAGTCCCTTCGTGATCGCGAGACCGATGCCCTTGCTCGCACCGGTGACGACGGCGATCTTGCCTCGCAGGTTCAGATCCACAGCGATCGGAATATACCGCAACGGTGAGATCCGATGACAAGCGCTGCCAAGCGATATCTTCCGGGCCCGTTTTGAAAAAGACGTAGTTGGTCACGTCTTTGATTCGTCGGTCATGCCTGGCCAGCACGCGCGGCCAGGTGGGTTCACGCTCACCGCCACCATTGGCCGCGCCGCCGGTCAGCGTCTGGACTGGATCAAGAACGGCCGCGTGCTGACGTCAGTTTCTGTACCACCAGGAGGCCACCTGACGCTCGATGTCGTTGCTGCCAAGGGCGATTGGTTCAGTCTCGTGCTCCGTGACGCAGCTGGCCCAACCTTGTACAGCAATGCGATCTACACGAACTAGCCTCCGTCAAGGTTCTTTGCAGATAGTGCTCGAAAGCGGCTCTTGTTGATCTTCAGTGCGCGGATTCTCGATTCGAGCGTCGAGCGCGGGATTCCGAGGCGCGCCGCCGCCCCCGCTGGTCCGAACACCCGTCCACCACTCGCTTGCAGCGCATTCTCAATGATCGCCTTCTCGTTTGCGGCAAGCATACCCGACAGCGCGAGGGGGCCCTCGATCGTCGGCCTGGCGGACAGCCAGCTCTCGTCGACGGTGAACTCGTCGGTGTCACACACGATCACCGACCGCTCGATCACGTTCTGCAGCTCGCGCGCACATTGCCCGGCCACGGATACGCCCGCAGGTGATCGAGGGTCCGCTTGTCGACCCGCCGAATGGTCGTGCCTGCCTTCCGCGCATTGCGATCGATGAAATACTCGACCAGCAGCGGTATGTCGTCAGCCCGCTCGCGCAGCGCCGGCACCGCGATAGGGAACACGTTCAACCGATAGAAGAGATCCTCCGACCTTGACTAGCAACCAGAGTCGCACCCTACCGACGTCGTCATACGTATCCGATCGCACCCGAAAGCCAACTGACCTGCGGAGTGTAGCCCGGTACGCGGCTGAGGCAAGACTATTCCGTCTTGCTTCAGACAGTGCTGCGCGGCGGTACGCCGACGGTCTGCCGGAACAGCCGCGCGAAATGGAATGGACTAACGTGGGCTCGCCTCGCCAAGCCTAAAATGGACAGGTCGCGATGCTCGCGTGGACGTGATCATCAGCCGGTGTGGCCAGCGGCCGAAAGCCGTCGATCCAGATCGTAGGCAGCGCTGATCAGCGCCAGGTGCGTGAAGGCCTGCGGGAAGTTGCCCAGGTGCTGCGCCCGCGGACCCAGTTCCTCACCGTACAGCCCCAGGTGATTCGCATAGCCAAGCATCTTCTCGAAGAAGAAGCGCGCCTTCGGGAGATCCCCCATGCGGGACAGGCACTCGACGTACCAGAAGGAACACATCGAGAACGTGCCCTCCTGACCGGTAAGGCCGTCGGAGAACGCGTCCCCGAGACGATAGCGATACACCAGCGAGTCGCTCACCAGCTCCTGTTCGATGCCGCGCAGCGTGGCGATCCATCGCGGGTCGGTCGGCGACACGAAGCGCACCAGGGGCATGAGCAGCGCCGCGGCATCGAATGTGGACGCGCCTGGGTGCTGGACAAAGCCGCGGCGCACCGGGTCCCAGAAGCGCTCGAAGATGTCACGGTAGACGGTATCCCGTGTCTCGTACCAGCGAGAGAAGGGAGCCGGGAGCGAGCGTCTGTTCGCGAGGCGGAGGGCCCGGTCGATGGCCACCCAGCACATCACCCGCGAGTACAGGAACTCCCGGCGGCCTCCTCGCACCTCCCAGATGCTCTCGTCCTTCTCCCGCCAGTGATCGCAGACCCAGTCAATCAACCGGACGACGTTGATCCACGCGTCGTACCCGATTGCGCGGCCATACTTGTCATACAGGTACACCGAGTCCATCAACTCGCCGTAGATGTCGAGCTGGAGATGGGTACGGGCGTCGTTGCCGATACGAACCGGGCGAGAGCCCAGGTAGCCTTCGAAGTGGTCCAGCGTCTCCTCGCCCATCACGGGACGCCCGTCGACCGCATACATGATCTGGAGCGATCCGTCCGGCTCCAACTCCTCGGCGCGCGCCAGCATCCAGCGCATGAACGACTCGGCCTCGCCGGTGTAGCCAAGACGCATCATTCCGTAGAGCGAGAATGATGAGTCCCGGATCCAGCAGTAGCGATAATCCCAGTTGCGCACGCCGCCGATCGTCTCCGGCAACCCAAACGTGGGTGCGGCCACAGTCGACCCGTGCTCTCTCGACGTCAGCAGCTTCAGCACGAGCGCGGACCGGTTCACCATCTCCCGCCAGCGGTTCTTATACGTGCTGCGGCCGATCCAGCCGCGCCAGAAGTTCACGGTCGCCTTGAACGCGTCTTGCGCGTAGTCGGGGTTCTCGCAGGGCGACGGCTCGTTCCCGGTCACCACCTCGAGGACGAACCATGCTGATTCGTCGGCGCCGAGCGTGAACTCGGCCACGGCGGCTCCCTCCTTGATCTCCAGCGCGACCGACGAGCGCAGCCGCAGCACCAGCTCGCGCGCGCCAGAGCGGCCGATGAACAGGATGTCGCTCTCGCCGCGCCGTTCCACGGTGTGTGTACCGCGGGCATAATCGAAGCGCGGATCGCAGCGCATGGCGAAACGTATTTCGCCGCGGACTGTCTTGGCGCGACGCACGAGGTTGTGCGCAACCCCGGCGTCCTCCACCGGCATGAAGTCAGAGAGCTCGGCCACGCCGCTGTCGGACAGAAACCTGGTGAGCAGCACGTTGGTGTCGGGCAGGTAAAGCTGGCGGTGCACCGCGTCGTCGAGCCGCGGCGCAATCAGGAAGCGGCCGCCGCGATCGACGTCGAGGAGGGCGGCAAACACCGAGGGTGAGTCAAACGACGGAAGGCAGAGGAAGTCGATCGACCCGCTCTTGCCTACCAGCGCGACTGTGTGAAGGTCGCCGATGACGCCGTAGTCTTCTATGGGCGCGTACCCGGTTGTCAGCATGCGAGACACGCGATCATCAATCGAAGTGCGCGAATTCAGTTTCTACGATCGGTCTCAGTGAATTTACACCTGGATGATCTTCTTGGCGCGCTGACGGGCTGGTATCTGTCTACCCGGCGCTCGAACGGAGCGCACGACGCTCGTGCCCATGTGACGTCGCAATGTGAGCCGCGTCGTTCCACAGGCGAATCGCGGGGTCTGCACTGTGCTCATGGCTCAGGCTGCTCAGGCTCGCCGTGCTCAGCATCAACGACCGGCCGACAATTGGCTCCGCCCCAATCCAACGCGCGGCCAGCATTCGCAGAAAGTGGCCACTGGAGAACAGCAACACGTCTGTGCCGACTCGGCGCACCCGGTCGACCACACGATCTGCCCGCGCGGCCACTTCGTTCGGCGATTCGCCGCCGGGGCATCCATCGCGGAACAACTGCCAGCCTGGGCGCTCGGCGAGGATGTCGGCCGAGAGGCGGCCTT
>Ga0207428_10005542_pt1 | contig 11758 bp, 9 predicted proteins | sample RhiMethybrSRZTD1_FD_187600 | JGI IMG/M metagenome (GOLD analysis project Ga0207428, IMG submission 187600) | Populus rhizosphere microbial communities from Tennessee, USA - Rhizosphere MetaG P. TD hybrid SRZTD1 (SPAdes) (version 3) | ecosystem: Host-associated > Plants > Roots > Rhizosphere >... | reverse complement strand
GGCAGGTATGGTGGTGCTACTGGTCAGCACCACCATACGCGCGCAAACCAAAACGCTAGAGGGAGACGCGGTTGTGAGGACCGTCACCGTCGAAGCGATTGAGCAGAGCACCAGAACGCTGACGGTGAAGGGCGACAAGGGCATCTACGAGACTCTACAGGCTGCGCCCGACGTGAAACGATTCTCGGAGCTCAAGGTGGGCGACAAGATCACCGTGCGCTACTACGAGAACGTGGTCGTCCGCGTGAAGAAGCCGGGCGAAGCGGCAGTAGATGTGGACTCGGCAGCCCTCACCAAGGGCCAGGGGGCGCGTCCCGCCGGTACGGCCGCCACGCAGCGGACCATCACCGTGACCATCACAGAAATGGATGCCAAGAAAGGGACAGTCACGGTCAAAGGGCCGAATGGCTACAACTACAGCCGTAAAGTGGACGACAAAAAGGCGCTCTCTAAACTGAAGGTGGGAGACCAGCTGGATATGACGTGGACCGAGGCCATGCTGATTTCGGTCGATCCTCCGAAGAAGTAAGGCACGCGCGGTAGCTGGGTTGCTAGATGAGGTGGCTGGTTGCTAGCCGGTTACCGAGCCACCCAGTTACCGAGCCACCCGTAACTAGCTATCCTCGTTGCGCGCGCTTCGGCGTGGGAGGCTCGGTCGCTGCGAAGAGGAATGGTGAGCGCAGCTGTCGAACAACGACCCTCCCGTTGTCATCAGACACTCCGCTACCGTTTGAGCTCGACACCAGCATATGCATTGGCTTTGTATCGAGATCTCATACGAGAATGGTGGCGCAGGTTCTGACCACGATGTCGTTGGAAACGATTCGGGCGGGTCCTGGCCTTCCGATAGCAATTTGCCCTGGCCGGTCATAGTTCCGATACTTGCCCCCAGACATCGCGTATTCCACACCCGGCAAACAGTGCGCATGCAGAGGTTCGCGCTCTCCAGGGTTGACCGTGACTTCAAGGACACGCACTCGATCGTTTTCCAGCAGGACGCGATGGTTGCCCGGAGCGGCCGCAACCGCGTCCATGAATGCAGGCCACGCGCAGCCCCCCGCATCAGTCGCAGCAGGCGCCTGAGGTGACTGATCGCTGCCTGTGCAACCGGCCATGGAAAGAATGAGGGGAGCCGCGAGTCGGACAATGCGAACATTGCGGGTTGTCATCTTCGGCCACCTTCAACGTCGAGCACTACATAGGCCCATGAACCACGACTTCCCGCTGGAGGATGTACTGTCCCGTCCGTTGATGGCGCATCTCGCAACTGCGTCGGCAGAAGGTCCACGTGACTCGCCTGTCTGGTTTCTTTGGGAGGACGGCGTCATGTGGTTTGTGGCTCGGAGCGTGGATAGGTTTCCGAAACGCATTCGCGAGACGCCAAAGTGTTCGGTTGGGGTCGTTGATTTCAATCTGCAGCGCGGCACCTTACGGCACGTGGGCATGCGCGGGACGGCAGAAGTGGCGCCGGTGGACAAGGCCCGACTCCATAGGCTTCTCGCTCGGTATCTTGGGGAGGACCCAGAGGGCTGGAGCAGCACATTCACGAGAGGTGTAATCGATAAGTTGGATCTCATGGTGCGGTTCAGACCCACATCGATTGTCGCTCGTGATCAATCCTATTTCTCGCTTGCAAGTCCGCGTGAGTACCGTGCGTAGACCCGTACCTATGCGTCGGCAGAGGGACAGCAGCGCACTGACTGCCACGAGTTGATGGCTCTGCTCGAGAAGGTCCGCCGTCTTGGCGAGCTCTGAGGGCAACTGGCACCGGCCGGAAAGGGATCCAAGGAACAGCCGCTCAACCAAGCCGCTTGTCGTAGCAATGCGCCAACACACGTCCCGTGCCGCCCATGGATTCAGCGAACTTTCGGGATCGCGAATTCTCTTCGTTCACCGGATAGTAAAACGCTTCCTTGAAGCCTCGATCCTCGTATCTCCGGTAGAGCGCCACCGCGAGGGCATGGGCAAGTCCGGTTCCGCGAATGGCGCGCACTGCCGTATCCTCACCGGGCAGCGCGTTGAACCAGCCGATGAATCCTCGCTTGACGTTCTTGGCTTTTTGGTACGTGCGATTGATCAGCGCCGCGCATCGAGCCACATCCCGGCCCCCGTTTGACGTAGTGAACAACACATGCTCCATCTCGCTGAAAAACGCGGATCGCCCGGACAGGCCTTTGATCACATCGGCGTCGATCTGGGAGACGTACTGAGGGTTGGTCCCGACCCATCGGCGCTCCAGGGCAACGAAGCTCTTCAATCCTTCCCCATCGGTTGCCGGGATCTCTCTGACGTTCGTTTGGCTCATACAACAAACCTCTCAGCCAATTAAGAGGAATGGAGCGGTGTTCAATACTCCAAACTCAGAGGCTCTCTTCCTCAGGTGGCCGGCGCTCGATGAAGAAGATGAGTTTCTTCGCGCGCATCGCGCGACCTCACCCGAGGTGCCGAACTTTCTTCATCACTATGAAGAGGGTATGCCGCTCGCACGCTACCTCGAGGTCCTCGCCCAGCACGAACGCGGTGAGCGCCTGCCGCCGAACCTCGTGCCATCGACGTTTCTCTTCGCCTTCGTCGATGATCGCATCGTCGGACGAGTGGCCATTCGTCATTCACTCAACGCGTTTCTCGAACGCACCGGTGGCCATATCGGCTATGTGGTCGTTCCGGAGTTTCGCAGGCGTGGCTACGCCACGACGATTCTTCGCCTGGCCCTCCAGATCGCGCGCCACGAAATCGGTCTCGAGAGAGTGCTGATCACGTGTGATGTTGACAACGTCGCATCGAAGCGCACGATAGAGCGCAATGGGGGAGTCCTCGAGGGCATTATCGAGGCTCCCGGCTTCGAGAAGCCGCTTCGCAGATATTGGATCGACCTTGATCCCGGGCCGGGCGATGCCGGGCCAGCGTGACAGAGATCGCCGACCCGCGAACCGTCACTTAGGTCAGCGAGCCAGCGGCGGATGCCTCGGCTAGTTGACGGCGAGTCTTTTAAGAAGCGCCTTGTCGGTCAGCATCTTGCCGGCGCCGATGACGACGGCCGAGAGTGGCTGTTCGACGATCTCGACCGGCAGCTGCGTTTCCTGGTGAATGAGGCGATCGAAGTTGCGCAGGAGAGCGCTCCCACCGCATACGGCAATGCCGCGATCGTAGATGTCCGCGGACAGCTCCGGCGGAATCTGATCCAGCGTCTCGCGCACGACCTTGATGATCGTCTTGAGCGGCTCGGCGAGCGCGTCGCGGATTTCGGCGTCCGTGATCGTGACGCGGATCGGAACGCCTCGTCCCACGTGCCGACCCTTCACTTCCATCGTGGTCGGCGTATCGAGCGCCGTCGCCGATCCGATCTGGAACTTGATCTCCTCAGCGGTGCGCTCGCCGACGAGCACCTCGTGGCGCTTCTTCATGTGACTGATGATCGCTTCGTCGAACGCGTCTCCGGCGACGCGAACAGAGCGGCTGATGACCACGCCCGCCAGCGAAATCACGGCGATGTCAGTCGTCCCGCCGCCGATGTCGATGATCATGTTGCCGGCGGCCTCGGTGACCGGAAGACCCGCACCGAGCGCAGCCGCCATCGGTTCATCCACCAGGAACACTTCGCTCACCTTGGCGCGGTAGGCGCTGTCCTTTACGGCCCGTCGCTCGACTGGCGTGATCTGCGCGGGCACGCCGATGATGACGCGCGGCCGGGCCCAGCCTCCCACCTGTTGATTGGTCTTGCGAATGAAGTGCGTCAACATCTTCTCGGCGGCGTCGAAGTCGGCGATGACGCCATCGCGAATTGGCTTGACCGGGCGCAGGTGCTCCGGGTTGCGTCCGAGCATCGCCCGGGCATCGTCGCCGACTGCTTCGATTGCTCCGGTTGCCGTGTTGAAGGCGATGAGCGACGGTTCACTGACGACGACCCCGCGGCCGCGCGCGAAGACGCACGTGTTGGCCGTTCCGAGGTCGATGGCGAGATCGGTCGCAAGGGCAAAAGGCATAGTTCGGTACTCGGGACGCAAGGGATGTTCCGTCACCACCGACCGCGCCCGAGTTCAAAAGCGTTCGAAAATCCAGCGGTCCGGCCGGGGAGAAAGAAATGGAAGGCCGGACTCTCTTACGAAAACTGAGAGTCGCTGACAGTCTTGCCGCTTAGTCGTCGCCACGCCGAGCCTCCGAGATTGACGACGCACACAACCGTCACCAGCCAGATCAGAGACTCGACCTGATAGCGGTAGCGGGAGGACTCGAGGTAGGTGACCGCGCTGCTGATGCCGACGACGAACGTGATGTTCGCCAGACAGAGCCAGAGGATTACACCGCGCGCCCGCATTTCGGCGTCGGCGTCGCGTACGAGTTGCCAGGCGCGGCGCGCCGTCCAGATCATGACGATGGGCAGGAGTGCGTAGAGTCCAACGGGTGGAAACGGAAACCGATGGAACACGCCATTGACCAGGCTCTCGTAACCGCCGAGAACGCGCCGATGCTCGTAGTGGGGTGAGCGTTCGGTGCCCGTGTACGGATGCCACTCCGTCGACGGTGTGAACAGGTCTCGCAGTCCACGCCGCACGTTGGCCGCGTAGTCGAGCGGCTGCGCGCGCAGGTAGTACCAGGCATCGGCGTTGCGTTGCCGGTTCGCCTCCAAGATGACCCAGTGGTTGAAGTTCGGCGCGTGCACAGTCGGCCGGTCCAGCTGTGTGAGCTGGCGCGGCCAGTCCCTGTCAGCACTCCCGGAGAACACGCTCAAATACTCGCGAGGTCCGGCGTACGGGCTCAGCGTCGCAAATGGAGACAGTTTGTGCTCGCGCACCCACTCGTCCCGCGCCTCGGGTGACATTCGGGACACGGTCACATGGGCGTAACTCGACGGGCCGTACGTGAACGCGCTGAAGGTCCCGAACACGATCAGATTCTTGATGTAGAGCGACAGCAGAACCACCGCCGGAGCGCACGACGCGATCACGATTCGCCGTCGTTGTCGGGGCGGATTGAACCGGATACCCAATCCAAGCATGCCGGCAAACCAGACGAGATGAAACGTACTTCTCGTGACCCCAATGACTGCGCAGACGGCAAAGAACGCAAGCCACAGCCGGAACGACTGCCGGCTGAGAGCGGCGTGAAACAACGCCACCGAGAGGCAGAGCAGCGCCGCGACGGGCTCTTCGTAGAGGTAAAGGTGCTCGAAGTAGATCGTTTGGGGCAGTAGAGAGAACGCCACCACCACGATGAGCGACACCTTCGTGGAGAGCCCAGACGAGCGCGCCAGATAGAAGAGCGATTGAACGAGGACGAGGCCGAACGCCCAGAACAGTGTCTGCGCGAGGACGGCCGCGGAGTTTCCGCCTAGTTTCAGCAGGACACCCGAGAGCACGTCCATCCCAGGCGGGAAGGCATGAAAGTAGTAGACCGTTTGCAGGAGCCGGTCGGTCAGATCGGCTGGATCGCTCAGCCACATCCAATCGAGGCTGAAGTTGAAACGAAGGCCGAGTTCGAACAGGAGCAGACGACTGCAGACGAACAGCATTGCGACGAGTCCGTACTCGCGCCAGCGTCGCGGCGTGCCAGACGAGTCTTCGCTCATGCCTTCGCTGGATTGTAGTGCCACTCAGACGGTCGAGTAAGACCCTCGAAATCTAGGGAGCCGCGCTCTACTCTAGAATCGACTCGATGGCTGAATTGGACGCAATTTCCCCATCGCACGCCGCCGGCGTTCGATGGCGTGCTCAGATGACGTCGCGGTCGCCGCACGAGGCACATCGGACGGCCACTCCACTGGAACTCCTCTTCGACCTGGTATTTGTCGTCGCCATCGCTCAGGCCGCCGGCGAATTGCATCACGCGGTCGCGGAGGCCCATGCGGTTGATGGCCTGATTGGTTTTTTGATGGTCTTCTTCGCCATCTGGTGGGCGTGGATGGGCTTTACCTGGTTCGCTTCCGCCTACGACTGCGACGACGTGCCATATCGACTGCTGGTGTTTGTGCAGATTGCCGGAGCGCTGCTCCTGGCCGCAGGTATCCCGACGATGTTCGAGGCGCGCGCGCCGAATATCGCCGTCGTCGGCGGGTACGTCGTCATGCGGTTGGGACTCGTCGCCCAATGGTTGAGGGCTGGCGCTTCAGATCCCACGCGTCGGACGACTGCGCATCGCTACGTGCTTGGCATCGTTGCGCTCCAGACTGCGTGGGTCGGGATGCTGCTGGTGCCGCAATACTGGCTGCCGGGATTCTTGACGCTCGTTGCATTGGAAATGGCGGTGCCAATGTGGGCGGAGTGGGCGTCACCAACGACCTGGCATCCGCATCACATCGCCGAGCGCTACGGCCTGCTGACGCTGATCGTGCTCGGCGAATCGATCCTCTCCGCGACAACGACCATCGAATCGGCGTTCGCCTCGGGCAGCCGCATCTCGCAACTGGCACCGCTCATCATCGGCGGGCTGTTGATCGTCTATGCAATGTGGTGGATCTACTTCGATCGGCCAGCTCACGATCTGCTGACAAGCATTCGCACGGCGTTCGTGTGGGGCTACGGCCATTACTTCGTGTTTGCGTCAGCCGCTGCCGTCGGTGCGGGGCTCGCCGTTGAAGTCGACGTGATAACGGGCACCGCGAAGATCGGATCGCAGGCGGCGGCCTTCTCGGTTGCGGTTCCTGTTGCGACGTATCTGATCTGCCTCTGGTTCTTGCACGACCGGCCCGAGTATCGCCGCACCAGATCTTACGGCCCGATTGCGGGGGTGCTCGTATTGCTCACCCCATTCTTGGGCTTTTCGATACTGCTCATTGGTGTCATTCTCGGGGTGCTCGTCGCCGTGAAGGTTCTCATGTACTCGAGCGTTGTACAATTTCGGGGACACCAAAGGCAGTAATAGTGAAGCAGCGTCTCTCCGCCGACAACACGGTCGCCTGTGCCACTTGCCATCGGCCCGACCACGCATTTTCAGACCCACGGCGGTCTCCACCGGCATTGGTGGCCAGAAAGACGAAGGGCGTTTCGTCGTCACGAAGAAGGACGCCGATCGCGGAGCGTTCAAGACACCGACGTTACGCGACGTGACCAGGCATCCACCCTATCAGCATGACGGCTCTGTCAGCACCCTGCGTGAGGTGGTTGAGTTGTACAACCGCGGAGGGCACAAGAACCCTTACCTCGACGTCAAGATGGAGCCGCTCGGTCTCAGCCCCGCGGAAGTCGACGCGATTGTTGCGTTCCTGGAAACGCTCGAGGGCCAAGGGTACCAGGACAAAGCGCCGCAAGCGTTTCCGCAGTAGGCGCCTGTGAAGCAGGCGCGTCTAAAGACGCGCCTCTACGATCAGCTCATTTTGCGCTCGCTGATATCCAGGCCGAAAGCGGCTTGGCCTGCCGCTCCTTGAGCGCGGCGCAGTTCTCGATTCGCTCGATCGTCTGCTGAATGCCTCGCTGCGAGGAGGGAACCGGGTTCTTTTCGAAGAACGCGCGTACCTCGCGCGCGCGGGCCGTCGAGCAGAATCCCCCGGCGGATCCGACGATTGATGGAATGCCCTGGAACTCACCGAGGGTTTTCATAATCGTCTGCCAGTTGGTTTGCACGAATTCCCAGGCCATCTCCTGACTCCACGGCTGCAGCATCATCGTGCCGAGGATCTGGCCTATGTCCTGGGTGCGGACGGCTGGTGAAAGCGCGTATTCGAGCGTGCGTTTCGACAACGCGGGATCCTTGAACCAGGGAAGTGCGCTCTGGAAGCGGTAGTACTCTTCGGGCTGCGCCGCGAGTGTTCCGAGCTTGGCGAGGTACTGGTCGTAGAGCGCGCGATCGCCTCCCATGGCTGCCACCCGAAGAACCGTTGGGGCTATCGTTGCCGGCAGTGAGTGCGGATCCTTCAGATACTGCGTTGCCAGCTCGCGACTACGTTTCTGCACGTCGTGATCGTCACCGCCGATACCGACCAGGTCCAGCAGAGTCGCGCGCCGCATCTGGACCTCGTCGCTGTCCTTCGCGTCGCCGGGCAGCCCAATCGCGCTCAATTGCTGCCCGAAGTGCGTGCGGATCCAGCCTTGATATGCGGGCTGATCGGCCGGCGATACGAGATCCTCACCGATGGTCGCGAGCCGATTGGCCAGCATCCGGATGACGGCGCTCGAGCTGTCATTGGCAAACGCAGCGGCCACATCGAGGTAGACGCCAACGTCGTGGCGTCCGCCCCGAACCATCCACCATTCGTCGCCAAGCAGACCCAAACGTTCGACTGGCTCGATCGTCTTCGACGATCGCGCCAATGCGCGAACGGCTTCAGCGGAGTACTCCGTGAAGTAATAGCCCCGGCTGTTGGCATTGGCGAACACGGCTGCCGGCGCGTCGGTCCCCTGCGAATTCTTCTCGCATCCATTCAGCTGGAATGTCTGTTTGGGACGGTCCATGACTTCACATCGAGGCTGACCGGAGGAGCCCTTGAGACACACCGGAAGCGTCCATGTCTGGTCTTCGCGTGCCGCGCCCGGAACGCCAACGAACCGGCTCATGCTGAGATCGACTTCTGTGGTCCTGTTGGCAACGCAACGCGTCTCCACCGAGAGGACTGGCGCGCCCGCTTTGTCGACGAAGCTGTGCATGACGCGATCGACTGGCTTGCCTGTGACTTTTGCGATTTCATTCCAGAAGTCTTCGCCAGCGGCGTTGGCGTACGAGAAGCGCTTCAAATACGACGTCACGCCCTGTCTGAATGCCTCGGGGCCCACGTAGGACTCGATCATGCGGAGCACGGCGGCCGTCTTCTGGTAGGCAATTCCATCGAAGACCTCGTTGATTTCAGCCGGGGTCTCGACTCTCATCCGGATCGGTCGCGTTGAACGCATCGCGTCGATGCCGAGAGCGGTTTGCGTATCGTTAGCATCGTCGAGCTCGACATGCCAATCGGGTCGCCAGGCCGCGACCGGCTTATTCTCCATCCATGTCGCGAAGCCCTCGTTCAACCAGATGTCATCCCACCACTTCATCGTCACAAGATCACCGAACCACTGGTGTGCGATCTCATGCGCGATGACGGAGGCGACGTTCTTGCGCGTGGTCAGAGAGGAATTGGAGGGTTCTACCAGCAGCAATCGCTCGCGGAATGTGATGGCGCCGGCGTTCTCCATGGCGCCCGCCGAGAAGTCGGGTACGCCAATGATGTCCAGCTTGCCGAACGGATATTTGATTCCGAAGTACTTGTTGTAGAACGCCAGTTGCTGTTGCGCGGCTTCGAGCGCAAAAGCCGTCAGTCCGAGCTTGTCCGGCGTCGAGCAGATACGAATCGGAATACCGTCCGATGCGCCCTCGCGGCAGACGAAATCGCCGACCAGCATCGCCGCAAGATACGTCGACATCTTCGGCGTGCGCGCGAACTTCAACGTGTGCTTCCCGGGATCCGGGCCCGGCGTATCGGAGATCTGCTTGCCGTTCGAGATCGCGGTATCGGCGGAATCAACCATCAGCGAGATGTCGAAGGTGGCCTTGAAGGCGGGCTCGTCGAATGACGGGAACGCGCGCCTGGCGTCGGTCGCTTCCAGCTGCGATACGGCGTATTTCCGGCCGTTGGCCTTGCTGATGTAAAAGCCGCGCAACTTGTCGTTGAGGATTCCGTTGTACGCGATCTGAATCGTGGCTTTGCCTTCCGCAATCGGCTGCGGGACTGTAAACGTCGCAGTCTCGCGCGCTGCGTCTACGGTGACATGCGCTGTCTGTGTTCGTCCGCCAGAAGTGATCGTCACTTCCGAGAAATTGATCTCGGCGGCATGCAAAGTGATTGTTGTCGATGGTTCTGTCAGGACGACATCGATCGACTCCCGTCCGCGGAACGTTTCTTTTTCGAGGTCGGGGGCAAACCACAGCGAATAGTGTTCGGGCACCACGTTGCCAGGGAGTCGTTGTGCGCTGACAGGGACGGCAAAAAAGAGGATGAGTGCGACTAATCGTGAAACTCTGACCATTCTCCCAAGGTAGCAGATGTGGAACGGGTGGGACGGATGGTGGGACGAAGCCCGGCCGCAGGCTACCCGGGCTTGGCAGCGATTTGGCAACGCACAGGTACGGATCCTACGCGGCACGCAAATTCGCGCGGAAATTGCCGTAGCAATCACAGTTTTGGCGGTCGCCTTGGGCAAGGCGCTTTGAAGAGGAGGTTGTCCGTGACCAAGTGGTTGTGCGCACTGACACTGGCGGGGTTTTGCACGGCCTGCGGCGGCCCTACCACGGACCAGCCGGCGACCGGGGCCACGACCGAGGAGGGCACGTCGCCCGCTGCAGTCGCGGAAAAACAAGAGAAGTCAAACCTTCCGACGTATCGGGAAGTGACGATTCCAGCGGGCACGACGCTACGACTGGATCTTCAGTCTGCCGTTTCATCTGACGGGAGTCAGGTCGAGGATACGGTCCGCGCATCACTGCGTCAGGCAGTGAGCATCGAAGGCAAGCCGGTTCTGCCGACGGGGACCGAGCTGGTAGGAACGGTGACAGACGTCGCAAGGTCGGGACGAGTGAAGGGGCTGGCGCGAGTTTCGTATCGATTCAACTCCCTTCGCTACGATAGCGAGCGTTATCCCATCGCGACCGCAGCGATCTCGCATCAGGCGCAGCCGACGAAGAAGAAGGACGCAACGAAGATTGGTGTCGGTGCCGGCGTCGGTGCGGCGATTGGCGGCCTGCTCGGTGGCGGCGGTGGAGCGGTCAAAGGCGCGGCGATTGGTGGAGCAGCCGGAACGGGTGCCGTGTTGGCTACGCGCGGAGACGAGGTGCGCATGGGGCCAGGCGCGAACGTGTCCACAAAACTGACGGAGCCGTTGACCGTACGCGTGAAGATCTAGGGACGGCGGGTCTGAAGCGTGCGGTTCGGCGGGTCTAAAGGGCAAGACCCGGCCTACGCTGGCTACGATTCGGCTTCGGCCAGGCCGTACTTTTCAATTCTCGAATACAACTGCGCGCGTGTCAGGCCCAGGAGCTTGGCCGCGCGCGTCTTGTTGTGTCGTGCCTGCATGAGCGCTTTGACGACGAGGGAACGCTCGATGTCCTCGAGATTGACCCCGCCCGCCGGAAGCGACGCCGTGGTCTCATCATCGCCGCGCGCCGGCCGCCGCGGTGCGACCGGCAGGTGCTCGCTTCGAATGAACCCGCCGTCGGCGAGGATCACGGCACGCTCGATGGCGTTTCTCAGCTCGCGCACGTTGCCCGGCCACTCGTAGGTCAGGAGGTGATCCCTGGCCTCGCGTGAAATACCGGCAGCGGGACGTCCCACTGTCTCGCCGATCTCCGCGAGAAACGCATCAGCCAATTCGAGCACGTCATCGAGGCGGTCGCGAAGCGCCGGCAACGAGATCTCAAATACGCCGAGACGATAGTAGAGGTCCTCGCGAAATCCTCCCCGTTGCATCGCAGCGTGGAGGTCGCGATTGGTCGCCGCAATCACGCGGATGTCGGCATGGAGGACGCGAGTGCTGCCGAGGCGCATGAACTCACGCTCTTCCAACACTCGCAGCAGCTTGGCCTGAACCGTAAGCGCCATCTCGCCGACTTCGTCGAGGAAGAGCACGCCACCGCTTGCCTGTTCAATGCGCCCCGGCTTCGTGGACACTGCGCCGGTGAACGCGCCCCGTTCGTGTCCGAAGAGCTCCGACTCGAGCAATTGATCCGGGAGCGCCGCGCAGTTGATGGCGACAAACGGCCCGTGGCCGCGACGCGATGCGTGGTGGATGAATCGCGCGACGACCTCCTTGCCGGTTCCAGATTCGCCGGTGAGCAGCACCGTGGTCTCGGTGTGCGC
>Ga0207428_10005540_pt1 | contig 11761 bp, 11 predicted proteins | sample RhiMethybrSRZTD1_FD_187600 | JGI IMG/M metagenome (GOLD analysis project Ga0207428, IMG submission 187600) | Populus rhizosphere microbial communities from Tennessee, USA - Rhizosphere MetaG P. TD hybrid SRZTD1 (SPAdes) (version 3) | ecosystem: Host-associated > Plants > Roots > Rhizosphere >... | reverse complement strand
ACGACCCTGAAGCGTCTTTCCTCGTCTTGTCGTAGCGCACTACCGAGTACCATGCCTAGTCGATCAATCAGGTTCATGCTGGGTTACCTTTTCGTTATCCTGGCAATGGTCACCGTTATTCGCTCACAAGTTCCTGTTCGCGATTACCGTCGCGCACACGAGCGACAAATCCTCGATGAATTTACGCAACTGCTGGCGATTCCCAACATTGCTTCCGACACTGCAAATATCCGTCGCAACTCTCAATTCATTTTAGAGATGATGCAGCGTAGAGGGCTGAATCCCCGGCTGCTGGAAGCCAAATCGAAAGACACGCCGCCGGCGGTTTATGGCGAATGGAAAGTGCCGGGCGCGACCCGCTCGATCATACTGTACGCGCATTACGATGGTCAGCCCGTTGATCCGAAACAATGGACCGCGTCGCCGCCGTGGCAACCGACCTGGCGCAGCGCCGCGTTGGAATCAGGCGGGCTAATTGTTTCTCTCCCGGCGACTGGTGAGATTAATTCTGAGTGGCGACTCTATGCACGCGGGGCGTCGGATGATAAGGCTGGCGTGATGGGAATCCTCACTGCGTTCGACGCGCTCCGGGCCCAGAAACTCACGCCGTCAGTCAATCTCAAATTCTTATTTGAAGGTGAAGAAGAAGCGGGGTCGGCGCACCTGGGAGAAATCATCGACTCAAATAAAGAGCTGCTGCAATCTGATGCGTGGATCATTTGTGATGGACCAGTGCACCAATCAGGCCGTAAGGAGGTGGTCTTTGGGGTGCGCGGCGATCAGAATGTTGACGTCACCGTCTATGGCGCGAAACGGCCGCTGCACAGTGGGCATTACGGAAACTGGGTGCCGAACCCGGCGATGACTTTGGCGCGACTCCTGGCTTCGATGAAGGATGACAGCGGTCGCGTGACGATCGCCGGCTGGTACGATGGCGTTGAGCCTTTGGGCGATGCCGAGCGCCGGGCGATCGCCGAGGCGCCTGCTTATGACGATGAGTTGCGAGCCCAACTCGGATTGGCGCGCACCGAGGGAAACGGCAAGCTCCTGATGGAGTTGATTAACGAACCGTCGCTGAATATCAACGGCATCAGCAGCGGTGACGTCGGCACGCTGGCCCGTAACGTAATTCCGACCACGGCTTCAGTCGTGCTCGACTTGAGACTGGTGAAAGGAAACGATCATCAGCGTCAGGTACAGCACTTAATCGATCATATTCGCAAACAGGGATTCTTTGTTACGGATCGAGATCCTACCGAAGCAGAGAGAAAACAGAATGCTTTGATCGCCAGGGTCAACAGTCGGAAGGGCGGCTACAACGCCGAACGCACGCGGATGGATCTGCCGGTCTCAATTGCAGTCATCAAGGCTGTGCAATCAACTTCGAAGGATCCGATCGTGAAGTTGCCGACTGCCGGAGGCAGTCTGCCGCTCTCAATTATCACCGAGCGCCTCAGGACCGTGACCATAACCGTGCCGATTGTGAATTACGACAACAACCAGCACGCCGAAAACGAGAACCTGCGACTGCAAAATCTCTGGGACGGGATCGAGACGCTGGCCGCGGTGATGTTGATGAAGTTGAATTGATTTTGGAGTGCGGCGGCTTGGCGCCGCTTTTCCGGTTCTGCGGCAACACGTTGCGCGAGAGTAAACAAAGCGCCGACAAGTCGGCGCACTCCATAAAGTTCTACAAGGAGAGCCGGGTTATGCATCAAGTCAAATCCATTTTGGTTTCGTATCTGCGCAAATCCGCATTCATCTGCGGCTGCTTCGTTGTCTTCCTCCTCTGCGCCGCGCCCGCATTCGCGCAAAATGGCGGCAAAGCCGAACCGCTCAAGATTGAATTCAAACGAGGCACGACCAGCACGACCATCAATGGCGTCGTTCGCGGCGATGAAGAAGCCGAGTACACTCTCACGGCCAGGCAAGGTCAGCAATTAACGATCAAGCTGACTTCGACGCCCGTGAAGTCGTCCTGTTTCGACCTCAAAGGGCCGGATGGCGTCAATCCAGGATTGAAATACGATTGTAACTATGATTACTCAAAGCCGCTGCCGGCGACGGGCGAGTATTTTCTAAAGGTTTCTCGACCGACCACAGTCAAAGGCACGGCGCGGTATAAAATGACAATCACGATCCGATAAACATTATCGCTGGGGGATTTCGTCGTTGAGAAGGTTCATCCCGGTCTTATCATTGGTCGCGGTTCTGCTCCCGCCTGCTGCTTTCGCGGCCAAGGCTCCCAAAGATTTGCTCGAAAGCGAGGAGTATTCCGTTTACTCCGCAATCATCTCAAAAAACTACTTGAACGACGGCATAAGTTTGGTGGTCGTTACCACGCCTACTTGCTGTGAAGTCAGCCAAGAACAGAAAGACCAGGTGATGCCCCGCTTCCAGTATTCCGTTCGCGCTGAACCTTTCCCTTCGCAGGAGACGTTGGACAGTTACGTCGAACGCAACCGGAAGAGTGTGGCATTACAAAAATTATTTAAGCTGAACGTCAAATTTCAAATCGTACCCTACAAAAAGATAGAGAGCCTGTTTGACATGATCGAGCTTGAAGAGGACTGGAAGACGTTCTATCGAATGTTCCCTCACTCGAATGGCTATATCAGGTTTTCAAGGGCCGGATTCAATCGCGCAGGCGACGAGGCTTTTGTTTCAACGGCCTGGATGCGTGGATCACTTTATGGCGAGGGTCGATACGTCCTACTGCGCAAGAAAGAGGGGCGGTGGAACGTAGAGGCCAGCGTCCCGACGTGGATGTCATAAAAGAGAGATGCCAAGTCACCGAAAAATCATTGTTTACATTGCCACCAGCGCCGACGGCTTTATTGCTCGCAAGGACGGCGCAGTCGATTGGTTGGATCGTCCGGAGACGGCCGGCGATTACGGCATGATGAAATTCTTCAAATCGATCGACACGATTCTGTGGGGACGCAAGACCTACGACACGCTTCTGAAGTTTCAGAAAGAAGGTAAGGCCGCTCCGGACATGTATGGCCCCATAAAGAGCTACGCCTTTTCCCGGAAGCCGCCGAAGAAAGTCATCGATGGATTCGAGTTCGTGACTGAGCCGATCAACAAATTTGCCAGACGCCTGCGAACTCAGAAAGGCAAAGACATCTGGATGATGGGCGGCGGCGGCATCATTGCCTCGTTTCTGGATGCCGGCGCGATCGACGAGTTCATCATTCACGTGATTCCGACATTCATCGGCGAAGGCATTCCGTTGATTGCGCCGCGCCAACGCACCGTGCCTTTGAAATTACTGTCAACGAAGAAGTTTTCGGATGGAGTTTTGAGATTGCATTACCAGGTTGAGCGTCAGGAAGCAAAGAAAAGAACTGGGAAGAAATAGACATGATTGACAGGATTTACAAGATTCAATCATGGAACAACCCTCAAACCTATAATCATCCTGTCAATTCGGTAAATCTGAGAGGCGGTACGCACGCTTCCGCGTGTTGCCTGAGAGTGACCAACTTCAGCACGCCGGAGGCGTGCGTACCGCCTGTCTATTTCCCATTCGTCGGAGGAAACCTTGTCATGCGTCAACTTCTAATCGCGTTTTCTCTGGTCATCATCGTGATGTTGCCGAGTTCCCTGCGTTCGCAAACTTCTTCGGGTGCGACTTACGAAGTTTATGCGCTTAGTTACGGAATCTATCCGAACTTTCCAGTGTCGGCGTTGCTGGCCGGCGCGGACAAAGATCGGAAGATCGACTTGCAGATGATGGTCTGGTTGTTGCGAGGTCCCGGCGGAAAAAACATCCTGGTCGACACCGGCTGTTATCACGAGAACGTGGTGAAAGGAAAAGGCATTCAGAATCTCATCAAAGCTTCTGAAGCAATCGCGAAGCTGGGACTCTCAGCGGCCGACATCACGGACGTCGTGATTACGCACATGCACTGGGACCACGCTGACGGCATGGACTTATTTCCCAAAGCGAAGATTTGGATTCAGAAAGAGGAATACGCGTACTACACCGGCGCGGCCTGGCAGGCCGGAGGAAAGCACGGTGGCATTGAACCGGAAGATGTGCTGACGATCGTGAAACTGAATACGCAGAATCAGGTGAACCTGGTGGATGGTGATGACCACGAGATTATCGACGGCATCCGGGTCTACACCGGCGGACGACACACCTTTGCGTCGCAGTATGTAGGCGTTCGCACTGCGGGCGGAACCGCGATCATCGCTTCAGACAACATGTACCTGTACGAGAACCTGGAAAAGCATGTGCCGATCGCGCAGACTTTCGACGCTGATTCAAATTTGCAGGCTCAGGACCGCATGAAGCAAATTGCCTCACGAGCGGACCTGGTCATTCCCGGACACGATCCTTTGGTGTTCGTGAAGTTTCCCAAACCTGGAAATGGAGTGGCGCGGATTCAGTGAGAAGAGTATCGCCAGGATTTTCAAGATACAAATCACGGACCGTTTAGAATCCGCAGATTACGCAGATTACACAGATAAGAGAAAAGGACTCATTAACATTCGCTGAAGCAAAAAGAAAAACCGCGCCAACCAACGCGGTCTTTCTTCTTACCCTATCTGTGAAATCTGCGTAATCTGTGGATTAATTTCCTGTCAATCCTGTCAGTTTTCTCAAGCTTCAGCCGGTTTCAATTTCTTCGGCGGCTTTTTCTTTGCGCCCTGATCATCCGGCGGTGGATCTTCTTCCTTCGTCAAGCGATTGATCATCATCTGCTGGAGGAAGCCGACGATGTTTCCGACTAACCAATAGAGCAGAAGTCCGGAAGGCGCGCTCCACAAAATGTAAAGCATGAAGAGCGGCATGCCGATGGCCATCATCTTGCGCTGCAGCGGATCAGCCGAAGGCTGGGGCGTCAACAGTTGCAGGACCACCATCGATCCGGTGAAGAGGATTGGCAGCAGTCTCAGGAAGTAGAGAAAGAAAGGTTCCGGGCTCGATAAATCGGGAATCCAAAGAAACGATGCCTGGCGAAAGTCGATCGAGATCGTGATGGCGGTATAAAGCGCAAAAAGAAAGGGCATCTGAATCAGCAAAGGCAAGCATCCACCGAGGGGATTCGCTTCCTTCATCAGGCGAAGTTGCTCCATCTGCAACTCTTTCATCCTGGGGTCGCTCTGCTTCATGCTCTTCAATTTCTCTTGCAGTTCTTTCATGCGCGGCGCGTACTTTTGCGCCTTCTTCATCTTGCGCGACGACTGCCACTTGAGCGGGAAGAAGAGCGAGTAAATAAATATCGTGAAGAGAATGATCGCGATGCCGTAACTTCCAGTGATGCCCTGCAGTTTATCGATCGACCAAAGAATCGGCCGCGCCAGGAACCGGCGCATGCTGCCGAGGAATCCGTAGTTGATGACTTCGCCCAGATCGACGGCAGCGCCGCCAATTTGCTTCACCTCGTCGCTGGCAGACGCCAGCAGACGGTGATCTTTTGGCCCGACATAGACCAGGGTTTTCGCGCCGTCGGTCGGCACGGGCACCACCGCACTCGTCAGGAATCTCTGTTCCCCTTTGCCATTGCTCTTGTGTTCATACGCTACGGTGCGGTACTCGAGCCCGGTTGTGGGTCGCGTTGGCACCGCCACCATTGAGAAATAGGTGTCATCAACCCCGGCCCATTGAACCGGGCCGTCGAACGACTCGCGGTCGACAGGTTTGGGTACCGGCGCCTTCAATCCCAGCCATTCAAACAGGGATGCGAACACGCCGCTGTTGCGCTTATCACTGTGGACCTCCAGCGAAATGGTGCGGCGCACTTCCCCGTTCACCATGGCGATGCCTTCGGGCGCGTATGAATAAAACGAGAAATGCTCGATGCTCTGATCGCCGATGCTGGGCCCAATCACCACTTTAGCGTCAGGCATCGGCTGATTATTGCGCGCAACTTTTAGCTCGAGTTGGGAGACGTACGTGTCGGCAAAGAACGTGAAGCGCTTGGTGACGTCGAGGCCCGTAGCGTCATCGTGGACCACGAAATCGATTTGCTTCGATCCGCTGGGCACGTTGACGGTCTCGTCGCCCGTTTCCGCATTTGGACCAAAGGTCCGGTAGTTTCTGCCGCTCAGCACGCCGTCGAGCGCGGCATCACCGGTGGTCAGCTGAAAGGGATGCAGGAATTGATCGGGTGAAACCCCGGCAGGCAATGTCGGAATCAGCTCGAGCGGATGCGGATTGTTTTTGGTCGAAGAAACCGCATAAACATCCTTCAGAGTTCCGTCAGTCTTTTTGACCTTTCGCAGAATCCAACTGGTCGCTACGGCGCCGCGGGTATCAAAGGTGACTTCATACAACGGAGTCACAATGCGTAACTTTCGTTGCTGCGTGTTATCCGGAGTCGGTGACGGACCAGCGGCAGCCTGAGCCGGCGTGGGCGTGACGGTGGCCACGGCCTGTGCCGATGGCGAAGCCGACGGCGACGCTGTCTGCTGAACGTTGGCGTTAGCATTGGCATTAGCGTCGGGTTGAGGTGGCTTAGGCGGCGGAAAAAAAATATTCCAAAGAATAAGGACGGCCGCCGAAGCGACCAGAGCAATGAGAAATCGATGCTGCTGTTTCATTCGAGAGAATGTCCGACAAACTTTAATTTGTCGCTACTTACCTTCGGCGCAATCAAAACGACAAACTGAAGTTTGTCGGACAAAATCATTTCACCGGGTCGTAACCGCCGGCGCAAAACGGCTGGCAGCGCAAAAGACGCCAGATAGCCATGCCGGTTCCGCGGACAGCTCCATGGCGTTCAATTGCTTCGCGCGCATATTCGGAGCAGGTTGGAACAAAACGGCAGGACGGCGGCAACCACGGCGAGATTACTGCTTTGTAAAACTTCAGAAGCGAAATCAGAATAAAACGCATCGCTTAATGTGGCACAGACTTCAGTCTGTGAGTTGCCCCCCCGCAGCCACACAGACTAAAGTCTGTGCCACTCTTTCAGCCGCGCTCGTCCCGCGCCACCTGCTCAACAATCCTACGAAACTCACCAAAGCGAAGTTCTTCGTTCGAACTGAGCAAGGACCTTTTGGCGTTGATGACCCAGTCGTAGTGCTGCCCGAGCGCGTCCAGCTCACTCCGGCTGCGTCGAAAAACTTCCCGCAACAAACGCCGCGCGCGATTGCGATCGACCGACTTTCCTATCGCTTTCGTCGAGGCCGTCACACCCAGTCGGTGTACCGGTAAATCGTTCTTGCGTAAAAAAGCGGCCATCAAACGGCCGTCATAACGTTGCCCGAGGGCATAAATTTTTTGAAACTCAGCCCGCGCGCTCAGCCGACTTTGCTTTGGCAATGTCTGGCGCGCTACGGGCGGCGTCAGGTTCGAACTCAAAACAAAGTCTCTTAATAATGCGACGGAGTCAGGCGCTTGCGGCCTTTGGCACGGCGCCGCTTGAGCACCAGGCGGCCATTTTTGGTGGCCATCCGCGCGCGAAATCCGTGCGTCTTGGCGCGACGACGATTGTTGGGTTGAAAGGTTCGCTTCGGCATAGATAATAAATCTCCAGTTCAGGGAAAACACCTAGCCTAACGGCGCAATAAGATGATGTCAAGGAAGGTCATGGGCTGCTTGACGCGTCGCAAAATCGCATGTTAGCCTTCAAGGCTTTTCGGTACAACTCTGGGTTACTGTATAACTGAAGACGCCACCCGTCAGTCTCAGTAAGGGCCGAAACTTCAGATTAGCGGTTCGCGGTCTGAAATCAATCCCAGCTAATACACTTTATGCCTTTGGTGCTCGGCTTTGCCGAAAACTCAATTCAACTTGTGCCGGATGGAACATTGATCCTGCACGTCATCATCATTTTGGTGATGGTCTATGTGCTCAACGCCACCCTTTACAAGCCCATCAATAAGATTCTGGAGTCACGCGAAAAGCGAACCCGTGGACGTTTGAGCGAAGCCCAGGAGATCACGAAAGGCGTAAAGGAAAAGCTGGCTGAGTATGAAGGCTCGCTGCGACAGGCGCGCGGCGAAGCTTATGCGGTGGCCGAAAGTCAGCGGTCGGAAGCAATGATGGAGCGGCAGCGCCGAGTAAATGAAATGCGTAATGAGTTGGCCCAGTCGATCGCCACCGAAAAGGAGGCGATCCAGGAGCAAGCCAATCAGGCGCGCGCTTCGCTGGAAGTTGAATCACGCCTGATCGCCCGCGACATCAGCAGCCGCGTGCTAAACCGCCCGGTCAGTGATTCGGGAGTTAATTGAAGATTGTGATCACGGTCGTCGCATTTATGTTCGGTATCTCGGAAGCCGCCGCGGGGCAGGGGTGGTGGCATCGCGTTCAGCCGTACCTTGATTATCCGGGGTTCGAAGTTTGGAAATTCTTCAATCTCGCCGTTTTTGTGTCGCTCCTGCTCTTCATTCTGTTTCGCAAGGCCAACCTCGGCCTGGCGTTCACCACGCGACGTGAAAGCATCAAGAACGAACTCGAGAAAGCTCGTCAGGAGCGGGATGCAGCGCTGGAAAAGCTGAAAGAGGTGGAAGAGCGCCTGACGGGACTGAGCAATCAAATCGCGTCGATCAACGAAAATACCAAACGCGAAGCCGAAGCCGAACGCGAGCGGATCGTGAAAGCTACGGAAGAGGAGATTGCCAAGCTGACCACCCAGGGCCAACGAGAGATCGAAAACGCCGCCCGCACCGCAAAGAAAGATCTGCAACGGTTTACCGCTGAGGAAAGCGTGCGCCTGGCCGAAGCGATGCTCAAACGCGAAATGCGTCCTGAAGACGATGCTCGCCTGATCGCCCGCAACATCGAAGAAATGGGGGCCACGCAATGAGTTCGCTAACGGTGGCGCGCCGCTACTCATCGGCGCTGGCGGATGTCGTGCTTGAGCGTGGAGAGGCGCGTGAGGTCCAGCAGGAGTTGGTTGCCTGGGCCGACATGATGCAATCCAATGCAAATCTTCGCGAAGTTTTCGCCAATCCCACGATCGCCCTGGATCAAAAACGGCGCGTCTTGAACCGGCTGATCGAAATTGCCAAACCGCGACCGACCACTATCAACTTTCTGAAATTACTCTTGCAGAATCAAAGGCTCCCGGAACTCGATCAGATTAATAGAAGGTTCGCGGCCGTGCTTGACGAGCGCGCCGGCATGATCGCGGCGCAGGTGACGACGGCGCGGCCGGTTGCGCCTGCGACCCAGCAGACTTTGCAAACGACGCTACGCAACATGACCGGAAAGAGCGTTCGCATCGAATTTGCCACCGATCCCGGCATGATCGGCGGGCTGGTGACGCGTATCGGCTCGACCATCTATGACGGTTCAGTGCGGAACCAGTTGGAGCAGATTAAGGAAAAGATGGCGGGATAAACATTGCCGATTTTCGATTGCCAATTGCCGATTGGACTCGCAAATCAGAAATCGCAATTGGCAATCGGCAATCGACAATTGGAAATGAATCATGGAACCAATCAAAGCAAACGAAATCAACGAAATCATCCGGCAGCAGATCGAGAACTTTGAAACGGGCGTTACCGTTGCCGAAGTCGGTACTGTGATCAAGGTCGGTGACGGCATCGCCGAAGTTCACGGTTTGGAAAAAGTCATGGCCAGCGAGCTGCTTGAGTTCCCGCATGAGGTGCGCGGACTCGCGCTCAACCTGGAAGAAGACAAGGTCGGCGTCGTGCTGTTCGGCGATTTCCAAAAGATCAAAGAAGGCGACCTCGTGAAACGCACCGGCCGCATCATGCAGGTGCCGGTGGGCCCGGCGCTGGTTGGTCGCGTGGTCGACGCGCTGGGTAACCCGATCGACGATCGCGGCCCAATCCTGACCGAAGACTACAACCCGGTTGAGAAAATGGCTCCTGGCGTGGTTGATCGTCAGCCGGTACGAGAAGCGTTGCAAACGGGACTGAAAGCAATTGATTCAATGGTGCCGATTGGCCGTGGCCAGCGCGAACTGATCATCGGCGATCGGCAAACCGGCAAGACTGCGGTGGCCGTCGATGCGATCATCAACCAGCGTGGCAAGGACGTAATTTGTATCTATGTCGCGATCGGCCAGAAGGCTTCGACTGTGGCGCAGGTCGTGAAGACGCTTCAGGATTTCGGCGCGATGGACTACACGATCGTCGTCAAAGCGACGGCCTCGGATCCGGCGGCGATGCAATACATCGCGCCCTACTCAGGGGCGGCCATGGGCGAATACTTCCGCGATCGCGGACAGCATGCTTTGACGATTTACGACGATCTTTCGAAGCAAGCGGCCGCCTACCGCGAGATTTCTTTGTTGCTCAGAAGACCGCCGGGGCGTGAAGCATATCCGGGGGACGTTTTCTATCTGCACTCGCGTCTGCTTGAGCGCGCGGCAAAACTTTCTGATGCCAGGGGCGGCGGTTCGCTCACGAGTCTGCCGATCATCGAGACGCAGGCGGGCGACATTTCCGCTTACATTCCGACCAATGTAATTTCGATCACCGACGGACAAATATTTCTCCAGGGCGATCTGTTCAACTCCGGCATCCGCCCGGCGATTGACGTGGGCAACTCAGTTTCCCGCGTGGGAGGCGCCGCGCAGATTAAAGCGATGAAACAAGTGGCCGGTGGTCTCCGCCTTTCGCTGGCCCAGTTTCGATCGCTCGCAGCGTTCGCTCAGTTCGGATCGGATTTGGACAAAGCAACGCTGGCAGAACTGGCGCGTGGTCAAAGACTGACTGAGATTTTGAAACAACCGCAGTACAAGCCGATGGATGTCGAAAAACAGGTTCTGCTCATCTGGGCCGCGACCAACGGGTTCGCCGACGACATACCGGTTGATCAGGTAGGAAAGTTTGAAACTGAGTTGCTGCGATTTGTCGAGAATTCACGCCCCGGCCTCCTGCAAAGTCTGCGCGAGAAGAAGGCGGTAACCGACGAGATTAAGAGCGATCTGGAACAGACCTTAAAAGATTTCAAGGACGTTTGGGCTGAAAAGACAGAAGCTGTAGCAGCCTAAAGTGTCACAGACTTTAGTCTGTGTAGCTTTTGGCATCGAGAACCACAGACTATAAAGTCTGTGCCACATCCATGGCTAATCTTTTAGACATTCGCCGGCGCATTAAGTCGGTCAAGAACACAGAGCAGGTCACCAAGGCCATGAAGATGGTCTCGGCGGCGAAGCTGCGTCGCGCGCAGGAGCGCGTGGTCAATGCGCGCCCGTTTGCCGACAAGATGCGGGCTATGCTCGAGAACCTGGCCTCACAAACGTCGGAAGATTTTCATCATCCGTTGCTGGATGTCCGCGGAGACCAGCGCTACCGGGTGTTTCTGATCACTGCGGATAAAGGATTGTGCGGCGGATTCAATGCCAATCTGATTAAGGCCACCCAGGTTTTCCTCAAGCAACATGCCGACAAAGAAATCGAGTTGGTCACGATCGGTCGGAAGGGCCGCGATTTCTTTCGCCGCCAGCGTGAGTTGGCCGGCGAGTTTATCGGCATCACGGGTAAAGGCACTGTGGAATTCACCGAAGCGGTGCACCTGGCGCGGGAACGTCTGATCAATACTTTCACAAACGATGAAGGCCTCGACAAGGTCTTTGTGATTTTTAGCGAGTTCAAGTCGGTAATGACCCAGCGGGTCGTGGTTGAGCAAATACTCCCGATCGCGCAGGAAATCAAAACCGACGAGGCAGCAGTTACCGCAACCAAAGACTACATCTTCGAACAGCCGCCGGCAGAGATTTTTGGACGCTTGCTTCCCGGGATGGTGGAGATGCAGATTTATCGAGCGTTGCTTGAATCAATCGCCTCAGAACTCGGCGCGCGCATGACCGCCATGGAAGCGGCC